>Ga0190265_10000068_pt1 | contig 114616 bp, 109 predicted proteins | sample Popmic124T_FD_133135 | JGI IMG/M metagenome (GOLD analysis project Ga0190265, IMG submission 133135) | Populus adjacent soil microbial communities from riparian zone of Indian Creek, Utah, USA - 124 T | ecosystem: Environmental > Terrestrial > Soil > Riparian zone | place: USA: Utah... | reverse complement strand
GGTGATCGAGGCGATCCCCGACGGCGCCGGCGTCCACATGATCGACGGCAAGATGCAGGACGACGCCACCTGGAAGCAGTGCAAGGTGATGGTCAACCTCGCCGAGATGCTCGCCAAGAAGGACCCCGAGCTGGCCGAGGCCTACGGCTTCGAGCCCGCCGGCATCTAGCGACGCGGACGCTCGCCGGCTGAGCGCCGCGCTCAGCCGGCTTTCAGCACGACCGTGCGCGACTTGACGCCGCTGCCGGCGAGCCTGACGCGGAGGCGGCCCGACGGCGACTTGGCGAGGCGGGAACGGCCGGCGCGGTTGAGCTGGATGCGGAGCGTCTTCGACGTTCCAGCCGAGATCGTGAACCGCTTGGCGCCGAGCACCACGCGAACGGTCCGCCTGCCCGCGCGCCGGGTCATCGAGAGGGTCGCGCGCCCCTTGCAGGCGCCCTCACCCCTGCACCGAAGGCGCAACCGTGCCACGCCACGCTCGACCTTCGCGCTGCGACTGGCGATGGCGATCCCCGGCTCCCGTGGGTCGTCCGCGCAGTTGACGGTCACAGCCACCTTGGCCGTATCGTCACCCGGCGCCAGCCGGTACGTGAAGTCGTCGGCGGGGCCGCCCTCATTGCAGTAGCCGGCGTCCGGCCGGTAGGTGAGACCGGCCCCGCTGAGTACGACCTCGCCGTTCGCGGGCTGCGTCACGGATACCACCGACTTCGGCGCACCGCCGTCCACATCCGTGTCGTTCGCCAACACGGGGATCGCGGTCGCAGCAGCGTTCTCCGCCACCGTCGCCGAGTCGTCCACTGCCCTTGGCGCGTCATCGGCGCACGTCACTGTCACCTCGACCACGGCGACGTCGCCGCCGGGCGAGAGCTCGTAGGCGAAGTCGTCGGTCGCGTCACCGCCGTTGCAGTAGTCGGGATCGGGCTCATAGGTGATCCCGGACCCTCCCCCGGTGACGACCACCTGCCCATTGGCGGGCTGCGTCACGGACGCCACCGACTTCGGCACACCCCCGTCCTCATCCGTGTCGTTCGCCAGGACCGGGATCGCGGTCGCGGCAGCGTCCTCGCCCACCGTCGCCGAGTCACCGACCGCGACCGGCGAGGCGTCGATCTCGAACGCCCACAGCTCCTGTCCGGCCGCGAAGGTGTCCGCGACGAAGAAGACGTTCCCAGCCGCCTCGGTGATCTCGGCCGGGAAGGAGCTGCCCGGCCCGTCGGCGATGTCGGCGACCATCACAGTGCCGTCGTCCGTGCTGTCCGACCTCCACAGCTCATAGCCGTGGACGCCGTCGTCCGCCGAGAAGAAGAGCGTGTCGCCGATCGCGGTCAGCTGCTCGGGCATGGACGAGCCCGTCCCGTCGACGATGTCGGCGACCCTCTCGGTCCCGTCCTCCGTGCCGTCCGACTTCCACAGCTCGCGGCCGGTGTCGTCGTCGCCCCCGGCGAAGAAGACCACGTCGTCGACCACGGTCAGCGTCCCGTCGACCGCCCGGACGTCGTCATGGACCAGCTCCGTGCCGTCGGGGGTCCCGTCCGTCCTCCAGAGTTTGTCGCCGGACCCGTCGTCGGCGACGAACAGGACGGACCCGTCGAGCTCGACCGCCTGTGCGAAGAGGGAGAGGCCCGACGACGACGCGGGCCCGATGTCCTTCAGCATCATGGTTCCGAGAGCCGTGCCGTCCGAGACCCACAGCTCCGCACCGGCCGCGGTCAGGCCAGAGAAGAAGAGCTTGCCGCCCATGGCGACGAGTCCCGACACGTCGACGAAGGGCTGGCTCGAGACCTGCAAGGTCCCAGCCGCCGTCCCGTTCGACTTCCAGAGCCTGCGACCGGTCCCGTTGTCGCCGCCGAAGTAGGCCGTGTCGCCCACGGCGAGCATGCCCCCCTGGACGCCCGAGTCGCCGCCGAGGTTGAGGTCCTTGACCAGCGTCGTCTCGGTACCCGCGCCCTCGTAGACCCACAGCTCGTTGCCGGTCGTCCCGTCATCCGCCTGGAAGTACGCGCGGCTGTCGCCGAGCGCCAATCCGAACGGGCCCGAGGTCTCGGGCCCGGGGTCGACGTCCGTCACGAGACCGGTGCCCGCGGGGGTCCCGTCCGACGCCCACGGCTCGTCCCCGTGGACGCCGTCGCCGGCCCTGAAGATCAGCTCGCCGAACGCGTCGGTCAGCCCGATCGGGGAGGACGATCCCGGTCCGGGGAAGATGTCCTTGAACAGGCTCGTGCCCGCTGTGGTGCCGTCCGAGCTCCAGAGCTCGGACCCATTCGCTCCATCGTTGGCGGCGAAGTACAGCCGGCCGTCGAACGACGTTAGGGAGTAGACCCCGCCGTCGTCTGCCCCGGGGCCGATGTTGCGCACCAGGGACGGCTCGCCGATTCCCGACGCCGGAGCGGCAAAGGCCAAGCAGCACGCGACCGCGCAGCCGATCGTCACACCCAATCGCACGCCGTTCAGCCTAACCGCTCGGCCGGGCCTCCGGTAGGGTTCGCCCGCCCGCAGGGCCCCCGACTCCCGACCCCCGGAGCGCAAACTTTGAAGTTCTACGAGTACGAGGCTCGCCAGATCGTCGAGCAGGCCGGCATCCCGGTCACCAAGTACGGATTCGCCAAGACCGCCGACGAGGCGCGCGCGATCGCCGCCGACATCGACGGCCCGACGGTGATCAAGTCACAGGTCCTGACCGGCGGCCGGATGAAGGCCGGCGGCGTCAAGTTCGCCGACACGCCCGACGAGGCCGCCGCCCACGCCGAGGACATCCTGAAGCTGGAGATCAACGGCCACTGGCCGCGCGGTGTGCTGGTCGACCCGAAGGCCCAGGTCAAGCAGGAGTACTACGCCGGCGTCGTCTGGGACGGCACGCGCAAGCAGCCGCTGCTGCTGTTCAGCGACATGGGCGGGATCGACATCGAGCAGGTCGCCGAGGAGCACCCCGACCACGTCGGCCGCGGCCACTTCTCGAACCTCCTCCCCTACTCCGACTTCCAGGCCAAGCAGGTCATCGCGGCGGCCGGCGTCGGCGGCAAGGAGCTGACGCGCCTGACGCCGATCCTGACCCGTCTCGCGCGGCTGTTCCAGGAGCGCGACATGACGCTGGCCGAGATCAACCCGCTCGCCCAGCTCGAAGACGGCTCCTTCGTCGCGCTCGACGCGCACGTGGAGATGGAGAACGAGGCGATGGGCCGCCAGAAGAAGGTGCTCGAGAGCATCGGCATCGGCGCCGACGAGGGCACCCGCGAGGGTCATGAGCCGACCGAGTTCGAGGCGCTCGTCAAGGAGATCGACTCGGCCGACCACCGCGGTGTCATTCAGGGCAAGGACACCGGCTTCCACGGCAATATCGGTCTTGTTATCGGCGCCGGTGGCGGCTCGCTCACACTGACCGACGCGGTCCGCTCCCAGGGCGGAGCCCCGGCCAACTATTCGGAGATCGGCGGCAACCCGTCGGTCGCCAAGGCGCGCGGCCTCGCCAAGGCGGTGCTGGAGAAGGACGGCGTCGAGAAGATCGCGGTGATGATGTCGATCGTCTCGAACACCCGCGTCGACATCGTCGCGCGCGGCGTGATCCAGGCCTGTCTCGACCTCGGCAAGGACCCCGGCGAGACGATCGCGATCTTCCGCATCCCGGGCGCCTGGGAGGACGAGGGCTTCAAGATCCTCGACAAGTACGGGATCGAGTACTGCGACCGCACCGTCTCGCTGCACGAGGCGGCGGGCCGTGCGGTGGCGAAGATCCAGGGAGAGGCGGCCTAAATGTCCATCCTGATCAACGAGAACACGACCTTCATCGTCCAGGGCATCACCGGGCGCGAGGCGATCAACCTGACGCGCGAGTGCCTCGACTACGGCTCGAAGATCGTCGGTGGCGTGACCCCCGGCCGCAAGGGCCGCGAGGTCCACGGCGTGCCGGTCTTCGACACGATCGAGCAGGTGATCGCCCACAACAACGGCGCGGTCCCCGACGGCTCGGTCGTCACCGTCCCGCCCGCGTTCACCAAGGACGCCGTCTTCGAGGCGATCGAGAACGGCATCAAGCTGATCGTGATCGTCACCGAGCGCATCCCGCGCCGTGACGTAGCCCAGATGGTCGAGCTGGCGAACATGCGCGGCGCACGGATCATCGGCCCGAACTGCCTCGGCCTGATCCTCCCCGGCGTCGCCAAGATGGGCGGCATCGGCGGCCCGGCGAAGAACGCCGAGCAGGCCTACCAACCCGGATCGATCGGCGTGATGTCGCGCTCCGGCGGCATGACGACCGAGATCTCCTCGACGCTGACCGCCGCCGGCCTCGGCGTCTCGACGGCGATCTCGATCGGCGGCGACGCGATCATCGGCTCCGCCTATGCAGAGTTGATGCCCGAGTTCGAGGCGGACGAGCAGACCGAGGCGATCGTGATCTACACCGAGCCGGGCGGCCGCATGGAGGCCCAGCTCGCCGAGTGGGTCTCCGACAACGACTCGCGCCTGCCGATCATCGCCTTCATGGCCGGCCGCTTCATGGACGACGACGAGATGCAGGGCATGTCCTTCGGCCATGCCGGCACGATCGTCGAGGGCAAGGAGGACTCCGCGACCGAGAAGATCGCGCGCCTCGAGGCCGCCGGAATCCCGGTCGTCGAGCGGATCGACGAGATCCCCGACGCCGTAAAGCGCAAGCTGGAAGAGAAGAAGGGAGCGGTGGCCTGATGCCCGGTACGTTCATCGACGTAGAGGTCGACGGCTCCGTCTCAGGAGACGTCGAGCTCGCCAAGAAGCTCGAGGAGGTCTGCCCGGTCGACATCTACGCCGCGACCGACCACGGCGTGGAGATCGTCGAGAAACAGCTCGACGAGTGCGTCCTCTGCGGCCTCTGCCTCGACGCCGCGCCTGACGGCACGGTGACCGTCAAGAAGCTCTACGACGGAACCGCGCTGACGCGTTAGGGATCGGGGCGCGCTTCCCGCGGGTCCTGTCTCCGATTTTGGTTCACGTGCTCGTTCCTGCGCGCGCGAACGCAAAATGCGTCGCCACCCGCGGGGGCACCACGTCGGTCCCTGTACGACGGGATCGGGCGTGGTAGGGAGCGCCATGGCCGCGAAGGTCGGAACGTTCTTCGCGCTAAGCACGCTTTCGCTAGGCGCCTAGGGGTTTGGGGCTAGGGATCAACGTTGGTTCCGCGGGTGGCGACGATTTTGCGTTTGCGCGCGCAGGCGTAGCGAGCGGAGCGTCCGGGCGGAGCCCCTCCCGTCGACCAACGCCTGAACCCTCCTGCGCCAGCCCGCGCCAGGGACGGGGCGGAGTCCCAGCGGAGCCGCGGAGCCGAGCACGGAAACCAAAATCGGCGTCAGGACCCGCGGGGAGCGCGGTCCCATACCTAGCCCGAGGAAACCGCGGCCTCCCGAGGCCGCATCCACCACTCGCCGTCGAGCCGGCTGAACATGGCTCGGGCGGAGAGGGCGGTGGCGACTAGGTCTTGGTCCTTGGATTGGACCATGGTCCAATCGGTGTGGGTGAGGCGGAGGCGGCGGTTGCGAAGGTGTGGGAAGAGTTGTGGCTCGAAGCGGCCGCGGACCTCGACGGCTCCGGCTGTGGCGGCGTCGTGGAGGAGGTGGTCAAGGATGAGGCCGGTGTCGTCGGGGCGGGCGATGATGGCGACGACCTCGGCGAGCCAGCCTGGCGTGACGTACATGACGTAGGCGCCGAGCGGCTTGCCGTCGTCGGCTTGGATGAGGCGGCGGTCGACACGGGCGCCGACGTTGACGAGGTCCATCTCGTGGCGGAGGAAGGCGAGGAAGGCGTCGTTGAAGGCTGGGCGGAGTGGATATGGACGCTTGAGGCGGTCGAGCAGTTCGAGCAGGGCGGCGTCGGTGAGCGGCTCGCTGGTGCCGGTGACTGGCTGGGGGATACGGCGGCGGGCGGCGAGCTTGTCGACGCCGGCGAATAGGGCGCCGCCGGGGGCGCGGTCGCGGCTGGAGGAGCGGCGGGTTATGGCGCTGGCGGCAAGGCCGGCGGGGGCAAGGGTGTAGGCCCAGCCGATCGAGCGGCCGGTGTCGGTGGTGCCGCCGAGGCGCTCCCACATATCGTGGACCTGGTCGAGGACGCGGTCGTTGGCGGTCATGTCCTGCGGGCCGGCGATGTAGCGGCGCAGCAGGAGCGCGCCGATGCCGCGTGGCCGGTGCGCCGGGGCGACGATCAGGGGGCCGGTGAAGGCCAGCTTGACGGTGCGGTCGCCGAAGTTGAATGGCCGCGGATGCGAACCCATGATGCCGATGACGCCGTCGTCACCGTCCTCGTAGACGAGCGCGGGGATCTCGGGGTCGGCGAAGGGGTGGTCGAGCAGGGCGCGGGCGAAGAAGTCGCTGAGACCGGGGACAGTCTTGGCGGGGTCCCAGCCGACGAACTCGGCGTAGAGGGCGGCGACAGCGGGCAGGTCGGCGCGTTCGAGGGGGCGGATCGGGGTCACGCGGCGGTTCCGTCGCTGCTGTTCGCCGCTATGAAGGCGGCGATCTGCTCGGCACTGCGGAAGCGCTCGATGTCGAAGTCGTCGAGTGGCAGCGCCATGCCGAAGTCATGCTCGATCTCGGTGATCAGCGAGATCAGCGCGAGCGAGTCGATCAGGCCGGCGTCGATCAGATCGGTGTCGGGCGCTGGCACGTCGACAGCCAGCACGTCGCGGATCAGGTCGCTGATCCGCCCGGTGAGCTCTGCCGTCGGAGTACTCATGCGCGTGCCTTCCGCCGCTCTTCCTGCTGGCGGACGAACTGCTCGCGCAGGTTTGGCCGGTCGATTTTGCCGTTCTGGTTCTTCGGCAGCGCATCGAGCGTCAGCCAGCGCGCGGGCAGCATGTAAGACGGCAGCGCGTCAGTGAGCTGCTTGCGCAACACCGGCGGCTCGAGGCCAGCGTCGGTGACGTACGCAGCGCAGATCGCCGTCCCCTCGAAGCCCTCGACCTCGACGCCGACGATCGCGCACTCGCGAACGCCGTCGATCGCGTTCAGCGCGCTCTCGATCTCGCCGAGCTCGATCCGGTAGCCGCGGCTCTTGATCTGCGAGTCAGCGCGGCCGAGAAAGTGGACAAGCCCGTCGTCATCGGCGCGCGCGAGGTCGCCGGTCTTGTAGATCCGCGCATCACCGTTGGACGTGCGTGGGTCGGGCAGGAACGCCGCGGCCGTCTTCTCCTCGTCGCGCCAGTAGCCGGGGCTGAGGCCAACGCCGGCGATGTAGAGGTCGCCGATCTCCCCCACCGGCAGCTCGCGCAGCTCCTCGTCGAGCACCAGCAGCTCCTCGCCGGCACAGGGAACGCCGATCGGGACCGGAACCGTCTCGTCCTCGGGGACGCCGGGCATCGTGTAGTAGCTGCTGGCGATCGTCGCCTCGGTCGGGCCGTAGAGGTTGGTGAAGGTGACGTGCGGCAGCTTGCGCATCCAGTGCGCAAGCACCGGCGTCGGCAGCACCTCGCCGCACCACAACAGCCGCTCGAGCGTCGGGAAGTCGTCCTGCTCGACTGCGTCAAATTTCGCCATGTAGGTCAGCACGGTCGGCACCGAGAACCACTGCGTCAGCTCGCTGTCGCGGATCAGCGATGCCATCGAGCGCGGGTCGACGTTCATCGTCGGTGACACGAGGTGCAGCTCGGCGCCGGCCGAGAAGCTCGCGTACATGTCGAAGGTCGAGAGGTCGAAGTGCAGCGGCGGGTGGCCGGAGGTGCGGTCGCCCGCCTTGATGGCGAAGTAGTCGACGCTCCAGTCGACGAACGCGGTCACCATCGCGTGGGTGATCACAACGCCCTTCGGCAGCCCGGTCGAGCCGGAGGTGAACAGCAGGTGGGCGGGATCCTCGGGCCGCACGCGGATGTCGGGCGCGGGCGCGTCGACGTCCCACTGCGGTCGTGCACGCTCGCTCTGGACGCGCTCGCCGGCAACCGGCTCGGCCTCGACCGACCATACGGGCGGCAGCTCCATCGTCTCCGCGAGGCCGTCGAGCCGCTCGGCGCCCTCGGGCACTGCGAGCAGCAGGAACGGCTCGGCCGCCTCGACGATCCGCGCCAGCCGCGCCGCCGGGCTCTCGGAGTCGAGCGGGACGTAGACGGCGCCGGCCTTCAGCGTCGCGTGCATCGCGACCATTGCCAGCGGGCGCTTGGGGATCAGCAAGCCGATCCGGTCTCCGGGCTTGCAGCCGGCGTCGACGAGCTGGGCCGCGAGACGGTCGCTGAGCCGCTCGAGCTCGGCGTAGGTCATCCGCGCGTCGCCCATCACGAGCGCGATGGCGTCGCCGTTGGTCTCGGCGCTGCGCGCCGTGTAGTCCTGCAGCAGCTTGCTCATGCTCTCCCCTGTGCTCCCGTGGCCGCCTGCTCGAAGACCGTCTGGACGTCTACCAACGGGTCGAGCGCCTGCATCGGCGCGCGTCCCTTGAGCAGGATCTCCTGGTACTCCTCCTCCGCGTCGGACTGCATGACGATCGCGCCGCCGACGCCGAGCGTCGTCTGCTCACCGTCGATCACCAAGGTCCTGATCACGATGTTGAGGTCGCACGCCCCGCTCAGGCCCAGATAGCCGATCGCGCCCGAGTAGACGCCGCGCGGCTCGCCCTCGAGCTCGTCGATGATCTCCATCGTGCGCTTCTTCGGCGCCCCGGTCATCGAGCCTCCCGGGAAGCAGGCGCGGATGCAGGCCGGCGTCTCGAGGTCCTCGCGCAGCAGGCCGCGCACCGTCGAGACGAGCTGGTGGACGGTCTCGTAGCTCTCGATGTGCATCAGGTAGGGCACGTGGACGGTGCCGACCTCGCAGACGACGCCGAGGTCGTTGCGCAGCAGGTCGGCGATCATCAGGTTCTCGGCGCGGCTCTTCTCGTCGGTGCGCAGCGCCTCTGCCAGGCGGACGTCCTCGGCCGGCGTCGCACCGCGGTGACAGGTCCCCTTGATCGGCTTCGCCTCGGCCCAGCGGTCGCGGCCAACGCTGAGGAAGCGCTCCGGCGACGAGCTCAGTACGGCCGCCTCGCCGAAGCGCAGGAAGGCCGAGAACGGCGCCGGATTGACGCGCCGCAGCGTGCGGTAGAGCGGCAGCGGGTCGGGCCGCGTGTGGGCGGTGACCTTGTTGGTGAGGCAGATCTCGTAGGAGTCGCCGTCGATCATGTAGCGCTTGCAGGCGGCGATGTCGTCGAGGTACTGCTGGTGCGAACGACTGATGCTGAAGTCGACCGCCCCGCCGGACGACGGCTCGGGGTCGTCGAGCGGTGGCAGCGAAGCCAGCCGCAGGGCGGTCTCGGCGATCCAGCGCTCACCGTCCTCGGCGTGCTCCGCGTCGGCCATGCAGACGAGGTAGGCGCACTGCTCGACGTGGTCGAAGGCGATCAGCCGGTCGGCGAGCACGAACGCGGCGTCGGGCAGCGACGAGCTGAAGCGCGAGTCGCCGCCGCAGTCGGCCTTCAGCTCGTAGCCGAAGTAGCCAACGAAGCCGCAGTTGAAGTCGAACGGTAGGTCGTCGGAGAGGTAGCGCAGGCGGCGCATCTCGTGGCTGAGGTAGTCGAAGATCGACTCGCGCTGGGTCTCGACGCTGCCGTCGGCGCATTCGACGCGCACCTCGCCGGCGTTTACGTCGTAGGTGATGACGGCGCTCAGCGGCCCGCCGGCGGCCCCCATGAACGAGAAGCGCGAGCGCTCGTCGCGCTTGCTGCTGTCGAGCCAGAAAGCCTGCTCGCTGTCGCCATATAGGTGGACGAAGGCGCGCTCGGAGTCGATCGGGGCGTCGACGCGCCGGAACTTCAGCTCGAGCGGCGTGCGCACCCGTGCATGCCCCTCCCCCGTGCTGCCGCCGGCCCCCGGCCGGCCAGCCTCGGGCCGCGGTCGACCGGTCCGCTCGGCATGCGCGACGGTCAGATCGCCGAAGTTGGCGAGCAGCTTGCGGCCGTACTCGGTCGAGATCGACTCCGGGTGGAACTGGACGCCCCACTGCGGACGGCTGCGGTGGGCGACGCCCATCAAGATGCCGTCGCTCGTCCAGGCGATCGGCTCAAGCTCGTCGGGGGTCGGCTGGGCGACGCAAAGCGAGTGGTAGCGGACGACCTGGAACTCGCGCGGGATGCCGGCGAAAAGTGGTGAGTCCTCGTGGATCACCGCGCTCAGGCGGCCGTGCATCGGCTCGGGCGCGTGCTCGACACGCCCGTTCGCGAGCCAGCCGATGCCCTGGTGGCCGAGGCAGACGCCGAGCAGCGGCACGTCCGACTTGGCGATCGCGTCGGCGGAGACGCCGAAGTCGCGCGGCTCGTCCGGCCGGCCAGGGCCCGGCGAGACGACGACATTGTCGAACTCGAGCTCCTCGACCAACTCGTCCCAGGTTGCCTCGTCGTGACGCACGACGATCGGCTCGTCGCCGTTGGCCTCAGCCAGCAGCTGGAAGAGGTTGTAGGTAAAGGAGTCGTAGTTGTCGATCAGGAGGGTCTTCACGGTTCCTCACATGAGGTACTTGCGTAGGACCTTCCCCAGCGGACTCTTTGGAATCTCATCGCGGAACTCGAGCTCGCGCGGCACCTTGTAGTTGGCGAGCCGCTCGCGGCAGAACTCGATCAGTTCCCGTTGCTCGCAGCCGTTGTTGGCCACGACGACCGCCTTGACGGTCTCCTCGCCCGGCTTCGCGCCGGCGATCCCAACGACAACCACGTCTTCGACCTTCTCGTGCGTGGCGAGCACGTCCTCGACCTCGATCGGGTCGACTTTGTAGCCACCGACCTCGATCAACAGCTTCTTGCGGCCGTGGATCGTCAGTCGTCCAGCGTCGTCGAGCGAGCCGAGGTCGCCGGTCAAGAAGCGCCCGTCGCGGAACGCCTCGCGGTTGACATCGGGCAGGTCGGCGTAGCCGCTAGTCATCGCCGGGCTGGAAACGGCGATCTCGCCGGTCTCGCCCGTCGCCAGCGGATCACCCTCGTCATCAACGATCTCAAAGCTCACGTCCCCGAGCGGGGCGCCGACGGACTCGAACGTTCCGATCGGGTCGTCGCTGAGGTTGGTGCTCATGATTCCGGTCTCGGTCGTCCCGTAGAGCTGGCGCACCAGCACCCCGAAGCGCTGGCCGAAGGCCTCGAAGGTGTCGCGCGGCAGTGCGGTGCCGGCTGAGGTGCAGATGCGGATCGACGACAGGTCGGCGGTCGCCGGGGCGTCGGCGAGCAGGCGGAAGTTGAGCGGGACGCCCGGGAAGAAGGTGACGCGCTCGCGCTCGAGCAGCTCGAGCGCGCGGTGGCGCTTGAGCAGGAACGGATTCGGCTCCTCGAGGATCACCAGCGTCGCCCCGCTGATCGCCGGCGCGAACAGGCAGGCGCCCATGCCGTAGGTGTGGAAGAGCGGGATCGCAGCGAAGATCCGGTCGTCGGGCGTCAGGCTGTGCTCGCCCCATAGCTCGGCCTCAGCCGCACACTGGCCTTGGGTCCGCGGGACCCGCTTCGGGCGCCCGGTCGAACCGGAGGAGAACTGGCAGACGTAGACCTCGTCGGGGTCGCGCGGGGCAAGCCGCTGCGGCGCGGCGCGCTCGCTGAGCGTGTCGAGCGTCAGCGCCTGGCCGTGGGCGGCACTTGTCGTGATCACCTCGACCGGGCTGTCGAAGCCGGAAGCGATCCGCTCGCAGACGCCGGCGCCACGCTCGTCGGCGACCATCGCGCGCACGTTCGCGCTGCGGAAGCAGAACTCGATCTCGTCCTGCTTGAAGGCGGGATTGACCGGCACGACGCTGGCTCCAAGCGCGGTGACGGCATGGAAGGTGGTGACGAACCAAGGGTCGTCGCGCATCAGCAGGCCGACGCTGTCACCGGGCGAGATGCCCAAGTCCGCGAATCCGGCTGCGAGACGTTCAATCCGCTCGACCAGCTCGCCGTAGGTGATCCGCTCGTCGGCATAGACGAGCGCTAGCTGCTCCGGCCGCTTCCCGGCGTGGCCGTAGAGCATCTCCATCATCAGCTCGCCTGCCATCAACCGCGCTTTCGCTCGACGAATGCCTCGATGTGCGACAGCGACTGGAAGTTCTCCGGCAGCAGGTCGTCGTCGGAGACCGAAATGCCGTAGCGCTGCTCGATGAAGCCGACCAGCTCCATCAGGCCGTGCGAGTCGATGATCCCGTTGGCGAGCAGGTCGTCGTCGGCCGCCACAGCCGTAACACCCGTCCCCTGGGTGATCTCCAGGATGAACTGCTCGAGATCGGCTACGACGCTCACGTAACGGTCATTGCTCCTTGGCTAGGGGTTCGGTCCAGCTCCGCTTGCGCAGCGGGTTTCGCAGTTGCACGACCCTCCAAATCGGCTTATAGCCGCGCAAGCTATAGGTCCATCGGCCCAGTCGGTTGGTTTCGTGCACGTAACCCCAGAGGCGCTTGTAGCCGCGCCCGCGCAGATCGAACTCGACCAGGTCGAGGAACAGCTGGGCGGTACGCCCGGCACGGTCACGCTCGCCGACGTAGAGGTCGGCGCCGTAGACGTCACCTTCCCCCATGTCGATCTCCAGCCCGAGCTCGTCGATCGCCGCGCCGATGCTGGCGCGCGAGGGTGGCGGGGGCGCGTTCCCGTCGACCCACCAGTAGAAGGCCACGAGACGGTTGTCGGCATACGCCACATAGCCACCGTAGCCCGCTTCGACGTCCTCCGCAAAACGGGCGTCGGCCTCGGTCAGGCCGCGCTCGCGGTTGAGCTCGGCGAGTGCCGACAGGTGCCGACGCTCGAGCACTTCGAAGCGCAGCCGCGCCGCCTCCGGCGGTGGTGCGGAGACCTCGTCGAGGTCCTTGAGCAGGACGATCAGCTGGAGCCGCGCGTGCACCCTGCTCCAGGCGCGCCGCGGCAGGCTCTTGACCGTTCCGCCCAAACCCTCTGTGCGGACGCTTCGCCGCAGCTTGTAGACCAGTGAACGCAACTCCGGCAAACGTACCGGACAAGATCGGTCCTCAAACGCATGGTTACGATCCGCCCAGATGGCTCAGCAGCAGACTCCCGACCCGGCGCGCGGCGTTTTCGAGACGTTGCTCGTCGTCGACGGCGATCCGGTTGAGCTCACGGCGCACCTGGAGCGCCTGCGGGCGAGCGTCGAGCAGCTCTACGGCGAGCCGCTGCCGGCCGCCGCCGAGGAGCTGGTCCGCAACGGCGCGCGAGGCCACGAGCGCGGCCGCTTGCGGCTTGACGCCCGGCCCCAAGACGGCGCGATCGAGCTCATCGCCAAGGCAGTCGCAATCGACCCGGCGATCGTTTTCCCGCCCCGCGACCGCGGCCCAAAGCTGCGCAGCCACGTCGTCGATGGCTGGCAGGGCGGGCACAAGTGGGCCGACCGCCGCCTGCTCGAGTCGCTCGAGGCCGACAGCGCGCCAGCGGCGCCGCTGCTCGTCGACGGCGGTGGCGCCGTGCTCGAGACTTCGCGCGCCAATGTCTTCGCTGTACGTGCCGATGGCTCGCTGGCGACGCCGCCGGCAGACGGCCGCATTCTGCCTGGCGTTGCCCGCGCGCGGGCGATCGAGCTGGCGCGCGCCATCGGCATTGAGGTCACCGAGACGCCGCTCGCATGTGCCGATCTCACCGCCGCGCGCGAGGTCTTCCTAACCGGGTCGGTGCGCGGCGTCGAACCGCTGCGCGCGATCGACGGAACGCCGGTCGGAAACGGGACGCCGGGTCTGACCGAGGCAATCGCGACCGAGTTGCGCCAGCGCTGGCTCGGCGAGCGCGCGCCGGCGCCGAACGGCGATCCAGCAAGCTAACTCGGCGTGGCGCCGTCCTGCTGCTGCGCCCAAGCCAGCAGCTCGTCGACATGCGCGTCGGTAATCCCGGTCGCCGGCTTGGTCTCGATGAGCAGCGTCGGCGCCTTACGTCCACGCTGCCAGAGCAGGACGGAGTCGCCCATGTTGTCGTCGATCCAGGCAGCAGGCCGGTCGCACGCGTACTCGTCGATGACGTCGATCTTCCAGTGTGAGCTGCCGAAGCGGGCGCGACCGTCGAAGGTCAGGCAGGGGAGGTCACGGAATGGCAGATCGAGGATCTGCGGCAGGTACTCGTTCGCCTTCTCCTCCCAGCCGGTCGCCCAGACGAGCTCGAAGCTCTCTGCTAGACGGACGAGCCGGGGCCCCGACTCGGACGGGATGCAGTGGGCGATGCCGTCGATCCAGTGGAAGGGGCCGGGCAGCTCATCGGCGGGATCGAAGCCAAAGAGGCTGAGCACCCCGTCGACGTCAACGAACAGGACCGGCTTTGACGTCACGCTACTTCGCGCGCACGAGCTGACGCCCGATCACGTTGCCGAGCAGCTTCACCACCGCGCTGTCGCCCGTCACCTTGACGTGACCCTGCTCGTAGGCCTTGACCCACTGGCGCAGCGTGCCCTCGCGCGCAAGCTCGTTGAACTGCTGGCGCTGGACGGTCACGTCGAGGCGGGCGTCGCCCGCCGGATCGCGATCGACCTTTGGGCCGGGCACCTCGACACGCCAGATCGGCGCGTCACCGCCGCGGCTCGGCAGCTCGAGCCGGATCACCAACTTGAGCTGACGCAGCGACGGGACCTCAGTCGCCAGGCGCTCGATTGCATCGGCGATCAGGGCTTTGGTATCGGTGGCGGACACCCGAGCCAGTCTAGTGGCACGCCTGGGGAGGCTGACATAGGCTGGGCCCGGTGCGAGGTTGTAACGATCTAGTGAAGGCACCGTGAAACGGCTCGGCATCTTCGTCGCGGGAGCGGCAATCACGAGCGCCGGGATGCTGATGTTCTTCTCGCCCTCGCTCTACGAGGTCGTCGACACGGGACGGGACCTGCGTCCTTATGAATCGGGGGTGATCTACAAGATTCGCGTCGCCGATTCGGTAACGGTCTACGCCGCCGCCGAGTCGAAGCCCGACATGGACGCGATCAGCGGCTCCGTGCTCGTCGCGCTCGCGACCGCGGCCCTGTTCGCCGCCCTACTGCTGGCCGCGCTGGGTGCGGAGCGTCGCCTACGCCTCTTCTACGGCCTGGCCTCCGCCGGCTTCGCTTTCCTTGCCGTCGACGAGTTCTTCGCGATCCACGAGACGGTCGGGCACAACCTGATCTTCCTGGCCAACGTCCCGGGGATAGAGCGCCCCGACGACCTGATCATCGCCGCCTACCTCGTGCCGGCCGCCGCCTTCCTCTATTACTTCCGCGACATCATGGCGAGCTCACGGCGAGCGATCGCCTTTTTCGCCGCCGCGGTCAGCCTCTTCGTCCTCGCCGGTGCGTGCGACCTCGCCGGCCTAATCCTCGACGAGCCGCTAGAGGTTCTGTCAGCCGCCTGCATCACTGCAGGATTCGCGACGCTGATCGCCGCCCACGTCACGGCGGCGATCAAGCCCGTCGCGCTGCGCGCCTAGATCTTGTGGCGCTCGAGCAGCTTCTTACCGATCACCATCTTCTGGATCTCGGAGGTGCCCTCGCCGATCAGCAGCAGCGGGGCGTCGCGGTAGAGGCGCTCGATCTCGTACTCCTTCGAGTAGCCGTAGCCGCCGTGGATGCGAAATGACTCCTCGACGCAGAAGCGGCCAGCCTCCGAAGCGAACAGCTTCGCCATGCCGGCCTCGAGGTCGGAGCGCTCGCCGGCGTCCTTGAGCCGGGCGGCGCGGATCGTCAGCAGGCGGGCGGCGTCGACCTGGGTCGCCATGTCGGCGAGCTTGAACTGGATCGCCTGGTGCTGGGCGATCGGCTTGCCGAAGGTCTTGCGCTCCTGTGAGTAACGCAAGCCGAGCTCGAGCGCGCGCTGGGCGATACCGACGCCACGGGCGGCGACGTTGACGCGGCCGACCTCGAGCGCGTCCATCATCTGCGCGAAGCCCTTGTTCAGACCGGCCTCCTCGCCACCGAGGATGTTCTCGGCCGGGCAGCGGTAGCCGTCGAAGACCAGCTCGGTCGACTCGACGCCCTTGTAGCCCATCTTCTTGAGCTGCGGCGGAACGGTGAAGCCGGCGTAGTCGCCGCTGTTCTCGCTGACGCCCGGCTCCTTCTCGGCGATGAAGCAGGTCATGCCCTTGTGGCGCGGGTCGGCGTCGGGATCGGTCTTGACGAGCGTGAAGACAAGGCCGGCGCGCAGGCCGTTGGTGACCCACATCTTCTGGCCGTTGATCACGTAGTGGTCGCCGTCCTTCTTGGCGGCCGTCTTGATCGCCTGGACGTCGGAGCCGAGCTCAGGCTCGGAGAGCGAGAAGGCGGCACGCAGGTCGCCGGTCGCCATCTGCGGCAGGTACTTCTGCTTCTGCTCCTCAGAGCCGAACTTCATCAGCAGGTAGGAGCCGATGAAGTGGGTGTTGACGATCCCGGAGATCGAGATCCAGCCGCGCGAGAGCTCCTCGACGATCATCGCGTAGGTCGTCAGGTCGAGCCCCATGCCGCCGTACTCCTCGGGGATCGTCGTCCCGAACAGGCCGAGCTCCTTCATCTGCTCGACGATCGGCTCCGGGAACGAGTCCTCGTGGTCGTACTTCTCCGCGTTCGGCAGGATCTGCTCGTCCGCGAACTGGCGCACCATCTCGGTGATCGCCTTCTGCTCGTCCGTCTTGTCGATCGTCGGTGAAGTCGCTACGGCCATGGGGTCTCGGGGCTCCCGTCGGTTGATTCGTCAGTCAAGTTCCGCACGGAGGATACCGGCGCGGGGAAGCTCAGGAGAGGCGGGCGGAGCGGCTTAAAAACCGCTGGGGTGGCGCGCTTTGAATCCGGCGGGCGAGCGGTTGTACTTGCGCCAGCGCGGGCCGTCGCCGGAGCGCGTCTCGTCGTACGTGGCGCGGCCGCCGGTGGAGGTGTCGAGGCGCAGGCCGGCGATCACGACGTAGGCGTGGCCGGGGTTCGTGTAGACGGTGACCCAGTGGCCTTGGCCGGGCTCGCCCCACGACATGAAGCTGCCCGAGTCGAGCGGGCTCTCGAGGAAGCCGCCGCCGTAGAGCGCGTGGCTGACGGTGCCGGAGCAGTCGTAGCCGCGGTCGAGCTTCTTCCAGATCTGGCTGTAGGGCTTGTGGCCGCCGCCGTAGACGTACGGCTTCTTGATGATCCGGTTCGCCGCGGCGAAGACCTTCTGGATGCGCAGTGGCGCGGACTTCGGCGGGATCGCGATGCCGTCGACGATCTTCGCCCGCTTCGCCGGAGGCGGCGGCGGGACATAGGCGGCGCCACCGCCACCACTCGCACCAGCCTGCGCGGAAGCGCCTGCGGGGAGGGCGACTGCCACGGCCAAACAGGCCGCGAGCGCGCACAGGATCGAGTGTCTGGGGCGTCGGTCCAAAACTCTTTCGAACGCCTACGGGGTTAGCTGACGGGCTCGCGCTGAAAGAGCTGCGCGCTTCCCCATATCGAGGAAGTTCGCCCCAGTGGCATTGCCACCTTGGTTCCCCCGTTCCACAACGTCGTGGATTCGGCGTGCGGGCAAGCTAACAGATCTTTCGGCGGAACTTCGCCAACTGGACCGTCCGACCCTGCAATCTGCGCGCTTTTCGAGCCGTCGGCGTACCTGAAGCGAGTGCGGTGGGAGCCGCGATCCCGCTACTGGTGCAGAATCAGCGCCTTGAACTTCGCTCGCGACGTCGTCGACGCAGCAGACCCCGAACGGCTCGCGCTCGTGGCGATCGACCGCGCTGGCGAGCGATCGAGTCGGACGTTCGGACAAGTATCCGACCGTGCAGCACGGCTTGCAGGCACTCTGCTCGCAAGCGGCGTCACACGTGGCGATGTCGTGATGACGCTGATCGGCAACCGGCCGGAGTGGGTCCATTCGATGGTCGCCTGCTGGCGGATCGGCGCGGCGGTGCTGCCGTGCACGGAGCAGTTGCGGCCGGCGGACCTGTGCAAGCGGATCGAGATCGCGGCGCCGCGCGCCGTGCTCGTCGACGAGCGAAACGCGGCGGTACTCGCAGCGGCGCTGGCAAGCGCTCCCGGCCGGCCGGTCGCCCCGCCCGCAGTCCTGACGATTCCTGACGACCGCCTCTACGACGCCACCCCTGCCCCGGCCGCCGACCTCGCCGGCGACGAGCCTGCGCTGATCGTCTTCAGCTCGGGAACGTCCGGCGAGCCGAAGCCGATCCGCCACGGGGCGCGCAACCTGCCCGGTCAGATGCTGCAGGCCGAGCACTGGTACGACGCGCGGCCCGGCGAGCTGGCCTGGTGCACGGCGGCCAGCGGCTGGTCGCTGTCGGCACGCAACGCCTTCGTCGCCCCATGGCTGCGCGGCGCGACGGCGCTGCTGCACGACGCCCGCTTCGACCCAGCCGAGCGGCTCGACGTCATCGAGCGCGAGGGCGTCGCCGTGCTCTGCATGGCGCCGACCGAGTACCGCGCGATCGCCAAGCGGACCGCGCTGCGACAGCTTCCCTCGCTGCGTCACGCGGTCGCCGCCGGCGAGCCGCTGAACCCGGAGATCGTCGAGCGCTGGCGCGACGAGGTCGGCGTCACGATCCATGATGGTTACGGCCAGACCGAGACCGGCGCGCTGACCGGGATGCCGCTCGGCGAGCCAGTGCGGCCGGGGGCGATGGGCCGGCCACTGCCGGGCATCCGCGCCTGGCTGGACGAACCCGACGGCGCCGGCATCGGCGAGCTCTGCGTCGATCCCGCGACCGTCTCGACCTTCTTCATCGACGGCCCGGCCGGGCCGTGGCGCACCGGCGACCGCGTGCGCGAGGACGCCGACGGCTTCCTCTGGTTCGAGGGCCGTGTCGACGACACGATCATCTCGGCCGGCTACCGAATCGGGCCGTTCGAGGTCGAGTCGGCGCTGATCTCGCACCCGGCGGTCGCCGAGGCCGCGGCGGTCGCCGCGCCGGACGAGGAGCGCGGCCAGGTCGTGCGCGCCGTCGTCGTCTTGCGCGACGGCCACGCCGGCTCTCCCGCGCTCGCGCGCGAGCTGCAGGAGCACGTCAGGGCGCTGACGGCCCCCTATAAGTACCCCCGTATCGTCGACTTCGCCGACGAGCTGCCAAAGACGCCGAGCGGCAAGATCAAGCGCGCCGAGCTCCGCCAGTAGCCTCGACTGCATGGCGAACCGGCTTGCGGGCGAGAGCTCGCCCTACCTCCTGCAACACAAGGACAACCCGGTCGACTGGTATCCGTGGGGCGACGAGGCGCTGGCGGCGGCGCGCGAGCGCGACCTGCCAATCCTGCTATCGATCGGCTACTCGGCCTGCCACTGGTGCCATGTGATGGAGCGCGAGTCGTTCGAGGACGAGGCGACCGCCGCCTACATGAACGAGCACTTCGTCTGCATCAAGCTCGATCGCGAGGAGCGGCCCGACCTCGACGCGATCTACATGGAGGCCTGCCAGGCGATCTCCGGCCAAGGCGGCTGGCCGCTGAACGCCTTCCTGACCCCCGACCAGGTGCCGTTCTTCGCCGGCACCTACTTCCCGCCCGACGACGACCGCGGCATGCCGAGCTGGCTGCAGGTCATGCGCTCGGTGGTCGAGGCCTGGGACGAGCGCGGCGACGAGATCCGCGCGACGTCCGGCAAGGTCGTAGAGCGGCTGTCCGGCGCCGCCTGGGTCGAGCCGTCGGATGAGCCGCTGACCGGGGAAATGCTCGAGCAGGCCGTCGAGACGCTGCTGACGCTCGAGGATCCGCGCAACGGCGGTTTCGGTGGGGCGCCAAAGTTCCCCGCGGCGTCGGCGATCGAGTTGTTGCTGCGCCGTGGCGCCATCCAGCCGGCGGCAGGGGCGTTGAGCGCGATGGCCAACGGCGGCATCTACGACCAGCTCGGCGGCGGCTTCGCCCGCTACACCGTCGACGCCGGCTGGCTGATCCCCCACTTCGAGAAGATGCTCTACGACAACGCGCTGCTCGCCCGCGCCTACCTGCACGGCTGGCAGGTAACCGGGTATCCGCTGTTCCGCCGCGTCTGCGAGGAGACGCTCGACTGGGCGCTACGCGAGATGCGCGGGCTCGAGGGCGGCTTCTACTCGGCGCTCGACGCCGACTCCGAGGGCGAGGAGGGGAAGTTCTACGTCTGGACCGTCGAGCAGGTGCGGGCGGTGCTCGGCGACGAGCGCGAGGGCGGCAACGGCTCGGCGGCTAGCCCGTCGACCACCCAGGCCGCGCTCGACTACTTCGGGGTGCTGCCCGGCGGCAACTGGGAGGGCAAGACAATCCTGACCCGTGGCGCCGAGGAGCCGGAGGACCTCGAGGAACTACGACGGCGGCTGTATGACGCGCGGGCAGAACGCATCTGGCCCGGACTCGACGACAAGCGGCTGACCTCGTGGAACGCGCTGATGATCTCGGCGCTCGCCGACGCCGGCGCGGTGCTGGAGCGCGACGACTACCTCGACACGGCGCGCACCTGCGCGGACTTCCTGCTCACCGAGCTGACTGACGACAACGGCCGCCTGCTGCGCACCTGGAAGGACGGCGAGGGCCGGCTGAACGCCTATCTCGAGGACCACGCCTACCTGCTCGACGCGCTGCTGACCCTTTACGAGGCGACCTTCGAGCCGCGCTGGTTCGAGGCCGCGCGGGCGCTCGCCGACACGACGATCGAGCGCTTTGGCGACCCCGAGAAGGGCGGCTTCTTCGAGACCTCGTCCGACCACGAGCAGCTGCTGACCCGCCGCAAGGATCCCGAGGATCACCCGATCCCATCCGGTAACGCGGCAGCCGCCTATGCCCTGCTGCGCCTCGCCGCGCTGACCGGCGAGCACGAGTATGAGAAGCAAGGCGTCGGGGTGCTGCGGCTGTTCGTGGAGATGGCGCCGCGTCACCCGAACGCGTTCGCGCACCTGTTGCAGGCGCTCGACTTCCATCTCGCGCAGGTCAAGGAGGTGGCGCTGGTCGGCGACGAGTTGCGGCCGTTGGAGCGCGTCGTGCGTAGGACGTTCCGGCCGCATGTCGTGCTGGCGGGCTCGCCGCCGGATGGGTCCGGCAATGCGAGCGCGATCCCGCTACTCGAGGGCCGCACACCGGTCGACGGCCGCACCGCCGCATATGTCTGCGAGGGGTTCGCCTGCAAGGCGCCGGTTACGGAGCCGCCGGAGCTGGAGAGACTGCTGGCGTGATCCGGCGAGTCGTCTGCATGCTGGTGGTCGGTGCCGGTCTGCTGGCGACGATGGGCGCCACGCTGGGCGCAGCTAGTCCAGGCGCCAGCGATACGCTAGCCGCACCTGGAGCCGGCGATCGGGGAGGCGCCCCGCTTGGAACCGCGGCGACCCGCGCCGTGCGATCGCTGAGCGTCGGTGTCCGGCTCGCACCGGCAGACGGCCAGGCCGCGTTGCGCGCCGCCAGGCGCGTCGCGTCGGTTGGACCACGTCCCGCGGCGAGCGCCACCGAGCGACAGGCCCACGCCTATGTGCGCCGGGTCTTCGCGAAGGCCGGGCTCGACGTGACGGTGCAGCGCTTCGACGTCCCCGGTAAGGGCCAATCGCGCAACGTAATCGGGCTGCTCGATGGGCCGCGCAAGTGCCTGAAGATCGTGATGGCGCATACCGACACGACGGCGCCGGGACCGGGCGCGAACGACAATGCGTCGGGGGTCGGCGTGGTCGTCTCGCTCGCCCAGCGGTTGCGCACGATCGATCCGCCGTGCGACGTTTGGCTGGTCGCGACCGGTGCGGAGGAGCGGATCTACACCGGCCAGCCGGACCACCTCGGCGCGCTCGCGCTCGCGAAGCGGGCACGCAATCGCGGTTCTGCCCGCCGCCTGCGCTACGCGCTCTCGCTCGACGAGGTCGGCGGCAACCGCCCGTTCTGGCTGCGCTCCCCCGCTCAGGCCCCGCGCCGAGGCGTCGAGAGCGCCCTGCTCCGCGCCGCCGATAGGGCCGGCGTCAACGCCGTCTGGGTCCGCGACGGCAGCGACAGCAACTCCGACCACCGCGAGTTCGAGCTGCTCGGCCTGCCCGCCGCCAAGCTCGGCGTCGGCGCCGGCGGCGAGCCCTGTCGCCATATGGCATGCGATACCCCAGACCGCCTCGACCGCCACTCGCTGGCACTTGCGCAGCGACTGACCGAGCAGGCGCTGCGCACTCGCTAGCGATACCGCCACCGGGCTCGTCTGCCAATCGGCGTAGGCGCCGACTCGCCGGCTGACATGCGTCTGCCCGATTTGCCAGCATGGGCCGCCGTGTCTGGGCGTCGCTCCATCTTCTCGTTCCCAGCCGGTCGGCGATCGAAGTGGATCGTGTTCACGATCTGGATCGTCGCGATCTTCGTCGCGTTCGGCGCGAACCTGCCTGGGAAGTTCAGCGACGCCGAGGACAACGAGTCGACGTCGTTCCTGCCGGGCGACGCCGAGTCGACGAAGGCGCTGACCGCGACCGAGGATCTGCAGGGCGGCGAGCTCGCCCCCGCGGTGATCGTCTTCCGGCGGGAGTCCGGCCTGACCGCGGCCGATCGCAAGACGATCCAGGCGGACGTCGCAAAGCTCGCGCAGAAGCGCTTCCCGGGCGTCGTCGCCGACGGCGCAACGGCGGCCGCGGGCGGCAAGCAGACCGACGGCGGCGGCGAGGGCCCAGCCGGCGCTTCCGGCGGCGCCCAGGGCAACGCCCCACCGGCCTCCGCCAACCTGCCCAAGGGCTGCGGCGGTCCGACGAGCGAGGTGCCCGGCCAGCCGGCCGACTACGCGCCGTTCGTCGGCCCGATCTGCTCGGCCGACGGCAAGGCCGCGATCGTCACCGCCTACGTGAAGGGCGACGGCGAGGCCGACACGCTCCTCGACCCGCTGCAGGAGTGGCGCGACGAGATATCCGATCCCGGCGGCGGCCTCCAGGTGAAGATCACCGGCGGCGCCGGCTACGCGGCCGACGCCATCGAGGTCTTCGAGAACATCAACGCGACGCTGCTGCTGGCGGCGCTGAGCCTCGTGATCTTCCTGCTGATCGTGATCTACCGGTCGCCGATCTTCTTCCTGATCCCGCTGGCTGCGGTGATGTTCGCCGAGACGCTGTCGCAGTCGCTCGGTTACGGCGTCTCCGAGCTCGGCGTGACGATCAACGGCCAGTCGAGCTCGATCATGTCGATCCTCGTCTTGGGGGCGGGAACCGACTATGCGCTGCTGATCGTCGCGCGCTATCGCGAGGAGCTGCATCGCAGCGTCGACAAGCACGAGGCGATGGCGACCGCGCTCGCCTCCGCGGGGCCGGCGGTCTTCGCATCCGCCGCCACCGTCATCGCCGCGCTGTTCTGCCTGACGATCGCCAAGGTCAACGGCACCTCGGGCCTCGGCCCGATCGCCGCGCTCGGCGTCGCCTGCGCCGCGCTGTCGATGCTGACGCTGCTGCCGGCGCTGCTGACGATCTTCGGCCGCCGCGCCTTCTGGCCGTTCGTGCCGAACACGGCGAACACAGCGCCGACTGAGGATGTCGTGCCGGCCTGGTCGTTGAAGCACGTCACCGAGGGCCGCCGCGCGACGGCGCTGACCAGCGCGATCGTTGCCGGCCTGATCGTCTTCCTCCTGCTGCCGCTGGTGCTGCTGAACCTGCTGGTCAAGCTGATCGTCGCGATTGTCGTGCGCTGGTTCACCGACTGGCGCTTCCCGTCGCTGATCGTCGGCCCGCTCGACAAGTACGTCTTCCGCCCCTACGAGCTGCGCCGCTACCGCCGCGAGCACCTCGCCGACGCGACGCACGGCCTCTGGAAGCGCGTCGGCGACTGGGTCGCGCGTGGCCCCGCCCGCGTGCTCGCCGGGTCGCTGGCGATCTTGCTGATCCTCTGCTGCGGGCTGGCGTTCTTCTCGACCGACCTGACCAGCAACGACAGCTACCGCACCGAGGTCGAGTCGGTTCAAGGCCAGGAGATCCTCGCCAAGAGCTTCCCGGCCGGCTCCGCCGCGCCGGCCGACATCGTCGTCAGCGACCCGGATCAGGTCGAGGCTGTCGCCGCGGCGGCCGTCAAGGTCGACGGCATCCAGTCCGTCTCGCCGCCCGTCGCACAGGGCGAGGGCGGCGTGCTGATCCAGGCGACGCTCGAGCCAACGCCGTACTCGACCGAGGCCTACGACATCGTCGAGCCACTGCGCGACGCGGTCCAGGGCGTCGCGCCCGACACGCTGGTCGGCGGCGCTACCGCGGTCGAGTTCGACGTCCGCGAGGCGGCGGCCTGGGACTCGAAGGTGATCCCGCCGATCGTCCTCGTCGTCGTCTTCCTGATCCTGATGCTGTTGTTGCGCGCGGTCGTCGCGCCACTCGTCCTGATCGGGACGGTGATCCTCAGCTTCGTCGCCGCGCTCGGCGTCGGCTACTTCGCCTTCGACGTGTTCTTCGACTTCCCCGGCTCCGACCCGTCGCTGCCGCTGTTCGCCTTCGTCTTCCTGGTCGCGCTCGGCGTCGACTACAACATCTTCCTGATCGCCAGAGCGCGCGAGGAGACGCTCGTGCACGGCACCCGCGAGGGCATCCTGCGCGCCCTCGCCGTCACCGGCGGCGTGATCACCAGCGCCGGCATCGTCCTCGCCGGCACCTTCTCGGTCCTGGCCGTCCTGCCGCTCGTCTTCCTGACCGAGATCGGCTTCGTCGTCGCCTTCGGCGTCCTGCTCGACACCTTCCTCGTCCGCTCCGTCCTCGTCCCCGCCCTCGTCCTCAAGATCGGCCCCAAGTTCTGGTGGCCGTCGGAGCTGGCGAAAACCGACGGCGGCGTCGGCGGCACCCCGAGCTCAGATGTCGCTGTGGCCGTACCGCAGCCGCAACCCGCCGACGCACCACCCAGCTGACGCGCCGCGTTCTTGTAGGAGCTGCTGAGCGCCGCCCGCGTGGTTAGGGATCCAAGACGTCCATCACCGTAGGACGCTCACCCGACCCGCCATCCCGCGCCCCAGACCGACGGCGGCGCCATGACAGCAGCCAGAGCAGCCCTCCGGCACCGATCAACAGCGCGACGCCAACCACCGGCTTTCCAAGCAAGACGGCGGCCCCACCACATATCCACATTACGCCAGCACCGAACCAGTACAGCCACTGCTTGCCGCCGGATGAGCTCTCGTCAGTCACAGCCATCACTTTGCCTAGTCCGACGCTTTGACTCGCCCCTTATCGTCCACCACAGGAGCAACCGGAGAACCCCCGACGAGGCGAGTAACAGGGCGCCCGCTAGGTAAACGTGACCTTCGACGAGGGCGGTGGCCGAGGCGGTCCATGAAACCACCACTGCGAGCCACAACGGCCAGGCGCGCTCGATTCTGTCATTCACCGCGCCGACTCCTTGCGAGGGAGCGCCATACATTCTCGCGCAAGTTGCCACCCGTTCGCCAGCCGAGATCCGCGGCGTAAAGCGTGTACTCATCACCGCCGTCATCGAGATCAAGGAGCACTCGCTGTCCTCTCTCCCGCTCCCAGCGTGCGATGAGCAACGCGCCGAGAGCGTAGGCGCACATGTAACCGACGAACTGGCCTGGCGCAAAGAAAGCGCCCAGGTCCCAGCGATCCGCAAGCCAAGCAAGAGCGACGCAGATCGCGATCGTCATGAGAGTCCGGCCGGCCCTCGAGGCCAGCCCGCTCTGAGTAACTGCCACGCGTGCCCCCTCTGGTGGCAACGGTAGCGATCCTCTCGGCACCTGCCATACAACCTCCGGAAAGAATTTCACCGCTCCCCAGACGACGATTCCGGTGGCCGTCCCAAGGACCATGCTGCGGGCATTCCAGTCGAACGCCGCAACCATGACCACGCCGATCAAGGCCGACAGCATGAACGACCTCGCCGAATGCCTGGCGAGATCGTCTCGCGCGTAAACGAGGCAGGGCGCCCGATCGCCGCGATCGCTCATCAGGCACCGATCTTGGTCAGGCCCCAAACCAGCGCCACAGCCGCGACGATGGCCAAGACCTCCACGAGCCAGGTCCTCACGTCGCCGTCATGCAGCCAGATCTCTCGCGCGATCAGGGCGAGCGCGATCAAGCCGAGGGCCGACAACTCGAGACCGGGGACGTCGAGCGCGGATCCCAATGCCAGCAGTGCCGCTGCAGCGACTATTCCCCCCACCATCGCACCGAGCAGCCATCTTGACCGGGTCATTGCCATATGCCAGTCGTACCCACAACAGCGGCTTTCGACCCCCGTCCGACAAGCCGCGTCAGGACTCCCTTCTTCGTCCAGTATGGGTACTTTCGCGAGCTGTCTGGAAGACATCGCCAGGGATGACGTAGAGGTCGCCCGCCGGCAGCGGCGACCTGCCACGCAGCTTTCTGATCAGATCGGGCAGAACCCGCCATGGATCCACAACCGAAACTCGCTTTCCTCCGATCTCCCCAACGGCCGCATCTACCCTCTGTTCTGCGTCCTCGCCCAGTATGCAACGGCGTTTCGCAACCGCCACGAGCCTCCAAGCTAGGACGTGGATGTCGCCTCCACCCCGGTGAACCTCTTGGATCGGGAGCCCGGCTTCCGCGATGATCTCCCTAAGGGTTTCGGGAGTCAGACGCTCTTCGCTAGAGATAGCCGACGTCGGCGCGCCCCCCTCGACCCCTCCATCGCGCGCGCCTTCTGCCGTCCGCGATGGACGGTCGCCGACGAGATATGCCGTCACAATCATCACCGTGCCTCCCACGGCCACCACGGTCCAGCTCTCAAAATCCAGCAGACTCACTCCCACCCCGACCAGCAGTCCTACCGCAACGAGCGCGCCATAGACCTCCAAGGTCAGCGGTCGAGAACTCAAGGCAAGTCCCACCGTCGCAAAGAGCGCCAGCGTAGGACCGTAGCCGGCCTCCCAAAACTGCTCGCCCCCCACCCAGGGAACCATGACGGCGACGAGCAGCATCGCCGCAGTCGCAAGCCATGCAGGAAAGGCCGTACTACCCACCGCTGTCCTCCCTCACACCGTTCGTGACAGGTTCTGCGCAATCAACTCTCGTCGCCCCACCGTCTGCCGAGCCAAGGAGCAACGCAAGCAGCGAATACGATCGACCCGAACAAAATGAGTCCCCGAGCGGCTGTCTGGCTTCCATCGCCAATCGCGAGAACCACACCTACGAGTACGGCGAGGGCAGATACCGAGGTCACACCGACAGTCATCACTCGGACAACCTTATTTCGAGTCTCGTCGCCCACCCTTAGAGGCCCACAGCGGGCTCGTTCGGACTCCCACTTATAGGATTCATGAGGTGTGTGGCCGGGCGGCCGCTGAAGCTCACTTCAGCCAACGGTCCCTCCGCCTGACCCAGCATCGCTTCCGCCCACGGGAAGGGACGGAGAATCTCGATTGGATCTGGACGCTGGATAGAGCAACCCAACACCAATAAGGACAATGGCTATCCCCACGATGGCGTTTACGAGGAACGCCGTCGCGGCACCTCCGACGAGCGCCAAAAGAGCTATGGCAATCCTCATCTAGGCTTCCCGGGGTCAGTCCGACCAGGACCGAGCGCCATTGTCGGGAGACGGACGGCTCGGTCAACTGACCTCATCCGGTGCCCCCAAGGCTGTCGGAGAGGTAGTAATGGTTGACCCCCCGCTGGCACGCTGGGAAATAAGGGGGCCGCCGGGATCGCGGGTCCAGGATGTCGTGCCCTCGCGTGAGAGGCCGAGCAGGGTGTTGTGCTGGGCCGTTCCGCCGTTGGAAGTGCGCTCGGCTTGGCCGGCACCGGCGTAGCCGAACGAGATCGCCGAGCCGCCGGGGGCGGTGAAGGCGGTGGTTTGGTCGCGGACGTTGTAGTCGAAGTCCAGGCCGGCGCTGTTGGCGGCCGTGTTGCCGTTGGCGTCGTAGCTGTAGGTCGTCGCACCGCCGGGCGGGGAGCCGCAGGCCGCACCGGAGTAGGTCCAGCAGAGCTGATTGGCGGCGTTGTAGGCAAAGCTGGTCGTCGAGCCGTTGATCGTCTGGGTCTGACGGTTCGACGCAAGGTCGTAGGCGTAGGCGCGGTTGTCGACGATCGTGTTGCCGCTGTTGCGCTCGACCGCGCTCGTCAAGCGGTCGAGAAAGTCGTAGCCGTAGGTCGTCTCGTTGCCGTCCTTGTCGGTCACCGACTCGGATATGTCGTCCGCCCCCGCTGATCGCGATTGGTGTACCCAAACGTCGTGCACAGCGAAACAGGAGCCGTGCACGAACCGCCTGGCTCGGCGACCCCCGGCGTTGGTCGCGATGTCCTCCGGGGTCCCCGAGGTAGTCACTTCATCGTGCTGAACTACCGTGTCTCCATGTGGCGTAGGCACGAGCCAGGCCGCCAAGGACAGGCCAAACGAGCACCAAAGCGGCGCCCAAGCCAAGTAGCCACGCAAGGCCCTCCTCTAGGCCGACTGAGCAAAGAGCGGCCTGGACCACGAGCGTCGCTACGACCCCAGCGACAATACAGGCGGCATCCACCACAAACGCACGGTGAAGCCCTGGTCGCTGCTTCGACAGTTCATATATTCGGTTAACTGGTCGATCTCGATAAGAGAAGCAACCGAGGATGAGCGCTGCGACGATCCCACCACGGACGGTGTCGTTGTTGAACACCACGGCTACGCCGCATAAAGCGAAAACTACGAACAACCCGACCACTACAGACACTCGTAGCGTCACTCTTCCCTAACGTCCACGACGGTAGAGGTTGTAACCAACGCAGCCGGCTGTAAAGGCCGTTCTGCCTCTAACGTCCAGCCGGGCTACCTTCTTAAATATGCCGACCAGGCCACCGCCAAGAAGGCAGTTACGAGCGAGCCTTCCAGCCCACGTCCGATTGGCAACACCAGACAGGTCGTTATAGACGCGCTGCACCTCAGCACCCGCGTCATTCACCCAGCGGACGATCTCGTCGTACGACAACATTCCTGTCGGGTCTATGCGGTTGACCGGATCTCCGGCGACGTAGACGTACCGGTTCCCCTCCCGTAAGTCTCCCGCCTGATCGAGCGGGTCGAGTTGGCTCCACCGGCCATGTCCCGGCAAGTAGTAGCGGGCTCCCATCTTGTAGAGGTCGCCTTGCGCCTCGCGGTATTGGCCGACGTATTGGAATGGATTGGCGGTCGCACCGGAGGTCGAGCGGACGACACCGTAGGGGTCGTACTTGTATGAGCGGGTCAGTGCGCCGGTGGAGTCGGTGAGGCCGACGACTGAGCCGAGGGCGTCGGAGAGGTAGTAGTGGTTGACGTTGCCACTGGCGCGTTGGGAGATCAGGGTGCCGCCGGGATCGCGGGTCCAGGAGGTAGTGCCCTGGCGGGAGAGGCCGAGCAGGGTGTTGTGCTGGGCGGTTCCGCCGTTGGAGGTTCGCTCTGCCTGGCCGGCTCCGGCGTAGCCGAAGGAGATCGGCGAGCCGCCGGGGGCGGTGAAGGCCGTGGTCTGGTCGCGGACGTTGTAGTCGAAGTCCAGACCGGCGCTGCTAGCGGCGGTGTTGCCGTTGGCGTCGTAGCTGTAGGTCGTGGCGCCGCCGGGCGGGGAGCCGCAGGCCGCGCCAGAGCTGCCGCTGTAGACCCAGCAGAGCTGGTTGGCGGCGTTGTAGGCGTAGCTGGTCGTCGAGCCGTTGATCGTCTGGGTCTGACGGTTCGAGGCCAGGTCGTAGGCGTAGGCGCGGTTATCGATGATGGTGTTGCCGCTGTTGCGCTCGACCGCGCTCGTCAAGCGGTCGAGAAAGTCGTAGTCATAGGTCGTCTTGTTGCCGTCCTTGTCGGTCACCGAGTGGCGCAGCTTGGTGTCGAGCGTCGCCGGTGAGGTGCGCTCGTAGTCGTAGGTGAAGTCGGTCAGAGTCGTCGGCGGACTGCCGGCCTTGATCGCTTTGATGCGCGTCGGCTTATCAGAGCTGTCGAAGGTCACCGTCTGCTCCACGCCGTTCGGATATGTCGTCCGCTCCCGCTGATCGCGATTGGTGTACCCGAAGGTCGTGCACAGCGAAACGGGAACCGTGCACGAACCGCCTGGCTCGGCTAGGTCCGCTAGCCGGTTGACGTCGTCGTAGCGATAGGTGACCGTCCCACCGGCATCGGTCAGCGATGTGAGGTTCGACGCGGCGTCCCACGTGTAGTCGGTGTCGCCCGAGGGCAGGTCGTCGTCGGTGCGCCGGTTCAGTGCGTCGTAGGTCCAAGTCGAGGTGCCGTCGACCGAGTCGATGCGCTCGACCCGGTTGCCGTTGGCGTCGTAGTCGAAGGTCACGACATTGCCGCCGCCGTAGTCGATCTCGACGACGCGGTCGAGGTCGTCGTACGCGTAGCTGCGGGTCTGGCCCTTGCCGTCCTCGACGGTGTCGACGCGGCTGAGCGAGTCGTAGGCGATCGTCGTGACTCCGAGCGGCAGCTCAGGGGTCACCGAGGTCAGGTTGCCGTCGTCGTCGTAGCCGTAGAGCGTCTCGTTGCCCTTGCCGTCGATCGCGCAGCGCAATGTGCCGAGCTTGGTGGTCGCATCGTCGGGGCAACTTCCCCCCGCCTGGCCGTTGTACTCCAGCGTCGCCTCTACCTGCGAAGCCGGCGAGGTCGAGTCGCCAATTGTCGTCGTGTTGCCCGCGGTGTCGTAGGCAAACACGCTGCCCGTTCCCTGCGGGGATGTCTGTTTCGTCGGGAAGTAGGGATGACTACCGTTCGTGTACTCAAAGCTGCCCGCCTCCCCCGCCGGCTCGTCGACGGTCTCAAGGTTGTCGATCCCGTCGTAGCCGAACGTCGTCGTGGCCGATCCCGGCGCGGTGGCGCTGAGTGGATCGGAGTTGGGCGAGTAGGTCGAGCTGCGCGCGTTGCCGTTGGCGTCGACCACCTTCGTCGCCCGCAGCTCGACGTCGTAGCAGTAGGTCGTCGTCTTGCCGCGCGGGTCGGTCATCACCGTCTTGCCGATGTCCGCACCACCACAGGGGCCCGTTGCCGACGAGTACGCGAACTGCGTCCGCGCGACGTAGCTGCCATTCGAGCGGTCGTAGCCCCGCTTGATCGAAGTCACGCGCTGGTCGCCGTCGTAGTCGATCTTCGTGACGGTCCCGCGCGGGTCCTCGATCTCGATCAAGTTGTCGGGCCCCTGGTAGACGTACTCCGTCTCACCGCCCTCGGGGTCGGTGTACTCGATCAGGCGGTCGTAGGCGTCGTAGTCGTAGAGCCACATTCGGCCGGTCGGGTCCTCGAGTGACTCGAGGTTGCCATCGCCGTCGTAGCTGGCCTCGACCTCGCGTCCCTGGGTGTCGGTGACGTCGTCGAGAACGCCATCGGTCACGTAGTCGAAGGCGAGCGCGTTGCCGTTGCGATCCTCGAAGGCTGTCGGGTCGCCATCGGAGTTGAAACGGTAGATCTCGCTGCTCTTGTGGAAGGTGAGCTTGTGCCCCGCGCCATCGGCCGCGAGCGTCGCGTCGATTCCCGTTGGGCTCTTGAACGATCCATTCGGCTGGACGTGAAAGACGTGGCGCGAGCCTGTCGGCCCGACGAGCATCCGGTCGCCGCCACCCTCGGACATCAGTGCCACGCCACCGCCGACCGAGAGCCTCCACTTGCGTCCCGCTATCTCGGGAAGTCCCGTCCCCTGGTTGTTGAAGTGACGCGAGATGTTCAGGTCGAGACCCGTGCCGGCAATCTGCACGTCGCTCGAGCTCTGAATCAAGTTGCCGTTGCCGACGTTGACGGCAAGCGCGAGACGATCCGACAGCGACTGCTCGACGAAAGTGAACTGCCGCTCGTGACCTGTGCGCTTGCTCCAGGTGACGCCGAGGTAGGGATGACGATCGCTGTCCCAGTACTCGGAGCTGGCGAACTCGATCTTGTTGTTCAGCTGCTGGTTGTCGCGGTCCTTGAGCACGACTCCCTGGCTGGCGACATCCCCGTCGACCCACTCCTGGATCAGCTCACCGATCGCCCAGTAGGTCCAGCTACCGGTCGGATTCGAACCGGGATAGGAGGTCCGCCAGACCTGGCTGTCGAAGTCCCCGCCGGCGCTCGTCCAGGCATTCGTCCCGTCCGCGCTCGACCAGCTCGCCTGCGAGGTCCAGTCACGGGTCGCGCGGTAGATCGACAGCGGCTTGTTGACGCTCGTGCTCGCTCCTGTCGCATACAGGGCTACATACCCCTCCTCGACCCGCGCGCCCCGCGGCACCGCACCGGCGACGTCGAAGTCCAGTAGCGCACGGTGATCGTTCGCGCCATCCCAGCCGACCTCCAGCTCGTCGTCGCCGCAGAGGCTCGTCGAGGGGGTCGCACTATCGATGTGGCAGTCGACCTGCGGGGAGATGTAGACGGTTGGGTCGACCTCGACGGGGAACTGGCGGTCCGGACTCTCGAGCCAGTCACGATCCGGGCGGACGCCCAGAGTCCAGCTGCCGTCGTCGCGCCGCAACTCGTACGCGACGCCGCGTGACAGCTCGCCGCCACTGTCGCGCATGAAGGGCGCAGCGATCGCGAAGCCGACGCGCCCCTCGGCGTCGAGCAGTTGCACCCCGCCGGAACTCGTCGCTCGCGGCGTCAGGCCACCGGTATCGAGCCTGAAGGCCAGGCCGCGTCCGGCGGCTGCGTCAGCGAGCATCAGCGACTCCTTCACGCCGTCCGGCTGCGCGACGTACTGGAGATCGAGGCCGGGACGCACCGAGCGATAGGTCGCCTGCGCGCCGTCAACCTCGGCGGTCGACTGGGCGGCGCCGATCAGCGCGAACTCGAACGCCCGGCCCTCGTCGGCGACACGCACGCCGGCGCCGGCGCCGGCGCCGAGCGTCTTGGGAAGCGAAAGGTCGAAGCCGGCCCGCGCGATCCGCAAGCGATCGTCCCCGTCGCTCTCGACGCGCGTGTCGATCGCCTGCCAGCTGCCGTCGCCCGCGCGGAAGTTGACCGGGGCGCCGAAGACCTTAGTCAGCATCCGGCCGTCGCCGAGCACGTAGGTGCGGCTCTTCGCCGTACGCAAGTCCACCGCCTCACGCTCGACCCGAGCATCGTCGGGCAAACCGGCAACGGGAGCGGGCGCGGGGTCTCCACCTGGGTCTACGGGAACGTTGGACCCAGTACCGCTCGACTCGCCCATCGCCACCGACACGGCCAGAGCCGTGACCAGTACGGCGACAACGACAGCGCCCATGCGAACACCGACACGCAACCGCGAACCCACAACCCTCATCTCGCCCTCCTGCTAGGAGGCGCCCCCCGGCGCCTTTTGAACCCCACCCTCTCGGCCCGTTTGGATACAGGGCCGTCTACGAAAACGCACCGTAATCCGATGTTCGCCTTTTGTCAAGAGTCTTGTCGCACGCCCTACAGTGGGGCTTATGTCAACCGTCCCCGAGGTCGGTCCGCGAGAGGTTGCGGAGCTTGGCGAGCGGATCCAGCGGAACGTCGGCAAGGCGGTCAAGGCACCGCCTGAGGTGATCCGCGAGGTGCTTGTGGCCTTGGTAGCCGGCGGGCATGTATTGATCGAGGACTTTCCGGGGGTTGGCAAGACGGCATTGGCCAGGGCGCTCGCTCGGTCGATCGATGCCGACCACGCACGCGTGCAGTGCACGGCCGACGTGCTGCCCGCCGATCTGGTCGGAACAAACGTCTACGACCGGCGTGAGAACCGCTTCGAGTTCCGGCCTGGGCCGGTGTTCGCCAACGTGGTGCTGGTCGACGAGGTCAACCGTGCGTCGCCGAAGACGCAGTCCGGCCTGCTCGAGTGCATGCAGGAGCGGCAGGTAACCGTCGACCGCCAGACGCACGAGCTGGCACGGCCGTTCCTCGTGCTCGCAACTCAGAATCCAGTCGAGTACGAGGGCACCTACCCCCTCCCCGAAGCGCAGCTCGACCGCTTCATGGTGCGCGTGTCGCTCGGCTACCCGACCGCCGAGCAGGAGGCCGAGATGTTGCATGACCATGCCGAGGGGGACCGCGTGCGCGACGTGGTCCCGGTCGCCGAGCTGGCGGACGTGCTCGCCGTGCAGACCGCGACCGCGGCGATCCACGGCAGCGAGGCGCTGCGCCAATACATCGTCGCGCTGCTCTCCGCCACGCGCGCCGATCCGCGTGTCGAGTTAGGCGCCAGCCCACGCGCAGGGCTGATGTTGTTTCGGGCGGCGAAGGCGCATGCCGCGCTCGACGGACGTGACCACGCGCTACCCGACGACGTCCAGCGACTGGCACCGGCCGTGCTCACCCACCGCCTGATGCTGGCGCCCGGCGCGCTACCCGAGCAGCGGGCGGCCGTGGTCAACGACGCCCTCGAGCGGGTCCCCGCGCTCTGAGGAGGGGCGCCGTGTCGCGGGCGATCGCCACGGCGCTGCTCGGAGCCGGACTCTGCCTCGTCGGCGGCGCGTTTGACACGGCGTCGCTGTACCTGCCCGGCGTCGCGATCCTGCTCGCGGTAGTCCTCAGCACAGTCTGGGTCTGGCTCGCGGCGAGTGGAGCGCGGGTCGTACGGTTGCCCATACCGCCGACGGTCGTCGAGGACTCGCCGTTCCGAGTCCAGGTCGAGGCCCGCCTCGGCTGGCTGCCGGCGCCCGGCGGGGAGCTGACCGATCCGCTGCTGACGGGCGGCGCAGCGGTTGCCGGCCGCCGCCGCGCGCGCCTCGACGCGCTAGCCGTCCTCCCGCGCCGCGGCCGCGTCACGCTCGAGCCGAGCCGGTTGCGGGTCTCCGAGCCGCTCCAGATCTGCACGCGCGACGCGCGCAGTGCGGATGTCGCGGAGCTGCTCGTGCTGCCGCGCATCGATCCGGTGACCGTGTTCGCGGGCGCTGGCGCGGCGACCGCCGGAGGACTGACCGGGCTGGGGGCCGGCGCGCGTTCGGCCGCCCGCTGGCGCGAGGACGCCAACGACGGCGTCGACCTCGACGGCCTGCGGCCTTACCGCGAGGGCGCGCCCGCCTCGCGCATCCACTGGGCGACGCTCGCACGACGCGGCGAGATGATGGAGCGGCGCTTCGTCGCTGAGAGTGCCTCGTCGCCGCTGATCGTGCTCGACGTCGCGGCGCCAGCCGATGTCGACGCGCTCGATGCGGCTGTGCGTGCCGCGGCGTCGCTCTGCGTCGCGCTGGCGCGCGTCGAGGGCGTCGCGCTACTCGTGCCCGGCGATCGACGGCCGATCTCGGTCGACCACGACCTCGGCGCGTGGCCCGGCGTCCACAAGCGGCTCGCGCTCGTGGAGGCCGGGACGAAGACCAGCGTCGGTGGGCTCGGTCCCCGCTCGGGTGCGCTGCTGTGGGTCACGGTAGCCGCGGGCGGCGCGATCCCGCGCGAGCTGGAGCTCCTGCCCGCACGGCCGCGCTACCTCGTCGCCCCAACGCTGCCCACGGGCACCACGGCAGCGTTTGAGGTCGGCGGTTGCAGCGGCCGGCTGGTCGACCGTGGCAGCCGGAGCGCGGTCGCGTGAGATTGGTCGTCTTCACCGCCTTTGCCGCCTATGGCGCGACGCACTGGGCGATGCTCGTCACAGCACCGTCGGCAGCGATGATCGTGGCGACCGTCGCCGCCGCGGTGGCCTGCGCCGCCGCACTCGCGCTACTCGAAAGGTCGCAGCTACCGCGCCGCACGGTCCTGGCACTCGCCGCGCTCGCTGTACTTGCCGCGTTCGCCGCCGGCTTGGTCGCAACCGGGATCGCGCCACGTCTGCTGCTGCCCACCGGGTGGGGCGAGCTCGCCGACCAACTCGACCATGCGCTGCTCGGCATCCAAGGCGTCGACTGGCCCTATGACGGCCCCGACGAGTGGATCCGCCTAACGATCCTGCTGGGCGCTCCGCTGCTCTTGACTACGGCGGCCGCGCTCGCGTTCTGGCCGGCGTCGCCGGAGACACGGCCTCCACTGCGCGGGGCTGCGCTCGTCCTGCTGATCGCCGTCTACACACTGGCGGTGACGACCAACAGCCCCGGGAGCCCGCTGCTGTTTGGCGCGCTGCTGCTGGCGCTGATCGCCGCCTGGCTATGGCTGCCGCGGCGCGGCGTTCGCGAGTGGACCGCGGGCGCGATCGTCGTCGCCGCGACCGCCCTGCTGGCGCTGCCTGCGGCCGCCGCGCTCGATGGCGACGGACCCTGGCTCGACTACCGCTCGTGGTCGCCATTCGGCGACGACGCGGGGATCGCCTTCTCATGGGACCACAGCTACGGCCCGCTCAACTGGCCGCGCCAGGGAACGACGCTGCTGAACGTCCGCTCCGAGCGTCCCCACTACTGGAAGGCGGAGACGCTCAACAGCTTCGACGGCGTCCACTGGTATCGCGCGACAGGCGACGAGCAGCGCGATCTATCCGCCGAGCTGCCGTTCGATCCCAACGTCGGCAGCTTCGACTCGGGAGCGTGGAGCTACGGCGAGTTGAATCCCGACTGGAACGACGAGATCCAATTCACCGTCAGATCGCTCTCGACCGAGCTGCTCGTCGGCGCCGGACTGACCTACGACGTCATCGGCGCGGCGGCCGTCCCCTCGGCGGACGGCACCACCCAGCTGCTCGACCCGCTCGGGCGCGGCGATAGCTACACGGTCCGCTCCTACCAGCCGAACCCGACCGCGATCGTCATGGCCGGCGCGCCGGAAGGCTATCCCGGCTGGGTCGAGCGCTACACCGAGCTGTCGCTGCCCACCGCGGGAGCCGACGTCCGGACGGTGGTCATTCCGCCGCGCGGCAACCGGGCACCCGCTGCCGAGCGTGCCGACGTCGAGGCGACGCTCACCGACTCGGTCTACGGCCGGATGTACGAGCTCGCGGTCGGGCTGACTGCCAGCAGCAATTCGACCTATGACGCGGTCGCCGCGATCGCGACCCACCTGCGCGACGGCTACCGCTACAACGAGGACGTTCCCCAGCATGCTTATCCGCTCGAGAGCTTCCTCTTTGAGGACCGGCAGGGCTACTGCCAGCAGTTCTCCGGCGCGATGGCCTTGATGCTGCGGATGGTCGGAATTCCCGCACGCGTCGCCGCCGGGTTCTCGCCCGGCACGCTGAACCGCAAGACCGGCGAGTACCGCGTGCGCGACCTCGACGCGCACTCCTGGGTCGAGGTCTACTTCTCCGGGATCGGCTGGGTGACGTTCGACCCGACGCCGCGCGCGACCGGACCTGGCTCCGCCGGCGCACCCGCGGCCAGCGGTGCCAGCGCCGCCGCTGGCGACGTCCAGCAGAGCCCGGCAGAGCCAGAGCCGGCGCCCGACGCGAACGCCGCCGCTGATGGAGCCGGTGGCGACAGCGGAGCGACCGGCGGGGCAAGCACCCAGTCGAGCTCCGGAGACGGACTTCCGACGGTCGTACTGCTGCTGGCGGCCGGTCTCGCAGCGCTCGCGCTCGCGGCCGCCGTTGCCTTCACGATCCGCGTCAGGCGTCGCACCGCACTTGACCGCGAGCAGCTCACTGCGGCCGAGATCGCCGAGTTGCGCAGCGCGCTCGACCGGCTCGGCTGGGACATCTCCCCCGCGACGACGCTGCTGGCGCTCGAGCAGCAGCTCGCGGCCACGGCCGGCCCGCGCGCCGCCGCCTATGCCCGCGCGCTGCGCGACTGCCGCTTCGACTCCCAGCGCAGCAATCCACCAGGACCCGCCGATCGTCGCGCTCTGCGCCGCGCGCTCGGCAACGCGGCAGGACCGCTCGGCCCCCTGCGCGCGCTGATTGCGCTCCCGCCTGGCTAGAGGACGGCCATGTAGCGGTCGAGCTCCCACTGGGTGACCTGCACCCGGTAGTCCTCCCACTCCTGGCGCTTGATCTCGATGAAGCGGTTGAAGATGTGCTCGCCGAACGCGCGTAGGACGAGCTCGGACTCCGACGTCAGCTCGATCGCCTCGCCGAGCGTCTCCGGCAGCTGCTCGATGCCGAGCCGCTTGCGCTCGTCGGGCGACAGGTGGTAGAGGTTCTTCTCCATCGGGTCGGGCAGCTCGTAGCCCTTCTCGATCCCCTCGAGGCCGGCGTGCAGCAGCGCGGCGAAGGTCAGGTAGGGGTTGCAGGCCGGATCGGGGCAGCGCAGCTCCATCCGCGTCGCCTGCTCCTTGCCGGGGTGGTAGAGCGGCACCCGCACGAGCGCGGAGCGGTTGCGGCGCGACCATGCGCAGTAGACGGGCGCCTCGTAGCCCGGCACAAGCCGCTTGTAGGAGTTGACCCACTGGGCGAAGACCGACGAGATCTCACGCGCGTGCTTGAGCTGGCCGGCGATGAACGCCTTGCCGACATCGGACAGGTAGTACTGGTCGTCGGCGTCGAAGAAGGCGTTCTGGCCGTCCTTGAACAGCGACTGGTGGGTGTGCATCCCGGACCCGTTCTCGCCGAACAGCGGCTTCGGCATGAAGGTCGCATGGAAGCCGTGCTGCATCGCGTACTCCTTGACCGTAATGCGGTAGGTCATGCAGTCGTCGGCCATCTTGAGCGCGTTCGCGTAGCGCATGTCGATCTCGTGCTGCGACGGCCCGACCTCGTGGTGGGTGTACTCGACGTGGATGCCGAGCTGCTCGAGCGCCAGCACGGTGTCGCGGCGGACGTCGGAGCCGGCGTCGAGCGTGGTCAGGTCGAAGTAGCCCCCCTCGTCGAGGATCTCCGGCACGCCGTCGGCCGGACGGGCATTGCGGAAGTAGAAGTACTCGAGCTCCGGCCCGACGTTGAAGGTGTCGAAGCCCATACTCTCGGCGCGCTCGAGCGCGCGGCGCAGGACGTGGCGCGGATCGCCCTCATAGGGATCGCGGTTCGGCGTCAGCACGTCGCAGAAGATGCGCGCGACGCCCTTGTCCTCGGGCCGCCACGGCAGCACCGCGAAGGTCGACGGGTCGGGCATCGCGATCATGTCCGACTCCTCGATCGCGTTGAAGCCGGTGATCGACGAGCCGTCAAAGCCCATCCCGCCCTCGAACGCGTCGTCGAGCTCGGCCGCATTGATCGAGAAGCTCTTCAGCTGACCGAGGATGTCGGTGAACCAGAGGCGGACGAAGCGGATGTCGTGCTCCTCCACGAAGCCCAGTACGTCGGCGGCGGTCTTCGGCTGGTCGGCCATGCTGTCCCCTATGTGTGTCGGCGGCTGAAGGCCGCCAAGGCTACCGTCTGGCCGCGTCGGGGCAGTAGTCGTGCGACCACTGCTTGAGCGCCTCGAGCGCCGGCTGGAGTGCCTTGCCCTTGGCGGTCAGCTCGTACTCGACGCGGACGGGTGTCTCGTCGTAGACGTGACGGACGACGACCTCCTCGGCCTCGAGCTCCTTCAGCCGCTCCGACAAGAGACGGTCGGAGACGTCGGGAACGAGCACGCGAATCTCCGAGAAGCGCAGTGGCCCGCCCTCAACGAGGACGAGCAGGATCGCGCCGGTCCAGCGCCTGCCGATCAACTCGACGGCGTGGTGGTAGAGCGAGCAACAGGGCGACCGCTCAGCGCCTGAGGGTGGGGCTACCGCCGGCTCCTCGGCCGGCTCGGTGACAGTAGGCATCCCCGCGCCCATAGGCATGAATCCTAGAGGACCGGGCTCATGCCGCCCGGGCCACTCGCCCTTCCTCGGCCGATCCATCGTTCGGCACGTCGCCAGCGCGCGTGATCAGGTTGGCGAAGCTGTCGAGCGCGACGTGGGCTACCGCCTCGAGAATCTGCTCGTCGTCCCAGCCAGCCTCGCGCGCCTCCTCGTGGATATGCAGCGGCGGAGCGCCTTCGCTGGTCAACAGCGCCTTGACGTAGCGCAGCAGCGCGGCCTCGTACTCGTCGTGGGAGTCGAACTCACGCGCGAGCGCGATCTCGTCGAGCCCGAGCCCCGCGTCGCGGGCGGTGCGCTGGAGCGTGGTGAGCGCGTACTCGCTGCCCTGCTGCTCGGCGACCGCGAGCGCGATCCGCTGCTGGGTCTTCAGTGGCAGCATCCCGTGACGCAGCTCGGAGCGAAAGCGGGCATAGGCACGCAGCGTGGCCGGCGATCCGGCGAGCACGCCGACGATGTTCGAGAGCTGGCCGCCACCAGCGAGCGCGCCTTTGAGCACCGGAACGCTGCCCTCCGGGGCCGTCAACTCGTCGTGGACCTGGAACCTGCTCTCCTTGGTCTTCATCGGCGCTTCTCTTTCTGCCGGTTGCTTACCGGAAGTAAGGATAGCGACGGGAACCCTGGGAATCCAGGGTTTGTCTGGGCTGCGGTACTCGCCGGACCTCGCTCCCGCGAAGCTAAGAAACGTTCCAGTAGGACCGGTCCGGCTGCGCCCTCCGCTGGGAGGCGCTAGGCGTTCGCGGTGGCGATCGCCATGAAGACCAGGAAGAGTCCAAGCGCGAATGCCCACATGGCGACGCGGTCGGGGCGAGCCTGGATCTGGACCTGTGCGCGCGGGGGACGACGACGCGGCGGTACTGGTTGTCCGGTGATGACGACTGTGCGACGGCCGTCGATTCTCTGATCATCGTGCCGCACGGGGCGGGCAGCGGTGGTCTGCATCGGCTCTCTTTCGTTGTGCCGGCGGGGTTAGCTGACGGGCTCGCGCTGAAAGAGCTGCGCTACGTCACTTCGACGATTCGCCCCTGGCCTTCCGGCCAATTGGTTCCCCCACGCCCTTGAACGAAGGACTTTGGCTGGTTGGACGGCGCAATCGTAACAGCGCCCCCGGCGGACTTGCCGCGAGACCGTTCAGGGTCAGTTGCTGCCGGCGACCTTGGCGACGTAGTTGGCGACGTCCTGCGCCTCCTGCCCCTCGAGCAGCCCGGCGGGCATCAGGCCTTGGCCAGTACCACCGTTCTTGATCGCATTGACGATCCGCTCTGGCGTCACCTCGCCGATCTGGTCGAGGCTCGGGCCGGTCACGCCCTGTGCGTTGATGGCAGCAAGGCTGTGGCAGCTCGCACATGTCTGGCGGAAGATCGCCTTGCCACGCTCCTCGCTGGCGGTCATGCTCTCGGTGCGCAGGGCGCCGACGCCGCCGGCCTCCTCCTCCTTGTTGGCCAGCACGAGGGTCGGAACGACGAGCCCGAAGCCGACGTAGATCGCCACGATCGTGACCTTGAAGAGGCGGTTGCCGCGCGTCAGGTAGGCCTCGCGGGCCTCGCTCGGGCCACCCGAAAACGCCACGAACAGCACGGCGGCGCCAAGCAGCAGGAACGACAATAGGAACGCAACTACCTCCATCGCGCCGAGACTCTATCCGTCCGCGCCGACAGGAGCCATTTTCAGCCCAATGGCAGATATGCGATTCAACGTCCTCCGGAGCGGGGAGTATCGACTTGCCGACCGGCGGTAGGGCCGGTGCGGCTGTGTAAATCAGGGGCGGGCCCCACCCTCGTGGCGGGGCCCGTTCCGATTTCGCCTAGCGATTTACAAGCCGCAGCGTCCTGAGCGATAGGCGACGGCCCTGGCGATTCTCGATGCCAGCGCCGAGGGCGAGCAAGGCAAGCGCACAAGCGATGCTGAGCGCCGCCTCCGGCACGCCTACATCCGCGTCGTCGGCCTCGCTGGGGTCCCCGTCACGCGCGGCCTGCGCAGCGGATTCGAGGATGTTGCTCGGCGGCGAGTCGCTTACGTCGGCGAGCAGGTTGCCCTCGACGGTCGTCCCCGAGCTTGGAGTGTCAGGCGGGTCCTCCGGCTCGGGGGGTGGGGACGGAGTCGCGGGAACCGGCGTCGGGCTTGGCGGCGAAACCGGCGCTGTCGAAGGCGTGTAGGGAGTCGAGGTTGGCGAGGAAGTGCCCGGCGTCTCGGAGTCGGTAGTTGGATCATCCGGGTCCGTCTGCTCCTCGTCCTCCTTGCCGTCCGGATCGCCGACGGTGATCTTGGCGTAGGCCCTGTCGCTGACTCCAGCGTTCTCGATAACGGCGGACACATGGACCCCGTAGACGCCTTCCTTCTCAGGGAAGTCGTGGACGTACTCCTCGCTGCCGAGACGCTGCTTCTTGTCGTCGGTCAGCCACCAGTAGTAGACGACCGTCTCGCCAGGCCTGTCCCCGCTTGTCGTAGCCCTGAATGTGATCGTTCCGCCAGGCTTGATCGTCTTGGTCCTCGGACTGATCTCGACCCTCAAGCGCTGCTGCGCTCGCTGCGCGAGGAAGATGTGCGAGGGAACCGAGAAATAGTTCCCTGCGGGAATCGCGCTGCCATCGGCGGTCGGCCAAACAAAGCGCATCCGCCCCAGACTGTCTGCGAAGAAGACCGGCTGGGCACTCTCGTTCTCGACCTGCCTCTTCCTCAGCAAGAGAGGGGGACGAGCGCCTCGTGGAATCGTGATCGTCGCGTAGTCGGTGTTCGTGTTTGTGGCATTCAGCAATGCGCGCAGGGATACGCCAGCCCCGACCTTCACCTCCGTGGTGCCCTTCCCGGACTGCACCCTGTATGTCTTGTCCGTTACGTCCGGGGGCACGTCGTCCGTCAAGATGCCGACCGGGTTCGCATTGCCCGGAGGCTGGATCGTGACCTGCACTCCAGCCTGCGCGGCCGCAGTTCCGAAGAACGCCGCTGCGATCACGAGCAGGGGCCCCAGCGAGAGACAAAACACGGGTCGGAAGAGGGACGGCATCTGTGGCCATGCTAGGCGAGCGACAGCTCCCCTGAGACGGCGACCGGCGGTCGCCACAGCAGATACGCTATGCGCTTGCCGGCTCAGATCCCTTTGAACATCAAACCTAGCGATTTCGCTACACTTGATGAATGGTTGGCGAGTTCCTGTCAGTGTCGGAGGCCGGCGCGCAGCTGGGCGTCAACGATTCGCGGGTGCGGGCCCTGTTGGCTTCCGGACAACTTGCCGGCGAGAAGCTGGGAGGTCGTTGGGTCGTCTCACGCGAGAGTGTCCAGTCCCGGCTGCGATTGCCCAAAGGCCACGGGCGCCAACTACGACCGGCCAATGCATGGTCGGCGCTTTCCCTGGCGTCGGGTCTTGACGCACAATTCGGTGAGCGACGCGACCGGCAACGGATCCTTCGGCTCCTCGACGACCGCGGCATCGAAGGACTCCTCCCCCGGCTTCGCGACCGTGCGGCGGCACAGCGCTTCTACTGCCACCCAGGCGCGCTGGCCCGACTCGCGGGGAGTGATCTCCTATACCTGTCCGGAGCTAGCGCCGCCGGGACGCACGGGCTCGGGCTGGTCGCTGGCGAGGAGGTCGACGCCTACGTCCCACACGATGTCGCGAGGACGGTCGCCGAGAAGTTCGGGTTGGAGCCGCGCGATCCGGGAGCAAACGTCGTTCTGCGCATCCTCCCTCACGAGGTGGGAGCGCCGGCCTCTGGATCCGTCGCGCCTCTTGCCGCCGTTGCGGTCGACCTGGCCGAGCAATCTGAGGCGCGGGCGGCACGTGTTGGGCATGAGGTTCTGCGACGCCTCGATCGCGAGCGTCGCTGGCACGTTCTCGTCTGAGTCGAGTTCTCTCGAGTGGTCCGCCGCTCGATGATCACCGTTGCCCTCGACCCACCGGACGAGCAGTCGCGAGCGCTATGGCGCAACGCGCTGTCACTGATGCACGAAATGGACGGCCACTGGACGCTGGTCGGTGGCCTGATGGTTCAGCTCCTCGCGGTGCGGTACGGCGTGCCGAGCACGCGGTTGACAGTGGACATCGACATCCTCGCCGACAGCCGGCGACGGCCGAGCTCGACCGAGCGGATCGGCGCGACGCTCACCGAGTTGGGATTCGAGGTGGCCGAGCAGACGCGCCTGCGAGATCCCGCGACCGCCTTTCGCTTTGAAAGGGCCGGGACGATCGTGGACTTGATCGCTCCCGAGAAGACGGGGCGACGTAGGCCCCCTAAGACCATCGGCAACTTCCAGACGATCGAGGTGCCCGGCGGGACGCAGGCGCTTGCGCGAACCGAAGCGCTGCTCGTCCGGCTCGACGACGCAGAGAGCACCGTCCGCACGCCGACGCTACTCGGGGCGATTCTGCTGAAGGCGCGAGCGATTCGAAGCAGCCATCGCGATCAGGATCGCGACGACCTGGTCGTGCTGTTCGCCTGCATCGAGGATCCGATAGCGCTGCGTGAGGATCTCAAGCGCACTGAGCGCGGCTGGCTTCGGAGCGCCGAAGAGGCACTCGCGCTCGACGGACCTGATCTGCCGTCGCGCTTCGCCACTGACCAACTCGACCGCGCCCGCGCCGCCTACCGACTGCTCACCCGCTCGTAGCGTCAATGGAAAAGGCCCGCCTGAGCGGGCCTTTTCGTTAGCTGGCTGTAAGCCGGATTCTGTCGTGAGCAACCATCCGTCTGCCCTTGCCGCTGGTGGGCGGTGCTGGGCGGGCCTTGCGGCTCCTGCGGCCTACCTGGGACTCGGCGAGCAGCGTCGACGTCCCTGCTTGGCCTTGCACCGGGCGGGGTTTACCTGGCCGCCGTGTCGCCACGGCGCCGGTGCGCTCTTACCGCACCATTTCACCCTTGCCGGCGACGGGCGAGCCCGTCGCTTAGGCGGTGTATTTCTGTGGCACTTTCCCGCGGGTTTCCCCGGGTCGGTTCCCCGACCGCCCTGCTCTGTGGTGTCCGGACTTTCCTCGAACGCCGGTTTTCTCTCCGGCGCCCGCGGCTGCTTACCAGCCGATCAATGTTAGGCCGGAACGAGCCTGGCGCGAAGTCGCTGGTTGGAGCCGACCAGCAACCGCCGACCGGAACCGCTAAGACAACTCGCTGCCGCAGTCGCGGCAGCGAGCGGGACCGGCTCCCTCCATCCGGCCGTGGCAGACCGGACACTCGGCCACCCCGTCGGCGCGCAGACCCTCCCAGACGCCATCGAGCCGCTGCTCGAGCGTGAGTCTGCCGCCACCGACGGGGCGGGCCGGATGCCCGGCCAGACGACGACGCATCAGGTCGTCGCCCGGACCTCCGCGCAATGCGGAGCCCTCCCCCCAAGCTTGCGAGAGCCGGTCGGTCACCCACTCCGTAGCGGTCGCGGGAGTCATGCCGGCTCCTTGGTACTCATGAGACCCTCCGCAGGACACCAACCACCTTGCCGACGATCGCGACCTCCTGGCTGCGGATCGGCTCATAGGCGTCGTTCTCCGGCTGTAGCCGGATGTGGTCGGCCTCCTTGAAGAAGCGCTTGACCGTCGCCTCGGAATCCTCCCCCACGAGCGCAACGATGATCTCCCCGTCGCGCGCGGTCTCCTGGCTGTGGACTGCGACGTGGTCGCCATCGTGGATCCCCGCGTCGATCATCGAGTCGCCAGTGATCCGCAGCAGGTAGTCGCCCTGGTCGCCGCCGGCGATCTGCGGAACCTCGACGTACTCCTCGACGTTCTCCTCGGCGAGCACCGGCGAGCCAGCGGCTACCTGGCCGACGATCGGCAGGCCCCCCGCACCGCCAACCGCCTGCTTGGCGCGGTCGACCAGTAGCTCGATCGCGCGCGGCTTGCTCGGGTCCCGCCGCAACAGCCCGACCTTCTCGAGGTTCGCCAGATGCGCGTGCACGGTCGACGAGGACGTCAAACCGATCGCCTTGCCGATGTCGCGCACGGTAGGGGGATAGCCATGCTTGGCCGAGTAGCGCTTTATGAAGTCGAAGATCTCCTGCTGGCGCTTGGTCAGGTTCAAGTCCACGGTCTCAGGCTCCCGTTCTTGCTGGCCAGTTGTCGTCTGATCCGAACATGTGTTCGTAAGACTACCCCCTTGCCGGACGGAATCAACCCAAGCCACCGCGCGGATATACTCACCGCCCCTCGAGCGGCTGTGGCGGAACTGGTAGACGCGCAAGGTTGAGGGCCTTGTGGACAGCAATGTCCGTGGAGGTTCGACTCCTCTCAGCCGCACTAACAGCGACGCGGGGCGGTCGGCATGTGCCGACCGCCCCGCGTCACGCTTCGTAGACTGGTTTCGATGATGCGAGCGAAGCTGTGCGGCATCCGGTCGAAGCGCGATCTCGAAATCGCCATTGCGTCCGGCACTGACGCCATCGGGCTGATCTGCGGGATCACCCACGTGAGCGAGGACGCGCTCTCGCCCGACGACGCCCGCCGGCTCGCCCGGCTGACGCCGCCCTTTGTCTCCACAGTGCTAGTCACCCATCTCTTGGATGCGACCGAGATCATCGATCTCGCCGACTACGTCGCCGCCGACACGATCCAGGTCCATGGACCCGTCACCACCGACACGCTCGCATCCGTCTCGGCGCGCGCGCGCGGCCGGCGGATCATCAAGGCGGTGCACGTGCTCGGACCCGAGGCCAAGGACCAGGCGCTCCAGCTCGCAGAGCTCTGCGACGCGATCCTTGTCGACTCGCGAACCCGCGACCGCCTCGGCGGAACTGGCCGCACGCACGACTGGACGATCAGCCGTCAGGTCTCCGACGCACTGCGCGAGCGCAACCACCCGCTGATCCTCGCCGGTGGGCTGCGACCCGACAACGTGGCCGAGGCGGTCCGCGCCGTGCAGCCGTTCGCGGTCGACGTCAACAGTGGCGTCGACGATGAAAACGGCGACAAAATCGCCGACCGCTGCGCGGCGTTCGTCTCACGGGCCCGCGAAGCCCTCGCGAAGCCGGTAGCGCCCTCCCCGTAGCTCGAGGGCGACGGCGATCAGAATCAGAGTCGCGGCTGCCGCGGTCGCCGGCGTGAGCGGCATCTGGAAGGCCAGCGCGGCCACGACCGCGGCGATCACGGCCTCGTTCAGGCCGAGCAGGCCGGCGAGGGGCGCGTCAAGCCCTCGCAGCGCCCGCCAGTAGAGGGCGAAGCCCGGGCCGAGCAGAACGATCCCGATCAGGGCCAGCCACCCCAACGTCGCCGTTGTGGGCGCGGCTGCGATCGCCAGCGGCAGGGTCAGCAACGAAGCTGCGGCGAGCTGTAGGCCGGCCGCGACGTCAGGATCCTGGCCCCCGGCCTCGCGTGCCACCTGGCTGATCAAGATCGCCACCGCAAAGGCGCTGGCGATCGCGAGCGCGCTGCCAGCCAGCACATCGCCGGCCGATGACCCCGCGGGCGCCGCGACGGCAACGAGCGTCACCGCCGCCGCGATCAGCGCCAACTCGAGAGCGACCAGCGACGAGGGGGCGCGGCGCCCGCGCGCTAAGTCGGCCGCGATCAGGATCACCGGCGAGGTCAGGTGTAGCGCGACGATGACCGGCAGGGGACCGACACGCAGGGCCCCGACGTAGAGCGCGAGATTGAGCGCCTCGAGCGCCCCAAGACGCAGATAGAGATCTGGGCGGGCGCGCAGCGCCCGCAGCGGCGCTTGCCCGCGGGCGAGCGCCACGACGCACAGCAGCGCGGCGCCGCCGGCAGCGACCACTGGAGCGCCGGCCGCCAAGTCCGCGGCCTGATGGGCGAGCGCAGCGCTGGACACTCCCCAGCAGCCGGTTGCCGCGAGCAGCAATGCGACCGAGCGTCCAGATGTCGGCGGGTTCACGAGAGCAAGTAGAAAAGGACCGGAAGCACCAGGGCTGTGAAGGCGGCGAACACCCAGGCCGCGATACGACCGTTCGCCAGCTTCGGCAGACGTACCGCCAGGAAGGCAAAGACACCGAAGCTCACGAACGCAGTTCCCCATACGAGCAGAGCACGACTCCCGCCACTGCCCAGATGCTCCTCCAACACGACCGCCAGTACGGCCGTGGTCGAGCCGCTGAGCGCCCCGAGGGCCAGGAAGGCAGCGCCAGCGCCACTGTTCATCGTGAGTGTGTGGCCGGCGACGGTGATGAGATCCTGCGGGTCCGAATGGTGTGCGCCGTCGTCCCGGCAGAGTAGGTCGAAGGTCCGCGCCGGGTTCACCCGCTCGTGGACAGTCGACCGGATCAGGGCGAGCACCTCCAGCGCCTGCGTCGTAGCGTACGACGTGACGAAGCCCTCCTGCGACGTCCTGAATCCGCCCTTGTTCACGTTCTCCTCACCCGGCTCTTGAAGCGCCAGGAGAGCGATCAGGGCGCGCCTGCAAGACGGATCGAACAGTCGCTCCGGCGCGGCGTGGCCCACTGCCAGCAAAGACATATGCAAGGTCATGTGCCGCCAGGTGTCCGTCGCGTCCTCACGCCGGAAGACCTCCTCGTCGATGCCGAGATCGCCATCGCGCAGGCACTCCAGGACGCGCCCCAGCGCGACCTCGCGCGCACGGTCCACGCGAGGCCCGCCAAGCTCGGCGATCCGCGGGCGGGCCAGCAGGTCGGCGATCTGAGCGGCGGCATAGAGGCGGTTCGCCCGCTCGTCCTGGTCGAGGACAAAGGAGATCAGCATGCGCAATCCCCGCCTAACCGCGGTAACCGTGTCGACCTTGGTGCGCAAGCCAAGCAGTGCCAGCACCGCCCCGGTCGTAGCGGTGACCGACACGGGGCCCCTCAGGCCGGTAAAACGCCATCCCCCGGTATCGACGTCTTGGGCATCTACCAGCGCTCGCGCGCACGCGATCACGTCCGCATCCCTGCTGACGTCATCAACCACACAGCGCAGTGCGCGCAACCGCCATGCGACGTCGACCAAGGAGCGAAACGCCCAGTCTCCACGTGATTGATGCTCGACGGCGTCGCTGCGGACGAGGGCGATGACCTCGTCGATGCGCGGAATCGGCTGCTCCACCGCGACTAGCGCGCAAACGACCTCAGCCGTGTTCTGCGGGTTCGGCGGCACGTCGGGAACCCAGCCCCACCCGGCGCGGCCGTCGCCGCACTCGGAAATGTGCGCTGACAACCACTCCGCAGCCTCCCAGATGCGGTGATCGATATCTGACACTAGACGGCGATAATGCCATGCAGCCCAGTCAATGCGCCAGACTGACTGCATGGAGCGATCGTCGACCAATGAGGCTCTCGTCATGTCCGGCCTCGCCGAGGTGGCGTTGGGCGCGCTGACCGGCTGGCCGTTCTCGCTGGCGATTTCGAACCCGGAGCGGGCGCGTGAGCTGGGCATCCGCTCGATCCCGCGGCTGCGCCAGTGGCATCTCGACCTGATCGCGCTCGGCAGCCTGCAGGCACTGGCAGCAAGCGCGGTGCCGGATCTTCCGCGCAAGGTCGCGTGGCCGCTGGCGGTCGGCGCGTGGACGAACGCGAACGCCTTCGCGCCGCTGGTGGCGCGGCCGGAGCTGAAGGAGCATCCGGTCTACAAGGTGGCCGCAATCGCCTCGTTCGTGACGACGAGCTGGGGTTTCACCGGGCTTGCCGCGGTCGCGGCGCGGCAAGCGTTGCGGCGCCGGCGCGGGCGCTGACAGACCTGCTTGGCGAAGCTAGAGTCGCCGCATGATCATCTTCGACACCTCCGAGCTCAGCACCACCTGGACCGAGATCTGCGCCTACGGCACGGCCGTGCGCGCGACGAAGCGGTCCTAGCGGCCTTTGACGATCACCTTCACGGTCCGCGAGACACCCTTCTCGTAGGGGTAGGCGGCCTCGCGCGCCACGAGCGCGCGGAACTTGTAGCGGCGCAGGCCGGTCGTCGCGGTGAAGCGGTAGCGGTGCTTGAACAGGCCCTTGGCGCTGGCGCGCGGGGTTGCGAACGTCCGCCACTCGCGACCGACCCTGGCCTGCAGCGCGACCAGTTTCCCGGCTTTGGGGATCGGCTTGCCGAGCAGCCTGCCGGTGAAGCGAACGGTCTGGCCGTTGCGGAGGCGGCGGCGGTCGACCTTCAGGCGCGCGGCGGCGTTCACCTTGGTGATGAGCTGCGCGTCGGCGGGACGGACCGTGTTGGTGCCGTCGTAGCGGTAGCGGACGGTGCGCGAGGGACCGGCCGGAATGGTGAAGCGAAAGTTGCCCTGGGCGTCGGTTCTGGCGACGCCGAGCCTCACGAACTGCCCGCCTGACCGCGACTGTCCTTCGACGACGATCGGCGCATCGGTGATCGACACGCCCTGAGCCGTGACGAGACGCCCAGCCGACGCCGCCCGCGTGCCGTGCTTCAGCTCGAGCGACGTCACCGCCTTCGCCTTCTTACGCCGGCACTTCGGGCGAGCGGCGGGCTTGCGACGCTGCTCCTTCGCCCGCTGCTTCCTCGCCGCCTTTGGACAAGCCTTCGGCTTAGCCGTCGCGGTAGCGCTGAGGTTCGCCAACAGCCGTAGCGGCATCGACAGTGTGGTCTTCGAACCGTCAGCCCAGCTATCGATCACCGTCTCGTTGCCCGCCACGTCGGTAGCGACAGCCCGCACCTCATAGCGGCCCGCCGGCAACGCCATGTCATCCAGACGCGCCGACAAGACGCCGCCGACCCGCGTCGTCGCCACCCGTTTGAAACCACCCTCCCCCTCACGCCGATACTCGATTTCCCCCTCCGCGATCCCAGACGTCGCATCCTCCACATCCACCCTCAAAGCCCTCGGATCCGCCGGGTCCAGAGCCCGGAAAGCCCCCACCGGAGCCTTCCCATCAATCTTGAACCCCACCTCCTTCTCAACCGAACCATTGCCAGCCGCATCAAAGGCGCGATAGGTCAGCGTGTGATGGCCGTCGGTGGTGACTTCGACTTGTCCCGTGCCGCCGGCAACTATCTGCTCGACATCACCGTCAAGCTCATACGCCAGGTGCGCTCCCTCCGCGGGCGGCCTCTCGGACTCTGCCGGAACCATGCCTGACAAGTGCTCCTGATCTTGCGCTTTAAGCAGGATGGAGAGCGAACCCCGATACCAAAAGCTCTCAAGCGGCAGATCACCCTCATCTAGAACTGGCGGTGTCCTGTCTAACCGCACATATGTAGTCCCAACAACGTTTGATGGGACGCCAGCGTTCGAGATGGCCCTAATACGTACGGTCGTAACCCCTTCAGCCAAGTCTTGAATGGAATAAGACGCTTGAAAGCGTTCATAGTCCTGAGCTGCGAAGACCTCAATATCGTCGTTTGGAACAGTCCCGTCCAGAGTGATCGAGTAGCCCCTGATGCCGGACATTGGCCACTCCGCCGCGACATCGATCTCAACCGTGTAAGCAGGACTAGCCGGCGTGGTATCGCCGAGCCAGACATTGCTGTGACGTAGGAAGGCCTCCGGCGGCGTTCCATCATCGAATCGGAGCATGACGTCGGACGATTTTACGTTGGGGTTGACGTTGCCAGCTGCGTCTTCCAACCAGGTCCGGAGCCAAAACCATCCCGCGTGAGGCAAAGTCACCTCCATCTCAGCGACATCGACTCCGTCGACTTGGTGAGTCGTACAAGGTCCTAGAGGAATCGCGGGACACAACTGATAGTGGGCGACCGAAATGGGACTTTCCTGCCCTGGAGGGATGTGCCACCACACATCAAAATGATTCTCGGCCAGCCATCCTGAACCTTGATCGACGAACACCTCGTTGGGTGGATCAGGAGCCGATACATCAGGGTCGGCCAGCGCTGGTCCAGCAGCCACTAAGAAGCCTGTCAGTACGACCATCGCCACGACGTTGACGAGTCGCCACCAGTGGCTTGTTTCCATAGCTGACATTCGTAGCTCCTTGGTCCTAGTCCTCAAACCCGAACTCGGCGGGTTGGGTGGGCGTCGTTGGTTGTGGCGGTGTTGGGGTTGGCTGGATCGGTTGGGGTGTGGGTGCTGGAGGTGGCGGTTGGGGTGTGGGTGCTGGAGGTGGCGGTTGGGGGGTGATGGTCTTTTTCGGCTTTGGCTTGGGACGGATGGGGGGCTTGGAGGAACGGGGCGGTTCGGGATCGGCCGCTGACGCGGCCACGGGAATGGGGGTTGCGACCTGCGCAGTCGCGGCTGCTCGTGAGGGCTCGGGAGTGGAGACCGCTTCATAGGTTCCGTAGGCGCCGCCGCCCACGGCGAGCGCTCCAACGACCGCGACGACGGCCGTGCCGGGACGAGGTCCGCTGGTGAGGAGCGTGGGATCGGCGGCGCGGATGTAGAGCGATGTGGCTTGTTGCTTGGCCGTCTCGAATGTGTGGGACAGCTCGTCGCGAGCATCTGAGGCGAGCTCTGCCAGGTGGGCGAATGGAGCGTCATCGGGATCGATGGCGAGCACGGGCAGCGGAAGCAGAGCGGCGGCGCCACGGGCGGACCGGCGGACCTCGGCGTAGAGGGCGGCCACGTGGGGGTCGGACTCGAGCAGGCGCTGGGCCTCCTCGCGCTGGCGACGACTCGCGATCCCGATCCGGCGCTGGCCGTCGCTGGTGACTTCAACGAGGCACGCCACCAGGAGGCTGCGGGTGCGGCGTGACCACTGGCCGCTCTCGAGTTCCTCGACGCGCTCGGCGAGAGCCGTGGCGCCTTCCTCGGCCAACCGCCGGTACTGCCGCATGCTCAAGCCGAGCGCGGCGCGAACCTCAGAGCCACTGAGCTGAAGATCCCAGCGGAGCTTGAGCACGTCGCGCTGGCGCTCGTCCAGGGTGTCGAGCAGGCTGCGCGCGATGCGGGCCTGGTCGCGGGTGACGACCTGTTCGTCGAGCGGCGGCCTGTCGTCAGACAGGGCAGCAAAACGGGGATCGTCGGGCCCGACTGGGGTCGGGATCTTGCTGCGGCTGACGACATGCAGTGCCTCGGCACCGGCCGTCGCGAGCAGGTAGGCGCGCAGCGACTCGATCTTCTCGCCGCGCTCCCGCTTCGTAAGTACACGAGCCCACGCGTCGTGGTAGATCGCAAGCCGCTCGTCCGCATCGAGACGCGGAAAGCGCTTGGCCAGCAGGCCGAGCACAGCCGCCCGATGACGCTCGTACTCGCGCTCTGGCGAGTCTCCCCCCACCCCTCTCATGGCGCAAAGGATCGGTTGCCAAAAGGCGAGACTTTAGGCCAGCTGGCCAGATATAGACGAAATCGTTTCCAAGTCGTCGCATCCACGTACGGCTATAGGGAGCATTCCGCCCCGATCACCCCCCCCTCTTCGTGAGAAGACACCGACGCCGGCGGCGACAGGCCCGGAGGGATGGGCGCGGTGTCGCCGCCGGTGAGCGAGCGCTCCTACGGACTCTGGGCGGGCCTACTCACGGGGAGGGTTCGGTCCGTTTGAAGGCCCATAAGCCCGTACGCCGGTGGTTTTCGGCTCGACAGGCGAGCCGAAACTGAGTCAGACGGAGTGCCGTCAGCGACGTTGGTGGCTAGGACAGCTGCGCGCGGCGGTGAAGCCGCCACGGCCGTCGCCCCTCCACTGTCAGTCGCTCCCTCCATCTGCCTCTATGCATGATACATCCGGCACGATGTCGTGTCCAGGCCTTTTGGCAAGAACTCATCCGACCAACAGCGTTCAGGACTCTCGACCGACCAGCTTGCCCAGCTTCCTGAGCCCGCGACTGACACGCTGGCGAATGGCCTCCTCGCTCACGTCCTGCATCCTCGCGATCTCGGCGTAGTCGCGATCCTGGATCACCCTGGCGATCACCGCGGCGCGTTCCTCTTCGGAGAGGTCGTCCAGGCCTGCAACGACGTCTGACATCGATGAGTCGACGCGTGCCTCGGCGAGGTCCCACGCCTCGTCGCTGTAGCCGCGTGTGGTCATCCCGACCTTGCGGCGGGTCGCGTCCTCAACTCCGCCGAGGCGGTTGCTCGCGAGCATCGCGATCCGCGCGATGCCGAACAGCCAGCGCCGGCCGTCGCCACGGGTCGGGTCGAAGCGCGCCGCCTTGCTGTAGGCGATCGCGAACGACTCCGCGACGAGGTCCTGCGCCAGGTCGGGGTTGCGCGTGTGGTGGATCAGAAAGGCGGTGAGGATGTCCTGGTAGCGGCGGTAGAAGACGCCGAATGCCTCGCTGTCGTCCCGCTGGGCCGTGAGCTTCAGCAACTCGGCATCGGACATCGAGTCCTTCGCCTGCCGTCGCCTTCCCGGGGTTGCGAGCATCCGTGGTTCCTACACCCGTCCCTGGCTGTCCTCGCAGGCGATCAGGGCCTCGACGCAGGCATTGGCAGCCTGCGTGCGCACACGCAACTCCGCAATCGCCTCATCCGACAACCGCGACGGTGTGGCCGCGACGCTCTCAACGAGACCATCGAGATCGTGCGTCGCCTGGGTGGCCGTGTCGCGAATGACTTCCACGACCAGCGAGGCAGAACCGCTGAGCACCACCGGACCCGACGTCTCGTTGAGCTGGCGCCTAAGCGCTCCGACCTGCTCGAGATATCTCTGCTGACGCTCTCGCCCACTGTCCGCCTTCTCGTAAGAGAGGCTGTCGGCGACAGCCGCGGAGTGCGCTTCGAGCGTTGCCGCCACCAAGTCGCGGGTGATCTCGCCGACCCACGCCACCAACTCCCCATTCCCTCCTGCCACGACCGTCACCTGAATCCTCCCGTAGCTCGCGCCCGCCCGCGTGGCTAGCCCGCTGCTTGCCAACTGGCGAGATCTATGGCGCCAGCCTAGCGCTGCGGCACCACCGCCGCAACCGGCGCTAAAGGCTCTGTATGAGCTCCGAGGCGCTCATGCCAAGCACCTCGGCCAGGACGATGATCGTGGGAAGCCGCGGCTGCCGGTCGCCGGCCTCGAGTCGGTAGATCGTGGCGGCGTTGAGCCCGGCGCGGGAGCCGAGCTCCTCGCGGCTAAGGCCGGCGTGCTCGCGGGCGGCTGTGAGGTTGGCACCGAAGGTCCCGCCAGGAAGGGCGGCCAAGCGGTCAGCCAGAGACGGGAGAGTTCGGGGCATCTACCCCATGTCGTCGGTTCAAGCGGCTTCTGTGACAAGCCAGGCTAGTTAGACGGCCCAACCGGCCCCATGGACGCGGCCGCAAGCACGAAGTACACCGTCATGAACACGCTAGCGTTCCTACGACAATCGACGTTGGCCCCAGCCACCCCGGCCCGGTGCGGCGAGCAATGAACGTCGTTCCCGTGAGCAGGACGACGGCTGTGATCCCGCAAATCGCCCAGTATGCCGCTTGAGTCGCATCCTCGGGCACTAGACGAACCGCTCCCCACAAGGCAATCGCGCAGATCAAACCAAACGCGACAGAAGCCCCAATCCATTTCATGGCGAGTCAAATCTCAGATACATAGGGCGGTGCCATACATGAGTCACGTATGCCGGCGCTCACGCAGCCACAAGCTGCCATAGAGAATCGTGCACACCGCAGCGATCACCGCGCCGGCTATCAGACCTGACGTTAGGCCGACAAGGATGGTTCCCCCAAAGCTATTCGAGCAAGCACCCAAACCGTCTACCGCCACGGACCACGATAATCCGCACCTACCCGACCAAGGGATTCGTCGCAACCATCCCTCAAAAGAATAACTACTACAAATGTGACAGCGCAAACCAGTCACGGTCTTGACGGTGCAGCACACCACCGCCTGAATGCTGTGCGGGGCAACTACCGCCACGGAGCAGGATGGCTCGACACATACTCAACCGCCGGATTCAGCGCGAGCCATCCGCGTGGGCTGTGACACACGGCGCGGTCCCGGCAAGACCGCCGAGCATCGCTCGCTAAAGATGGAACGCTCCACCGACATACATCCGCTCTCGCCCCCTGATTATGCGGGCCCAAGAACTGACGTTGTCCGCGGCCGCACCCCATCGCTATTCCCTTGCTGATCACGATACTCGTCGAGCGCGTCCTCTACCGCCTTCGATCCCGTACGAGCCGCGCCCACACTGCTCTCATCTCGCACGACGTAGTTCACCTTGCATTCGTTGCCTGTCACTGACACACCCTGGATCTCCTCAACCCGAGAATTTCTTCTCAATACCTCTGCCAACCGCTGGGTGTAGAACTCCGGGCCGCATGAGATCACTGTGCGCAGAACCCATGGAACCGCTTGCTCAGGGGGGACGGCGGTGGGCGCTCCAACTGGTCGCGGACCAGGAACAAAGTCAGCAGGAGGCCACGCTGGAAGCGTAGGGCCGGATTGATCGCGTCCGGCGCTGTAAATCTCATCGTCAACGCGAACGAAAACGATTTCCGCCCTGCTTCGCGCCCACCTAAGAGCTTCGTCAATATCTACGTCGGTCGGACCATCGACGGAGGCCGACCCGTCTGCCGACTCCCAATGCGCCGAGAATCGTCCGGTCAGAAGCCACGCGTCGTCTGGGTTGAAATCCTCGGATATGAATGCCCGACCCTCGGGAAGACCACGCGGCACGCACTCAATACTATCGCAGGGTGACGGGATCGACTTCGGGGCCCCGAGGACCGGGCCCGTTGACCACGCCCCCACAGAAAACATTGGCAATGCCAGGACCGCTGCAACGCGCATAGCGACAGGGCGCCTCAATTGAACTCACACCTCTGTGGCTCTCGACCGTCTCGGCAACTGAACTGGGGGGACTGGAAATAGCCGGCAAAAGGAGTTTTTCCCACCGCACCATACACGTCGAACTCGATGTGATAATTGGCATCATCGAGTAGTTTCCAGGTCTTCTTGGCCCTGGTAACCCCCCTTCCCTTTTTACCGCAGTTATTGTCGATGATGTGCTCCTCGCGACAGTTGACCGAGACCCCCGTCACGCGCGCGCCGACCGCAGTCACGCTAATGGTAGCAGTCGCGCGGTTACCTCGCAAATTCGTATTCATAGTGATGATGACCCTTCCTCCACCCTTTAAGTGTACGGTCTTCGTGTCGGAATGGCTGTACTTCTTCTTGGCGCGCGTCCCCGTGAGATCAAGGTTGTTAACAGGATCTGCGTTACCGTACTCGTAGGCGGTCGCTGACCCGCCGGCGACGGGGTCGACGCTAGTAAATCGTCCAAGCGCTGGTACGTAACTCCGTACCCCCATCTGGATCACGCCGGACGCAAGCTCAGCCCGTCGCTGCTTACCGCCTAGCCATCCGTAGCGACGCCCCGACTGCTCGCGCGGGTTGCCGAACTCGTCGGTCTCGAAGCGGGCAGTAAGTGCAGTTGCGTTGGCATCGATTGAGGCTGTAGCGACGATATCGCCGTGGAGGTTCTGTAGCTGGAGAACTGTGGTGTCGCCTTGGGCGTTGTGGGTTCGGATGGCGGCTAAATCGCCGTCGATGCCCTCGATGTTGCGCTCCCAGGATGTCTCCACGCCCTGGGCATTGGCGACCCTGGTCCACGACGGGGAATCGGATCCATCTTGATAGTGGAGCGTCTCGGTGTAGGTCATGCCGCCACTGGCGACGGTTTGGCGCTGGCGGCCCATCGGGTCGAGAATGTAGGTCTTCGAGACTCCGTCCTGAGCGATCGTTCGAACTTGCTCGTTGGCGTAGTAGGTGTAGGTCAATACCCCGCCACCTGAGTGCTGCGACGGGATGCTGGTCATCCGCCCGAACTGGTCGTACTGGATGCCGGTGCCGGTGAGGCGATCGGCGTCGTCGTAGGAGTAGGTCTTCGACGTCCCAGCGGCCCCGGGCTGGCAGTCGCCATTGCCTGCCGGCGCCTTGGTGTTCATCGACGTGCGGTTGGAGTTGGCGTCGAAGGCGTAGGACCGGATCGTGCAGCCAGCGACTGCCGCCGGTGACTGAACGTCATCCTCGACGCGGGTCAGGCGGCCTGCCTTGTCGTAGGTGTACTCCTGCGACGAGAGCTCCCACGAGTGGGTGCGCCACTGGCCGTGGATCGACTCCTTGACCTGCTCGTCGATCCAGACGCAGTTCGAAGAGCAGTTGCTGGTCTTGGTGTACTTCAACGCCACCGGCGACCCGGATGGGTCGTAGGTGGTGTCGGCCTTCATGCCGTTCGGATAGGTCTTCGACGTTATTCGGCCGTCGGCGTCGTAGGACGCGGTGAACGTCCCGGCGTGGGAATCGGACAGCGTTGTAAGCGCTCCAGTCGTCAAATCGTAGGTGCGGGTCTGGGTGCCCTTTCCGTCTGTTGTCGTGACGGGACGATTAAGTCTGTCGTAGCTCGTCGTCGACGTAGTGCCATCAGCATCGGTATAGCTGGTCACGCGACCGACGTTGTCGTAGGCGGTAGTCGTCGCAGCAGCAGACGTGCTGACCGTAGTCGGCCGGCCTGTCGTGGAGCTGTAGCCATAGGTGACTGGTGGCACCGGCGCGCCCAGGCCGTTGCTGGTCTGCGCAGCCACCGAGGTATCCCGATCTGTCTGGACCTCGGTCTGCGACAAAGCACGGTTGTAAAGGCGGACCTCGTCGATCAACCCGTCGACATGCTGGTTGGATCCGGTGATCGCGGTCCCGCCGATCTTCAAGAGCCCAGTGGATGCCACGACGGTGCCGGTCATCGTTTGCGTCTTCACGAGCGTTCCGTTGAGATAAATCTTCGTCGTCGTGCCGTCCCAGGCCGCGGCGAAATGCGCCCACTGATTCGTGGACAGCGGATCGGGCGCGCGCGCAGCCTGCCAACCGGTAGTGCGGAAGTTCAGCCCCGGCCTCGAGCTGACGGTCGAGTCCGCCTCGAGTGCGTAGGAACCGTCGTTGCTGTTGCGCTCCTTGTAGAGGAGTGCCTGGAAGCGATTCGATACCGCGTCCATCTTCACCCACGCCGACAACGTCATCGCCGTCGTCAGGTCAAGCGAGTTGGCGTCTGGCACCGCAACGGAATCGTTTACGCCGTCGAACGACAACGCTCCCCCGTACTTGCCTGCGGACGTCCAGGATGCGCCAGAGATCGTGCCGTTATTCGAGTTCCCTGAGCTATCAGAAACAGTCGTACCACTGCCCTCGTCAAAGCCATAGGCCGCGACCATGCCGTTAGGGACGTTTCCGATGCCACCTGTGGTCACGCTGTCTGACGTCTGGCGGCCGGCATCGTCATAGGTGGTGGTAGTCGTGCGCGTCGCGGTACCCACCTGCTCGGTAGCTGTGAGCACCTGCCCGAAACGGTTGTAGGTATAGGTCGTGACCGGTAGATCCGGCAAGCCGGCCGTGCCCGGTTGAGCCCCTGGCTTCGTCTTGCACGGCAGGTTGAACCACTCGGGCTTGTTCCGGCAAGCGGCGTCCGAGGATGAACCGTCGGCTGTGTAGTAGAGCGTCTTGGTCGTCCCGGCATCCGAGCCGTTCGACTTCGGTTGCCGTGAAGCCGTCTCCAGTCCGTACGTGTCGTAGTCAGTCTGCCTCGTGACGTTCAGGCCTCCCGAAACCGCGTCGACGATCGTCCGCGTCGGCTTGCGCAAGGTCCAGTCGTACTCCGTCTTGACGGTCCGAAGGTCGACATCGGGGTCAGACGGCTCGACCTGGGCGCCAGTCGTGACAGTGGTCGGCAAGTTCGGCGCCCTTTGCCCGCTCTGGGGCGTATAGCCCTCGTCGTAGGCCGTCGTGGAGTGTGCCCGCGCGTCGACGACCGTGCCCGAGTCGAGCTTGACCTCATGCTCGGGTCCGAGCTCGTCCAACATCCTCACGCCGTCGCTCGAGTAGGTGCGGTAGGTCGACAGCAGTCCCGCCGCCGTCGCCGATGAACCGCCGGCATCCAACGCCTTTGCGCGGTTCTCCGCGGACAGCTCCCGCACGACGTTGCCGAACTCGTCGTACTCAGTGGTGCTGATCCCCATCCCTGCTCGAGCCGTGTTGACCTCGCGGCCGTCCTGGTTGAGGTAGTGGCCTGTAATGAGGTACTGGTTCTCCCCGGGGCCGTTGCGTACCACAACCGTGCCATCAGTTGGCCGATCAGTCTGACCAATCGCGTCGGCGACCTGCGGACCCATCTCGAACCACGCTCCATAGCCGGTCAACGGCATTTGGTAATTAACCGACCACCCCTCCTGACCAGATCCGTCGGCATCGCGAACCACCCAGGCGAACTTCCCAGCATCGGAGGTGCCCGGGTCCTTGTACCACAGCCACCACGACGCCTCGCCTGGCGGCGCTATCTCACGCAAGCGCCCCACCGAGTCGTAGAAGTAGCGCTCCTTCAAGACCGGACTCAAACGTGGATCCCATGCCTCCTTGAGGCGACCGAGACTCCCCCAGGGGTCCCCCGAGCTTTCGTAGTAGGAGAACTGCGCCACCGCCTCGTCCTTCATCTGGTTCGTCGCCGGATCCCAGGCGACGTGCCGGATCCTCTTCAGCCGCCGATACTCGCCCAGACCCGCGACGACGACGTTGCCGTACTCGAGCTCAAGGACCTTGCAACCCCGTTGCAGCTGACCCACCGCCGTGGAGCAGTCGAGCCCAGACGGCGCCGGCGCGATGATCCGTGTGAGCTGCGGCTTGCCCGCGTGCAGCTCGTACTTGAAGCGCGACACGCCCTGTTCGCCGGCCTGGCGCACCTGAGAAGGCACGAACTCCACGGGATCGGTGCTTCCGGCCAGACTCGCGAAGGTCGTTACCGTCCCGTCAAGATCGGTCAACGTGTAGTCGTTGCCGGCCTTGGCGAGCGAGAGGCTCTCGAAGCCAGGCTCGGGCCTGTAGCTGTCGTCGGCGAGCTGCTCGAACCTGATCCGCATCCCGGACGAGTCGAAGACGTCGATCCAGCCGTCAATCCCCGGTCCCTTCAGCTCAACCAGCGAGCTGTAGTCGGACACCCCCTCGACGGGGGAGCTCACAACCCAGCCCGACCCCAGGGGCGACCACATGCCGCCGACCTCGGGGTCGAGCGAGTTATACGTCCGGGTCAACGTCAGCCCCTGCCCGAAGCCCGACAGAGCAGCATCTGTCGCGCCATACGAGAAGTTCCCTGTCAGCAGGTCCACGCTCCCCGGTCCTACAGCGGTATGAGCGTTGCCTGCGGACAGGCCCTTGCTGTCGAGCTCCACGTTCGCGACCTTCGAGAAGTGGTCGCCGTTGCCCGAGAACTTCGCTCGCACCTGGAAGGGCCCCGGCTTCGGCGTCAGCATCGCGAGATCGATCGCTGTGCGCGGATCCCAGATCAGCTTCTTCGTCCGGCGGCCCGGCTGGTCGAGCGGATGCGACGTGCCGACGACGACGTCACCGCGGTCGTCACGCAGCGTCGTTCCTCCTCCGATCGTCTTCCATAGCCCGGTCGGCATCTCCCTGTACTGGAACTCGACACCGGTGAAATCGTCCTCGCGCGCCTCGGCCTGCAACGCCAGCCGACTCGAGGTGCTCTCGCCGTCCACCGGTAGGACGAGCTCGCCTCTCGTCGGGAGGTTGACGACAAATACCTTCGAGCCCGTATTGCCGGCGCCATCAGTGGCCTCGACGCGAACCGTGCGCTTGCCGCCATAGTCGGCCGTATCGAGGTCCCAATCGAAGGTCCTCGAGCAGTCCTGGGTACAGGTCCCCTGGTCGGTCGCGACGACGTCTCCGTCGATCTTTACCTCGATCTTCTCGACACCAGCTGTTGCGATGCCAGGAGCGTTCGGTGGCGGCGCGTCTGCCGTCTCGATGTGCAAGGCGTGGGTTCCAACGCCGAGAATCGGAGTTCCGCTGCCTTGGGGATTCTCCTTGCCAGCCCACAGATCGTCTGACAGCTCGATCGTGGGACGAGTGTTGTCGACGTTAACGGGCACCTGGACATCTTTGTGGTGTCCTAGCGGATCCCAGGCATTGAGGTATGCGGTGTTCGCGCCCTCGGGGACGTTCTCGGGCGAGAACTCGATCTGGTTGGCCTCGCTGGCTGGGATGGAGCTCGGGCACGGCGCCGCCTTGGTCCCGCCACATCCAAAGCCGATCGGCTCGTCTAGGCCCGGCCCGGAAAGCTTGATCACCGAGATCCCTAGGCCTGGATCGGCGTACGCCGATCGGAATGCCACCGCGTCCTTGCCACGGACCCAACGATGCAAGGCGCGCGGATTCCAGACCGCCGGCTGACCGGGGGTCGCGGAGGGCTCCAAGCGGAACATTGCGGGGCTTGAGATCGTCGGGTCCTCGGGATCGGTCAGGGCGATGGCCCCGCCGCCGATGTATCCGTCGCGCCAGTTGCCATTCGTCACGGTGCTCGAAGCGGCGAACCCGAAGGACACGCTGTGGAGCCCTGGCTCGTTCGTATTGCCGTAGTGGGTGACGAAAGCGCCGTTTACATCCTGTGTATAAGCAAGCAAACTCGTCCAAGCACCGGTACTTGACCAGGTTCCAGTGAACATGTGCGGTTGCTGACTTCCGCCACGCCGGTGGTAATAAGCCAGAAGCTCGGCCCACTCGATTCGGGTCGTCTGTCCGGGCGCCTGGTAGATGAACTGGGCGTACGAACCGGCTTGATATGCCGGCGTGCCTGGCGCCAGGTAGATATGCAAGCCATCAGGCGTGTTGAGGTCGTAGTCCTCCCAGTTGACCCACGCTGCATCGCAGGAAACCGTGGCATAGCAGTGGTGCCGCTGGATGTACCTGTTCGGCGGCAAGTTTGGTGAATTGCCGATGAACCAGTGGTTCAACCCCGCTAGAGCGTCCGGGTCTTGGTCCGAGCCACGAATCGCCATAGGCCGGGTCCCCGTAGTACTCGAAAACCGGATCAACAAGAATCGGAAAGGCGACATCAGCGTCGCGATGGGCCAGCGAGAGAACTAGCTGCTCTCCCCGCACGCTCATCGCGACCGGAACGTCCTGGCCCTGCGCGTCTACGGCCATCGGTGGGGCCACCGTCGCAATACGCCGCCGGTTCTTGACGATCACCGCCGCACCAGACTTCGTCGCCTGCGCCGTGGCATCGTCAGGAAGATCCAGATCGAGCGTCAGCTCCTCGGCCGCTCGTGGAGAGCGCAACTGCCAGAAGACCTCCACCCCCGTCGCCAATGGCTTGACAACGACATCGGTGTCGACCTGAGCATTGGGGTAGATCACGCGCCCATCACCATCGCCGGATAGCTCGCCATCAGCCTCGCCAGTCGGGACAACAGCGACCTCACCAATCTGAACGCCACCCGAAAGGCGATCCGATATCGAGACATCGGCTGACGCATTGACCGGTGCGAATTCACCATCCGTGCGGACAAGGGACAGGTCGACTGCTTGCTTACTGCCGTCGGCCGCGATCGCTCGCAAGGGCCACTGACTCTCCACCAAGACCGGGGGGCGCTGTCCATCACCGGCGAGCACAACGGTGTGATCGTCAATGAACTTCCGGACCGGGCGACCATCAGCCAACTCGTCAAGCTCAGCTCCCGCGTTCGACCCGTTCAGGAGTTCAGCGAACTTGCTCTCCACCAAGAGCTCCGCCGCCTTATCGGACACGCCCAGATGCTCCGTCTTGGACACCTCGCGCTTCTGGCGAGACTCAGGAGAGGCCAACAACCGCTGGCGCTCTTCAACGCGCTCGTCCGCTTGCCGCATGGTCTCCAGCAGCTGATCCATGCCGCGTCCGTCCGCCAGAGGAAGGCTAGCTGGATCCACGCCAGCCGGCAACGATGGCCGCACACTCGAGAGCTCCTCCGCGGTACTAGGCGCTCGCTCGTCTGCCGCAGCGGCAAACGCAAACACCAAGACACCAAGGGATGCCAGGACCACGACCAACCGCACACGCCCCAGGCGCGACGCCCCATCGACAACCCCAGAAACGAACGCGAATACGCGAGAGAACAAAGCGAGCACCCTTCCCCTGACATGGGCCACACGCATTCCCTCTCCGCGCCGCCCCGGCTGATGGACCCTTATGAAGTTAGAAATGAGAACTTACACAGATCTCTTGCCAATTGTCAAGAGACGTGTCGGTCCCGCTGAGTCAGCAGGGGGTCCGACCAGGGGGAGGCTTTTCCCCAGCAATCAGCATCACGCAGTCTTCGTACTTGAGCTCGGGGATGGGGGCAATAACCTCAGTCGGGGATCTCCTCCCGTGAAGTGCCTCATCAAAGCTCGTTATGGACGATTTGTCGCCATCGGTAGACACGGCGGTGAGGCCAAGGGTTCTACTATCAGCCATGATGTGCATCACCGACGCGAAGCGCACATTTGGACCACGCCAAATACGCGCCAGGAACGCCTTGGCATCGAATCCGCCCGGTGCTCGCCATGAGTTGCTGACAGTGCTATCGACGCGAACTTCCGAATCGTCGGCGACGATTCGCTCGAGGTCCGATCGGCCATGGCCGCTTACGAGAACGTAATCAGACCATCCTGAGACCGATGTGAAGAAGGACGATTCACGCGAGAGTGCACGAGCAAACTTTTCCGCCTTCATACAGCCGCCGCGCCCCTCTCGCCGGATGATGCCGCGCAGGAGCCACGCCGTACTAGAGCACGCCATGTCGTACAAGTCGTAGTAAGCCGAGTGGACCAGCTCTCCTCCGCCGACCGCGGGCATCGTGGTGACCACCTTCCTCCCAAGCCCCGGGGCGGTCGCAATAGCCATCGTCTTGGCCGCATCCCCAACAAAGGGGGCAGGCTCATGGTCCTGCCGTAACTGCGGCACTCGAATGACGTCGCTGACGAACAAGACGACGACCGCAATCGACGCGCCTGCTACACCAACCTTCAGTGCCCGCGCTCGACGGCGCCTCCTCCGTTGGATCGACTGGCCCTCGATGAAGGTCAGCAACTCCTCGCGAAAAGCATCTACCCGGCTGGGATCACCGGTTCCGGACAGATCAACGATGTCGTCGAGATCGAGGTCGCCGAGATAGTCCTCTCCGAGCGTTACTCCAAGCGAATCGGCCGCATTCTGCAATGCGATTTCTTGAGGACTGCGGTAAGGAGTCTCGTCGCCGTTGATCTTCCGGCCGCCCAAATGGCGGACCCGACGTCTTACGCCGACCAGAACCGCACGGATGTGACCTCTAAGAATCTGCACCCTCGCCAGTTGGCGAATCTACAAGATGATCGGAAAGATCGTCCTGGTAGGCAATCTCAATCCACTCGAGACTGCTTACTGCGGCGCCGTCCCGGACCTCTCGAAGACCAGAGCCGAGTCGTAAATCGGGAAGGCGACGGCTCCACTTGGGCCAACGTAGCTGACCTTGCGCAACGGCGTGCCGGCAGGAACGACGGTGTAGTAGACGTTGTCCTCGGTCGACACGACCGTCGAATCGGCCGTGCCCGTATGGAGCAAGACCAACTCGACGCCGTCGGGAACGATCCCGTAGATCGCGATTCCCTCCGCCACGCCGACCGTCGCAGGCGCAGACTCCCCGTTTGCGATGTCGTCAGTCGACGGACATATGACGTTCGCACCGGGCCCGACCGTCAGCGAAGCACAAACACGCTCGCGGGCAGGAATCACGTAGACGGAATGCGTCGCGTTTCCGACCGACAAGCGCGATAGATCTGGGTTCATGCCGAAGTCTGCTGCCTCGTCCATGTCGTCGGAGACATCCTCCGGGAGGGCATCCTCGCCCCCCCGGTGTTCATCAAGAACCTCCATCGCTTCCTTGGCCGCCGGCTCGATCGCCGTGATCTGTGGATCGTCGGTACCTGGGGGGTCGCTGGTGCCCTCGCCGGCGACCGCTCCGGCCGCGGTGACAACTAGCAGGGAAACGGCAATGGCTGCCGCTGAATATCGCTTTGGCAAGCCCATCAGTAGTCCGCGTCGGCAAAGCCGTTGATCGTTCTGGAGTAGGGGCTCGTCTGAGCTATCTGAGCCTCATAGCAGACGCACTGCACGCTCCCATAATCGTTCGTCGTCCACTCCATAGCGCAACCGTGGCCGTCCAGCACGTTGCCTGTCGAAGGCTTATAGACGGCTTGGCAGACGTTGATTCCAGCGGCCCAAGCCTGGTTGTAGTCCCAGCTATGCAATCCGTCGTAGGTGCCGTTCGCGCGACCGTCGCACCACTGGTACGGCGGCTTGTCATAGCAGCTGTAATAGCTAACAAAGGCGTTCGCTGGCGCAGGAACAAATGTTCCCGCAGCACCCACTACGACCAACGCGAGCAAGACCAGCCGCACCCTGACGTGCGCCATTCAGTACCCCTCTCAGCGATAGCAAGTCCGACCGCCCCTGGGCCAGAGGCCGCGCAACAATAAACCGCCAGCGGACGTTGAGTCAAGCGTCAGCTACGGGCTGATCTGGACCTGATCGCCGCCATCCGTTTGCGCTTCGAATGTGTATAGGTCGGGGGCGAGGACCATCAGGTCGCCCGCCCTCTGAGATGCCTCGTCACCGCGACTGCCGATTGCCACGAACGGCTTGACAACATCGAGGTCCGATAGATCTGGCTTCCAGGCGTCCCCAAGCGACACTTGGAGCGGTCCAACTGGTCCTCGCCCACTCAACGAAGCCGTTTCGCTCTTCACATAGCCGCGGAGGATCACGCTGCCTCTCCAGACCTGGGTCGCCATCACGAACACACCCTTTGTGGCCACGCGCTCGGAGATGTCCGCTGGCGACTGACATGCCAGCGTCCTAAGCCGCGCCCCATCTCCTGGCTCTTCCAAGGCCGTCGTGAAAGAACAAACCTGACCGCTGTCGGCCACGTAGAAAGAACTTGCTACGCGGGTCCCGTCCGTGACTATCGCCTCGACGGAGGTGCTCTGTCGCGATACATCCAGGTGCAGGTCATCCTTGCTCGGCCCGGGTCCGCTAGGGCTCTTCATCCCCGCCTCAAAGATCCCAAGAGCCCTGTCGATTGCTGGCACCCCCGTCGAGCCAGTCACGATCGCACTCGCTCCCGCACCGGCAACACCAAGAGCCAATAGGGACGCGGCCACCACCGAGATCGCGCGTCGACGAGCGCGGCGATGAGGCCGATCGCCTGCCGAGACGGCGCCCACGTGGTCGAGCAACTCGGCCCGAACCGTGTCGAGCCGGGCCATGACGTCGGGGGGAAGATCGGATGGGTCGTAGTCCCGGCCCTCGATCGGAACCTCGTCGGTAGCGAGGTGGTAGTCGGGCCCCATAGGCCCGCCCTCCGCGGGACGGCCCTGGCCGAAGAGGCGTCGCAGGCGAATTCCGAGCAGCCGGCCGCGTAGCCATACCGCGGCCCAAATCGAAGCGAGCAGATCCCGCAGCGCGCTCACAGCTCGTCCCTCCGAACCTGGTCGCGGAGCCGGGACAGGCCGCGCTTGACGCGCTGGCGGATGGCGGCCTCGCTGGCGTTCTCGGTCGCGGCGATCTCTGAGTAGGAGCGCTCCTCGATGACGCGGGCGACGACCGCGAGGCGCTCGGCGCGGGGTAGCTCGTCGAGGCCGTCGACGAGGCCGGGCAGAGCGGCGTCGATGTTTGCCTCGGCACGCTCCCACTCGGCCTCGCTGAAGCCTGGGACGTCGAGCCCAAGGCGCAGACGGGCAGAGCGCTCGGCGCGCTGCTGGCGGTAGCTGGACAGCATCGTGATCTTGGCGATGCCGAACAGCCAGCCGCGGGCGTCGCCCTTGGCCGGGTCGTAGCGGGCGACCGACTCGAGCGCGACGGCGAAGGTCTCGGACATCAGGTCGAACGCGACGTCCTGGCTGCCGGTGTTGCGCCAGAGGTAGGAGACGATCGCCTGGCTGTGGCGGTCGAAGAAGACGCCGAACGCTTCGCGCGTCGACGGAGTCAGCGCGAGCAGCTCGGCGTCGCTGCGCCGGGCAAGCCGGCGGGTTAGCTGGTCGGGGTCCGGCGCCATCGCCCGGCCATCATCGCGCTCACGTGATGACGGAAGGGGGCGCCCCATGCGCCAACCCAGACGCGAGCGCAGAACCGCCGCACCGCCTGCCACGCACGCGCCATCGACCGCCCCACTTGTTTTCAGCATGCCAAAGTGCGGCATGCGCCCGCCCTCCTGATCGCCGTCTACTACAGGCTGCTTGGCGCCGCGCCAGTTCCTGTGACATGCAGACCGTCAACGGGGAACTTCGCGCACTGAAGCTCCCATTGTCAACCAATAGGCTGAATCAGTTGAGGCCGCGGACCATCTCGCTCGGATCCTTGCCGAGTGCACGGGCCAGGCGTACCAGCGTCGAGAGCCGCGGCTCGCGCTCCGCGGCCTCGAGCCGGTAGACCTGGCTGCCGCTGATGCCGGCGCGCGCGCCGAGTTCATGTTGGGTCAGACCGCTGGTCCTGCGTGCGAGCCGGAGGCGGCGGGCGAAGTTCTCTGTCGAGGGGGTCATGTGCCGCTCTTGTAGGCCGGAATGCGATTTGTGACATCCCGCACACGGATCGTGTGATATGCCTCTCGGCCTGCTACAAGACGGCTAGATCTTCAGCAGAACGATGACGTTCAGCACGAAGATGCACGAGAAGAAGATCGTCCAGCGGGTGAGGTTGCGCTCGACGAGCGAACCGCCGCCCAGCGGACCGGCACCGGTGCCAACGCCGAATGCGCCTGAGAGGCCAGCGTCCTTACCCGAGTGCATCAGGATCAAGACGATGACGATCACGGCCAGAATCACCTGAAATCCGCTGAGAATCGCGTCCATCGCCGACGCAGCCTAGCGGAGGAGCGTCAAACGGGGTTGGTTTCGCCGTCGACGACGTCCAATTGCTTGAGGATCTCGATCGCCTCGGCGCGCAGCTCGCGGTCGATCGCGCGGTGATCTTCCTTCGACAGCTTGCCCATCTCGAAGTCGAGCTGGGCGTCGCGGATCTCGCGGTACTTCGCCTCCTTGGCGGCCTCGAGCTCCTCACGGTTGACCGACTCGCGGTCGTCCTCGCCGACACCGAGAACCAGCGGCCGCAGCACAATCGCGGTGACCAGCGCCGTCAGCAGGATCACCGCGAGGACGTACTCCACGTCAGGCCTGCGAGAGCTCTTTGCCGAGCCGCGCCGCGTAGATGCTCGTGACGCGCCGCATCCGTGCCTCCGGCGACGGCCAGATCGCGATCAGCGCGCCGAGAATCATGATCGCGCCGCCGATCCAGATCCAGGAGACGAGCGGCGAGTCGATCGCGCGGAAGCTCGCCGGCGGCGCGTTGTTGCGGTACTTCTGGACGATCGCGGCGATCACGATCGCCTGGATGTCGTCGCTGGAGTTCGTGAACTTGGCGTTGGCCTCGCGGATCGCCGGCTCGAGCTCGGCGATGTCGGGCCGGACCGCGGTCCAGAGGTCGCGGCGCAGGCCCCAGCGGACGTCGACCTCGCTGGTCGCCTCGCCCTCGAAGAAGCGGCCAATCGGGCCGGCCTCGAGGTTCTGCGAGGGATAGAAGTTGCGCGACGGGTGCAGCATCTTCACCTCGTCGCCACGGCGGGCGCGCAGCACCGCGCCGAAGGTGATCGGCGCCCCGGTGCCAGCGGTGTCGCGCCCGACCTCGGCCGTCGGGCGGACGTAGGTGATGTCGTAGCCGCCGGCCTTGAACGACTCGCCAGGCGAGAGCCGCACGTCCTTCTGATCCTGGAACGCCGACGAGGCGGCAACGCCGAGGAAGAGGATCGCGATCCCGGCGTGGACGAGGTAGCCGCCGTAGCGGCGCCGGTTGCGCGCGATCAGCTGGCCGAGCGCGCGTGGCCAGGGGTCGCCGGTGATCGTCCGCCGCGCACGCGTCCCGCGCCACAGCTCCTGGGTGACGACCGTCAGCACCAGCGAGACGAAGCAGAACATGATCAGCGCTAGCGGGCTGTCGGCCGAGTTGGTGAACGCCAGCAGCGCGACCAGCGTGACCGCCATCACCGCCAGCGGCAGCCGGAACGAGCGCACCAGCCCAGAGCGGCTCGCCCGTCGCCACGGCACGACCGGGCCGATCGCGGCGAGGGCGACCAAGACCAGCGCCAATGGCGTCGTCACGCGGTTGAACCACGGCGGCCCGACGCTCGCCTCGTTGCCGGACAGCGCCTCGGAGATCAGCGGGAAGAACGTGCCCCAGAAGATCACGACGCAGAGGCCGACGAGCACGAGGTTGTTGACGAGGAAGAACGCCTCGCGCGACATCAGCGAGTCGAGCTTCGCCTCGCTGCGCAGGTCGTCGAGGCGCGAGACGATCAGCGCCGTCGAGCCGAGGATCACGATCGCGATGAAAGTCAGGAACTGGGTGCCGATCGTCGACGCGCCGAAGGCGTGGATCGAGTCGAGGATTCCCGAGCGGACGAGGAACGTCCCGAGCAGCGCCAGGACGAACGTCGTCACGATCAGCGAGACGTTCCAGATCCTCAGCATCCCGCGCTTCTCCTGGACCATGATCGAGTGGATAAACGCGGTGCCGATCAGCCACGGCATCAGCGACGCGTTCTCGACCGGGTCCCAGGCCCAGTAGCCGCCCCAACCGAGCTCGGCGTAGGACCAGAGCGCGCCGAGCATGATCCCGGCGCCGAGGAACGTCCAGGCGATCAGCGCGAAGCGGCGCGTAGCGCGAATCCAGTCGGCGCCGGTCTGGCGGACGATCAGCGCGCCAATCGCGAACGCGAACGGGATCGAGAAGCCGACGTAGCCGGTGTAGAGCATCGGCGGGTGGATCATCATCGCCGGGTGGCGCAGCAGCGGGTTGAGACCGGCGCCCTCGACCGGCGCCACTGCGAGCGTCGTGAACGGGTTCTCCCAGGCGACCATCAGCAGCAGGAAGAAGGCGGCGATCCCGGCGAGCACGGCGGTCGCGTAGGGGGCGATGTCGCGCAGCGAGCGGCGCGTCGCGAACAGCACGGCGCTCGAGAAGAGCGACATCAGCAACGCCCAGAGCAGCAGCGAGCCGTCCTGGGTCGCCCACATCGCGGTGAACTTGTAGAAGGTCGGCGTGTCGGTCGACGAGCCCTCGGCAACGAGCTGGAACGAGAAGTCCGAGCGCAGGAAGGCCGACTGGAGCACGATCGTCGCGGTGACCATCAGGCCGGCGACGCAGTAGATCGCGCGGCGGCCCGAGACGACGGCGGCGCGGCTACCGCTGCGTGCGCCGTAGAGCGACGCCCCGGCCGCGTAGAGCGCGGTCAGCAGGCCGACGAGCAGACAGGCGGAACCGAGTCCCGCCACGTCAGGTGCTCTGCTCGTCCTTGGTGAACTTCGATGGGCACTTGGTGATCAGCGAGTCGCGCTCGGCGACGAAGGTGCCCTGCTTCAGCTCGCCGGAGACGATCACCTCACGCCCCTCGCGGAACGGGTCCGGCACGACGCCGGAGTAGGTGACCGGCAGCGACTCGTGGCCGTCGCGATCGCGGATCCGGAAGGTCAGCTGCTCGCCGTCCTTGTCGACCGAGTCATTGACGACCTTGCCCGTCAGCTCGTAGGAGCGCCCAGGCTCGGCGCCCGCGATCAGCTCGGACGGCTCCTTGGCCTGTGTTGAGGCGCTGAAGCTCGTGTAGACAAGCGCGCCGGCCAACAGGACGGCGGCAGTCAGCGCCACGAACAGACGCAGCTTCCGCTTTCGCCGGGGGTCCATCGCCACTGATTATGCCTAGCATGCCCGCGAATGGGCGAGCCGGAGCGAACGCCACAACCAATGCGCTCCCGGCGGGTTAGGGCAGCGATGCCTCGACCGATGCGGATGGCGCTCGCCGCCGTCGCCGCGCTGGCCCTCGCGCCCGGCGCCGCGACTGCCGCGACGCCCAAGATCCCTCCAACCGGGCCGCCAAAGCCGATCCAGCTCCGCGCGGGCTGGGAGGTACGCGACCTGATCACGCCGCCGACGCCGGTTCAGCCCGGACCGCCGCCGGAGACCTCGCCGAGCGTGGCGCGGGCATCCGGGCGCCTGCCCGCCCGAGCCGCCCAGACGGGTGGCCCGTGGCGTCCGGCGAATGTTCCGGCTGCCTTCGAAGGGCTTGCGCGGGCGCCGCAGTTCGGCGGCACGCTGAAACTCTTCCGCCTGCGCTTCACCGCGCCGAAGGTCGACGGCTACGACTGGGCGTTCAAGTTCGAGCAGGTCCGGCGGCGGGCGACGGTGTCACTCAACGGCAAGCGGGTCGGGATCAGCATCGACCCGTACACGCCGTTCCAGATTCCCGCGCGCGGGCTGCGGCCCGGCAAGGTCAACACGCTCGAGGTCCTGGTCGACAGCCGCAAGGACCCGCGGCTGCCGGAGGGCTGGTGGAACTGGGGCGGAATCGTGCGGCCGGTGTCGATGGTTCCGATTGGGGCGCTCCACGTCAGCGATCTGGCGCTGATGCCGTCGGTGAGCTGCACGGGACCGGCGACCGATTGTGGCGCGGCGTTGTTGATCGACGGCGTGCTCAGCAAGCTGCCGCGCACGCCGAATTCCGAACCGGTGCTAAAGATCCGGCTGAAGGCGCCAAATGGCAAGGTGACCGATCACCGCGCGGTGCTGCGTGGCTCGGCCTTCGGCCGCCGCCGCCAGAAGCTCCAGATCGCGATGCCACGACCACAGCTCTGGTCGCCCGACCGGCCGCGGCTCTACGACGCACAGGTCACGCTCCAGTGGGGCAGCGCCATCTACCAAGTCGAGAAGCGCAAGCTCGGCTTCCGCTCTGTCCAGGTCCGTGACGGGATGCTGCTGCTGAACAACCGGCCGATCAACCTACGGGGCGCCTCGATCCACGAAGACGCGTCCGGTCGCGGCGCCGCCCTGAACGGCTACGACATGGACACGACGGTGCGCGAGCTGAAGGAGCTCGGTGCGAATGTCACACGCTCACACTACGTGCTCAGCGAGGGTTTGCTGCGGAGATTCGACGAGGCGGGAATCCTCGTCTACAACCAGGCGCCGATCTGGCAGCGCGACCACGGCGCGAACCTGCTGCGCACGCCGCTCGGCCGCTCGCGGGCGGTCGCCCAGGTCAAGCGGACGGTGATGGCTGCGCGCGGCCACGCATCGGTGATCGTCCACTCAGTCGGCAACGAGCTCACCTTCACGCCCGACAAGCGGCCGGCATCGCGGCGCTTCATGCTCGACGCCGCCGAGGTCGCACGCGACCTCGATCCGCTGGCGGCGATCGCGATCGACATCAAGACGCGACCGACGCTGCCACGACAGCGGACCTACGCCGCGTTCGACCTGATCGGCATCAACCAGTACTTCGGCTGGTATCCGTGGGTCGAGGACTTCGCCCAGCTCGAGCCGTTCCTGAACGCGATGCGGACCAACTACCCGGAGCAGGCACTGGTGATGACTGAGTTCGGCGCCGAGGGTCGGCCCGACATGGCGTTCTCGCCGGCCGACGTCAAGGGCAGCTACGCGTTCCAGACCAACCACGTTGCCCGCACGATCGACCTGATCGACCGGCTGCCGTTCATGTCCGGGGCGATCCACTGGACGCTGCGCGAGTTCGAGATCTTCCCCGACTGGCGCGGCGGCGCTGTCGGCGGCGAAGGGCCGAACGACGACATCCGTCACCACAAGGGCGTCCTGACCTACAACGGCACGCGCAAGCCGGCCTGGCAGGCGCTGCGCGAGCGCTACGTACGGACCCCGTTCTACCGCTGACACGACGCTGGCAAGCGTCGCGGGGAACCGCAACTTTCCCCCTGGGGCCGTGTGTACCCTTCGACACCGTTGAACCTCGCCCCACCCTCTTCCCCGGGGCTCCACGACCGAAGGAACGCATGAGGAACTCGAAGACCCTCCGCACGCTGGTCTACGCGCTGCTCGCCCTAGTGGCCGTGCTCGCCGTGCCAACCGCCGCCAACGCAGGCTCCGGCCAGCTGTCGCTGATGCAGGACGACGCCGAGATGTTCGGCGAGCGCACGGGCGAGGACCCAGCCGCCGCGATGAAGGAGATGAAGGATCTCGGGGTCGACGTGCTGCGGACCAACGTTCTCTTTTACCGGATCTACGAGGACTACACCGACCGCACCAAGCCGGCCGGCTTCGATCCGAGCGATCCCAACTCGCCGCAGTACACGCGCTGGTCAGCGACCGACAACATCGTCAGGCTCGCGAAAGCCAACGGGATCAAGCTGCTGTTCACCGTCAGCGGCCCTGGACCGCACTGGGCATCCGAGCAGCCGAGCAAGTGCCGCGGGCGCAAACTCTGCTCGTACCGGCCCAATCCCAAGGTCTTCGGCCAGTTCGTCGCGGCGGTCGCGAAGCGCTACCGCGGCCAAGTCGACTGGTACTCGCTCTACAACGAGCCGAACATCGAGACCTGGGTCACGCCGCAGTTCACGCGCACCTCCGCGGGTCGCGTCGAGACCGCCGGCGTCATCTACCGCAAGCTGTGGCAGCAGGGCTACAAGGCGATCGCCAAGTACGACCGCGCGCGTCGTGGACGGGTGCTGTTTGGTGAGATCGCGGCGATCAGCGAGCCGTTGCCGAAGCTCTACGCCGCGCTCTGCCTCGACCCGAACGGCAAGCCGTTCAAGGGACGGCTCAAGAAGCTCAACGGCTGCAGCCGCGTGTCGAAACTGAACATCGGCGGCTGGGCGATCCACCCCTACAACCAGGGTGGATTTGGACCCCCGAACCGCACGACGACCAGCAAGACGGCACTGCCGCAGCAGTACATCCCGCGCCTGCACCGCCTGATGGCAAAGGCCGCCGCCCGCGGCCGCGTGCGGGGCGGAAAAGGGGTCTACATCACGGAGTTCGGCTACCAGACCAACCCACCCGACCGGGTCTCGCGGATCACGCCGAAGTTGCACGCGAGGTACATCAACGAGACCGACCGCCTGTTCTACGGCGACTCGCGGATCAAGACCGTCGGGCAGTACCAGCTCGTCGACGTCAACGACGTGACTCAGTACAACAGCGGCTTGCGCTTCGCCGGGGTTAACGGCAAAAAGAAGGCCTCCTACGACGCCTACCGGCTGCCGATCGTCGTGACGAAGAAGTCGTCGACGCTGGTCGAGGTCTACGGCCAGGTGCGACCGGCGCGCCAGGCGCGGCTCGCGAACGCCTTCTCGGCGCCCGCGCTGCAGTTTGCTGCACCCGGTCGTGGGTTCGCGACGATCAAGCGCCCGGGCCTGAACTCGGTCGGGATCTTCCGCACCAACATTCGGCGTAGCGGCGCGGCGGCAGGGCGCTGGCGGATCAAGTGGCAGAACGGCTTGATCGGCGGCGTGTCGTACAGCCGGATCGCCAAAGCCGGCAAGGCGTTGCGCTACTACCAGGACTAATCAGGGCCGGCGGGGGCTACGCTCCCCCGCCGTGGAAGTCGAGACGACCGCACGCCGGCGACTGCTGCTGCTCGCGATCCTGGCGCTGGCTGTGGTTGTACGGCTGGCTGGGATCGGCGATCGGCTGAGCGACGCCGAGGGCTACTCGTGGCTGGTGGCGTCGGCGCCAAGCGTCGACGTCTTCTTCGACCGTCTGGCGGCCTACGAGAACACACCGCCGCTGTTCTACGCCCTGCTAGCTCCGCTGCAGCTCGGCGACGAGGTCTGGTTGCGGCTGCCGGCGCTGCTGCCGGCGCTCGCCTGCATTCCGGTCCTCTACTGCCTGGTGCGGCCGCTGCTCGGCACGCGCGTCGCACTGCTGTCGGCGCTGGCCCTGGCCGTCGCGCCGTTCCACGTCTCCTACTCGAACTACTCGCGCGGCTTCATGCTGGCTGCGTTCGGGGTGCTGCTGGCGGCCTGGGCGGTGGCGCGACTGGCCGAAGGACGACGGACGCGCTGGTGGTGGCTCTACCTGGCCGGCGGCACGTTGGCGCTCCAGTCGGAGTACGACGCGCTGCTGTTCCTGGCCCCCCTGCTCGTGCTGCCGGCGCTGCGGCGACGGCACGGCTGGAAGCAGGTCGTGCTGCTCGGAGCGCTGCCGCTGGCGACGCTGCTGCCGCTGGTCGGGGAGATGTTGCGCGGACTCGACCAGCTCGACGTGACGAAGCTGACGCCACCGTCGCCCGAGCTATCCCCCGCGAGCCTGCGCGACAGCCTGGTGTCGCTGTTCACCGGCGCGCACGGACTGCTCGAATCGGCAGCCGAGCGGACGTTGCAGCTCGCCGTCCTGCTAGGTGCGCTGGCGCTGGCGGCGACCTGGCTCTGGCGCCGCTTCGGTCGTTTGGCGCGGCTCGATGGCGGACAGCGCGACATCGCCTTCTGGCTACTCGTCGTGGCGCCGGCCGCGGCGGTCATCCTGCACGCGGTCGCCTCGATCCCCGGCCCCGAGATCTTCGACTCGCGCTATCTCGTCGGGCTGATCCCGTTCGCTTGCGCGCTGCTCGCCTGCGGCGTCGACGCGCTGCCCTGGCGCTGGGCGATCCCGGCCGTCGCAACCGGCCTGCTGGTGCTGGCGGTGACGGTATTCGTCCAGCGCCATGACCGCGAGTTCCAACCCGATATCGCGCCGGCAGCAGAGCTCGTCGACTCCTCTGGCGCCCGCACCGTCCTCACCAACAGCCCGGTCGTCGCCTATTACCTGCGCGACTCGGGAGCAGACGTGCGCCTCGACCGGCCGTTCGGCCTCGGCAACGACGAGCCGGGCTGCGCGACCAGCTGTCCGAAGCCGATCGTCGTCGTCGAGGACTCGCGGCTGCCCGGCAGCGTCCGCGGTGGGCCTGGCGGCGTCACTCCAGTCGGGCCAATCTACGTGCGAGTCGTGCCGTAGCGGCAGCCGCCGTGCCCATAGGCTGCGCGCGTGAACTGGCGGCTGCTGCTCCTGCTGGCGGGCGCGTTGGCGCTCCGTCTCGCGATCGCCCCATTGCCCAGCTACTGGGTCGACGAGGCGTTCACGATCCACCTGCTTGGCCACGACTTCCGCGGAATGTTCGACCGGCTCGCCGAGACGGAGTCGACGCCGCCGCTCTACTACGCGCTGGCATGGCTGTGGAGCCAGCTGTCGGGAGTCGGTGAGCTAGGGCTGCGGTCGTTGTCGGCGCTGGCCGGCACGGCGACGGTCGGCTTGGCTTGGCTGCTCGGGCGCTGGGTCGGCGGCCCGCGCGCCGCACTCGCCGCCGGCGCGTTGGTCGCCGTCAACCCATTCCTGCTCTGGTTCTCGACCGAGGCGCGGGCGTACGCGCTCGCCACGGCGCTGACGACCGGAGCGTTGGTGCTGCTCGTCCGGCTGCTGGCGCCACATGCTGGGGACGACGCCAAAGCCGACGGCGCGGCTGAGCACAGCGACAGCCGCCGCTTCGCCGCTTGGGCCGTGCTGGCTGCTGGCGCGCTGCTCACCCACTACGCGACGGCGTTCGTGATCGGCGCGCAGGCGGTCATCCTGCTGAGCCGCCGTGGCACGCGAGCGGCCTGGGCGGCGGTTGCGGCCGTGGCGGCAGTTGGCGCAGCCCTGATCCCGCTCGCGGTCGCGCAGCGCGGCAACAGCTTCGCTCACACGTTCGACGAGGTGGGCACGCCGCTGATGGAGCGCGTGGCGCAGATCCCGAAGCAGTTCGCGATCGGCTACGACGCGCCGCTGGAGAACATCGCCGGCGGCCTGACGATCGTCCTACTGCTGCTCGGCGTCGTGCTCGTGCTGCTTTCGGAGCCGGAGCTGCGTCAGCGCGCGCTGGTTCCGCTGACAGTCGGCGTCGCCGGCGTCCTCACCCCGGTCGCGGTCGCCGTCACCGGGCTCGACGTCGTCTCCAGCCGCTACCTGTTGCCGGCGCTGCCGCCGTTGCTCGTCGTCGCGGCGGCTGGCTTCACCGCCGACACACGCAGCCGGCTCGGACCGACGCTGCTAGCCGGGCTCGCCGCCGGCTGGCTCGCGGTGAGCGTCGCCGTGACGGCCGACCCGCGCCTACAGACGCGCGCCGACTGGCAGGGCGTCGAGGAGGCGCTCGGCCCTACTCCGGCGGACGGGCGTGCGATCGTCACCAGCCCCTCGAACGGCGCACTCGTGCTCACCGACGCCTACCGCCTGCCGTCTCGCTATGGGCCGCCGCGACCGGTCGTCGAGGTCGTCCTCGCCGCTACCGGTGAGGGCCGCGCTGCGCCGCCCGACCTGCCAGACGCCAATCCGGCGTTCGCCGCCGCCGGCTTCCGGCTCGTCGACGGGCGCCGCGAGCGCGGCTACGTCCTCCAGCGCTGGCGTGCCAAGGAGCCGATTCCGATCGACCCGGAGCTGGTCGAGGCGGCGGGCCTCGACCCCTTCAACTCCAGCGTGCTCTGGCAGCCGTAAGCCCTAGACAGCCGGGTAGCGCGTCGGCGGGACGTCGATGAGGCCGTCCTGGGCGCCGTCGAAGTCCTCCATGTAGACGGCGTAACCGAGGTCGAAGGCAATGAAGAGGAGGACGATGGCCAGGGCTAGGCGAGGTCTGGTGTTTAGCACCCAGGCGGCGGCGACCACGACGACAGGGGCCGCGAGGAAGACGATCCGGCCCCAGTCGAGCGCGAACAGCATCCCGGCGGCGCAGGCGGCGATCAGGACGAGTCCGCGGCGGGCGAAGGGGAGGTCGCGCAGGGCGAACGGGGCGACGAGCCAGAGCGGGCCGTAGGCGACAGCGAGTCGGCGCAGCATCACGAGCGGGCCGTCGATCGCCTTGCGCAGGACCTCGAGCCGGCCGCCGAGCAGCGAGTCGTAGCCGAGCACCTGCTCGCGCGCCACCGAAGGAACCGACAGCCGCAACGCCACGTAGGCGGCGACGCCTGGGAACGACGCGAGCAGCATCTGGCGCAACGCACGCGGGTCCCACCAGCGCTCAGCCCAAACCGCGTAGGCAAATGGGATCAGGAACAGCGCCGCCTCGCGCACGAAGCAGCCGACGAGAACGATCGCGCCAAAAACCGCCGGCCGGCGATCGACGATTGCCAATGTGCCGGCGAACATCACGAGGACCGACTCGGGGTCGACGTTGCGGCCCTCACGTAGCGAGGCGACGAACAGCGTCGGCGACAGTGCAAGGCAGATCGCCAGCGCCGCAGCGAGCGGCTTGTCGATCTCGAAGCGTCGCATCAGCACGTAGGCCAACGCGGCGATCGCCGCCGTCGACAGCCAGGCGAGCCAGGCGAACGAGAAGTCGTGGTCGAACGGCAGCAGGTGGACCAGCGTGGGGACCGCGACGCGGTGGGCGAACGGGAAGGTGTGCGGGTCGAACGGCTGCTCGGCCATTCGCTCGTAGATCAGCTCGTCGTTGCGCGGCTCCGGCGAGTCGCGCACGTAGGCGTCCATCAAGAGCAGCAGCGGCAGTGCGGCCGCCATCACCACCCCAGCCTCGGCCCAGACTGAGCGGAGCTTCACTCTTGGTACTTGATCGGCTTTCCGGCGGCGGCGACGCGACTGAGCAGCGTGTCGCCGTTCGGGGCCGTCCAGCTCGCGCGGTAGCTCAGGCTCGCCGCGCCGCGACGGCTAACGACGAAGCGGTAGTAGCCCGCCGGATTGGTCAGCGGGCGGCCGATAACGGCGCCCTCGGCCATTCCACGAGCAATCGTGACGACCGGTCGTGCGCGTCCGCTGGCCGGGCGCACCTGGCCCCAGAGCTCGACGCGGTCGCGTCCGAGCCGCGTCACGACAAGCGGCATCCGATAGGCGGCAAGCGACGGCTTCGCTTCGCCGTCGGCGAAGCGCAGGCCGGTGTTGAACTCGCCTGGATTGCCGACGTCGTAGAGCTCGTACTGCGCGACCGAGCGCACCCGCTTATCACCGAAGAAGAGGCGGTCGGCCTCGTTGATCGCCCCCGCCTGACGGCTGAGCGAAAGCGCGTCGCCAAACGGGTTCGGCGGGCTCGACTGGAAGCCGAACTCGGTCACGTAGATGCCGCGCCCACCAGGGATCCGACCACGGCGAGCAGCGCGGTCGAGCAGCTTGTGCGCGCGCGAGACGTAGGCCATCGCCAGCGAATCCTTGGTGTGACTGCGCGTGAAGACCGAGCCGATCGCGTAGTTGTTGTACGGGTGCAGCGCGAGGCCGGCGATCGGCAGCTTTTGAACCTTGCCGCAGCCCTGCAGGGTGCGCATCCGGCCCTTGAACGGTTTGCCGTCCTCGTCGAGGCAGAGCGCCGCGTAGAGCGTGTCCATCGGCGAGCTGATCGCCGCGGTCTCGCCGAACAAGACCTTGTTGCGGCTCGGCGGGTCGTACTTGGCGATCGCCTTCCAGCCGGCCAACCAGAGCTGGCGGTAACGGGCAGCGCCGAGGTCGATCGTCCCGTAGCGGCTGCGCTGAAGCTGGGGCCAGATGTAGTGCTCGAGGTTGGGCTCGTTCCAGAGCGACCAGAGCGCGACCTGACCGCCAAAGGCACCGCCAGCACCGGTGGCCGTCGAGCCATAGCGCTTCACTGCCGCCTTGACGAACTGGGCGAAGAGCGCCGGCGACGGCTTCCACATACAGGACTTGCCGAGCTGCTGGTAGCCGCCGATCAGATGCGGACAGCGCGATGGCTGCTCCGACGCCCAGTAGGGAATCGACGGCGACAGCACCATCAGCAGCTTCAACCCGTTGCGGCGCGCGCGATCGACGAGCGAGTCGTACATCGCCCACGCGTAGCCGGGCGAGTCCGGGTTGCCGGGGTCGAAGCCGACCGGGCGGCGGCGCGAGTCCTGGCCGGGTGAGACCGAGTGCCAGCTGATGAAGACGCGGATCGCGTCGGCTCCGATCGCCTTCGCCTCGGCCATGGTCGCCTCCAGGTCGCGTCCGCTGCCATAGACGAAGGTCGCGTCGTCCTGCAGGATCGACATCTGGGTCGGCGAGGCGGAGGCCCCCGCGGGGAGCAGCAAGAGTGCGGCGAGCAGTGTTAGGACGATCGTCGGCTTCACGGAGGGCTCAGCGAAGACTACGAACCGGGGCCGCTGTCCGCGTCATCGGTCGGGCGGCCGCCGATCAGGTTGATCGCGCGATCCTCGACCGCGTCGATCCACTTGAAGCGCTCGGTAGAGCGGCGCAGCTTGCGACTGTTCGGCTTGTAGCGGCGCTTGGCCCAGCGCGAGCCCGGCTTGGCGAGGCGGATCGCGCCGACGATCGCCAGCAGCGGGATCAGCGCGCCGAGCATCCCGGTGACCAGCTTGCCCTTGCTGACGGTGATGACGACGAAGACGAGGTTGATGGCGACGACCAGCGCGAGCGCGGTTACGGACTCCTGCTCGCCGCTGTCGAACGGCGCGATCCCGACGACCATCATCCAGCCGAGTAGCACCGCGATGATCACGGCGTCGACCGACGAGCGCCCCTCCGCGCTCCAGTAGACGTCCTCGAGGTGCAGCCAGAGCGCGAACTCGTCGAGCGTCAGCCCGCAGCCGATGCCGAACGCGACCGCCAGCATCTCGACCCACGGGCTGTCTGGCTGAAACGAGAAGACCAGGAAGCCCGTCAGCATGATTGTCAAGATCCCCCACACGAGGTGGTGGATGTGCAGGCCGCTCGAAGTCTCGACGTTGCCCGGCCACCAGCTCACCTGCATCCGGATCAGCCGCGCGCTCGTGCGGATGAAAAGGAACCCGCCGAGTAGCCCGGCGAGCACCAGGAAGCCGGCACGTTGACCTGGCTTACCGAGAAAGTCCTGCGATACCTCGAAGTCGACCTGCGCCAGCAGCGGCGGGATGTCGGCGAGGATCAACACAGAGGGTGATTCAACAGCTTCGAGGCCATGACCTGCCTGCTCGCGGAGGCCGCCGCAGAGCTAGACTCGGCGCTCACGCGGACGTAGCTCAGTTGGTAGAGCGCGAGCTTCCCAAGCTCGAGGTCGCGGGTTCGACCCCCGTCGTCCGCTCTAACTCCGGGGGGTGCTCGCCGGACGCCGCCGCCTCTTTACCCTCTGTCTCCCGGATGAAGCGCCTCTCTCCCTTTGCCGTTGCCGCGATCGCCGGCGTCGTCGCCCTGCTGGGGCTGCTCGCCTATGGGCTGGTCGCCAGCGATCCCGACCATGGGATCGACGACGCCCTGGCGCGCGGCGAGACGGTCGAGGCGCCGGGGTTCGACCTTCCCCGACTCTCCGGCGAGGGGCGCGAGTCGCTCGCCGACTACCGCGGCAAGATCGTCGTCCTAAACGCTTGGGCTTCGTGGTGCGAGCCGTGCCGCGAGGAGTCGCCGCTGCTCGAGCGCTGGCACAAGCGGATCTCGCGCGACGGCCGCGGGACGGTGCTCGGCATCGACGCGCTCGACATCGACGGCGATGCCCGCGCGTTCGTCCGTGAGTACGACTTGACCTACCCGATGCTGCGCGATCCGGAGGGCGAGTCGCTGATCGACTACGGCGTGGTTGGCTACCCCGAGACGTTCGTGATCGACGAGCGCGGCAAGATCGTCGCCCTGCGCCGTGGCGCAGTCGACGAGCAGTGGATGCGCAAAGAGGTCGCGCCACTGCTGGACCGCTCATGAGACGCGCGCTCGTCCTGCTCGCGGCGCTTGTCGTACTGGTCCTGCCGGCCACCGCCACGGCTGCCGACTGCCCGAAGACCACGCTTGCCGCCGTTGAGGCCGAGGTGATGTGCCCAGTCTGCGGCACGCCGCTCGGGCTTGCGACCGAGGCGCCGCAGGCCAACCGCGAGCGCGCGTTCATCCAGCGGCTCGTCGAGCGCTGCCGCTCAAAGGACGAGATCAAGGAGATCCTCGTCGCCCAGTACGGCCCGGGCGTGCTCGCGCTGCCGAAGGCCGAGGGGTTCAATCTCGGCGCCTACCTCGTTCCGGCGCTAGCCGTGCTGCTAGCTGCCGGTGGGATCGCGGTCGCCGCGCGACGCTGGCGCGGGGGAGGCGGCCGCCCGCCCGCCGCGGCGGGGCCCGCTGAGGAGAGTGCCGCCGCCAAGCGACTCGATGCCGACCTGGAGCGTTACGAGCTGTGATCGGCGCCGACACGGTCGACACGACGGTCGTCGCCGCGTTCGCGGTCGGCTTCATCTCGTTCATCTCGCCATGCGTGCTGCCGCTCGTGCCGGGCTACCTCTCGACGATTTCCGGCGTCTCGTTCGCCGACATCGAGGCTGGCAAGGCGCGCCGCGACGTGCTGCTGCCGGCGCTGCTGTTCTGCATCTCGTTCTCGCTGATGTTCGTCGCGCTCGGGATGACGGCGACCGGTCTCGGCCAGACGCTCCAGGACCACCGCCAACTGCTGCGCGAGATCTCGGGGATCGTGCTGATGTTGCTCGGCGCGTTCTTCATCGCGACGCTGTTCATCAGCCGCCTCAACCACGAGTGGCGGCCGGAGGCGCTGCTCGCCCACGCGGGCACCGGTGGGCCGATCGTCGCCGGGCTGGCGTTCGCGATCGCCTGGCTGCCCTGCACCGGCCCGACCCTCGGCGCCGTCCTGACCGCCGCCTCGAACGAGTCGACCGTGACCCACGGCGGCGTCCTGCTGGCGTTCTACGCGCTCGGGCTCGCGGTGCCGTTCCTGCTCAGCGCGCTCGCCTTCTCGCGCGTCTCGAGCTTCTTCCGCTTCTTCCGCAACCACTACGCGGCAATCACGGTGATCTCCGGCGCGATCCTGATCGCGATGGGCTGGCTGCTCTACAGCAACGAGCTGACACGGCTGAACGCCGAGGCGTTGAACCTGATGGACGACCTCGGGATCAACGTCTTCTCGGATATCTAGCGGCGAACGGCAGGCTCACATCTCGTCCGGCGCCTCGACCCCGAGTAGGTCGAGGCAGCGGGCGATGACGCGGCGGGTCAGCTCGCAGAGGGCGAGGCGGAGATCCTCGTCGCCGCCCTCGGCGGCGGCGCCAATCACCTTGCAGTCGCGGTAGAAGGCCGAGAACGACTGGGCGACCTCGGTGACGTAGACCGCGATCCGGTGCGGCGCGCGGCGGTCGGCCGCAATCCGCACCTCCTCCGGCAGCTCGAGCAGCTTCTTGACGAGGTCGCGCGCGCTCGTGTGCAGCTCCTCGGGGCTGGCGGCTAGGTCGCCGGCGACAGCGGCCGCGACCTGCCCGTTGGCGGCGCGGCGCAGGATGCTGGCGATCCGCGCGTGGGCGTACTGCGCGTAGTAGACGGGGTTGTCCTGGCTGCGGCTGCGGGCGAGGTCGAGATCGACGTCGAGCGTCGTGTCCGGCCCGCGCTGGACGAGGAACCAGCGCGTGGCGTCGACGCCGATGTCGTTGACCAGCTCGTCGAGCGTCACGAACTGGCCGCCGCGCTTCGACATTTGTGCGCGCTGACCGTCTTCGAGCAGGTTGACCAGCTGCATCGTGACCTGCTCGAGCCGCTCCGGATCGCCGCCGAGCGCTTGCCAGGCTGCCTTCATCCGGCCGAGGTAGCCGTGGTGGTCGGCGCCAAGCACGTCGACCACGTGGTGGTAGCCACGCTCGCGCTTGTCCTCGTGGTAGGCGATGTCGGCGGCGAAGTAGGTCTTCTCCCCGTTCGAGCGACGCAGAACGCGGTCCTTGTCGTCGCCGAAATCGCTGCTGCGCAGCCAGGTCGCGCCGTCGTGCTCGTAGACGTGTCCGCGCTCGCGCAGCCGCTCGATCGCCGTGTCGACCGCGCCGCCCTCCTGCAGCACGCGCTCGCTCGAGAAGCGGTCCATGTGTACGCGGAAGCGCGTCAGCGTCGCCTCGACCGCCTCCAGCATGATTGCCACGCCGCGCTTCGCCAGCTCGTCGTCCTCAAGCTCAGCAGCGCCCTCGATCTGTGCCGCCACCTCCTTGACGTACTCGCCCTGGTAGCCGTCCTCGGGCGGATCGTCACCGAGCGCCCGCGCCTGGATCGAGGCCGCGAAGCGCTGGACCTGGCCGCCGTAGTCGTTGACGTAGTACTCGCGGTCGACGTCGCTGCCCGACAGCTCCAGCACCCGCGCGAGCGAATCGCCGTAGGCCGCATGGCGCGCGGCGGCGACGGTGATCGGCCCGGTCGGGTTGGCGCTGACGAACTCGAGGTTGACCCGCTCGGGCGCCTCGGCGACGGTGCGGCCGAAATCGTCGCCGTCGGCGAGCGCGGCCGCGGCGGCACCCTTGATCCAGCCATCGCCGAGGAACACGTTGAGGAACCCCGGACCCGCGACTTCCACCCGCTCGACCGCGTCCCCGAGCTGCCCGCTCAACGCTTCTCCTAGCTGCTCGGCGATCGCTCGCGGCTGCTGCCTCATCGCTCCCGCCAGCATCATCGCCGCGTTCGTCGAGTAGTCGCCCAGATCGGCCTGCGGCGGTCGCTCCAGAGTCGGCGCTTTGGCAGGGGACCCACTAAGCGACTCTGCAGCCGCGATCACTGCATCGCTGAGGTCCTTGACGGGGTCGGCCATCGAGCCCGGCAGCCTATGCGCTCAGTAGTGGTACGGCTCGCCGGCCAGGATCTTGTGACCTCTGTAGAGCTGCTCGAGCAGCACCACGCGCGCGAGCTGGTGCGGCAGGGTCATCGAGCCGAGCGACAGCTTCATGTCGACGCCCTCGAGATCGAGGCCACGCGGACCGCCGATGATGAAGCAGAGGTTCATGCCGGATTGACGGCGATCCTCGAGGAAGCGGCTGAAGCCTTCGGAGTCGTAGGTCTTGCCGCCAGCGGCGAGCAGAACCGTGAACACGCGGTCGGGAATCCGGCGCGAAACGTCCTCGTCGGCGCGGACCTCGATCAGCTCCAGCCGAGCGTGTCCGGCGAGCAGCTTCTTGTAGTGCTGGACGTCGTCGACGTAGGGCGGGCGCAGCCGTCCGACAGCCAGAACGAGAATCCTCATCGAGCCTCCATGGGGGCTGCGATACTAAGGCCATGCCCGAGCCAGACGGAGAGCGCCACTTCGACATCCACGCCGATCCGGAGGTGATGGCCGGCCACTACGCGAACTTCGCGAACGTCAGCCACTCGGACTACGAGTTCACGATCACCTTCGCGCGCGTCGACCACGAGATCGAGGAGGAGTCGGTTCCTGGGGTCGTCGTCTCGCGGATCAATCTTTCGCCGCGCTTCATGCGCGAGCTGATCGACGCCATGGAGGACAATTTTTCCAAGTGGCACACCCGGGAGGGGATCAAGAACCTTCCCGAGGCGCCTGACCGTTGAAGATAGAGGCACGCTTGATGCGTTGATGCCTGTAGCTTGATGCTATGATGTCTGTATGCGCACCACGGTAACCCTCGACGACGATCTTGCAGCCCAGCTGAAAGACCGCGCACATGCGCGCGGAGTTCCCTTCAAAACAGAGATCAACGAGGCCATCCGGAGCGGCCTCGAAAAGCCACGGGAGCCCACGCCTTACCGCGTAAAGACCAAGCGGATGGGCGTGCCGGAGATCGACCTGACCAAGGCGACTCAGCTGGCTGGGCAGCTCGAGGACGACGAGCTCGTACGCCGGATGAACGCCGGCCGATGATCCTCGCCGACACCAACGTTCTGCTCCACGCCGTCAACGAGGACTCTCCACGTCACGAGACGGCCCGAGACTGGCTCAACGAAGCGCTGTCCGGTGTTGAGGTGGTCGGGTTTGCCTGGACTGCGCTGCTCGGCTTTCTCAGGATCGCGACCAAGGAGAGGGTCTTCCCCAATCCACTGACGCCCGGGGATGCCCTCGACCTCGTCGACGACTGGCTCGCACGCCCGTTGACAGCGATCCTCGATCCAGGCGACGGCCACGCAGCGATCATGCGCGAGCTGATCGAGCGCGCCGGCACGGCTGGCGACCTCACCTCCGATGCCCATCTCGCCGCGATCGCAATCGAGCGCGGAGCGCGGATCGCGACCTTCGACACCGACTTCCACCGCTTTCACGGACTGCGAGTCGACTACCTCGGCTGATTTCCCTGCTGCGGTACTCGCCGAACCTCGCTCCCGCTAGTTGCGCCGCGCCTCTGTAGGACCGGTCCGGCTGCGCCCTCCGCTAGCGCCGAAGGTAACGCCGTAGCCGATCCGCTCGATGGTCGTCGGGTGGGTGCCGAAGAGGTCGTGGAGTAGCCGCGGCGGGTCGGGGTCGCCGATGTTGCGCGTAGCCAGGCTGCGCTCGAGCTCGATGAAGGCGTCGGGCTCGCGGGTCAGCTCGAGCGCAAAGGCGTCGGCGCGGGCCTCGACCTGGCGCGAGAGGACGTTGCCTGCACAGGTGAGCGCGAACGAGACGAGCGCGAAAGCGAGGACGACGGCCGGCAGGGAGCTCGGACCCGGCTTGCCGGGGCCGTCGAACGCACCGCGGGCGAAGCGCTCGGCGAGCCGTTGGACGAGGAAGGTGCCGGCGGGCGCGACGAGCGCCACCCAGAGCAGGCCGTGCGGAAGATCGTTGTGCTTGACGTGGCCGAGCTCGTGGGCGACGACGGAGCGGATCTGGGCCGGCGGGAAGTTGTCGATCAGGTTGTCGTAGAGCACCACCCGTTTGGTGTGGCCGAGACCGCCGACGTAGGCGTTGATCGCGTTGGTGCGGCGGCTGGCGTCGACGCGGTAAACCTCACCGACGTCGACTCCGGCACGGTCGGCGAGCCACAGCACCTCGGAGCGCAGCTCGCCGCGTGGCAGCGGCTCAAAGCGGTTGAACAGCGGGGCGACGACGATTGGCTGGAGGTAGAGCATCACCGCGGCGGCCGCGATCACCAGACCTGCCCCCGGCGCCCACCAGTTGCGCGGGAAGCGGCGGATCAGCGCCATCGCGAGCAGACCGGCAATCGCGGCATAGACAGCGCCGACGGCCGTCGCCTTCGCGACGTCGGCTAGCCACGGACCGAACGACTGGGTCGAGAGGCCGAAGTCGACGGCGCGCTCGTGGCGCCAGACCGAGAGTGGCAGCTCGACGACCGCTATCGCAACCCCGATGCCGGCCGCCACGGCGGCGGCACCGAGCAGCGGCCGCCGCTGGGCGCGCTCGATCGCGGCGCGCACGGGGCGCGGTGGGCGCAGCGCCACGACCGCGATGGTCAGCCCGGCCAGCGCCGTCCCGGCGAGCCCAAGGATCTGCTGCAAATCGCGGAAGTCGCTGGCACGTTCGAGCTCGGCGGCGCTGAAGTACGCTGTCGCATTGACGGCAGCCGGCTCGATCAATCCGTCGCGAGGGCGAAGCAGCAAAGTGGCGACGCCGGCCGCCACGACCGCCACGGCGATCGCCAGTGGCAGGCGAGTGCGATGAGCAGCCACCTTCCGGACAGTAACGAGGCACCCGGGGCGCACCCAGCGCGGATCGCGATCCTCTCGGACGTGCACGGCAACTTGCCGGCGTTTGGGGCGGTGATCGCCGACGCGCGCGCGGCCGGCGTCGACGCCATCTGGTGCCTCGGCGACCTCGTCGGCTACGGCGCCAGTCCGGACGAGTGCGTCGCGCTCGCTCAGGAGGAGTGCGATCTGGTGCTTGGAGGCAACCACGACCTCGCTGTGGTCGGGCGGATCGAGCTGTCGGACTTCTCCCCCGCCGCCGCCGAGGCCGCGCGCTGGACGCGTGACAATGCCAGCCCCGACACCCTCGCCTGGCTCGAGACGCTCGAACCGGCCCGCGAAGAAGAGCGGATCGGGCTTTACCACGGCAGCCCCAGCGATCCGATCTGGGAGTACGTCCTCTCGACAGATCAGGCCGGGCTGTCGTTCGACGCGATGGGCCCGCGGATCGGCGCGATTGGCCACACACACGTGGCGCTGCGCTTCACCCGCCACGACGGCGAGATCGTCGGCGAGCAGACCCCCGGTGGGACCGAACACGACCTCGCCGACGGCGAGTGGCTGATCAACCCCGGCAGCGTCGGACAGCCGCGCGATCGCGACCCGCGGGCTGCCTGGCTGCTGATCGATCTCGACGGCTGGACGGCAAGCTGGCGGCGGGTCGAGTACCCGATCGACGCGGCCGCGAAGGCGATCGCAGCAGCCGACCTACCCAGGCATCTGGCCGACCGGCTATTCATCGGGCAGTGATTTCGCGTCTCCCCCAGCTCCTGTGCCTGCTCGCGGCAGCCGTGGCGCTCGCCGTCGCGGGCTGTGGTGGCGACGACGAGCCGCAGGGCGAGAAGCTGCCCCCGGAGATCACCCAAACCCTGCTGCAGCAGCTCGAGTCGGTCGGCGACCGCGTCGCCGCCGGCGTCTCCGGCGCCTGCGACGACATCTACTCCGAGGACTCCGGCGTCGGCAACATCGGCCCAATCGATGACGCACTGAACTCGATCCCGTCAGACGTCGACCCCGAGATCCGCTCGGCGCTCGAGCAGAGCATCGAGCGCCTGACCCAGCTCGTCGATCAGGAGTGCGAGGAGATCCGCTCCGCCGAGCAGGGTCAGCAGGACACGACCGACGAGACGACACCGACCGAGACCGTCACCACCGAGACGGAGACCGTGCCGACGGAGACCACAGAGACGACCACCACGCCGACCGAGACAACGCCGACGACACCCACCACACCGTCGACGCCCCCGAACGGCAACGGACCCGACGGCAATGGCCCGCCCGGTCAGGATCGCGGCGGCGCCGAGGCGCCGGGAGGCGACTGATGGCGCAACCCCAGGAGATCGCGGGCCGCTACCGGATCGAGCGCCGGCTCGGCGCCGGCGGCATGTCGACCGTCTTCCTCGCCCAGGACACCGTGCTCGAGCGAGCGGTGGCGGTCAAGCTGCTCGCCGAGCACCTAGCTGACGACGAGGCGTTCGTCGCCCGCTTCCAGCGCGAGGCGCTCTCCGCCGCGCGGCTGCAGCACCCGAACATCGTCCAGGTCTTCGACTACGGCCTCGACGCCAGCTCGCACCGCCACTTCATCGTCATGGAGTTCGTCGACGGGCCATCGTGCGCCGATCTGCTACGCGACCGCAAGCGGCTCGACGTCGAGGAGGCGGTGCAGATCATCCGCGACGCCTGCCACGGGCTCGACTACGCGCACCGCGCGGGCGTCATTCACCGCGACGTCAAGCCGGGCAATCTGCTCCTGTCTGGGGACTCGGGCGCGACGAAGCTGGCCGACTTCGGGATCGCCAAGGCCGCCGAGCAGACACGGATCACCCAGGTCGGATCGGTGCTCGGCACCGCCGCCTATCTCTCCCCCGAGCAGGCCCACGGCGACGAGGCCGGCTCACGCTCCGACACCTATTCGCTCGGCGTCTGCGCCTACCAGCTGTTGACCGGCCGCCTGCCGCACGAGTACGGCTCGCTGACCGAGCTGGCGCTCAAGCAGCGCGACGAGCCGATTGAGCCGATCTCCGAGCTGCGGCCGGCGGTGCCGTTGCAGCTCGACCTCGCGATCCGGGTTGCGCTCGAGCGCGCCCCCGAAGACCGCTACGACAGCGCGCTCGACTTCGCCCACGCGCTCGAGGCCGGCCTGCACGGCCATGAGACCGAGGCGACGCGACGGCTGGCGGCTGGACCGACGACCGATCCCGACGCAACACACGCACTTGGCCAAGTCACCGAGGCGACGCAGGCGCTGCGAACGCGCCAACGGCCGCCGATCGCGCCGCTGCCGCCGGGAGAGCGTGCACCCGAGGCCACAGCGGGGGCACCTTCCGCACAGGACGCCAAGCGCAGCTCGCGCAACCGCCGCTGGGGTCAGTTCCTGGCGCTAATCGCCGTGCTGATGGCGATCGCCGCGGTTGCGCTCGTCCTGCTCTCCTCGAATGGCGGCGATAACGGCATCTCCCCCGTCGATCAGAACGACGTCCAGCAGCAGATCGACGGCATCGAGCAGTTCCTGCGCGACAACACGCAGTAACTGTCGCGGCTTACGGTCCCAGCGCACCGATCGGCACGACCGCGATTCCGTCGTCGCGCACGTAGCCGTAGCCCGTTCCGACGACCACCGCGAGCACGGCCGGCTCGCCCACCTTGCGCGTGTCTACTTGCCTTTCGAAACGTAGGAGATTGGCAGCTCCCTCGTCGACTTGACCCGGTCCGAGCTTGATCTCGAACGCCGCCCAATCGCCGTTCGCGGCTTGGACGATCGCGTCGACCTCGAGCCCGCTGCTGTCGCGGTATTGGAGAACCTCGGCATCCGCCGACTGTCCATAGACGCGTAGATCCCGAACGACGAGGGACTCGAACAGAAAGCCGAACAAGTTGAGGTCTCGCAACAGCGCATCCGGGGTCCCGCGCAAGGCGGCGACAGCCAGGGACGGGTCCACGAAATGACGCTTGGGACCAGCGCGCAACACGTACTTTGAGCGCAGGTGAGGCGCCCAGGCCGGCTGATCCTCGACGATCATCAGCCGCTGGAGCGCGTCGATGTATGCGCGTGCGGTGTCATCCTTGAGCGGGCCGTCACTTCCACCAGCGTCACGCGCAAGCGTGCTGGCGGCCGCATAGGTCGCCGCATTGCGCGCGAGGCTCCGCAGCAGTTGGCCGACCTTCTCCGGATCGCGTCGTCCGTCGCCGACGCGACCGACGTCCACACGGCGGATCTCGTCGAGATAGTCGCGCACCGCGCGCAGTCCACTGGCAAGATCGAGGCCGCGGAAGCCGGGCCATCCACCACGACAGATCGCCTCCGCGATCTCCGGGACGGTCAGGCCTGGATCGCCGGAGCGAGGCGCCTCTCCAGCCAGGACGTTCCCGAGCGAGATCTCCCCTGTGCTCAGCTCCGTCTCGTAGAGCGACATCGGCCGCATCCGGAGCCGCGTGAGGCGGCCTGCGCCGGTGTGTCGCGTAACGTCGTCCGCCGGCATCGCGGAGCCCGTCAGGACGAACTGGCCTGGCTCTGTCCGATCGTCGACAGCGCGCCGAAGCAAGTTCCATAGCGCCGGCGCGAGCTGCCACTCGTCGATCAGCCTTGGCGTCGGGCCCTCGAGCAACCGCGCCGGATCGACGTCCACGAGCCGGCGCGCGTTGTCGTCGACGTCGAGCAGGACCTCACTCGCGGCGCGCTGGCGTGCGGTCGCCGTCTTCCCGCAGGCCTTCGGGCCCTCGATGACGACCGCGCCGGTCGCTTCCAACCGCACGACAAGCTCTGCGTCGACGATCCGCCTGTGGTAGCCCCGCGTAGCCATAACGGGGATATTATAGAGATCTCAGGGGGCTTTTTGTAGAGATTCCAGGAGGGAGATTGTAGAAATCGCTCAGTAAGGTGCCCCGCCGGCCATCACCCGTTCGGTGTAGGCCCCCAACTCGCCGGCTTGGATCGCGGCCCGGACCCCCTTCATCAATTCGGCCATGAAGGCGAGGTTGTGGAGGGTAATCAGGCGGGCGCCGGTCAGCTCCTTGTGGCGGGCGAGGTAGTGGAGGTAGCCGCGGGTGTGGTCGCGGCAGGCCGGGCACGGACAGCCGACGGCGATCGGGTCGTCGCTGCCGGCGGAGACGCCCTTGGTCAGGTCGAGCCGCCAGCGGTGCTCGGGGTCGGGGACCAGTGCCGTGCCGTGGCGGGCGAGCCGTGTCGGCGTCGCGCAGTCGAAGCTGTCGATTCCGGCGGCGACGGCGTGCAGGATGTCGTCGACGTCGCCGATCCCGAGCAGGTGGCGGGGCCGCTCGTCCGGGAGTCCGCGCAGCGCCCAGCCGACGACCTCGTGCATCTGCTCCTTCTCCTGGCCGAGCGAGCCGCCGATCGCAACGCCGTCGAGGTCGGCCTGGGCGATGTAGTCGGTCGACTCGCGGCGCAGCTCCTCGTAGACGCCGCCCTGGACGATCCCGAAGAGCAGCTGCCCGACCGGGGCGTGCTCGCCGTGCCAGGCGATGCAGCGGTCGAGCCAGCGGTGGGTGCGCTCCATCGCGCGTAGCGTGTAGGTGCGGTCGGCGTGGAACGGCGTGCACTCGTCGAAGGCGAGCGCGATGTCGGAGCCGAGCTTTGCCTGGACCTCCATCGAGGTCTCGGGCCCCATGAAGCGCTCGCCGCCGTCGGTGTAGGACTGGAAGCGGACGCCGTCCTCGGAGATCTGGTGGACCATGTTCTTGCGGCCGTCGCGGCGACCCTTGATCTCATCGGCGACGCTGCCATGGCCCATCGAGAAGACCTGGAAGCCGCCGGAGTCGGTGATGATCGGACCGTCCCAGCCCATGAAGCGGTGCAGACCGCCGGCGGCCGCCACGTAGTCCTCGCCCGGCGTGATGAAGAGGTGGAAGGTGTTGCCGAGCACCATGTCGTAGCCGAGCTCGGCGACCTCGCCGGGCAGCAGGCCGCGCACGGAGGCGTTCGACGCCAGCGGCACGAACGCCGGCGTGCGGATGTCGCCGTGGGGTGTGTGCAGCAGTCCGGCGCGGGCGTCGCCGTCGCGGGCGCCGATGTCGAACACGCGGCTTGACGATTTTTCGGGCTCTAGGCCCAAGAATGCTCCGCTCGGCTCACGAAATGAGGCTTTGGCCGGTCATCGATGCGGGCTGTTCGACCCCGAGCAGGTCGAGCACCGTCGGGGTGACGTCGGCGAGGATGCCGCCGTCGCGCAAACCGGCGATGTCGGCGGTTACGATCAGCGGGACCGGGTTGAGCGAGTGGGCGGTGTTCGGGCTACCGTCCGGCTCGAGCATGTTGTCGGCATTGCCGTGGTCGGCGGTGACGATGCAGGCGCCGCCGCTGGCCTGGACCGCCTCGACTACCCGGCCGAGCTGGGCGTCGACGGTCTCGATCGCCACGACGGCGGCAGGGATCACACCGGTGTGGCCGACCATGTCGGGGTTGGCGAAGTTGATGATCCCAAAGCCGTAGCCGCCCTTTCGCCAATGCTCAACGAAGGCGTCGGCGGCGGCCGGGGCGCTCATCTCGGGCTTGTGGTCGTACGTCGGGACGTCGCGCGGCGAGTCGACCAGGCAGCGCTCCTCGCCACCGTAGGGGTGCTCTTCGCCGCCGTTGAAGAAGTAGGTGACGTGCGGGTACTTCTCGGTCTCGGCGACGTGTAGCTGGCGAATGTCCTGCGCGGCGAGCACAGAAGCGAGCGTCGCCTCCGGCCGCTCGGGCGGGAACGCGACCGGGTAGCCCCAGTCCTCCTGATACTCGGTCAGCGTCGTGTAGTGGACGCGCGGGGCGTCGCCGCGGTCGAACTCCGAGAAGTCGGGCTCCGTGAGGGCGCGCGTCAGCTCGCGCGCGCGGTCGGGCCGGAAATTGAAGAAGAGGACGGCGTCGCCGTCACGGATCCGGCCCTCGTCGCCGACCAGCGTCGGGCGCACGAACTCGTCGGTCTCGCCACGCTCGTAGGCGGCGCGGACGGCATCGACAGCGCTCGTCGCCGGCGGTGTCTTCAGCATGACGTCGGTGAAGTCGTCCGGGTCGCTGCCGAGCGGCGCCGGGACGCCGCGGACGATCGCGTCGTAGGCGAGCTTGACGCGCGGCCAGCGACGGTCGCGATCCATCGTGTAGTAGCGGCCGCTTACTGTCGCGACGCGACCGCCGTGCTTGGCGAGCCAGCCCTCAACGGTTGCCAGATAGTCGGCGCCGGAGTTCGGCAGCGTGTCGCGGCCGTCGGTGAAAGCGTGCAGCACGATGTCCGGCACGCCATGGTCGGCGGCCAACTCAATCAGCGCGCGCAGATGGTCCATGCTCGCGTGAACGCCGCCATCGGAGACGAGGCCCAGCAGGTGCAGCCGCCCCGACTCGCGCGCGGCGGCGCAGGCGTCGAGCAGCGCCGGGTTCTCGGCGAGCTCACCGTCGGCGACCGCGTCGTCGATCCGGGTCAGGTCCTGGCGCACGACCTTGCCGGCGCCGAGGTTGAGGTGACCGACCTCGGAGTTGCCCATCTGACCGTCCGGCAGGCCGACCGCGCGACCGCAGGCGGTCAGCTGGGTGTGGGCGTGCTTGGCCCACAGCTCGTCGAAGACCGGCGTGTCGGCCAGCGAAACCGCGTTGCCCGGCCCGTCCGGCGCCAGCCCCCAGCCGTCGAGGATGACCAGGCAGACGGAAGGGACCGCGGCGCCCATCACTCGGCGGCGGCGACTATCCGTGCAAAGGAATCGGGGTCGAGGCTGGCACCGCCGACCAGCGCGCCGTCGATGTCGGCCTGTTCGAGGATCTCACCCGCGTTCTCCGGCTTGACCGAACCGCCGTAAAGGACGCGGACGCGCTCGGCCGCGGCGCTAGAACGATCGCCGACCAGCGCCCGAACGAACGACGTCGCCTCCTGTGCCTGGTCGGGCGTCGCGACCTTGCCGGTGCCGATCGCCCAGATCGGCTCGTAGGCGATCACGACGTCGGCGAGCCGGTCGTCGGCGACCTGCTCGAGCGCCTCCTGGACCTGGTGGCGCAGCTTGCGCTCCATGTCGCCGGCCTCGCGCTCCTCCTCGGTCTCCCCGACACAGAGGATCGGCTGCAGACCGGCCTCGAGGGCGGCCGGCACCTTCTCCGACAACGCGCGGTCAGTCTCGCCGAACAGCTCACGCCGCTCGGAGTGGCCGAGCACCACGGCGTCGACGCCGAGCTCGAGCAGCATCGAGGCGGAGACCTCGCCGGTGTAGGCGCCGCTCTCGGCCTGGTGCATGTTCTGGGCCGCGACGATCACGCCGGAGCCCTGCAGCGCGCCCGCGACGGTCTCGAGCGAGGTGTAGGGCACACAGAGCCCGACGTCAGGTCGGCGACGACTCGCGTCGGGGAGCAGCGCCAGCAGCCGCTCGCAGTAGTCCGCCGCCTGGGCACGGGTGCCCCACAGCTTCCAGTTGCCGGCGATGTACGGCGTTCGTGTCGAAGTCGCGTCAGGCATCGTTGAGGGCCTCCACTCCGGGAAGGGGCTTGCCCTCCAACAGCTCGAGGGCGGCGCCGCCACCCGTTGACATGTGCGTGACCTTGTCGGCGAGGCCGAACGAGGCGATCGCCGCGGCGGAGTCGCCACCGCCGATGACAGTCGTTCCAGGTGCCTCGGCGACAGCCTCGGCAACAGCGCGGGTACCGCCAGAAAACGGCTCCAGCTCGAACGCGCCCATCGGCCCGTTCCAGAAGACAGTTCCGGCGGCGGCGACCTCGCGGGCATACGCCGCGGCGGTCTCGGGTCCGACGTCGAGCCCCATCCAGCCGTCGGGCACGTCGACGCCGTCGAGCTCACGACGATCGGCGTCTGCGGCGAAGTGAGCGCCGAGAACCAAATCGACCGGCAGCAGCAGGCGACAGCTCGACCCCTCGGCCTTCTCGAGCGCCTTGCGCGCCAGCTCAACGCCCTCCTCCTCGACCAGCGAATCGCCGGTCGGGCGGCCTTGGGCGCGGAAGAAGCTGAAGCACATCGCACCGCCGATCAAAACGCTGTCAGCGGTATCGAGGAAGCGGTCGATCAGCGCAACCTTGTCGGTCACCTTCGCCCCGCCGAGCACTACGCAGAGCGGACGCTCGGGGTCCTCGACGATCCCGTCAAGCGTGTTCACCTCGCGCTCGAGCAGCAGTCCGGCGACGGCCGGCAGGTGATCGGCTACGCCGGCGGTGGTCGCGTGAGCACGATGCGCAGCGCCGAACGCGTCGTTGACGTAGACATCGGCGTAGGAGGCCAGCTCGCGCGCCAGCTCCGAATCGTTCGCCTTCTCCCCCGGCTCCCAACGCGTGTTCTCGAGCACCAGGATCGCGCCCGGCTCGAGTGCGTCGACCGCGGCACGGACCTCGTCGCCGACGACCGCGCCCGTCTGCGCCACCGGCACAGCGACCAGCTCGCGCAGCCGGTCCGACGCCGGTGTCAGCGACGTCTCTGGCTCGCGGTCCTGCGGCCGGCCGAGGTGCGAGCAGAGGATCAGCCGCACGCCGGCGGCGAGCAGCAGCTCGATCGTCGGCAACGCGGCCCGGATCCGCGCATCGCCGGTGACCCGGCCGTCCTCCAGCGGGACGTTGAAGTCCACCCGGACGAGCACACGCTCGCCACCCTGGAGGTCCAGGTCGCGGACGGTGCGCTTGTTCAGCACTAGACGGCGGCCGGAGCGCCTACGAGTACGCGCTCCGTGAGATCCACGACGCGGTTCGAGTAGCCCCACTCGTTGTCGTACCAGGAGATGACCTTGACCAGACGGCCATCGACCACCATTGTCAGCTTCGAGTCAAAGATCGACGAGTAGGCCGAGCGGACGATGTCGGTCGAGACGATCGGATCCTCGGTGTACTGAAGGATCCCCTCGAGTGCGCCGCTGTCGGCCTTTGCCGCAACGGCCGCATTGATCTCCTCGATCGAGGTGTCGCGCGACGCCTGGAACGTCAGGTCGACGACCGAGCCGGTCGGGACGGGAGCCCGCACCGCGATGCCGTTGAGCTTGCCGTTGAGATCCGGGATCACGAGGCCGATCGCCTTCGCAGCTCCGGTCGACGTCGGGATCAGGTTGATCGCGGCGGCACGCGAACGGCGCGGATCGCTATGTGGCGCGTCGAGCAGGCGCTGGTCGCCGGTGTAGGCGTGGATCGTCGTCATCACGCCCGACTCGATGCCGATCTCATCGTGCAGCACGCTCGCGAACGGCGCCAGGCAGTTCGTCGTGCAGGAAGCGTTCGAGATCACGTCGTGCGATGCCGGGTCGTAGGCGTCGTCATTGACGCCGAGCACGAGCGTCACGTCCGGCTCGGTCGCCGGGGCGGAGATGATCACCTTGCGGGCGCCGCCGGCGAGGTGCTTGGCGGCGTCGTCGCGCTTGGTGAAGAAGCCGGTCGACTCGATCACGACCTCGGCGCCAACGTCGCCCCACGGGATGTCGGCGGGATCGCGCTCGGCGAAGACGCGCAGCTCCTTACCGTCGACGATCAGGCCCGTCTCGGTCGCCTCGACGGTGCCCGGGAACGGACCGAGGATCGAGTCGTACTTGAGCAGGTTCGCGAGCGTCTTGGTGTCGGTGATGTCGTTGACACCGACCCAGTCGATGTCCGCGCCACGCTCATGCGCCGCTCGGAAGACGTTGCGGCCGATGCGGCCGAAGCCGTTGATTCCGGCCTTCAAGGCCATTCGAGGGGTCCTTTCCTTCGGAAGACGGGACCCCGGAATCTAGCTCAGGGCCGGAGCGGAGGCTTGGCGGCGTCCCTGTGGACGACGTCCACGAGGAACTCGTCGCGCGCCCCATACTCGCGCGCCAGCCGCTCGGCGATCACCACAGAGCGGTGGCGGCCGCCCGTGCAGCCGATCCCGATCGCCAGATGGGCCTTGCCCTCGTTCTCGTACTGCGGCAGCAGGTAGTCGAGCAGCGGCGTCAGCCGGTCAAAGAAGTCCTCGATCCCGTCAGACGCCTCGACGTATTCGCGCACCGGCGCGTCGAGTCCAGTCAGGTCGCGCAGATCGGCCTCGTAATGCGGGTTCGGCAGGAAGCGAACGTCGAACAGCAGGTCGGCGTCGCGTGGCGTGCCGTGCTTGAAGCCGTAGCTGATGAAGGTGACGGCGAGCTTGCCGATCTTGCCGCGCGGCAGCATCTTGTCCGCGACGACCTTGCGCAGCCGGGCGGCGCTCAGCTCGCTGGTGTCGATCGAGACGTCGGCGCGATCGCGCAGCGGCCGCAGCAGATCCCACTCCGCCCCGATCGCACTCGACACCGAGCCGCCGGACGCGCCCCCCTCGGACAGCGGATGGCGCCGGCGCGTCTCCTTGTAGCGGTTGACGAGCACATCCTCGCTTGCCTCGAGGTAGAGCAGTCGGTGGGGGATCCCGCGCTCGTCGAGCTCGTCAAGCACCTTCACCAGGCCGTCGAAGTAGGCGCCGCCACGCACGTCGGAGACGACCGCCGCCCGCTCGACCTTAGATCCCTCGTGCTGGAACAACTCGGCGAGCCCGGCGATCATCTCAGGCGGCAGGTTGTCGACGCAGAAGTAGCCAGCGTCCTCGAACGTCGCCATCGCCTGACTCTTGCCAGCTCCGGACAGCCCGGTGACGATCACGAAGTCCTCCACGTAACCCTGTTTCTAGCGGTTGGCGTAGACGGCCCAGCTACTGTTCGGCCCCGATGGCCGATGGAGGGGACCAGAAGCGTGCGTCCGGCCGCAGCCTTGTGCTCGGCTATGCCGCTGGCGCTGTAGCCGTTCTGCTTGCGACGATCGCAGTCGTCGCGATGATCGCCAGCATTGCCGGCGGCTCCGACGACGACGGCGTCGTCACGCCGGATCCCCGGGCGGACGTCACGGTCAGCGAGGAGACCGAGGACTTGCTCCCCGACAAAGGGCTGTTCAAAGTCCCCGCCGGGGTTGATGGTGTCGAGGAGGGTGCGGCGGCAGCGGACTGCGAGCTCAAGAGCTTCAAGGCGAAGAGCAACGAGCACGTCACCGAGCAGGACCCGCCGGTGCAGTACTCGTCGAACCCGCCGACCTCCGGCCGACACGATCCAGTACCCGCCGAGGATGGCGCCTACTCGGTCGCCCCGGATGTCCAGAAGCTTGTTCACACGCTCGAGCACAGTCGCGTGATCATTTGGTTCAAGCGCGACCTACCCGCCGATGCTCGCGCGAGCCTGAAGGCCTACTACGACCACGACTCGCAGCTGATGGTCCTGGTCCCGAACAGCAGCATGGAGTACGACGTCGCGGCGACGGCATGGAACCGCAAGCCGGGCCGCTACGGAACGGGACGCCTGCTCGGCTGCGTCGAGTACAGCGGCGATGTCTTCACGGCGTTGGAGGCTTTCAAGAAGACCAACCGCGGCAAGGGCCCGGAGTTGATCCCCTAGTCGACGCGATGCAGGTGCTGGTGGATCTCGCGGGCGACCTTGCCGGGGAGGCCGGGGACGCCCTCGAGCTCCTCACGGCTGGCGGCGAGGACGTGCTCGGGTGTGCCGAAGTGATTGAGGATCGCGCGCTTGCGGGTCGGTCCTACCCCGGGGATGTCGTCGAGGACCGAGCGTGTCATCGCCTTGTCGCGGCGTGAGCGGTGGTGCTCGATCGCGAAGCGATGGGCCTCGTCGCGGACGCGCTGGAGCAGCTGTAGCGGTGCGCGATCGTGCGGCAGCAGCAGCGGCGCCGAGCGGCCAGGCACGAAGATCTCCTCGATCCGCTTGGCAAGGCTGATGACGGTTGTGCCGAGCTCGCGCAGCTCCTCCAGCTCCGGCAGTCCGGCACCGAGCTGGCCCTTGCCGCCGTCGATCACGATCAGCGCCGGCAGCGCCGCAAAGCTCGCATCGTGCTGCTTCTCGTGCGGTGAGATCTCGCGCTGGGCGCGGAACTGAGCGACGCGGCGGCGCAGCACCTCAGACATCGCTGCGAAGTCGTCCTGGGCAGCATCGCGGATCCTGAAGCGGCGGTAGTCGGACTTCTTCGGCGCGCCGCCCTCGAAGACGACCATCGAGGCGACGGTGTGGGTCTCGCCGAGGTTGGAGATGTCGAAGCACTCGATTCGCATCGGCAGTGTCGGCATGCCGAGCTCGCGCTGGAGGCCCTCGATCGCCTCGATCCGCCGCGAGCGGCGGTGCTCGGAGCGCAGCCGGTCCTGGTCGAGCGCCAGCCGCGCATTGCGCTGGGCGAGCTCGAAGATCCGTCGCTTGTCGCCGCGCTCGGCATGACGAACCTCGACCGGCGCGCCGCGCCGCTCGCCGAGCGCCTCGGCGAGCAGGTCGAAGTCGGCGTCGCCGCGCGGGACGATCACCTGTGGCGGGATCGACAGCGAGCTGGCGTAGTACTGCAGGACGAACTCCTCGAGCACGTCGGCCTCGTCGCGCTGGCCGGCGTTCTCGAGGTAGAAGCTCTGGCGGTCGGCGAGTACGCCGTCGCGGACCTGGAAGACCTGCGCGTTGGCGTCGGTCTCCTCGACGGCGACGGCGATCGCGTCGAGCGTGCCGACAGCCTCGTTGGCGATCCGCTGGCGCTCGAGCAGCGAGCGGACGGCGCGCAGGCGGTTGCGGAAGCCCGCGGCTGCCTCGAACTCCTGGTCGGCGGCGGCCAGCTTCATGCTGTGCTCGAGATCCTGCTCGATCTCGCGGTAGCGGCCGGAGAGGAACGCGACGATCGTGTCGATGTTCTCGCGGTACTCCTCCTTCGACACATAGCCGACACAGGGCGCCTGGCAGCGCTTAATGAAGTAGTCGAGACACGGGCTGCCCGACTGGCGGCCGGGCTCCTTGCCCTCGCAGGTACGGTGCTGAAAGACCTTGCCGAGCAGGTCGAGCGTCTCGCGCACCCGCTTGGCATTCGAGAACGGGCCGAAGTAGGCGCGGTTGCGACGGTGCTTCTCGCGGGTGAAGTAGACGCGCGGATAGTCCTCGTCGAGCGAGATCCCGATGTACGGGTACGACTTGTCGTCGCGCAGCCGGACGTTGAAGCGCGGCCGGTGGCGCTTGATGAACTCCTGCTCGGCGAGCAGCGCCTCAGCCTCGGTCTCGGTCGCTATGAAGTCGATCTCCGCGACCGACGAAGTCATCTCCAGCGCTGAGCGGTTACCCGGCTTCGAGAAGTGCGATCCGACTCGCTTGCGGATCGACTTCGCCTTGCCGACGTAGATCACCGCGCCGCGCTCGTCCTTGAACAGGTAGACGCCCGGCGAGTCGGGCAGCGACTTGCGCTGCTCGGCGACGCGCTCGGCGCGGCTCAACTCGACGGTGTCCGGGGCCACGCATCGAGGATAGGCTGCGCCCGTGCCGTCAACCGCACCCAAGCGTCCGGTTGCGGTTCTGGCGGCGCTGATCGCCGTCGCGGGAGTCGCGAACCTCAACCTGTCGGTCGCAAACGTCGCGCTGCCGGACATCGGCAGGGCGTTCGACGCCAGCCAGACGGCGCTGAACCTGGTCGCAGTCGGCTACTCGCTCGGCCTGGCCGCGTCGGTGCTCTACCTCGGGGCGCTCGGCGACCGCTACGGGCGCAAGATGATGCTGCTGCTCGGCATGGGCCTGTCGATCCCGGCCAGCCTGCTGGCCGGGCTGGCTCCGTCGATCGAGGTGCTGTTCATCGCGCGAGTGGTCGGCGGCCTCGCCGCCGGCATGGCGTTCCCTACGACGCTGGCGCTGATCACGGCACTCTGGTCCGGCCCCGGCCGTACAAAGTCGATCGCGCTCTGGTCCGGCCTCGGCGGCGCGATCTCGGCATTAGGGCCGCTGATCTCCGGCGCGCTGCTCGAGGGCTTCGACTGGGGCTCGGTCTTCCTGATCACGGTGCCGCTGGCGCTGCTGGCGCTGATCGCGGCCTGGCGGCTGGTTCCCGCGGGCGTCAACGAGGCGACCGACCCCGTCGACAATCTCGGCGGCATCCTCTCGGTGCTGCTCGTCGCGGCGCTGGTGCTCGGGATCAACTTCGCCGCCGTTCCCGACAGGGGAACGCTGGCGATCGGGCTCGGCGCCATCGCGATCGCCGCCACGGTCGCGTTCGCGATCCGCCAGCGGCGGGCGCGGAATCCCCTCTACGACCTCCACATCGCCGGCCGGCGGACGTTCTGGGTCGCGGCGCTGGCGGGCGTGATCGTCTTCGGGTCGCTGATGGGAGCGATGTTCGTCGGTCAGCAGTACCTGCAGAACGTGCTCGGCTACTCGACGCTCGAGTCGGGCCTCGCGATCCTGCCCGGCGCCGTCGGAATGGTGATCGCCGCACCACGCTCGGCGAAGCTAGTCGGCACGCGCGGCTCGCGTTACACGCTGCTCGCCGGCTTCATCGTGTGCCTACTCGGCTTTGTCGTGATGCTGGTGCTGTGGGACGGCTCGATCGGCTATTGGGCCGTGGGGCTCGGCTACCTGCTGGTCGGGCTCGGCGTCGGGCTCGCCGGCACGCCGGCATCGCGTGCGCTGACCAGCTCGGTGCCGGTCGCGCGCGCCGGCATGGCGTCTGGGACGGCCGATCTCCAGCGCGACCTCGGCGGGGCGATCATGCAGTCGATCCTCGGTGCGCTGCTGACCGCCGGCTACGCGTCGTCGTTCACCTCGGCGATCGGCTCGTCGCCGCAGGCGGATCAGATCAGCGAGACGACGCAGAACGAGTTGACCAAGTCGTTCGCCAGTGCGGCATCGACCGCCGAGCAGTACCCGCAGTACGCCAACCAGATCGTCGCCGCCGCCAAGACATCGTTCCTAAAGGGCGACGACTGGGCCTACGGCGCCGGCATCGTCGCCGTCCTAGTCGGCGCCGCCGTGGTCTTCTTCCTCTTCCCGGAGCACAAGCGCGAGAACGAGCTGCTGAGCGAGTACCAGGCGCAGGACGCCTAAGCCGTCGCGATCAAGCGGCCTCCGCACGCAAGGAAGCAGTGCTATTCGACATCCTGGACCGGAATGGAGGTGACGTCGATGATCGTGACCGTGTCGTACTCGAAATCGGTCTCGTCTACGTACTCCACCGGATAGTCGGTGAGCACCTCCGAAGCGTCTCCGGTCGGAGCCGTGACGTCGAGCTCCAGGAGAAGGTCCTTGGGGTTGATCCCCTGGGCGCCCCGCTTGAGGCGTAGATCCACGCTGTACCCGGTCGTGGGCGCGTGAACGACTCCAGTCACACGCAAGGTTCGTGGCTTGCCCGGCATGTGGTCGTGGTTCGCAACCCAGTCTTCGCTGCTCCAATCCGACATGAACCCTCCATCTCCCTCGCTGGCTTCCCGCGGACGACGCTATCCCGGAATCGCGCCTAGCGCAAGCGAGGCGCTAGACAAGCACGCGGCCGACGGACTCGGCCACGCAGCAGGGCTTCTCGGAGCCCTCGACCTCGAGCGTGAAGCGGGTGACGACCTGGAACCAGCCGCCGCCGACGTCGTCGACCGAGACGACCTCGGCGCTCGCGCGAACGCGCGAATTGACCGGGACCGGCGCCGGGAAGCGGACCTTGTTCCAGCCGTAGTTGACGCCGAGCTTGAAGCCGGTCGACTCGATCAGCGCGAGCCGGAAGCCGTCGATCATCGACAGCGTCAGGTTGCCGTGGGAGATCGTCGTCCCGAAGGGGCTCTCACGCGTCGCGCGCTCGACATCGACGTGAATCCACTGGTCGTCGCCGGACAGCTCGGCGAACGAGTCGATCATCGGCTGCGTGACCTCGCGCCACTCGCTCGGCCCGACCGGCCTTCCGATCAGCCCGCGCAGCCCCTCGATTCCATCAACGGTCGCCAGCGCCATGTCGGCGCAGCCTAACCGGACAGCGCCAGCGTTATGCGGCGGAGCGCCGGGCGAAGCGCTCGCGACGCTTCGCAGCCTCCTCCTCGCGATCCTTCGGCGGAGCGTTGCTGACCAGTCCGGCGAGCAGCGTGCGGGTCGCCGTGGCGACCTCCTCGACGGCACGATCGAACGCCTCCTGATTGGCCTTCGACGGCTTGGTGGAGCCGCTGATCTTGCGGACGTACTGCAACGCCGCGTCTTGGACCTCGTCCTCGCTCGCGGGTGGCTCGAAGTTATGCAGGGTTCGGATGTTTCGACACATGTCACCGAGAGTAGTGGCAGCGCCTATCTTGGAGGGGTGCATGCACGCGCCAAGGTCAGCACGTTCGCCATCGCCGTGTTGGCGGCGCTGCTGATCGCCGCGACGCCTGCCTCCGCCGCAACCACCCATGACGGCTGGGGATTCGCGGTCGCCGACGACGACTGGGAGTAGGACAACCCCGGCTACCTCCCGTCGCTGGAGGACGAGTTCGCCGCCCTCGAGCCGAAGGCATTTCGTTTCCAGATGATCTGGAACGCGGCCGACCTTCCGTGGCACATCGACCGGGCACGCGGGATGATCGCTCGCGCCAGGGCCCAGGGCGTGGAGCAGATCGTCGTGACGTTCAAGAGGAGCGTCAGCCCCGATCTAGACCCCGTCTATGGCGCAAAGCCGACGGCGGAGGGATACGCCGAGCATGTCAGTGAGGTCGTGCGCCTGCTCGCCGACGACGTCGACGTCTGGGGACCGGCAAACGAGCCCAATCGCGGCGAGATGTGGCTGCCGGGCGTTTCTGGAGCGCAGTTGCTGGCGGGCTACTACGCGGGACTGCAGGACGCAATCGCCACATGGGATCCAACCGCGGAGATCACCTCCCCGGACTTCGTCGACCGCGCCGACCTGGGAACGATCGCGGCCTACGTCAACGCCTACGAGAACGCCGGCGGCGGCTGGGGCGACCATGTCGCCTTCCACCCGTACTCCGGGGCTTACAACGAGACCACCCAGACGACGCTCGACGTGATCGGCCTGGCACCGCCGGGAGCGAGCGTCTGGGTCACCGAGGTCGGCGCCTTCGGCAGAAACCAGCGCGGAATCGAGGCCACCGAGACATCCCAGAACGACACCGTCTGGTGGCTCGCGACGACCTTGGCGGAGCTGCCCCAGGTCGAGCGGATCCACTACTACCACATGCGCGGAAACCCCGAGGCCGCTTGGGACACCGGCCTGCTGAACGTCGACGGCAGCACGAGGATCGCCTGGCACACCTGGTGCGCCATGTCCCACGGCGACCTGGAGCACGCCACCTGCCAGCCGGTCACGCCGCGCTCCTCCGCACCGTCGCCGCCCGATCCGCCACTGCCCGACCCGCCACTCCCGCCGGCGCCGGCAAGCGCAGCCGCGAATCTGCCTGTGCCGAGCTGCCAGTTCCCAGGCTGCCTTGTACCGATGCCAGACCGCACCCCACCAACGCTCGCGATCGACCGCCTTCCCGGCAGGATGGCCTACGACGACTTCCGGGACGGCTTTGCACTTCGTGTGCGACTAAGCGAGCGCAGTGCCCTGAAGATCGAGGTGCTCATCCGCTTGCGCCGCGGAAGCGGTGGCCCTCTCCGTTACGTGGCACTGGCGAGAAAGAGCCTCGCGTCAGCCGACGGTTCGCGCACCGTGCGGCTGAAGCCACGGCCCGATGCACTCCGTGAGCGGCATCGATTCGTCGCCCGCGTCCGGGTGCGCGCGACCGACCTCAACGGCAACCGTGGAACGGCGACCAAGCTGCTGCGCGTCAGCCGATACAAACGTGCAGACGCAAGCCAGCGCAACCTGAAGGGTACGTCGTAGGCGTTACCCACCTAACGAGACTCGCGACCGCAGCTAGCGGCCCTACCGGTCCCGACGATGAGGCAGTCGACAAAGCCGGCTGTAGCCTCTTGACATGCCGATCGGCAAGCAATCATGGGTGACGTGCCCAATAATCATGGCGTTACTTCTCTCGGGTTGCGGAGGCGGAGGCGGCTCAAACCAAAACGGCTCGGTCCAGAGAAACACGCCCTCGTACAGCAGGGATCTCCCTCCGTACCATGGCTTCGCCCCATCGACCCCAAAGTGGGCCGACCTGGAGGCATACCGCCGTAGGTGCGAGCGCTTGGACCTGCGCGGAGCGCTAGCGCGGGTTCTATATGAGGCGAGCAAGGAGATGGCCCGGGGTGAGTCGGATTCCGTCACCGCCGCGGTAACGCTCGATCGATCCACTCCGCCAGACCGCATCCTGCAACGGCCCCATGTCGCGGTGGAGCATGGCATCGTCGTGTCGTGTCGCGTTCAAGCGCAGCTGAACGTATCCCGACACGAGTTCGAGATCAACGAGGACGACTGGGTCGAGAGAGCCTTGCTGACCGGTGACACGGCGCGCTGGTCGTGGCATGTCACCCCCAAGCGCGAGGGCACGCACGAGATCGTCCTCAAGCTTCGTCCGATCATGAAGATGGAACGAAGGGCCGGTGCCGCCGTGGATGTCGCAGATGCCGCTGACTCGAACGTCCAGCAATATGGAACCGTCGTCCACGTGACGGTTCCCCGGACGGAGCGAATACAAGACACGATGTCCCGGATTGCAGCCACGCTCAATGTCGCAGAGCGCCTCGTCGAGTCGATGGCCGCCCTGCTGGCCGCCACGCTTGCCTTGCTCGCCGTGCTGGGCGTCCGACACCGTAGGAAGAGGCGCACCAGCCCTTGACCCCATGCGCGACGGAGCCCCGGCGGCTGGCCCCCTCACTTCACGAGCCGTACCTCGAACGCCGAACTGCTGAGATCGCCCGCGCCGTCAAGGAGACCGAGGATCTTGGCGACGTAGGCCTGGGTCTCGGGGTAGTCGGGAATGCAGCCGCAGGCGGCGACCGGAGCTGGGCCGGCGTTGTAGGCAGCAAGGGCAAGCGGGACGGAGGCGAACTGCCGCAGCAGGTCGTGCATCAGGTGGGCCTGGGCGTCGATGGCGGCCTTGGGGTCGAAGGGGTTGGACAGGCCGTAGCTGGCAGCCGTGCCGAGCATGAACTGGGCGATGCCCTGGGCGCCGGCGGGAGAGCTGGCGAAGGGGTTGAAATTGGACTCGGCGTAGAGCTGGGCGGCGAGGACAGCGGCGCCCACGTTCCAACGCTGGGAAGCGCGCGAGATGACAGCGGCGAACTGCGGTGGGACGAACGACGGGATCGCGCTGCGGCCGTCGCGGATCTGGGCGCCGTAGCCAAGCGACGCTGAGCCGGCCGACCGCTCCAGACCCCAGTGCCAAGGCTCCCAGCTGTACCTCTGAACGAACCCAAAGCGCGGCGCGTTCGCCGCGAGCCAGCTGTAGGCGGAGTTCGGCCCGAGATCGAGATCAGTGCCGAGGCGATGCAAGCTCTTGCCGGGCGGGGCGACCCACTTCGGGTCTGGATTTGCGGCGAACAGAGCAGCCTGCTCGGCGTCCGAGCGAAAACCGCTGACGACGATGAGCGCAATGCCGTCAGCGCGGGCTGCCGCCGCCATGCGATCGAAAGCCATCGCCACATCTGGCCGCATCGGCTTTCCGCCTCGATAGGCCAGCGGTCCCGAGTAGCCACCTCCGCTTGCCATCTCAGGCATCCCTGGGCCGATCCCGAGCGGGGCCAGCTCGGCCGTCGCGCTGGCGTCGACCTCGACCCGCCGCTTCTGCGATCCCTCCTTCACCCGCACCTCAACCGTCCCGCGCGTCCGCACTCGCACCCGCGTCGGCGCAAAGCCAGCGCCGGGAAACGTGACGTCGGTCAGGCCGACGTGGACGTCGTTGCGCTCACCTGCACGGACGGCTGCAGACCGTGCCCGCGCCAAGTACTCGAGCGTCGACAGGTGGTGTGGGTTCGGCAGCCCGTTCGGGAGCGTGACCGGCTCGAAGAGCCGGAAGTAGTCGTCGCTCATGCGGTGGGCAGCGGATACGGCCGCTAGATCGGCAGCTCGCTGATGCCGTGACTTGCCGCCCAGCGCCTGGCCGAAGGCGACGAGGACGAGTGTGCCGACGAGCGTTGCCCCTACGACACCGAGCATCAGCAGCAACGCCTGGCCGCGCTCGCTCCTCACGGCGCTACCGCCACAAGATTGGCGAGCTGCGCAACAGCGCGGCCGAGCTCGCCACGGGCCTCGCGACCGGCAAGTGCTAACTGGGCGCCCATCCGGGCATCGGGCAGACGCAGGGCGCAGCGGTCCTCCCAGCGCTCGTCGGCGTCGCGGCCGCGGTTGAGGACGATCACGGGCTCGGGTCCAACGCGATGGAGTGACTCCGCAAGCACAGCCGCGAGCGAGGGCTCCGAACCGGGACCGCCGACGAGCACGACCGCGTCCACGAGTGAGGCTGCAACCGCCGTCCGCGCCGGATCCGCAACGTCGAGTACCAGCGGCGCGAGGTCACGAGCTGCGTCGACCAATGTCGCGTCGTCCCGGTCGGCAACCGTTAGGCAGATCCGTCCAACGGCCCGCGTCTGCGACGGCAGCGAACGCTGAACCGCTCGTCCGAGCCGTCCTGCGGCTGGCGTTCCGAGCGGGATCCCACCGCCGGCAACGGCCTCCGTGCTGACGATCGCGGCTCCACCGTCGTCGCGCAGGGCCAGTTCGGCCGCCAGCGCCCGGGCCACAGTCGTGGTACCGCAGCGCGGCACCAGTCCCGCCACAGCAACGACGGGCCGGGCGATCTGCGTCCATCCCAGCTCAGTCTCGGTCCCCGACGACACGGCCGTCTCCAACGGTTCGACGAGGAAGTCGGTGACCGCGGACAGCAATTCGGCCTTCACGGCAGCTCCACCGCCGCCTCGGCGCTGACTTCGAGCTTGCGCGCAACGAGCTTCAGCGGCGACGGCGGCCGCAGCCGTACGCGCACCGTTCCGCCGCTTACGTCGACCCGCGCCCGAGCTTGCGACCACCCCGGCAGCGCATGCTTGACGGCCGTCCGTGCATCTCCCCCACCCGCTAAAGCGAGCGCCCCCGCCTCAGCGGCGCCGCCCGCGAGGACGGCCGAGTAGCCAACGGCGACTAGTTGCATCAGCACCAGTCCGACGAGCAGCAACGCCGGCAAGGCCGCCACCACCTCGACCAGCGCCTGACCGCGTTCGGAGAGCAACTGACCGTTCACGACCCGTCCCCGAGCGACGCCGTTGCCCCGACCGCCACCGGCAGCCGCCAGCGGTGCAGCAACAGCGGCAGCTCGACGCTGACGTGCACCCTCCCCCCACGCCGCTCGATCTCCAGCCCATGCTCGAGTCCCTCCGGGAGCACGGAGCGAACCGCCGCGCGCACGTCACCGTCGACAACTTCCGCACGCGCACCCGCCCGCGCCGCATGCGCCGCTAGCCACGCCGTATGCCCCGCGAGCGCGCACTGCCAGAGCAGCGCTCCGGCCAGCAGCACGAACGGCAGCGCTGCCACTAACTCAACGCTCGACTGCCCCTGCTCGGCCCGCCTGAGGCGGCGTAGAAAGCTCATGCCACCGACCGTCCCAGCGGCCGTGACACAGGAAAACCCCGCTCTGTTACAGCGGCGCTACGGGGGTGTCACAGCGCGGCGGCTCTTGAGCAGAATCGCCACGCCCAGCAGAGCACTGACGATCGAGCCGGCGAAGATGCCGAACTTGGCGGTGTCGATCGTCAGTGGATCGCTGTAGGTGAGCTGAGCGATGAACAGCGAGACCGTGAAGCCGATCCCGCCAAGCGCGGCGATCCCCCAGATGTGTTGGACGTGCACGCCATCCGGGAGCTTGCCGATGCCGAGCCGGGCGACGAGCAGGATCGTGCCGGCGATGCCGAACAGCTTGCCGAGCACTAGCCCGATCGCGATCGCCCAGGCGATCCGGCTCTCGGCCGCCGCCGAGATCGTCTCGCTGTCGAGCACGATCCCCGCGTTCGCCAGCGCGAACAGCGGCACCACCAGCAGGCTGCTGAACGGGTGCAGCCGGTCCTCTACCTCCTCGAGCACCGGCCGTCCGTCGATCGGATGCGCCGGCATCAGCAGCCCGACGGCGACGCCGGCGATCGTCGCGTGGACGCCCGACTCCAGCATCGCCACCCAGACGAAGACGCCCAACGGCACGTAAGCGATCACCCGCCGCACCCCGAGCGCCCGCAACGCCACGATCGCCGCCAAGCCCACGACGACCGCGCCCAGCCAAGCCAGCGAGATCCCCGAGCTGTAGAAGATCGCGATCACGGCGATCGCGACCACGTCGTCGACAACGGCGATCGTCAACAGCAGGAGCTTCACGCCCGCCGGGACGCGGTCGCCCAGCAACGCCAGCACGCCCACCGCGAACGCGATGTCGGTCGCCGTCGGGATCGCCCAGCCGCTTGCCCCCTCGCCGCCGAACGTCAGCAGCGCGAAGATGACCGCCGGCAACGCCGCGCCCCCAAGCGCCGCCAACACCGGAACTGTCGCCGTCCTGCGATCACGCAGGTCGCCAGTGACGAACTCGCGCTTGACCTCGAGCGCGACGACGAAGAAGAACAGCACCATCAGCCCATCGTTGATCCAGTGCTGGAAGTCCTCAGTGATCGACAGCGAGCCGACGCCAAGCGTCAGCTCGGTATGCCAGAACGACAGGTAACTCCCGCCGATGTTCGCCCAGATCAACGCCACCGCGGTCGCGGCAAGCAGCGCAATCCCGCCGGTCGCCTCGTCGCGGAGGTACTCGGTCGCCGCATCGATGTTCTGGCGGACGTCCACTCAGTCGTACGCGCGGTACTGAGTCCAGACCCAGTAGATGCCGTACGAGCAGGCGCCGAGCAGCGCGAGCCAGATCACGACTCCGCCACCGCCGACGTCGAACAGCCTGCTGGTCGCGCAGAAGGTCAGAAACGCGAGTCCGATCGACCCGTAAAGGATCGCGCGGTTGGCATCCGGCAACCCATCCAAATCCATCCGGAACTGCCTGAAGAGGCGATAGCCGAGCAGCGCGATCGCCGTAAAGAAAGCGATTGAGAGCGCCGTCAGCAGCAGGTCGAGCGCGTTGTCTCCGCCCGGCAGGCCAGTCAGGACGAGCGCCACCAAAGCGATCAAACCGAACTTCCAGAGCAGGCTCACGGTCCCGATCCTAGCCCGGCGACTGGATCGCGCCAGCCGCCGTCAGTGCCAGCACCAGGATGCCGAGCAGCACCCGGTAGCCGACGAACAGCCGCACAGAGTGGGTCGTCAGGTAGCGCAGCAGCCAGGCGATCGCCGCATAGCCGACGAAGAACGCGATCACAGTTGCAAGCAGGATATAGCCAAGCGGCTCGCCCTCTCCTTCCTTACCCGAGAGCACGGCGGCGAGCTGGAACAGCCCACTCAGGACGACTGCCGGGACGGCGAGCAGGAACGAGAAGCGGGCCGCCGCCGCACGCTCGAGGCCCAGCAGCAGCCCCGCGCTCATCGTCGCTCCCGAACGCGACACACCTGGGATCAATGCCAGCGACTGCGCCAGTCCGATCAGGATGCCGTCGCGGGGCGAGATCTGCCCCAACTCGCGCTCGTGCTTCCCAACACGGTCGGCGTAGCCGAGCACGAGGCCAAAGCCGATCAACACCGTGCCGACCAGATAGAGGTCGCGCGCCCCGTTCTCGATCTGATTCTCGAATGTCAGGCCCAGGATCCCGATCGGGATCGTCGCCACGATCAGGTACCAGCCCATCCGTGCGTGGGCCGTCGAGCGCAGCACCGGCCGGTAGAGCGATCGCAGCCAGACCGTCGCAATCGACCAGATGTCGTTGCGGAAGTAGATGAGCACCGCAGTCTCGGTGCCGAGCTGCGTCACGGCGGTGAACGCCGCGCCCGGATCGTCCCAGCCGAGCATCGCCGGGACGATCAGCTGGTGCGCGGACGAGGAGATCGGCAGGAACTCGGTGAGCCCCTGCAGGATGCCCAGGACGATGGCCTCGATCAGCGACACGGCCGCCGGAGCCTAGTGAGAAGCCCGGGCGCCGCCGCAGCCGGTAAACTCGCGCACCGCATGAAGGCTCGAATCACCCTCCTCGCCAGCCTCGCCCTCACCGCATGGCTGCTCTACGCCGTCCCCGCGCTCGCGCACGACAACGGCGAGGGCCTCGTCGGCGAGACCGACGACAAGATCATCACCTTCTTCTCGCTCGGCGTGGTCGTCTTCTTCGCGCTGCTGGTAACCCTGCTCTCCTGGCTCCAGTCGACGCTGGACAAGCGCAAGGAGCAGCGCAAGGGGACCAAGGTGCGCGACATCGTCGGCTGGTAGTAGCTCTTCCCCAACTGTTCACACCGTCGCCGTGCCGAGGCGCGACTATCCGTCGTGCAGTCTCCCCCACGGCACGCGGCCCCGGCTTCCCCGCACGGGGCCGCTGCTATTTCGGGGCTAGAGTGCAGCCGCGATGGGGATTGACGCCGATCAGGTGAGCTACGAGCGGCGCGGCGCGGCGGCGGTCGTAACGATCGACCGTCAGGAGCGTCGCAATGCTGTCGATGGCCCCACGGCGACTCTGCTCCATGACGCGTACGAGCGCTTCGAGGAGGACGACGACGCGCGCGTGATGGTGCTCACCGGCGCGGGCGACGAGGCTTTCTGCGCGGGCGCCGATCTGAAAGCGATCGACAGCTTCGGCCCGCGACTCGACGCCCCCGGCGGACCGCTCGGCTTCTCGCGCCTTACGCCGTCGAAGCCGACGATCGCCGCGATCTCCGGCTGGTGCCTGGCCGGCGGCCTCGAGCTGGCGCTGTGGTGCGATCTGCGGATCGCGGCATCCGGGTCGCGCTTCGGCTTCACCGAGCGCCGCTTTGGCGTACCGCTGATCGACGGCGGCACCCAGCGGCTACCGCGGATCGTCGGACTCGGTCGAGCGCTCGACATCATCCTGACCGGCCGCATCTTCGAGGCCAAGGAGGCGCTGGAGCTCGGGATGCTGACCGAGATCGCCTCGGATGGGGATCCGCTTCAACGCGCGCTGGAGATGGCCGAGGCGCTCGCCGCCTTCCCCCAACAGACGATGCTCGCCGACCGTCGCGCCGCGATCGACGGGCTCGGACTACCGCTCGCGGACGGCCTCGCGCTGGAGGAGAGATCCGGCGCCGCCACCTTCGCCGACGCCCGCGTCGGTGCGGCACGCTTCGCCGGCGGTGAGGGCCGCGGCGGCTCCGGCGCGGGCGCCTGACCGACAGATCGTTTGGCGCCAGATGAGCGCTTAATTAGGCCAGAGCTCTACAAGCGCTCATTGGCCGTCGAAAAGTCGCCGGCGCGGAGCAGGAGGAGCGTTAGGACAGCGCCGGCCAGGGCGAGCAGACCGGCAACGAGGAAGATCGCGTTGAGCCCAGCGACGAAGCCGTCGGTCGCGAGTCGGTGTTGAAAAATCGCGCCGAGGGCAGCGATTCCGGCCGCGATTCCTACCTGGCGAAAGGTATTGTTGATGCCCGACGAGAGGCCGCTGCGCTCGACTGGCAGGACACCGACCATCGCCGCCGCGAGCGCCGGGCTGATCGTGCCGATGCCGGCGCCGCCCACCAGCAGGCCGGGCAGCAGAGCGGTCCAGTCGTCGCCGTCCTCCAGGCCATGCATCAGCAGCAGGCCGGCGCCGATCAGGATGAGTCCAGCGGTCAGCAGCGTGCGCAGCGATACGTGGGCGGTCAAACGGCCGGACAGCGGAGCGAAGACGAACAGCGTCACCGTGACCGGCAGCAGTCGCAACCCGGTCTCGAGCGGCGAGTAGCCGAGCTGATCCTGGAAGTAGATCGCCAGGAAGAGGAACATCGGGTAGAGCGCGACGGACTGGACGAAGGCGACGATCGCGGTACCGCTGAATGCGCGCTGGCCGAACAGGCGGACGTCGAGCATCGGGTGGTCGGCGCGCAGCTCGATCGCAACGAACACGACCAGCGCTAGCGGTCCGCCGATCAGACCGAAGAGCACCAGCGGGCTGCCCCAGCCGTCTGGGTTGCCGCGGATAAGCGCAAGCACGACCAGGAAGACGCCGGCACTGAAGGCGGCGGCACCGGGGAGATCGACGTGGCCGGCGGCTGGGTCGCGCGACTCGCGCAGCCGGCGGGCGGCGAGCAGCGCCAGCACGATCCCAGCCGGCAGATTGAGCCAAAAGATCCAGCGCCAGCCGAGGCCGTCGACAAGCGCCCCGCCGACGAGCGGACCGATCGCCAGCGCGGCGCCGCTGACGGCACCCCAGACGCCGAACGCTCGGCCGCGGTCGGCGCCGCGGTACGCCTCGGCGAGCAGCGCCAGCGAGGTCGCGAACATCGCCGCGGCGCCAATCCCCTGGAGGCCACGCGCGAGATCGAGCGCGACTGGCGACCAAGCGGCAGCGCAGGCCGCCGACGCCGCGGTGAAGACCGCGACGCCGGCAACGAAGACGCGCCGCCGGCCGATCCGGTCGGCGAGCGAGCCGGCGCTGAGCAGCGTTACCGCAAGCGTCAGCGCGTAGGCGTCGATCACCCACTGCAGCTCGGAGAAGCTAGCGCCGAGGTCGTCCTCGATCGCCGGCAACGCGACGTTGACGACGGTCACGTCGAGCAGCAGCAGCGCCGTCGACGCGCAGACGACGGCCAACGTCCACCCCCTGCCTGCGTGCATCAGCAGCAGCCTCCGTCGTCGCAGCAGCCACCGCCATCGGTGCGGCTGAGTGTGGTCATGTGCGTGTCAACCATGCGCTCACCTCCTCCAAAGCATCGCTCTTGACGTAGTAGTAGGCCCACAGCCCCTGGCGCTCGGAGGCGACGATGCCTGCCTTGCGCAGAACGCCGAGGTGGTGGGAGACGGTTGGCTGGGAGAGATCGAACAGCGGAACGAGCTCGCAGACGCAGACCCTGCCGGCGTGCTTGCGCAGCACGTCGACGAGCTGGAGGCGGACGGGGTCGGCGAGCGCCTTGGCGACCGCGGCCATCCGCTCGGCCTCGGCGCGATCGACGTCGGGGTAGACGACCGGCTGGCAGCAGGGCTCGCCAACGGGGCGTTTCTGCTTCGGCGATAGGGCCAGATCGACACTCATCTATTTATCTATATCAATTGAACTGAAGATCGTCAATGCAATAGATTGCGCGGCGATGGTCCGTCCGAACCTGGCACGTCGCAGCGCCGCCGAGGCGATCGCCGCATTCGCGCTCGTCTTCGCCGGCTGTGGCGCCGCCGTCTCGAACGCCGTCTACGACGGCGCGCTCGGCCAGCTCGGGATCGCGCTGACTTTTGGTCTCGTGGTCATGGCGATGATCTACGCGACCGGCCACCTATCCGGAGCGCACATCAACCCCGCCGTGACGCTCGCCTTCGCACTCATCCGCCACTTCCCGGCGCGCGAGGCAGCGGCCTACATTGCCGCGCAGTGCGCCGGCGCCCTCGTCGGCGCGCTCGCGCTGCTCGCGGTCTGGCCCGACCAGCCAGCGCAGCTCGGCGCAACGGTTCCGGCGGCCGGGATCGGCGTGGGCAGCGCGCTCGTCTACGAGCTGCTGTTGACCGCGATCCTGATGTTCACGATCATCGCGGTGGCGACCGACACGCGCGCCGTGGGGGCCGCCGCGGCGATCGCGATCGGCGGAGCCGTCGGCCTCGACGCGCTGTTTGGCGGCCCGGTCACCGGCGCGTCGATGAACCCGGCACGCTCACTTGGCCCGGCGATTGCCGCCTGGGAGTGGCGCGACTTCTGGATCTACGTCGTCGGGCCGGTCGCGGGCGCCGCGCTGGCTGCGTTCGCTTACCAAGCGATCCGAGGCGAGAGCTGATGGCGCGCGTCCTGTTCGTCTGCCTCCAGAACGCCGGTCGCTCACAGATGAGCGAGGCGCTGTTCGAACGGGCGGTCGATGGCCGCCACGAGACGCGCTCAGCCGGGACGACGCCCGCCGACCGCGTCCACCCAGAGGTCGCCGAAGTACTGGCGGAGCTGGGAATCGACATCGCGAACCGCGTTCCGCAACGGCTCACCGACGAACTCGCCCAGTGGGCGGACGTGGTCGTGACGATGGGCTGCGGCGACCAGTGCCCCTACATCCCCGGCAAGCGCTATATCGACTGGGAGCTGACCGATCCGCACGGCCGAAGCCTCGACGAGGTCCGCGCCGTCCGCGACGAGATCGACGGCCGCGTGCGGGCGTTGGCGGCCGAGCTCGACGGCCCGCTGGCGTAGCCGGCCGCTGCCTCGACGGGAAAGCCCCGCGCCGCCCTCTAGAGTGCGCGGCCGTGAGCGCACTGGCGATCGAGGTCTCCGACCTC
>Ga0190265_10000067_pt1 | contig 115679 bp, 90 predicted proteins | sample Popmic124T_FD_133135 | JGI IMG/M metagenome (GOLD analysis project Ga0190265, IMG submission 133135) | Populus adjacent soil microbial communities from riparian zone of Indian Creek, Utah, USA - 124 T | ecosystem: Environmental > Terrestrial > Soil > Riparian zone | place: USA: Utah... | reverse complement strand
CGCGCATCAGCTGGAGGTAGTCGATGATCAGCAGCCCGAGCGGGTTGCGCTGGTGCAGCCGGCGCGCCTTGGCGCGCAGCTCGAGCACGCCGAGGTCGCTCGAGTCGTCGATGAACAGCGGCGCCCGGGCCAGCTTCTCGGTCGCCTGCAGGACCTTCGGCCAGCGCTCGGCCTTGACCCGGCCCTTGCGCAGCGACTCGCCGTTGATCTTCGCCCGCGACGCGATGAAGCGCTGCGCGAGCTCGCCCTCGGACATCTCGAGCGAGAACAGCGCGACGGCCTTGCCGTGGTCGACGGCGGCGTTCTCGGCGATGCAGGTGGCAAGCGCCGACTTGCCCATCGCCGGGCGTGCCGCCAGGACGATCAGGTTGCCGGGCTGGAAGCCGCCGGTGATGTCGTCGAGGTCGCGGTAGCCGGAGGGCGTGCCGGTCAGGCTCTGGCCCTCCTTGGAGAGCCGCTCGAGCTTGTCGAGCTCCTCGTGCAGAACCTCCTCGATCGTCCGCAGCTGCGAGGAGTCGTGGTCGTGGCCGGCGCGGAAGATCGCCTGCTCGGCCTGCTCGACGAGCGCGCGCGGGTCGCCGCCGTCGGTCGCGACCCGCTCCTGGATCTCCCGCGCGGCGCCGAGCAGCCGGCGCAGGATCGCGTGGTCGCGGACGATCTTCGCGTAGTCGCGCACCGCCCCGGCCGCGGGCACCATCGTCGGCAGCGAATGGATGTAGGCGTCACCGCCGGCCTCCTCGAGCTTGCCGTCACGCTTGAGGTCGTCGCAGACGGTGATGGCGTCGACCGCCTCCGGCTCGGCCTTCTCCTTCAGCCGCATCATCGCCCGGAAGATCAGCTGGTGGCGCGGGCGGTAGAAGTCCTCCGCGCTCAGCCGCAGGTCGACGAAGATCTGGTCGAGCGCCTGCTCGGTCAGCAGGATCGTGCCGAGCACCGCGACCTCGGCCTCGTCGTTCTGCGGCGGGACTGACCCGTTCTCAGTCATCCGACCCTCCGGCGACGCCGTCAGTGGCGTCAGCCGGGCGAGAACCAAGCGTCGCGAGGACGCAGGGAGGCGATGGGACGTCAGTCCATGGCAGGCCGAGGACGTCGCGACGCGCCGGTTCGCAGCCGACCGACGTTACTGGCCGGTGACGATGGTCTTGACGTCGGCGAAGACGCCGTCGTTGACCTCGACGCGCACCATGTGCGTGCCGGTGAACTTGATCGGCTCGTCGATGTAGATGTTGCGCTTGTCGACCTTGATGCCGCGTGCCTGCTTGATCGCCTTGGCGATCTCCTGAGCGGTCACCGAGCCGAACAGGCGCCCGTCGTCGCCGGCCTGCTCGGAGATCGTGAGCACCGTCTTGCGCAGCAGCGCGGCGTTCTCCTCGGCGCGCTCGACCTTCTCGCGCGCCTCGCGCTCGGCCGTCTCGATCCGCTGCCGCGCCGCCGCGAGCGCGCCGGGCGTCGCGACCTCCGCGAGCTGGCGCGGTGCGAGGTAGTTGCGCAGATAGCCGGGGGTCACGTCGACGACGTCGCCGCGCTCCCCGAGCGTCTCCACGTCTTGCAGCAGGATCGCCTGAGCCATAACGAGTGGGCATGCTACACACGTCTGGCCGGCGATCCTGCTTGGACGGGGCTAGAACGGGATGTCGTCGTCGGCTGCGCCGCCACCGCCACCGCCTCCGCCACCGGCCGGTGCCGCCTGGAAGTCGGAGGTGTCCGCCGGGACGTCGGACTGGGGTGTGAAGCGCGAGCCGTTGCCCCCGCCCCCGCCCTCGAATCCGCCCTCGCCGCGACCGCCGAGGAACTGGACCGAGTCGGCGATGATGTCGACCGCCTGGCGCTTGTTGCCCTCCTTGTCCTGCCACTCGCGCCACTCGAGGCGCCCGTCGATCGCGACCGGACGACCCTTCTCGAGGTACTGGGCGGCGTTCTCGCCCTGCCTGCCCCAGATCGTGACGTCGAAGTAGTTGGGCTTGTCGACCCACTCGCCGGACGCATCCTTGCGCCGCGTGTTGCACGCCACCCGCAGGCTGCACACCGACGTCCCGCTCGGGGTGCTGCGCAGCTCGGGATCGCGCGTGAGGTTGCCGGTCAGCACTACCCGGTTGATGTTGGTGGCCGCCATCTGACGCTCCTTGCTATCTGGGAATTCTCAGCCGAGCAACCGAGGGTAGACAGGCGCCGCGTCGGAACGGGCGAGCCTTCCCGCTCTACCCGCGTTTTTTGTGTCTGCAGGCGCTCAGCCGTCGCAGAGGTGGGCTAACCCGTTACTCGGCGTCGGCGTCGGCGTCGGCGTCGGCGTCAGCCGGCTCGGGCGCCGCATCGGCGGCGGCACGGGCCGCGACGCGGCCCTCCGGCTCGTCGGCGCGGCCGCCGGCGCGCAGCGGCTCCGGCCGCGGCGGCACCTCAGGCCCGCCGGCCTTCTGGCGGATGACTCGGAAGCGCAGCACGCCGTCCATGATCTTCAGGCTGCCGTTCAGCCGGTCGAGCAGATCGTTCCCGCCCTCGAAGCGCAGCAGCTTGTAGTCCGCCTCCGGCCGATGGTCGATCTCGAAAGTCAGCCGCCGATTGCCCCAGTCATGGACCTCGGTCACGGCGCCGCCGTCCCCGATCGTCCCCTGCACCTCGGCGAGGATCTCCTGCCGCCGCTCCTCGGGAGCGGCCGCATCCAGCAGCAACATCAGGTCGTATAGAGCCATCGAGCGCGGCACCATAGCAGCGCAAACCGCAAATTCCCGCCTCCCAGGGGGCGAACTTCCGCCCGCACATCCCTCCATGGGACGTGCAGCCGAACCCGACTCCACCACCCCTCCTCTCCCGACTCCGCTGGGCCAACCTCGCTCGCCTCGCAATCCTCCTCACCGCAGCCCTCCTGATCGCCACCGGCCCCGACTCCTGCCAGGACGACCCACCCCAGCCACCCTTCACCCCGCCCTCCTTCCCGGCGACCCCGCCGCCAGCGGCGACCAACACCACCGAGCCAGACCTCGGCGCCCCAACGCCGATTCGCCCCCAGCCTCGCCACGAACGCACAGCGGCGAACGCACGCCAGAAGACCAAGCGCCCCATGCGAGCCCACCCCGCCGAGCCCAAACGGCCGCGAACCAAGGCAAAGCGCCGCCCGTCCGCTCCCCCACCCGCAAAGCGCATCCCCCCGCGTAAAGCACCACCACGGCGATCCTCACCGCCGCCCGCAGCCCCGCCGCCACCCCCACCGGCGCCAGCACCCGCCGCCCCCACCCAACCCGCGCCCGCTCCACCACCGCCACCCCCCGCTCCCGAATTCACCCCCGATCCCTAGCCATAGCGCCGCGCCGCCGACATAGCGGGTGGGGAGGGATGCCCGAGCAGCGATTCCCAAGCGGAACGGGCATCCCTCCCCACCCGCGAACCACCCCCGCTACGACCCACGCCACGAACCAGCCCCGCTAGGAAACCACCGGCTCCGCCCCCCGCGACTTCGCCTCGATGTCCGCCAGCTGATCGTCCACCCAATCCCCCGGATCGCGCGCCGTCACCACCCGCTTCAGCCCCTCCGCCCGCCACGACCGCTCGCTCGCCGACATCGTCAAGGCGCGGTAGATCGCGTCCGCCTGCTCCTGCACGTCGAACGGGTTCACCGACAGCGCGAACTCCGCCAGCTCCTCGTGCGCCCCCGTGTTCTCCGACAGCAGCGACACGCCGTGGCGCTCGTTGACCAGCGGGCCCTCCTTGGCGATCAGGTTCATGCCGTCGAACATCGCGTTGACCATCAGGAGGTCGTAGTGCTTGTAGGCGGCGATCGCCTCCTCGAGGTTCTCGCGCAGCCGCAGGTCGATCGGCATCCAGTCGGTCGTGCCGTGACGGTGGTTGACGACCGCTACCAGCGCCTCGATCCGCTCGAGGTACTCGGCGTACTGCGGCACGTCGACGCGTGAGGGGATCAGGTGGGCGATGAAGGTGACCTGCTCCTGGAACTCCGGATGCTGCTCCAGGAAGAGGTCGAAGGCGCTGAACCCGCGCAGGATGTTCTTCGACAGGTCGGCGCGGTCGACGCGCAGGATCAGGTGCTCGCGCCGGCGGCGCAGGATCTCGCGCTCGTACTCGTGGACGGCCGGGCGCTGGGCGGTCCGCCGGAAGGTGTCGGCGGAGATCGGCAGCGGGTAGGCGCGGACCCAGACGTCGCGGCCGTTGAAGTGGACGACGCCGGCGCGCTCGTCGACGTCGAGGTCGAAGAGCTCGCGGCAGCAGAGCAGGAAGTTGCGCCGGTAGGCGCGCGTGTGGAAGGCGACGATGTCGTTGGCGAGGATGCCCTCGAAGATGCCCTCGCGCATGTCGCGCGGCAGCACCCGCCAGGCGTCCGGCTGGGTCCACGGGATGTGGACGAAGTGGTGCAGGAAGACGTCGGGGCGCGCCTCGCGGATGAACTTCGGCGCGGCGTAGAGGTGGTAGTCGTGGATCATCACGACGGCGTCGCGGACGCCGTCGATCTCGTCCAGCACGGCGTCGGCGATGTCGCGGTTGACGGTCAGGTAGCCGTGCTCGTAGGCCTCGATCTCCCAGCGGCCGACGTCCGGTGCGTTCGAGAGGTCCCACAGGTAGTGCTGGACGAACCACAGCATCGGGTTCGCGATGACGTTGTAGAAGCGGTCGTAGGCCTCGGCCTCGGAGGCGACCAGGCGCACCCGGTAGGTCCCGTCCTCGATCTCGCAGGAGAAGCTCTTGCCGTCGTGACGGCTCGCCATCTCGGCGTCCTCGTCCGACATCGCCGAGGCGACCCAGAGCGCGTCGCGATGGTGGACGAGGCCCGTCAGGGCCGTGACGAGGCCGCCGCCGCCGCGGTTGGCGACCAGCTCGCCGGCGTCGTCGCGAACGAACGTCGCCGGTCCCCGGTTCGACACCAGCACGAGCCTCGGGTCGGCCGGGCTCATCAGACTGGGAATTGCTTGACGAGGACGGCGCTGCCGTCCTCGATCTGGAACTCGTCGACGGTCGCCGCGACGATCGCGCGCGACACCTCCTGCTCCTCCGCCGGCGTGTCGAGCGGAGTGCCCGCGATCCGCATCTCGATCTGATCCTCGCCGAGGCGGAACTCGAAGTCGACGGTCGTGTCGGGCGCGTGGTCATCGGCGACGAAGCTGGCCGCCGTCTCGGTGACCGCCAGCTTGAGATCGGCGACCTCGCCGTGCTCCAGCGGTGTCAGCCGGCACATCGCCGACAACGCGAGGCGGGCGAGCACGAGGTAGTCCGGCCGTGCGGGCACGGTGAGATGGATGTCGCGACTCGGCAGGCTGGGGGACGACACGTCCCATCAACCTACCCGGAAAGCCCGTTCGCGATCCTCCGTCAGCGCGGCGCGTCGGGCAGCTCGAGCGTGAACGCCGCGCCGCCGCCGTTGTCGCTGGCGCGCAGCGATCCGCCCATCCGCCCGGCGAGCTCGCGGGCGATCGCCAGCCCGAGGCCGGCGCCCTGGCTCTCGCCGCCGGTGACGAAGCGGTCGAAGACCGGCTTGCCCGGGGGCAGGCCGGGCCCGTCGTCGGCGACGGTGATCGCGGCGCCGGCCGAGTCGCTGCCGGCGCTGAGCCGCACGGTCGTGCCAGGCGGCGTATGGCGGAGGGCGTTGTCGAGCAGGATCCGCACGATCTGCACGACCCGCTCGCGGTCGCAGCGCGCCCTGACGCCGTGCGTGGGGAGGGCGAGCTGGAGGTCGATCGCGTGCTTGCTCGTCGCGGGACCGAACTCCTTGGCGACCAGCTCCGCGACCTCGGCGAGGTCGACGTTGTCGATGTCGAGCGCCAGCGATCCGCTGTCGAGCCGCGACAGGTCGAGCAGGTCGACCGCGAGCTTCTGCAGCCGCTCGACCTGCTGCGCGATCTCGTCGAGGAAGTCGCGCCGCTCGGCCTCGTCGACGTCGTCGTCGCGCAGCAGCTCGACGAAGCCGCCGAGCGAGAAGATCGGCGTGCGCAGCTCGTGCGAGGCGGTCGCGACGAACTCGCGCCGCGCGATGTCGACCCGCCGCAGCTGCTCCTGCATCGCGTTGAACGCGCGCGTCAGCTGACCGAGCTCGTCCGCGGAGTCGTCGGTCAGCGGCTCGACGTACTGACCGGCCGCGACGTCCTCGGCGGCGACCTCCAGCCGCCGCACCCTGCTCGCCAGCATCTGCGCCACCACCGCGCCGCCGATCAGCGCCAGCAGCAGCGCGATCGCGCCGCCGATCAGCATTCGGCTGCGCACGAAGGCGACGGTGTCGGCCACGTCCTCGAGCGAGCGCGAGTAGAGGACGACGCGCGACGGCTCGCCCTCGAACGTCAGCGCCTGGGCGACCTGGCCGAGCTCCTCGCCGCGGTAGCGGATGTCGCCGAACGCCAGCTCGCCGCTGCGCACGGCCTCGGCGACGAGCGGCAGGTTCTCCGGCGTGGTCGGGTCCTCGCGCGAGTCGCTGATCACGTAGAAGCCGCTCGGGCCCTGGCCGACGGCCTGCTGGATGCCGAACAGCGTGGCGCGGGCGTCGATGGCGTTGGCGATCCGCTCGACGCGCTGGTCGAGCTCCGGCGAGGTGATGTCGGGGTCGAGCGTGAGGCGGTCGAAGCTCGCCTGGCTGCCCTCGGCGACCCGCGCCAGCCCCTCGAACTTCTGCTCGCGCAGGTTCGACTCGAGCTCGGGCACGACGAGGAAGTAGAGGACGGCGAAGGCCGCGAAGGTGATGCTGAAGAACAGCAGCGTCAGCTTGTCGCGCAGCGAGCGCCCGCGGGGCGGTGTCGGGCGCCGGCTGCTCATCTGCGGTCGCGGAAGCGGTAGCCGACGCCGCGCACGGTCTGGACCAGCTCGGGGGCCTTCGGATCGCGCTCGAGCTTCTCGCGCAGATGGCGGATGTGCACGTCGACGGTGCGCGGGTCGCGATAGGCGGAGTCGCCCCACACGCGCTCGAGCAGCGTCGAGCGGCTGTAGACGCGCCCCGGGTTGCGCGCCAGCGCGGCGAGGATCTCGAACTCGACGTAGGTCAGCCGTACCGGCTCGCCGTCGATCGTCACCTGGCGCTTGTCGAAGTCGATCCGCAGCTCGCCGTCCTCGAGCGTCTCTTGCGCCGGCTCCTCGACGCGCGTCAGCTGGGAGCGGCGCAGCACCGCCTTGACCCGGCTGCGAAACTCGCGCATCGAGAACGGCTTGGTGATGTAGTCGTCGGCGCCGAGCTCGAGGCCGAGCACCTTGTCGATCTCCTCGACCTTCGCGGTCAGCATGATGATCGGCACCGAGCTGGTCGCACGCACCTGGCGGCAGACCTCGAAGCCGTCGACCTTCGGCAGCATCAGGTCGAGCACGAGCAGGTCGAAGCCGCCCTCGGCGACCCGCTCGAGCGCCGAGCGGCCGTCGAGCGCGCCGACCACCTCGTAGCCGTCCTTGCGCAGCGCCGAGGCGAGCAGCTTCTGGACGGAGTGCTCGTCGTCGACGAGCAGGATGCGGGGAGCCTCTTGTGCCATCGGAGCAGCGCCGGTACGGCGGGGTGCCGGCGCCTGCGCGAGATTGTAGGTTGGGTCGGACGTGAGGAAGCGGCCTTGATCGAGCCCCGGATCTACCGGGCGGCCTTCGTGCCGGCGCTGTTCGCGGTCGTGCTGGTGATGTTCTCGCTCGAGAGTCGGCCGCGGCCGCTGCCGCAGGGGCTGGCCGCCGATGTCCTGTTCGAGGGCGAGCAGGCCGCTGCCGAGGCGCGGCGGATCGCCAGCGAGCATCCCGACCGCGGCGCTGGCACCCCTGGCGATCGCGCGGTCGCGGAGGAGGTCGCCGAGGCGTTCGCGGCGAGCGGCTTCACCGTCGAGCGGCAGCGCTTCGACGAGGAGGGCGACGGGCTCGTCAACGTGATCGGTCGCCGCGCCGGCCGCTCGCGCAGGCAGGTGGTGGTGATCGCCCCGCGCGACGCGACCGGGGCGCCGGACGCCGCGGGCAGCGCCGCCGACACCGCGGCCCTGATCGAGATCGCACGCGTCTTCGAGGGCCGGCCGTCGCGCAAGACGCTGGTCCTGGCGTCGGTCGACGGGTCGGCGCTCGGCGACGTCGGGACGACGCGGCTGCTCGACGAGATCGACGGTCCCGACCTCGTCGACGGGGTGCTGGTCGTCTCCGGGCTCGGGGCCGGTTCGGACAGGGCGCCGGAGATCGTTCCCTGGAGCAATGACACCACGCGTGCCGGCATCGGGCTACAGCGGACGGTCGCGGAGTCGTTGCGCCAGGAGCTCGAGCCGCCGGCCGAGTCGGCGAGCCCGTTCGGCCAGCTCGCCCGGCTGGCGTTCCCGCTCGGGATCGGCGGCCAGGGCGTCCTGATCGCGGACGGCTATGACGCGGTGCGGATCTCCGGCGACGGCGAGCTCTCCGACAGCGCGGCGGGCGAGCCGGTCGACGCGGATCGCCTCGGCGATCTCGGCCGGGCGACGCTGCGCACGATCACCGCGCTCGACCAGGGGCCCCGGCCCGCGCACGGCCCGCGCACCTACGTGACGATCTCCGGCCAGGTGATGCCGGGCTGGGTGCTCGCCGTGCTCGCCGGGACGCTGATCCTCCCGGTGCTCGCGGCGAGCGTCGACGCGCTTGCTCGCGCCCGCCGCCGGCGTGCTCCGGTGCGTCCGTGGCTGCTCTGGATCGCGCTCAGCCTGCTGCCGTTCGTCGTCGGATACGGCCTCGCGGAGCTGCTCGCGCTCGCGGGCGCCACGCCCGACCCGCCCCCGGCCCCGGTGGCGCCGAGCCTCCTCCCGCTCGACGGGGCCGCGATCGCCGTGCTGGCCGTCGTCGTCGGCACGGTCGTGCTGACCTGGCTGGGGCTGCGACGCTTCCTGGCGCCGAGGACGCGCGGACTCGACGAGGCGCAGCGCGCGGGGGCCGGCGTCGCGGCCGCGCTGGCGCTCGGCGCGGCTGGGCTGGCGCTCTGGCTGATCGACCCCTTCGCCGCGCTGGTCGCCGTGCCGGCGCTCCATCTCTGGATGCTGGCGATGCTGATCGACCCGCCGCCGGCGCGGCGGGTGCGGATCGGCCTTGTCGCGGGCGGCCTCGTCCTGCCGCTGCTGCTGGCCGTCTACCAGCTGTTCGTGCTTGGCCTGAACCCGCTCGCGGGCGCCTGGTACCTGCTGCTGCTCGTGCTCGGCGGACAGGTGGGACTCGCGGCGGTCGTGGTGGCCGCGCTGTTCACGGCGACCTTCGGGACCCTGCTCGCGATCGTGCGCGCCTCCGGCGACGACCCGGGGGCGCAGCCAGGCGCACCGGTCGCCCCGTCCACGCGCGGCCCGCTCAGCTACGCCGGTCCCGGATCGCTCGGAGGCACCGACAGCGCGTTGCGGCGGTGATCCAGGCGGTCTCGCCGCGTCGGCGCGGGTGACCGGCGGCGGATACCCGTCCACTGGAGTCGCCGCCGTTTCAGTCTCGGGTTCTCGCTGGCCGAACAGGAGAGCATGAGCCAGGACCTGCGACACAGACTCGCCAGCGGCGAGTACAGGGTCGACGCCGACGCGGTGGCGCAGGCGATGATCACCCGGGCGCGTGCCCTGCGCGTCGCTCGGCGCGGCTCGTCCTGCTCAGAGGTGCTCGTAGCCGCGGACCGCATCGAGGTCCGCCGCATCGGGCCCTGTGAACCGCAGGCCTTCCCCGCCCAGCGCGCTTCCTAGCCGAGTCAGCGGCACGTCGACTGCGGCCGCGGCGGCATCCCAGCGCTCCGGCGGGATCGTGAACAGCAGCTCGTAGTCCTCGCCGGCGGACACGGCCAGCCGGCGAGCGGCGAGCGCGGAGCCCTCGTCGCCTCGGCTGGCGCCGCCGTCGGCACCGCGACCCGCGGCCGCGCGCGCGACCTCGGCGACACCCGGCGCGATCGGCAGCGCCGTCGCGTCGATCTCGAGTGCGACGCGGCTCGCCCGCGCGAGGTGGCGGCCGTCGGTCGCGAGCCCGTCGCTGAGGTCGATCATCGCGGTCGCGCCCGCCGCCGCGAGCGCCCGGCCGGCGGCAAGCCGCGGCGTCGGCCGCAGGTGGCGCGCGACCAACGCGGCCGCCACCCCGCCGTCCACTCGGTCCGATGCAGCGTTCGGGTCGCTGAGCAGATGAAAACCTGCACCGGCGGCGCCGAGCGTGCCGGTCACGCCGACGAGGTCGCCCGGCTGCGCGCCATCGCGGCCGACGAGGTCGCGCTCGCGCTCGGCCCAGCCGGTCACCGAGACCGCGATCACCAGCGCGCCGGCGCGGACGACGTCGCCGCCGGCGATCGTGGTGCCGGTCCGCTCGGCGAGCGCCGCCATCCCGCGCGCGAGCTCCAGCGCGTCGCCGTCGGCGAAGCCCTCCGGCAGCGCCAGCGACACGTAGGCCTCGCCGGCCTGGGCGCCCATCGCGGCCAGATCGGAGAGCGCCGTCGCGAGTGCGCGGTGGCCGGCGTCGGCCGGCGAGCAGGTCTCCATGTCGAAGTGGACGCCCTCCGCGACCGTGTCGATCGACGTGACCGCGAACGGGCGGGCCCGCACGACCGCTGCATCGTCGCCGCTGCCGCGCACGACGCGCTCGCCCGGCGCGCCGAGCGCCGCCCGGATCGCCGCGATCAGCTCGAGCTCGGCCATCGCCGTCGCCCCCAGCCGCTAGCCGGCTGACTCCTCGCCGCCGCCGGCCGTGCGCCGCGCCTGCTCGACGGTCTCGCCACGATTCGCCTACGGCGTGACGGCTCCGCCGCCGGGCGCCGGCGCGGGGCTCGGGGCGGGCGCCGGCGTGGGCGCCGGCGCCGGCTGGACCTCGGGGGCCTCCTGCGGCGGCGCCTCGTAGGCGCCGGAGTCCTCGTCGCCGGTGCCGCCGTCCTCCGTGTAGGTGTCGCCGCTCGAGTAGTCGTAGTCGTACGAGTAGTCGTAGTCGCTCGACCCGCCGCCCCCGCCGCTGGCGTACTTGCCGTAGAACGGGGTCGACTCGAACGGCTCGCTCGGCTCGGGGAAGCCGTCGCAGTCGTCGCCGTGGGCGGGCGACATGAACGCGTGCCAGACCGGGGCGGCGTAGGTGCCGCCCTGGGCGCCCGGCATCGCGATGCCGGCGTCGGGGTAGCCCACCCAGACCGCCGTCGAGAGGTGCGGGGTGTAGCCGACGAACCAGGCGTCCTTGCCCTCGTCGGTCGTGCCGGTCTTGCCGGCCGCCGGACAGCCGTAGTTGGCGGCGGTGCCGGTGCCGCTCTGGACGTTCATCTCGAGGATCCGCGTCACCTCGTAGGCCTGCCCGTCGGTCAGCACGCGCTTGCCCTTCGAGCTGGCGAGGTCCTCGCTCTTGCCGTCGGGGAAGACGACCTTGGCGATCGCCGTCGGCCGGTGGCGGACGCCGCCGGCCGCGAGCGTCGCGTAGGCGCTCGCCATCTCGAGCGGCGTCACGCCGAGCCGCAGGCCGCCGAGGCCCTCGGCGGGATAGCAGTCGAGCTTCGTCGTGATCCCCAGCAGCTTCGCCGTCTTGCAGACGTTGTCGGGCCCGACGTCGAGGATCAGCTGGGCGTAGACCGAGTTGTCCGACGCCAGCGTCGCGCGCGTCAGGCTCGTCGAGCCGGCGTAGGTGTTGCCGAAGGTCTTGACGTCCCAGTGCCCGTAGGTGGGGTCGTCGATGCTCAGCGGCCTGCTGACGTAGCTCGTCGAGTCCGGGTCGATCCCCTTGCGGATCGCCGCGGTCAGCACCATCGTCTTGAACGCCGATCCGGGCTGGCGGTGCGCCTGCGCGGCGAGGTTGAAGGTCCGGTCCTGGTAGGTGCCGCTCGACGCCATCGCCTTGATCTCGCCGTTCGCCGGATCGATCGAGACCATCGCCGAGCCGGGACCGGCGGGGTCGGCGTAGTAGGCGTTGATCGCCTCGCGGGCGACGTCCTGCATCTTCGGGTTGATCGTCGTGTGGACCTTCAGGCCGCCGCGGCGATAGACGCCGACGCCGTAGCGCTCTATCAGCTGCTCCTGGACGTAGTCGAAGAAGTACGGCTCGCGGCGGCGCGTGTAGCGCGTGCCCTGCTCGACGTCGAGCGGCGCCGTCTGCGCCTGGTTGCGCTGCGCCGGGGCGATGTAGCCGTTGTCGGCCATCGCCTCGAGCACCTCGTTGCGCCGCACCAGCGCCGCGCGCGGGTTCTGGAACGGGTTGTACTGCGAGGGCGCCTGCGGCAGGCCGGCGAGCGTCGCCGCCTCGGCGAGCGTCAGGTCGCGCGCGTGCTTGTCGAAGAACGTCTCGGCGGCGGCCTCCACCCCGATCGCGGTTCGCCCGTCGACCGTCCCGTAGGGGACGTCGTTGAGGTAGTTCTGCAGGATCCACCTCTTCGAGCGCTCCTCCTCGAGCTCGCTCGCGAGCTTCGCCTCGCGGATCTTGCGCTCGATGTTGCGCTGCGGGTCGTCGATGTAGAGCGCGCGCACGAGCTGCTGGGTGATCGTGGAGCCGCCCTGCAGGCTCTTGCCGGACTCCAGGTTCTTGATCCCGGCGCGGACGATCGCGCCGAAGTCGACGCCGGCGTGCTTGTAGAAGTTCTCGTCCTCGATCGCGACCGTCGCGTTGCGCAGGTCGGCCGGCATCTCGTCCCAGTCGATCGGCGTGCGGATCTCGTCGGACTGGACGTAGCCGAGCCGCGTGCCGTCGGCGGCGTAGATGACGCTCGACTCGCCCTTGTCGTTGGGCTTGAGCTCGGAGAGGGCGGGCGCCGAGGCAGCGACGGCGATGACGTAGCCGGCGACCGACATGGCGGCGATGGCGGCGACGATGCCGACGACGGTGAGGCCGACGAAGACGGGCTTGCCGCGGGTCGCGCGTCTGCGGCGGCGTTGCTTGCGTTGGCGGTAGGTCATTGGGTGGGGCCCGAGCGTTTCAGGCCGCGGGTCCTGTCACGGGAAAAATTTCGGGTGCTCGACGCTGCGCGCCCGAACATTTTTTCCCGCGCCACCCGCGGAAGGGGCGTACTCGGTGACCGCTCAGGATAGAGCCTGGGTTCTGAGCTTTCTGAGGCTCTCCTGCCGGAGGGTGGAGGCGAGGTGGGTGCGATCGGAGGCGGTCTGCGCCCAGGAGGTGACGGTGAGGCGGGTTCCGTCGCTGGTGATCTCGGCGATTCGGGCCTCGACGTCGTCGTGGGTGAGGAGGTCGAGGGCGCGGTCGGCGTCGCCGTCGGGTGGCAGCCAGACGTCGACGACGACCTTGACGCGGGGGTCGACGACCGTGTGGTTGACGATCGAGGATTGGGCGAGGCGCTCGTTCGGGACCACCAGGCGGCGGCCGTCGTCGCAGCGGATCGAGGTGTAGGCGAGGCGGATGTCCTCGACCTCGCCGGTCTCCTCCTCGAAGGTGACGAGGTCGCCGACGCGGATCGGCTGGGAGATGGCGAGCGAGATTCCGGCGATCGAGTTGGCGAGCGTCTGGCGGGCGGCGAAGCCGACGACGAGGCCGAGCAGGGCCGAGGACGCGAGCACGCCGGCGGCGACGCGCTTGACCGACGGGAACTGCGCCATCGCGAGGGCGAGGCCGATCACCAGGATCGTCACGAAGACGAGCCGGCGGACGAGCCGCAGGCGGGTGTCGACGGCCGGCGAGAGCTCGCCGCGGACCATCCGCTCGGCCGCCGTGTGGGCGTGGCGGTTGAGCGTCCGGTCGACCAGCTCGGCGATCGCGAACGCCGCGAGCACGGTGACGACGGCCGTCAGCTCGTTGCGGTGCTCCGCTACGAACGACGCCGCCATGGGACCATCCGGCATCGGCATGACGCAGGAGGCTACCCAGGCGGTCGAGGCGCCGGTCGGCGACGGGCCGGTCGCGGACGCCCACGAGGCGCGGCCGACGGCTGCGCCGGACCGCTGGATCGCTCTCGCGCTCGCGCGGGCGCGCGCGAGCGAGGCCGTGCGGACGGCCTGGCGGGCGTTCGCCTGGTCGCGGCTGGCGATCCTCCTCGTCGCGATCTTCGCCGCGCTGTCGGCGGGCGGCGCGATGGAGCGCAACGCAAGCAAGTTCGACCAGCCGGCCGTGACGTCGCCGCTGGGCGGCTTTGGCGACATCGTCGCCGAGCCGCTGGCGCGCTGGGACGCCGTCTGGTTCCTGACGATCGCCAACGGCGGCTACGACGGGGCCGACTCGCCACGCCACGCCTTCTTCCCCCTCTACCCCCTGCTGGCGCGCGGGCTGGGCGAGCTGGGCGGCGGCGGTTCGGCCGCCGTGCTGCTCGCCGCCTACGCGGTCTCGCTGGCGGCGTTCTTCGCGGCGCTGGTGCTGCTCCACCGGCTGACGGCGCTCGAGCTCGGGCGGCGCGCGGCGTGGCCGACGCTGCTGCTGGTCTGCGTCTTCCCGCCGTCGCTGTACTTCGGCGCGCCCTACTCGGAGAGCCTGTTCCTGCTCTGCTCGGTCGGCGCGTTCTATGCGGCGCGGACCGGCAGCTGGGCCTGGGCCGGCGCCGCGGCGGCGGGCGCCTCGGCGACGCGCAGCGCGGGCGTGCTGCTGCTCCTGCCGCTGCTGTTCCTCTATCTGTACGGGCCGCGCGCCGACGGTCCGTCGCCGCGCTCCGGCGGGTCGGGACGCGGGCGGCTCGGCTCTCGGGCGGCCGATCTGCTCGCCACGTTCGCGCCGCGTTACCGCGTCGCGCCAAGCATCCTCTGGCTCGCCGTCGCGCCCGCGGGGCTTGTCGCCTACGCCGTCCACCTCGGGATCGCCTACGGCGACCCGCTGTCGTTCTCGCATGTCCAGGAGCTCTGGAGCCGGCATTTCGCGGGACCGCTGGTCGGCGCCTGGGACGGCGCGGGCGCCGCGTTCGACGGCGTTCGCCAGCTGCTCTCGGGGAGCCGTGACGTCGCCTACTTCGAGCAGTCGGCCGGCGATCCGTTCCGCGTCGCCGCGCAGAACATCGCGCTGTTCGGCTTCCTCTGCTTCGCGCTGGTGAGCGCGGTCGGCGTGCTGCGGCGGCTGCCGTTCGCCTACGGCCTCTACGTCGTCACGGCGCTCATGCTGCCGCTCTCCTACCCGGTCGCGGCGCAGCCGCTGATGTCGCTGCCGCGCTTCCTCGCGGTCCTGTTCCCGCTCTTCATGTGGCTCGGGCTGGTCTGCGAGGAGCGGCGGGCGACCGACCGCGTCGCGATCGCCTCGGCGGTCGTGCTCGGCCTCTTCGTCACCCAGTTCGCGACCTGGCAGTGGGTGGCGTAGTGGCGCGGACGCGCGCGGTGCTGCTCGACGCGCTGGGGACGCTGGTCGAGCTCGACGATCCGGCGCCGCGGCTGCGCGCGGCGCTGACCGAGCGCGCGGGCGTCGACGTGGGCCTCGACGGCGCGGCGCGCGGCTTCGGCGCGGAGATCGGCTACTACCTGGCCCACCAGATGCGCGGCGCGGATCTCGCCGGGCTGGAGCGGCTGCGCGACGACTGCGCGACCGCGATGCGGGATGCCCTGCTCGACGCGGTCGACGATGCCGCGGGCGCCGGTGGCGACGACCTCCGCGCGGCCGCGACGACGCGCGCCGCGCTCGACCACGCGACGGTCCGCGCGGCGATGCTCGAGGCGCTCGCGTTCAGGACCTTCGACGACGTCCTGCCGGCGCTCGGCGAGCTCCGCGAGCGAGGGCTGCGGCTGGTCGTCGTCAGCAACTGGGACTGCTCGCTGCCGGAGTGGCTCGACCGCGCGGGGCTCGGCGAGCTGGTCGACGGTGCGGTGTCGTCCGCCGTCGTCGGCGAGTCGAAGCCGGCGCCGGCGGTCTTCGAGGCGGGGCTGCGGCTGGCCGGCTGCGACGCCGCCGAGGCGCTGTTCGTCGGCGACTCGGTCGAGAACGACGTGATCGGAGCACGTGCCGCGGGGCTGCGCGCCGTGCTCGTCCAGCGTGCCGGCGATCCGCCGCGCGGCGTCGCGACCGTGCGCTCGCTCGGCGAGCTGTCCGCCATAGTCTGAGCCCATGGAGCAGGCCCCTCCGCCGCCCGAGCCGCTCGTCCTCGCGCCGGGCGCCGACGCCGTGCCCCAGCCGAACTGGCGCCCCTGGTTCGCGTTCGCCGGCTTTGCGGGCTCGCTGATCTGCACGCTGATCGCGGTTGGGATCATCCTGGCGATCGCCGGCGTCGGCGAGGACGACGACTCGCCCACCGTGACGGTCGTCGCGACGCTGATCCAGGGGGTCTTCTTCATCGGCGCGGCGCTGGTGCTGGCGCGCTCGGTCGCGCCGCCGCGGCCGTGGCACTTCGGCCTGCGCCGCGCGCCGCTGGGCGCACCGTCGGCTGGGCCGCGCTCGGGATGCTCTCCTTCTACATCCTGACCGCGACCTACGCGGCGATCGTCGACCCGCAGGCCGAGCAGGACGTGACCGACAGCCTCGGCGCCGGCGACGGGACGCTGGGGCTGATCGCCGCCGGGACGATGGTGATCGTCATCGCGCCTTTCGTCGAGGAGTTCTTCTTCCGCGGCTTCTTCTATCGCTCGCTGCGCACCCGCTACCCGGTCGTCGTCGCGGCGTCGATCGACGGCTTGATCTTCGGCCTGATCCACTTCGGCTTCGACGGCGCCGACGGGCTGCTGATCCTGCCGCCGCTGATCTTCCTCGGCGTGATCTTCTGCCTCGTCTACGAGAAGACGAAGTCGCTCTGGGCGGTGATCGGGATGCACGCGTTCAACAACACGATCGCCTTCTCCGCGCGGCCCGACGACTTCGAGGGCTGGAAGGTGGCGGTCGTGGCGGGTCCGCTGATGCTCGTCGCGTGCGCACTGCTCCCGCGACTGCTGCCCGACGGGCCGGCCCCGCTGCCGCCGGCCCCGCCGCGAGTCGGTCCCGAGGCGCAGCTATCTTTGCCCCTTCAATGAACCGCTCAGCTCGCCTCGCCTCAGCCGCCGCCCTCCTCGTCGCAGCAGCTGGGGCGGCCGTCCCGGCGGCGTTCGCCGCGCCGGAGCCTGCTGCCGTCGACCCGGCCGCCGCCGCGATGTCGCTGCCGGCCGACGAGAGCCAGACGCCGACGGCGACCACGCCGGCGCCCCCTCCGCCGCCGAATGCCGAGCCGCCCAGGCCGAAGACCGGCAAGGCGACGCTCGAGGTCGACGGCGGGATCGCGACGAGCAAGCTGCGCTACGTCGCCCGTGGAGACAGGCTCGAGATCGGCGGCGAGGTACGGCCGTTCGTCGCCGGCCAGGTCGCCGTGCTCGAGGTGCGCCGCTCCGGCAAGGTCGTCGACCGCCAGCGCGCCAAGGTCCGGCGCGGCAAGCGCGGCGCCGGCAAGCTGTCGTTTCGCTTCAAGCCGCGCCGCAAGGGCGTCTACAGGGCTCAGATCCGCCACGCGGCGACCGACGGCCAGCGCGCCTTCCGCTCGCGCGTCGCGCGCTTCAAGGCCGTCGTCCTGAGCGCCGGCGAGGGCAGGCGCGGCACCGACGCGCTGCTGCTCCAGCGCGGCCTCGACGCGCTCGGCTACGCGGTCCCGGTCACCGGCTACTACGACGCCGGGACCTCGCGCGCGGTGATCGCCTTCCGCAAGGTCAACGGCATGGAGCGGGTCGGCTATGCCAGCCCCGCCGTCTTCTCCCTGGTCCTCAAGGGCCAGGGAGCCTTCAGGCCGCGCTTCCCCGACGCCGGCTACCACGTCGAGTACGACTGGTCGCGCCAGGTGCTCGGCTTCTTCCGCGGGGCCAAGCCGGTCAACGTCTACCACTCCGCGTCGGGCGCGCCGGCCACCCCGACGGTCTTCGGCACCTTCAGCTTCTACCGCAAGGAGCCGGGCACCAACCACCTCGGGATGGTCCAGTCCAACTACTTCATCCGCGGCTACGCGATCCACGGCTACAAGGACGTCCCGATCTACCCGGCCAGCCACGGCTGCCTCCGGGTCCCGATCCCCAACGCCTACCAGATCGACCGCCAGATCTCGTTGGGGATGAAGATCATGGTCTACGAGTAGCCACCGCCGCGGTTCGTCCTCGCGGCCGGTCCTTCATCTGACGCGAGCGGCTACGGCGACGTAGGGGCCGGCTCGGGCTTTGGTGCAGGCGTCGTAGGCGCCGGCTCGGCCGGCTGCGGGGGAGCGGGTGGCGGCTCGACCGGCGGCGCGGCGATCTCGGGCGTAGGCGTCGGGGCCGTGACTACCGGCGCCGGTGCCGGGGTGGGCGGCGGAGCGGGAGTGGGAGCCGGCGTCGGGGTCGTCGGCGGTGCGACGGGCTCCGGTGCTGGAGGCGTCGGTGCGGTGGTGGCGGGCGCCGAGTGCGTTGGCTGTGGCGCCTCGTAGGTCGGCGTCACCGGCGCAGGAGCGGGAGTCGGGCCGGGCGATGCCGGAGTGGACGGAGCCGGCTCGGGAGCCGTGGCGGCTGGAGCAGGGCTCGCCGGCGGCGGCGCACCGGTGCTGGCCACCGGCTGCTGGCTGCCTACGTGCGACCAGCTCGTGCCGTACTCCGCCTCGACCGCGGTGGTCGTCTTCGCGAAGCGAGCGCGCCCGACGTCCTCGGCGATCGCCGCGGCGGTGGCGGCCTTGGCCTTTGGGCCGAGGGCGGCCTTGACCGTCGGCGCCCCCGGGACGCTGCCGCCGCCGAGGTAGGGCCGCGGGTCGCGGGCGGCGCCGTCGACGCGGGTCTCGAAGTGCAGATGGGGGCCCGTGCAGCTGCCGGTGCAGCCGACGTAGCCGATCACCTGGCCCTGCTCGACCCGCTGGCCCTGCGAGACCGAGTACCTGGTCATGTGGGCGTAGCAAGTCTCGAAGCGGCTCGAGTGCTCGACGCAGACCATGTTGCCGTAGCCGCTCTGGACGCCGGCGAAGCTGACGATCCCGCACTCGGCGGCGCGGATCGGCGTGCCGGTCGCGGCGGCGATGTCGAGGCCGTCGTGGTTACGGCCCCAGCGGGGGCCGAAGCCGGACGTGACGGTGCCGCTGACAGGGTCGCTCAGGCGCAGCGGACCGCACGCGCCGTCGCCGGGAGCGGGCGTCGAGACCGGCCTGGTCCGCGGCGCGAAGCCATCGCCTCCGGCCGGGTCGCCGCCGGGCGAGCCGGTGGAAGCGGGAGCGTCGCCACCGACGCCGACCATGTCGGCGCCATTGCCGGTGTCGACGTCGTCGTCCCTGCCGCCGTCCGCCCCCGAAGGGCCCACGCCCGAGCCGATGGCATCGGCGCGCTCGCGCAGGATCACGGCGACGCTGCCGTCGCGGGCGCCGGCGGCCGCGGCGGCCTGCTCGAGCCCGAACAGCGCGGTCCACGTCGCCGGCCCGACGATGCCGTCGACGTCGAGGCCGTTGCGAGCCTGGAAGTCGATCACGGCGGCGTGGGTCAGCGGTCCGAAGAGGCCATCCGCGGACACGCCGAGCTGGCGCTGGATCTCGGCCACGGCGTCGCCACGACTGCCCAGCTCGAAGGCCATCGCGGCGGGTGTCGCCCCGTTGTCGATCGCGCGGCTCGCGGGCGAGGCCTGGGCGATCTCGACCCGGCCGCCGCCCAGGCCGAAGCCGGCCGCGGCGAGCAGGCTGCCGGTCGGGCCGGCCACCATCAGGGTGCTGAGGGCGACAGACGCGCGCCGCCGGCGCGCCAGCGACCGCCGGATCGCGGGCGTGATCGCGCGGCGGTGCAGGGAGCGCTCGAGCGAGCGCTGCCAGGGATCTACAAGGGCCAGGTCTCGGTGCGAAGTCGTCATCTACCCGTGTGCTCCTCTTCCTTCGGGCCTACGGGGTTAGCTGACGGGCTCGCGCTGGAAGTGCGCTACGCGACGGCTCGGTCGCGATTCGCCCCGGACGGCCTGCCGGCCGCCTTTGGGTCCCCCGCTCTCCGCAACCGGGGTTGCGAAGACTCGGCGTGAACGGTTATGTGAACAACCTTCCGTCGGCAAGGTAGCGCACCCGGCCGGTCGCCGCTAGCCCTCGCGGCCGGCTGGCCCCGTCGCCGATCCACGCGCCCGGATGGGTTCCTCCACCCGCGATGCGCCATATGCTGCGCCGCGATGTCCGCCCGCGACCGCCTGATCGCCGAGCTGCGCGAGCACGCGCTCGCGATCGGCAAGGTCACGCTCTCCAGCGGCGCGGAGGCCGACTACTACGTCGACGCCAAGCGCGCCACGCTGCGCCCGCCCGGCTTCGCCGCGCTCGCCGAGCTGGTGGCCGCCGAGGCTCGGCGCCTCGGCGCCACCGCCGTCGGCGGCCTGACGATGGGCGCCGACCCCGTCGCCTGCGCCGCGCTCGCGGGCGGCGCGGACGTCAAGGCGTTCCTGATCCGCAAGGAGGCGAAGGCCCACGGCCTCCAGCGCCGCGTCGAGGGCCCGTTCCTCGACGACTCCGACCGCTGCCTCGTCGTCGAGGACGTCGTCACCAGCGGCGGCTCCACGATCCAGGCGATCGAGGCGCTGCAGGCAGAGGACCGCCAGATCGTCGGCGTCGTCAGCGTGCTCGACCGCCTCGCGGGTGGAGGCGAGCGGATCGCCGCCGCGGCCGGCGGCGCTCCCTACATCCCCCTCGCCACGATCGACGACGTCTACCCGGATCGCCCCGACCGCTGACCGATCCGTGCCGTCGATCCTGCTCTACGCGGGGATGCCCCGTCGAGCGTGCAGCGGTGGTTCGTGGAGAACGCCCGCCAGCTTCGTGCCCACGGCACGACCGTCGCCGTCGTCGCGCCGGGGAATCGGATCCGGTTCGCCGCATACGACGAGCAGGCGACTTCGGCTCCGCGCGTTTCGCGGCGCGGCAGGGCCAGTTCATAGGATGCGTCGCGTGAAGGCGCTCGTCACCAGCGCGCGGATGCCGTTCGCGCTCAGCGTGATCCGTCAGCTGGCGAGGTCGGGCCACGAGGTCCACTCCTCCGACACCTACGCGTCGGCGCCGGGCAATCACTCGCGCTACTTGAAGGGCCACTTCGTCACCGCGTCGCCGCGCGACGAGACCGAGACATTCGCGCGTCAGGTGTACGACTACTGCGCCGAGCACGCGATCGACCTCGTCGTGCCGACGTGGGAGGAGGCGTTCTACCTCGCCACCGCGCACGAGCGGATCGAGGCGGTGGCCAACCTCTACACCGCCGAGTTCGAGACCCTCGCCCGGGTCCACGACAAGCACTCGTTCGAGCAGCTCGTCGAGCGGCTCGGGATCCGCGCGCCGGTCGGCGTGACGGTGCGCAGCGACGAGGAGCTGCGCGAGGCGATCGGCCGCTGGCCGCGCTACTTCGGCCGCGGCGTCTACTCGCGCGGCGGCGTCACGCTGCTGACCAACCACGGCCCGCTCGCCGGGCGCGTCAAGCCCGAGGACGTCCATCCCACCCCCGACGCTCCGTGGCTGGTCCAGGAGTTCGTCGAGGGGCCGATGGTCTGCACCTACAGCACCCTCCACGACGGCCGGGTGACCGCCCACGCGACCTACCGCGCGCCGCGCCAGTTCCACCACAGCACCGGCGTCCAGTTCGAGTCGATCGACGGCGCCGAGACGCTCGCGGTCGTCGAGAGGCTCGGCGCCGAGCTCGACTACGACGGCCAGATGTCACTGGACTTCGTCGACACCGGCGACGGCCTGGCGATCATCGAGTGCAACCCGCGCACCACCGACGGCGTGCTGCTGATGGAGGGCGACGAGCTGGCGAACGGCCTGCTCGCGGGCATCGATCCGGCGATCGACCTCCCGGCCGAGCCGTTCGTCGTCCCGCCCGGCCGCTCGATCCAGCTCGACTTCGCGGTCTTCGGCGCCCTCTTCTCGAGCGGCTGGGGCGAGATCCCCGGGTCGATCCACGACCTCGTCGAGGTGCGCGGCGCCGATCGCGGCTGGCACGATCTGCTGCCCAACCTCTACTCCTTCCTGGCCTTCTGCCATCACGAGCGGCTCAGCCTCGAAGAGCACCGCAAGCTGCAGGTGGCGATGTACGAGGACGTGTCGTGGGACGGCGAGCCGATCAGTGGTATGACCGCTTCGCAAGCCGCCGCGCTCGAGCGCCTGCACGGCTAGGCTGGATGGGAGAGCGCGTCCCCCAGGGGGCGGCTCAAGGACCTCGGAGGAGGTCACGAGTGGGAGGAGGGCGGGGTGACGGAGCGGGCTCCAAGTGGCGCGGGCGGACTGGGTCGAGGCGATCACGCATGCCTCGTCTGCGAGACCGACGACGAGCGCTGGCGGGCGGTGCTCGAGTTCACCCGCGGCGGACTGGCGCGCGGCGAGCGCACGCTCTACGTGGCGCGCGCCGGCAGCGACGAGGAGGCGCGCCGGCGACTCGACGTGCTCAACAGCGTGCGGCCGGATCAGATGCTCGTGGCGCCGGCCGACAAGGCGATGGGCTATCGCGGGGGCTCGCCGCTCGACATCGCCGAGCGCGACGGGGTCTGGCGCGAGCAGGTTCAGGCCGCGCTCGACGACGGCTTCACCGGCCTGAGCGTGATCGGCGACATGGCGTGGCTCAACGAGATCGACGCGACCCTCGCCCAGATCCGCGACTACGAGCGGCGCTGCTCGAGCATCGTCGGCGACCTGCCGGCCGCGGCGCTGTGCGTCTACGACCGCCGCTGCTTCGACGATCGCACGCTCGCCCACGCGGGTCACGCCCATCCGATCCGCCGTGGCCGTGAGATCGGGGTCTCGCCGCCCGCGGACGAGATCTGAGCCCGCTCGCGTCGGCGAGGACGTTCGACTAGCGTGCCCGGCGCTCGATGTCGGTCCAGACCTCGCTGAGGTCGCCGGCGAGGGCGGGGACGTAGTCGGCGCCGTCGTTGACCAGGCGGTGGACGATCATCTGGTGGGTGCCGCCGACGAGCAGCTCGGGCAATACGTCGGGGACGTCGAGGTCGCCGAGCACGTCGGCCATCGTCGAGGACAGCCAGCTCAGCGTGGCCGTCAACCGGCGCTGGCCCTCGACGCCCGAGGACGGCACCTCGACAAGGCACAGCCGCGCCAGCTCCGGCTCGGCGTCGACCCAGGCGAGCACGCTGTCGGTGACCGCGTCGAGTCGCTCCTGCGGCGTGACGCCGCGCTCGAAGGCCGCCCGAACGGCGCCGCGCAGGCACTGCGCCGCGGCGTCGTAGATCGCGAACAGGCAGTCGTCCTTGGTCGCGTAGAGCTCGTAGAAGGTCTTGCGCGAGACGCCGGCGCGCCCAAGGATCTCGCGCACGTTGGTCTCGGCGTAGCCGACCTCGCCGACCACCTCGACCATCGCCTGCATGATCCGGTCGCGCTGCGAGGCGGTCACCTCGGCTCGGGTCAGCCCGTGCACCCCGCCGCTCAGCCGCTGCGGCTGCGGCCTATCGCGATAGCGGGCGGCTGCGGCGGTCGAGCTGGTGTTGACGACCGTGGAGATTCATAAACAGTAGCCTACGGTTGAACGCACGTCAACATAAACGTGTCGTGTCCCGGTTGGCTTAGGCGTCCTGGGTACACGATGGTTCGGAGGGCTCGACGACGGCCAGCGACTCGAATCGCGAGCGGTAGAAGCCGCGATCCCGAGTCAGCAGGCGATCGGCTTGAGCGTCCGCATGCGCGGCGACCAGGAAGTCGGCGATCACACGGTCCCGCGTGCCGCCGTCGCGACGATAGGAGCGCCATGCTTGGGCGGCCTCCAGCGCCGCCTCGGCGTCGAGCGCGCTGTATTCGACCCCCAGGGTCTCCAGCGCCGCGCGGGCGGCGTCGGTGCTCTCGAACGACGCGGCTGTCTCGGCCCACACGACATCGCAAGCGATCAGCTTCCCCTCGCGCCGGGCGACGCGTAACGCCTCACGCGATCGGGGCCCGAACTCAGGATCGGCACCGAGCAGGTCGAGCAGCACATTGGTGTCGACGGCCGTGATCAGGGCGGTGGCCCTGGGCCGCGGAGCTCGTCGAGCAGCACATCCGGGCGAGCCGGCAGATCGAGCGTTCCGTAGAGCGCATCGACGGGGTCGCGGCTGTCGGACTTGCGGGCGACCAGCTGCCCGCCCATCTCTTCGAAGTCGAGCACCTCGCCAGGCCGGATACCCAACCGGTCGCGGAGCGGCTTCGGGATCGTGACCTGGCCCTTCTCGGACACCCTGGCATTCATACACAAAGAGTAGCGATTCCTACTTCCTAAGTAAAGCCCACGAGGCGTCAGGACCCAACGAGGCAATCGGAACGACCTGAGATGCCCTCCACCAGCAGAATATGGCGCTACCAACCAGCAGAATGTGGCGCTCTGAGCCAGCAGAATATGGGCAGGCCGCTGGCTAGCCGTGGCGTGAGCCGCGGGTGCGTGAGGCGCGTTGGGCGGAGGGGCTGCGGGAGCGTAGGGCGCCCTTGTTGGCGACGGCGATCGCCTCCTGGGGGCCGGCGAAGGGGGCGAGGGCGACGAAGGTGGCGGCGGGCAGGATCTGCAGCAGGTGCTCGGCGCCGCGGCGCTGGATCTGCTCGTAGATCAGCGCGTGGACGGCGCCGCCGATCGCCTCGACGGCGAGCGGGCTGGCGTCGGGGGCCTGCTCGACGCCGGGCTTGAGGATCTCCTCGAACAGGCCGAGCGAGCGGTCGCGGTGCTCGAGCCCGGCCTGGCCGGCGCTCAGCACGTCGATCATCGCGATATGGGCCCATAGCGGCTCGGCGGCCCAGAACGAGAGGTACGCCTCGAGCGCGGCGCGGACCGCCTGGGGCCACGAGCGCGACCAGCGGAACGGCGGCAGCGCGGCGGCCGAGGCCTGCGCGATCGCCGAGTCGTAGGCGGCGAGGAACGCCTGCTCCTTGCCGTCGAAGTGCTGGTAGAAGGTCGTCAGCGAGGCGCCGGCGCTCTTGACGATGTCGTCGAGCGTCATCGCCGGGTAGCCCTTCTCGGTGACCGTCGTCGCGATCGCGCCGAAGATCCGGTCGACCTGGTCGTGGACGACGAAGCGCGACACGCTGTTCAGCGGCGGCCGCGTACGCGGGCGGCGGATCGGCTGCGGCGGGTTGCGGTAGGAGAGGGCCCAGGAGCGCAGGGCGGGCATGGCGTCCGGCAGCGTCGCGGTCTCGCCCGCCCCGACGCGCGACTCGAGCACCTTGCGCACGCCGCCGGCGATGCCTGAGGCGATCGCGGGCGGGACCGCCGCGCGCTCAGGCGACTGGCCGAGCGCCTGGGTCAGCAGCCAGGCGAAGCTCGACAGCCCCTCGTCGGCGTGCTCCAGTCCGGCGGAACCGGCGGAGTAGACGTCGACGAGCGCGATCCGCGCGGCGGCGGGCTGGTCGACGACGGTCAGCGCGAGCGCATCGAAGGCGCGCGCCATGCGGTCGTCCCAGCCCCCCTCGCTCGCACAGGCCTGCTCGACCGCAGCGAGCCCGGTCGCCGTGGCTGCGTCGACGGCAGCCAGGAAGCACTCCTCCTTGCCGCCGGGGAAGTGCTGGTAGAAGGTCGTGCGCGAGATCCCCGAGAGCTTCAGCAGCTCCGCGACCGGGGTCTGCTCGTAGCCGCGCTCGGCGATCGCCACGACCGCCGCCGCCAGCAGCCGCTCGCGCTGGTTCTGCGCCACGAGCTCCGGCGAATGCCCTGGACCGGGGCGGAGCATCCGGCTCCTCAGATCGCTGGCATCTCCCCAGGGTGTGCTGCTCATGCGTCAACGATAACGCTGGTCTTGGAGCCGTTGGTAGACCCAAATCAACAGCGATCTTTAGGGGCAGCAGGTGTTTACAACCAGCCCACTCCGTGCGTCCCGCAGCGCTACGTCGAAGCACCATGTTTATAGCGTTGCGCATCGACGGAGCGACCGTTCCAATCCGACCGAACGGTTGGCCCTTGACAAAAATCGTAGGCAACTGTTTACAATGGGCTCTACAAATCTGCGCGTTTCTCGTCGATTCGGATGGCCCTTGTCTTCAACTTGGGTCCCCGGGCAGACGGATGGCGTGAGGGAGTGCGAGAGGAGAGCTGGTGCGGTACTACGCCGACTTGGCGCATGACGCCGATGCCGTACGCGAACGACTGCCCGGCCGGGCGGCTCAGAAGCGAGTGCGTTTGCGGGCATGTGGGCGGGTGCGGGTTCAGCTCTCCGATGGGCGTGGCGGCGCTGGCGGATGCGACAGGCGAGTCGCGAGGGGCCGGTCGTGACCGCGGGTGCAGTCCCCGGTCCAGCCCAACGGGTTGGCGTAAGTGCGAGCGGATCGGCACTCGATGTCGTTTCGGAGTACCTAAAACCACGGCAAGGCCGCTCTGGGAGCCGAATCACACGGGACGCGGAGCGGCCTACCCAACAGATCGCTGCCCGGCGACCAGAGAGACGGAGGAACGCCCTGATGCGCCTACGACGCGATCGCGGGACCAACGAGACGGAAGGAACGAGCTTGAGCAGCAGAGCCGGCAGCGCAGGACGGTCCACGGTCAAGGTCGCATTGCTGACGGCGCTGGCCGCCGTCCTGCTGCCGCCGACCGCCGCGAGCGCCGACGAGTGCGCCAACGCCGAGCTTCGGAAGGGCGCGAGCGCCCATCTGGCCGATTGTCGCGCCTACGAGCAGGTGTCTCCCGTCGACAAGAACGGCGGCGACATCGCGGCCGGGTTCTTCGTGGGAAGGGCGCGCACCGTCGCCGTGGACGGCGAGGCGGCGATCTTCTCGGCGCGGACCGAGTTCGCTGGCGCGCAGTCGGGGTGGTCGACCTCGGACACCGAGTACCTCGCACGGCGTACCGAGGACGGCTGGGAGACGGTGCCGCAGTTCCCGAGGGTCGAGCCGGCCTCCTTGGGCGGCTCGACCGTCCTGTCGACGCCCGATCTAGGGCACTCCCTGTTGCGGTCCGGCGGCATCGTGGAGTCGAGCCCGGTCGATCCGTTCGCCGAGGACGTCAATCTCTACATCCGTGACAGCCGGCTCGGTCTGGTGAGCCCTTTGATGGGCATCTCCGTGATGGTGATTTCCGATCCTACTGCGAACGTTTTTGTGTTCCCTGCTGTAACCCGTGACCTCGGCCACGTCGTGTTCACGAGCTCCGTGGCCTTGACCGGCAGCGGCGAGCCGAGCTCATCGTCCATCTTCAAGGTCTACGAGCGCGTGGGAGGCGTGCTGCGGTTGGTCAGCGTCGCCCCTGACGGCACACCCGTACAGAGCGATACCAAAACCGGAGGAGCTACCAGCAGCTTCTCGTCGGCTTTCTCCATCGCTGGCGCGGTTTCGGATGACGGACGCCATGTCTTCTACCGCGTCGATGGAGCGGACATCTTCCGGCGCAGCGACGGCTCGACGACGGTTCTCGCCTCGCCCTCCCAGCGCACCGCGCCGGATCCTGGCGGGGCGCGGGCCAAGCAGTTCCATTTCGCCACTCCCGATGGCAATCGGGTGTTCTTCACGAGTCCCGAGATGCTCACCGACGATGCCAACACCGGCGCCGCGGTCCCGCATCCGGGCAACGACCTCTACCGCTACGACCTTGCCGTCGACGAGCTGGTCGACATCTCCGCAACCGCGGGCGGAAACGGGGCGGAGGTGCTTGGCGTCATGGGCTTCGCCGATCATGGAGAGCGCGTCTACTACATCGCGCGCGGCGAGGTCGTACCCGGTGACGGACCAGGCGGCGACCCAGATCCGACGCCAGGCGAGCCGAACCTCTATCTATGGGAGGACGACGGCACCGCTGACGGCGCCACGCGGTTCATCGCGACTCTGAGCGCTGCAGACAGCCCGAGTTGGCTTTGGCTGGACGGCAGGTGGACGGCGAGGACTACGCCGGACGGAGGACAGGTGGCCTTCGAGTCGGGCGCGAGCATCTCCGGCCACAACGGCGGCGGTACTCGTCAGGTCTACCGCTATGACGCGGAGGCCAACGGTGGCGACGGCGATCTCGTCTGTGTGTCGTGCACGTCGGCCGGGTCCTCGGTCGGGCCTGCCGCTGTCACGACCCACGCCGAGCAGTTGGCCGTCCAACCGTGGGAGCTTCCGCGCTGGCTCTCGGACGATGGACGGCGTGTCTTCTTCAACAGCCCGAACGCGCTCGTCCCCGGTGACACCAACGGTGAGATCGATGCCTATATGTGGGAGGACGGCGTGGTGAGCCTGCTCTCGACGGGCAAGAGCGACGTGGCGTCGCGCTTCTACAACGCCGGCGCCGACGGCCGCGACGCGTTCATCGTGACCGCCGAGGCGTTGGTGCCGCAGGACAAGGACGACCTGGTCGATCTCTACGACGCGCGCGTCGGCGGCGGCTTCCCGCCACCGGCTCCCGATCCTGACTGCGACGGCGAGCTGTGTCAGGGCTCCAGCCCGGAGCCGCCGCCCGCAGGCGACGCCGGCAGCGCGGCGTTCCGCGGAAGGGGTGACGTCGCGTCGGCGCGCAGGCTCGGCCTGGCGGTCCGGCGGCCGGCGGCAGCTCAGTTGCGAAGGTTGGCCCGGGGCCGCAGGATCGGCCTTCGTGTCGCCGTAGGCCGCGCGGGGGTGGTCCGCGCGACCGTTCGAGCCAGGATCGGCGCGCGTCGCCGGGTCGTCGCCGTCGGGCTTGGGCGTGCACGGGAGCCTGGCCGCGTCGTCGTGCGGCTGCGGCTGACCAGGCAGGCCAGGCGGGCGCTGCGACGCGAAGGCTCGCTGCGGTTGACGCTCCACGTCAGGTCGCCGGGCGCCGGCGCGCGAACGCTGACCCTGCGGCTGAGGAGCACCCGGTGAGGTTGATGGAAAGCACGAACCGCTCGAGTCACGCGATGGATCCCAAGGAGACGACCAGGCCCATGTCCCACAAGCGAAAGGCAGTCAGGACCCTCGCCGCTGCGTTGGCCCTCGCCGGTCTCCTGCTCGCCACGGCGGCTCTGCCGTCGCAGGCGGAGGCCGCGGTCTCGTGGCAGGCCGAGACCTCGTGGGGTCCCACGGTGCTTCAGCCAGGCGGCAAGGGCGGAGTGAAGATCGAGGTCGGCAACAGCGGCGACCAGACGGCCACCGGCTGGCCGACGGTCGCCGTCGCGCTTCCTCCCGGCGTGACGCTCGCACAGGCCAATCCGACCGGCGCGCCGCTTTTCAACTGGAAGTGCACTGCGGCGGGGGACCCGCAGGTCGTGACCTGCAACAACCCCATCATCCCGTCGGCATTCTGGCCCAAGGCGCGCACCTACATAAGACTCGGCCTCGTAGCTCAACACCTCTCCTTCACTGTCGATGTCGCGGCCGGCGCTCCCCTCGGGTCGCATCCGCTCGCGGTGACCCTCAGCGGCGCGGGCGCGACCACTCCGACCACGTCGGTGAAGAACGTGCGAATCGGCGATCAGCCCGCCGGCTTCGGACTGGTCGAGGACAGCTTCAACGTCGATGCTCTCGATCACTCGGGGATGGACTACACACAGGCCGGCGGTCATCCGCATGACTTCGTCACCGAGTTCGAGGTCAACAAGTCATTCCAGGACCCGGCGGTGACGGGCAACTGGTTGCTGGTCGTGCCCGACGACATCGCCAAGGACGTCGTGACCGACCTTCCGGCGGGGTTCCTCGGCAATCCGCAGATCGTCCCGACCTGCCCCAAGGCGCTGGTCGACGACTACGCGTGCCCCCATGGCGCGCAGGTCGGCGTGGTGGAGTTCGAGCAGCACGCCGCGTCCGGGTTCCAGATGACGGGCGTGTACAACGTCGTTCCAGACAAGGACACGCCGGCCCAGTTCATGTTCGACACCGGCGGCGGCCAGGGAGCGGGACCGGTCCTCCTGACCCCGGTCCTGCGCAGCGACGGCGACTGGAGCCTCAGCGTGCACGCGAAGAACCTGCCCGAGGCCACGCCGCTGTACCGCACGCGGGTGACCTTCTGGGGAGATCCGGCGAATCCAAGGAACGACGCTCTTCGCTGCCCGATCCCCAGCCATGTCGGCGACGTCTGCGCCGGCTACGCCTCGAGCGGTTCCCCCACCGCCCTTCCAAGCGGCGGCAGTGTCGACCAGCACATGCCCCATGGGTCGCCGCTTTCACGGCGCCCGTTCCTGACCCTTCCCACCCGCTGCACGGGCGCGACGGAGATCACGTCCATCCATCTCTCGCCCTGGCCCGCCCCGGGATCCTTCGAGGCCGACGGCGACCCTGACCTGGCGCCGCCGACCACCTGGTTCACGGCGGTCGCGCCGACGCCGGCATTGACGGGTTGCGAGAAGCTCTCGTTCTTTCCGGAGATCGACGTGAGGCCGACGGTCAGCAAGCCGGGCGTGGCGGCTGGCTTGGAGTTCGAGCTGTCGATTCCCCAGAACGACGATCCTGACGGCTTGGCGACTGCGCATCTGCGCAACGCTACGGTCACGCTGCCGCTGGGCACGACGGTCAACTCGGGCTCGGCCGATGGTCTCGCGGCTTGCAGCTCGGGTCAGATCGGGTTGGTGTCGAAGAGCCCGGTGCGGTTCACCAAGCTCGAGCCGTCGTGTCCGTTGGCGTCGAAGGTCGGCACGGTCGTGGTCGACACGCCGCTGCTGGCCGAGCCGTTGAATGGCGACGTGTTCTTGGCGGCTCAGGGCGACAACCCGTTCGACAGCCTGGTGGCGATGTATGTCGTGGTTCGCGGGCCGGGGATTCTCGGCAAGCTGGCCGGGCACGTCGAGCTGGACCCCGACACGGGTGCGATCAAGACGACGGTGATCGACAACCCGCAGGTTCCGTTCGAGACGCTGACGGTGAGGTTGAAGTCGGGCGACCGCGCCCCGTTGACGTTGCCGTCGAGTTGCGGCGAGCACACCACGACCGCGGACTTCACGTCGTGGGCGGGCCATGACGTCGAGGTCTCAGACGGCTTCACCGTCGACTGCCCGGGCAACGCGGGGGTCTTCGATCCGTCGTTTGCGGCCGGGACCGCGAACCCGGCGGCCGCGGGGTCGTCGCCGCTGCGGACGCGGATCGTCCGCGGCGGGGGCAAGGAGCTCGGCCGGGTCACCATGGACCTGCCGCGCGGCCTGCTGGCGAGTCCGAAGCACGTCGAGGTGTGCGGCGAGGCGCAACTGCAGAGCGGAGCGTCCAAGACGGGTCGTGAGCTGCAGGGCTCTCCCTCGTGCCCGGTCGGGTCGCAGATCGGGACGACGACCGTCGGTGTCGGCTCGGGCTCGAGTCCGTTCTTCCCGTTGATGCCCGGAACGGCTGCCACCGGCCGGGTCTTCCTCACGGGAGCCCATCACGCCGCGGACCGGGCAGCCCCGGCGGGCATGCGTCAGATCGCCTACGGCGTCGCGATCGAGGTTCCCGCCGTCGCGGGACCGTTCGACCTCGGCCGGGTCCTCGTCAGGGCCGCGATCTATGCCGATCCCGCGACGGCCGACCTGTCGGTGGTCTCGGACAAGCTGCCGCGGATCCTGCAGGGCGTGCCGCTGGACGCCCGTGACGTCAGAGTCGACGTCGACCGCCCCGGCTTCAGCCGTAACCCGACGTCGTGTGCGCAGAAGCAGTTCGACGCTTGGATAGAGGCTCAGGACGGCACGGTCGCGCAGCGCTCCAGCCGCTTCCAGGTCGGAGACTGTGCCGCGCTGCCGTTCAGGCCCCGGCTCGCTCTGCGACTGACCGGCAAGCGCCAGCGCACGACCGGAAGGCACCCCGGCGTGCGGGCGACCGTCCGCCAGACCGGCCTCGGCGAGGCCGGGATCGAGAAGGCCGTGGCCCGGCTCCCCAAGAGCCTGGCGCTAGACCCCGACAACGCGCAGTCGCTGTGCGAGTTCGCCGACGGGACCAGGCCCGATCTCGAGAACCACTGCCCGAAGGGCTCGATCGTCGGACGCGCGCGCGCGTTCTCGCCGCTGCTCAAGCAGCCGCTGGCAGGCAACGTCTACTTCGTCAAGAACGTCCGTCGCGACGCCAGGACGGGCAACGAGATCCGCACGTTGCCGATGATCGTCGTCGCGCTGCGCGGCGAGATCGCGGTCAACCTCCGCGGAGCGTCGTCGACCACGCGCGGCGGCCGGCTGGTCAACACCTTCGCGTCGGTCCCCGACGCGCCGATCACCCGGTTCAACCTCAACATCAAAGGCGGCTCGGACGGCATCCTGACCGTCACGCGCACCAGGGCGTCGCGAATCAACCTCTGCCGCGCGCCACGCAGCCACGTCGCCGACGTCGACATGAACGGCCACAACGGCAAACGACGCGACTTCAGCGTACGAGTCAAGACACCGTGCGCCAAGAAGAAGAAGGCGGCTACGAAGCGACGCCGCTGACTTACGACTCGCGAATCACGTCTAAGGGAAAGGGCCGGCAAGTTGCCGGCCCTTTCTCATGCCCCGAGCTGGATTCGAACCAGCGGCCTTCCCCTTAGGAGGGGGACGCTCTATCCGGCTGAGCTATCGGGGCTCGCGGCCATGATCTCATGGCTGTAGGGTCGGGTCACTGGCTCGAAGGAGGGTAGGCGTGGCGGAGGATCGGGAGGGCTCGCGGGAGGACAAGGCCCATGCAGGATGGGGCGCGCGGCGCTATCCGCCGTTCGGGGCGAAGTGGGAGGCGCTGCTGCTGCGGCGGCGGCGCACGACGTGGGGGCAGTTCACCTGGATCAGCCCGGGGCCGCTGCTCGCGTCGGTCAACGACAAGATCGTCAAGGGGCTCGACGCCGACATCGTCAACGACCGGCGCGCGCGCTGGGTCGCCGAGGCGCGCGACCGCAACCGCAGCAGCGGCGACCTGACGATCCAGCCGGTCGACGGCGACGCGCTCTCCTTCCTGGTGATCGGCGATCCGGGCGAGCAGGACGCCTCGCAGTACGCCACCGTCGCGCCGATCGAGGCGGTCGGCGCGGACACCGACTTCGCGGTGATCGCCAGCGACGTCATCTATCCCGCGGGCGACGTCAACCAGTACATCGACGGCTTCTACCTGCCCTACCACGACTACCGCCAGCCGATCTACGCGGTCCCCGGCAACCACGACTGGTACGACGGCCTGAACGGGTTCATGTTCCACTTCTGCGGCGCGCAGCCGCTGGCGCCGGTCAAGTACCGCGCCGGCGCCTACAGCTGGCGCGCGCGGTTCGCGCGGGCCCTGTGGCGCCATCCCTCGCCGCCGGACGACCTCGACGAGCTCGTGCAGCAGCGATCGCTGCGCCGCTCGCCAGACGGGACGCGGCCGCCGGTCCAGCCGGGCCCCTACTACGCGATCGACACCAAGCACCTGCGCATCGTCTGCATCGACACCGGGATAACCGGAACGATCGATCGCGAGCAGGGCGAGTGGCTCGTGCGCGTGTCGGAGGGGCGGGACTGCGACAAGATCCTGATCACAGGCAAGCCGATCTACGTCAACGGCAAGTACGAGCCGGGCGAGATCGATCGCGGCACGCCGGACGACTGCGACGCCGAGGACTGGATGGAGCCCTTCGAGTCCGTCGACGATGTGGTGCGCTACCGCGACCACCGCTACGTCGCCGCGATCGGCGGTGACGTCCACAACTACCAGCACTACCCGGTCGGGCTCGAGGACGGACGCAGAATCGACTACGTCGTCAGTGGCGGCGGTGGGGCCTATCTAGGCGCCACCCACAAGGTCGGCAAGATCGACATCGACCCGGGCACGGGAGGCGTGCCGGCCGAGGTCGAGTCGATCAACGAGCAGGACGTCACCCTTTACCCACTCCGCGGCGATTCGCTGACCCGCTTCATCGTGCGCTTCGCGCCGATGCTCGGAGTGGCGTTGCTGGCCGCGCTGGTAATCCTTGGCGGGGCGGCCTTTTCCTTCTTCGTGGTCCGAGATGGGATGTCCGAGCGCCTCGGCGTGCTCGCCCAAGGCGCGGACGACGACCCGCGGGTCTGGGCCGCGACGCTCGCGGGCCTGGCGATGCTGGCGGCCGCCGCCGTGATCGGCGTCGTGACCTACCGCCTCACGCGCGCGGTGCCGCACGGCTATCGAACGTTCACGGCCTTCGCCGGCACAATCGCGCTCGGCTTCCTCGCCGTGTACGGCGTCCGCGAGCTGTGGGCCGTCGAGTGGCCGTGGATCTGGCGCATGGGGGTCGCGACGCTGCTCGCGATCCTCGTCCCGGCCGTCTTCGTCTGCGGTTACTACCTGACGCGCGACTGGATCCCCGCGGCCGTCCGGGTCGCGATCGCCTGCGCGCCGGCGCTGGCGTTCGGCATCGACGCCTACTACGACAGCGGCGCCGAGCCGGCGCTGGTCTGGGGCGGCGCCCTCGTGGTGCTCTTCGCCGTCGTCGTCCTGGTCGCGATCGTGCGCGCGAAGGACCATGAGCAGCTCCCCGGCAGCGCCGCGACCGCGCCTGCCAAGGAGACCCCCGGAGCGCTCTCCGCGCAGCGCGCCACGCTCGCGAACCTCGTCGCGCGGCTGCGCTCGCCGGCGGGCCGGCGCAAGCTGCGTCTGCGCACGGGGCGGCTGATTCCGCCCGTCATCGCCGCCGGCGGGGTGCTCGCCCTGCTGATCGCGGTTCCCGATCACGCGGCAGCCAGCTGGCTGCCCGCCGGCCTGCTGTGGACGTCGGTGGCGATCTGGTCGCTGCTCGCCGCCCTGCTGATCGCCTCCAACGCCCAAGCGCTGCTGGCGCTGGTCACCGGCTCGCTCTTCCGTCCCTACGTCGACGCCGACGAGGTCGCCCGCTGGATCGCCGACCGCCTCGAGATTGAGCAGCCCGTGCGACCGGCGGCGCAGGACGCCGACCTCGGCCGCAGGACCCACAGCCTCGCCCGAATCACCTACACCGCGTGGCCGTTCCGGAAGTTCATGGCTGAGCTCGCCGAGGCCACCGCCCCGCCGTTCTTCAAGAGCTTCCTGCGCATCGACCTCGACGCGGATCGCGAGTTGACGATCTCCTGCATCGGCGTCACCGGCCTGCCGGAGCACGAGGACGACCCGCCCGTCGAGCACGTCATCGGCCCGATCCCGATCGGTGCGGCCGCGCCTCCTGCCGGCAGCGAAGTCACCACCGGCACGCCGGCCTAGTCGTCCTCGTAGAGCGACTCGCGCGCCAGCTCGGCGCCGCGCTTGCCGTAGAGCCGCACCTCGACGTAGTCGCCGGTGTAGTCGTCGAGCGAGATCAGCGTGAAGCGGTTGTCGGAGACGATGCACTGGTCGGTCGTCGTCGGGCCGAGCTCGGTGGTCGCGACCACGCCCTCGGGGACGAGCGCCACGCCCCAGACCAGCGTGACCACCCCGCGCCGGCTCTCGGGACCGCGCCAGTGGCCGATCTCCTCGTCGGAGAGGTCGAGCGTCCAGTCGGGATTGGCCTCGGCCGTCTCGTCGGTGTAGTCGGCCTTCGCCGCGAAGCCGGTCGCCTCGGCGCCCTCGTGCTCGCGCGTGTAGGAGACGTAGCCGAACAGCTCGAAGCCCTCCGACGTCGGCGCCGTAACCGGCACGTAGGTCCGTCCGTTCCACGTCCGCTCCGGGAACCAGATAAGCGCCCCCGGCTCGCCGACCTCCTCGTCGCTCTGGATCGCCCCCGCCGCCGCCACAAAGTGCGATCGCAGCGTCTCCTCCCAGCGCCCATAGGGCCGCTGCTCCTGTGGCGGCTCGGCCACGTACATCGGTATCGGTCGCTCGGAGGGCGGCACGCGACGGCGGACGCTACAGGAGCGCGACAGCAGGCGGGCCAGCTGTCGCAATCCTGTCGCAGAAGTGCTGTATCCGGTGTGCCTTCTCGCCCTAGGTTGGCGGGATGGTCAAGGCGAATTGGTGGCGGCCGTTGCCGGCTCTCGCGCTGCTCTCGGCGACAGTCGCGCTCAGCGCGTCGGCGGGTACGCCGGTCGAGTTGCCTGGGGTGGCTCTCGGCTGGCCGCTCCTGCTTCACCTAGAGCGCGCAGTTGTTCTGGTCGCCGGTCTTGGGCTCGTGGTTCTCGTCGGCGCGCGGGCCACGATGGGGCGCTTTCCCGTCCGGTTGGGCCAGATCGAGTATGCGGTTGGGCGGGCGGTGGCGGAGTTCGACGAGCGCGACGATGTCGAGAAGGAGCGGCTGGCCGCGCTAGAGGCGGCCGTTGCAGTGATGCTCAAGGAACCACGAGGAGGACAGCGGATATGATGTGGAACATGAAGCGCGGATCAGGGACAGAGGTCGAGCCCCTTCGGGTCCCCAGCGGGCTGGAGGCCCAGAAGGTTGTAGCCGATTACCTCGTCTACTACGAGACGCGACTTCCTGAGCTGCGTGCGCGGGCCGAGCGGATTCGCGCGAACTTGCGCTGGATCGCAGAGGGGGGCTACAAGGTGCCGGGTGCCAAGCCGCCATTCGAGGTCTAGAGAGTGTGGCCACTCTCGCCACAGACCGTGCTCCTTGTCCGCCTGGAACTCGCACGCGTCGAAGTGGAGATCGAGCAGTACCCGTTCCGACCAGCGGAAGTCAGACCAGCGCGACGACCAGCCCCGCCGCCACCACGATCGCCGTCGACCAGGCGACGGCGCTGGCCGCGAGTGAGCGGTCCATGCCGTAGACGTGAGAGATCAGGACGGTGTTGATGCCGCAGGCCATGGCGGCCTGGGAGATGTAGGAGTCGGGCACGTCGATGAACAGCAGCGACAGGCCGAAGAGGACGGCGGGGAAGAGCAGCAGCTTCAGCGCCATCGTCACGCCGACCGGCAGGGTCAGCGGCGGTGGGAACCTGACGGCGCCCTCCTCGGCCTCGCTGGCGAGCGTGACGCCGACGACGAAGAAGCCGAGCGGGAGCATCGCGAAGACGGCGATGCGCGAGGCGTCGACGGCCCACTCGGGCGCCAACGCTGCCGGCGCGAGCGCTCCCGCCGCGCCTGCCCACAGCGCCGGGTTGCGCGTGAAGAAGGAGACGACGCGGTCGCGCGGGGCCTCGGCGATCGTCCCGAAGGCGGCGCCGACCCCGAAGCCGAGCGTGAGCAGCCCCATGCCGGAGACGAGGACGTCGAAGACGATCGCGTCGCCGACGTCGTCGAAGCCGAACAGCGCGGCGGTGAAGGGCAGGCCGAGGTAGCCGCTGTTGCCGAGGCCGGCGCCGAGCATCATCGTCCCGACCGACGTGCGCGGCAGGTGCAGCAGCCACTTGCCGATCGCGTAGGCGCCGAGCATCGAGGCGCCCATGCCGGCCCAGCCGAACACGACCCCCAGGCCGACGCCTGCGGTCAGGTGCAGGTCGGCGATGTTGAGGAAGACGATCGGCGGCAGCAGGATCCACAGCATCAGCCGCATCACGCGGTCGGCGGCGAGCTGCGAGCGCAGCTCGCCGAAGTGGTGCTCGACGCCGAAGCCGACCGCGGTGGCGGCGGCGATCGTGACCGCGATCGGGATCACCGGCGGCTCGTCCCGAGCGCGGTCGCCAGGCGGCCGCTTCGAGCGCGACCGGTCACGAAGCCGCCTCGCGCAGCCGCGCGGCGGCCCGCTCCGGCCCGAGCTCGTTGATCCACACTCCGGCGCCGAGCTCGAGCCCGCCCGGTTGGGTCAGGCGCGGCCAGAGGTCGATCCGCCAGCAGAACGACGCGGCGCCGCTCGGCGCGGTCCGCACCCAGAGGTTGAACGGCGGCAAGCCGCCGAGCACGGCCGCCAGCCGCTCGAGCGCCTCGTAGAGCGCCGCCGCGCCGAGCGGGCCGTCGTCCTCGAAGCGCGCCGCCGGCTTGCGCGGGATCAGCTGCAGCTGGAACGGGACCGCCGACGCGAACGGGCAGATCACGACCGCCTCGCAGTCGACGACGACCACCCGCCCGCCGCGCCGCACCTCCTCGATCAGCAGGTCCTCGAGCAGGTTCCGTCCCTGCGTGCGCTCGTGGTAGGCGGTGAACCGCTCACGCTCACGCGCGATCGCCGCCGGCACGAACGGCAGCGCGAACAGCTGCGCGTGGGTGTGTGGCAGCGAGGCGGCCGCGGCGTCGCCCTCGTTGACGATCAAGTGGCGGCAGGGCACGTCGGCGTGGGCGCGCAGGCGCGCGCGCCAGGCCTCCATCGCCGTCGCGACCCCTGCCGCCCCGAGGTCGAGCAGCGACGTCACGGGCTCGGGCGAGTTGATCACGACCTCGTGTGCTCCGACCGCCGGGCGCTCGACGAACATCTCGGGCTGACCACGACCGCCCGCAAGCGGGTCGTCGCCCGCCCCGTGGCCGCCGGCCGCCGCGTCGACCGCGCCGCCGGGCGCCTCGTCGCTCAGCGCGGGGAAGGCGTTCGGCACCACGCGCACCGTCCACCCCGGTCCATTCGCGTCCCCGCCCCCCGGCCGCACGGCGTACAGCTCATCCGGCGTGCGGTCCTCGTTGCCCTCGGCGAACGGGTCGTCGTCGCGCTCGATCTCCGGGCGCGGCTCCACGTCGGGCCATGCGTTGGGGCGCTCGCCGCGCTCGCCGGCGATCACCACGCGCAGCCCGCTCAACGGGTCGATGCGCAGCTCCTGCATATGAGGTCAGCGAGCGTAGCGCCGGATGTCGTCCGCGAGGTCGCGCTCGCTCGCGTAGACGCCCTGGTGGAGGTAGGCGAGCTTGCCCCCGCGGTCGTAGAAGGCGGTGGCCGGGGTCGCGGCGACGCCGTTGAAGACCGCCGAGACCTTCAAGTCCTTGTCCCAGTACGACGGATAGCTGACCGGGTACTCCTCGAGCAGCGAGCGGCCCTCCGCCTTCGACTCCTGCACGTCGACGCCGAGGAACGCGATCCGCTTGCCGCGCTCGAGCGCCTGGGCCTGGAAGTAGGGGAGCTCCTCGCGGCAGGGCCCGCACCAGGAGCCCCACTTGTTGACGACGACCGGATAGCCCCTCAGCGCCGCGATCCGCCGTTCGAACGCCTTCGGCCCGCCGTCGAGCAGCTCGTTGGCCTGCGCGTGGATCGCCGCGAGCGGCGCCGGCGCCCCGGCGAGCGCCTGCCGCATGGCCGCCTCGGAGGGCGCCGCGCTGTCCGGCTCGTCGCTCCCGCATCCGCCCGCGGCACCCGCGGCTGCGACAGAACAGAGAAGAACTAGGAGGAAACGAGCCATGCTGTGCTGTAATAGGTATCGAGTCAGCGCCAGGGATGCGCTGAGAGCACCGCTCGCCGGCAGTTGCCAGATGCGGTGTGCCCCGGACGGCCGCTTTGCCTCCCGCGAAGACCCAAACGCTCCGCGTGAGCCGGAACGGTCCGTCGTCTTCTCATACAGAACCGAAGGCCGCAAATGGCTGAGAGCACTTCCGTTGCCGAATCGGCGCCGGTTTCCGGCGATGACATAGAGCGCGCCGAGCAGTTCGCGCGCGAGCCGTTCGTCCTCGAGGGCGAGGAGCGCGATGCCGCGCTCGCGCCGGGGACGGCCCGCCGCGCGGCGCTCGACGAGGCGCTGGCGGAGATCGCGGACGGCGCCGAGCGGCCGTCAGCCGAGTGGAAGCGCCGCTGGTCGCTGATCCTCGGGCTCGAGCGGGTGCTCAACGACGACGAGCCGAAGCTGGTCGACGGGACGGTGCTGTCCGCCCACCAGGTCGACGCGCTGTCCGGCACGCTGATCGCGCTGACAGCCGAGATGCAGGCGGTGCAGGCCGCGAAGACGGCCGGCAACGGGGCCGCGCCGAGTGGCGACGTGGCGGCGGAGCCGGCGGCGGCCGCCGCGGCCGGCAACGGCGCCGAGCCCGAGGGCGATGCCCCCGAGGAGCTTCCCTCCGGCGAGGTCGAGCTGGAGGGCGACGAGGAGATCGCCGAGGACGACGAGCCGCTCGACTGGGACGAGCGCGAGGAGGCCGAGGAGGAGGCCGCCTCGGACGCGATCGCGGAGGACCCCGGCGCCGCGCGGCGCTTCTGGTTCGAGCACGCGACCGGCGCCGGCAAGACCGTCGCGGCGCTCGGCTTCGTCGAGGCGTCGCGGACCGGCGGCGTGCTGATCCTCACCCACCGCCGCAACCTCGTCGACCAGTTCAACGGCGAGCTCAGCGACCGCGGCTACAAGAAGCGCATCTCGCCGCCGCTGCTCGGCAACGACAAGCCGCGCGTCGAGGGCCCTGTGACCGTCGAGACCTACCAGTGGTACGTGCGCAACGCCGGCAAGATCTCCGACGCCTACACCGTCGTGATCTGCGACGAGGCGCACACCGCGCTCGGCGAGAAGACGAGCGCCTCGATCCGCAAGTGGAACGAGCCGGTCTGGGTCGGCATGACCGCGACCGGCGCGCTGATCGCCCGTCACGTCACCGACCTCTTCCCGACCCAGACGTCGCGCTTCGACCTCGCGCAGGCGGCGCGCCGCGGCGTGATCGCGCCGCTGCGCTGCGTGCGCATCCCGCCGGGCGTCGGCGTCCGCTCGATCTCGAAGGTGCCGCTGCGCAAGGGCGAGGTCGACCAGGACTTCGATCCCGAGCAGCTGGCCGCCCTGCTCGACCAGACGCCGTTCAACCTGGCGATCGCCGACCTCTACAAGACGCGCTTCAAGGACCTGCCGGGGGTCGTCTACTCGGCCGGCGTCGCGCACGCCCACAACGTCGCCGACGCGTTTGTCGCCGCGGGGGTCAAGGCGAAGGCGGTCTCCGGCGAGACGCCGAAGCGCGAGCTGACGCGGATCCTCGCCGACTACGAGCTCGGCAAGGTCGACGTGCTGGTCAACGCGCAGCTGCTCGCCGAGGGCTGGAACTCACCGCGCGCGACCGTCTGCCTGCACCTCGCGCCGACCGCGTCGAAGCGGATCTACCAGCAGCGCGTCGGCCGCGTGACGCGCCGCCAGCAGGGCAAGGAGGCGGGGATCGTCGTCGACTTCGTCCACCCGGCGACGACCAACGACGACCCGGTCGTGACGCTGCACTCGCTGCTCGACCGCGACGTCTACCGCGGCGGCGCGATCGTCGTCGGGCCGGTGCGGCGCGGCCGCGGGCGGCGGCTGCGCGTCGAGCGGCGCGTGGTCCCGGTGACCGACGACGACGAGCGGCGCGCCCAGGTATTCGAGCGCGAGCTGTGGCGGATCGCGGTCGAGCACCTGTCGTGGGGCGAGCAGCACGCCTGGGCGGCGCTCGCCGGCGCGCGGGTCGCCTCGAACAACTGGCGCCGCGCCAAGGCGATGCTGCACTTCGACTCGACCGGCGAGCTGCGCCGCCGCTTCCTGGTCGAGTGCCTGCAGCGCAACCGCAACTCGCAGCTGCGCGTGCGCGCGCTGCAGGAGATCGGCCAGATCAAGGATCCCGAGGCCTTCGACGTGGCGGTCGAGATCGTCGGCGGCTGGCAGCGCGACGAGCGCCGCGAGGGCGTCAAGACGCTGCTGCAGGCGATGGCCGAGCGGCCGATGGGACGCCGCGACCAGGCCGCGCGCTGGATCTGGCACCTGGCCGAGTACTCGCGCGAGGTCCACGAGGAGTACGCGGTCTCGCGCTGGCCGGAGACCAAGCGGCTGCTCGGGCTGCTGGTGAACTCGTCGGGTGGCGCTCATGCGCGCAACGCGCGGCGGCTGGTGCACGCGACCAAGAAGCAGGACCGGCGGCTGTCGGCGGCGCTGCTCGCCGCGGCGCTGGCGCACACGCCCGAGGCGCAGCAGGTGCTCGACGGGGCGCGGATGCGGCTGGGGCGCAAGCCTTCGGCGCTGGCGCGGGAGCTGCTGCGCAACTTCCCCAAGGGCCGCCGCAAGCGCGCCGGCCGGCGGCGCAAGAAGGGCGGGGGCGGGGGCGGCGACGCCAAGGCGGCCGAGGCGCAGCAGCCTCGCGACGCGACGAACGGTGCTCCCGAGTCGCGGGAGGAGACGACGGCGAACGGCGCCGACGCGTCGGTGAACGGCGGCGAGCAGCCGAAGCCGAAGGACGCGCCGCCGGAGCGGGCTGCGGCCGACGGCGCCGACTCCGACGCCTGACCCGTCCGGCCCACGCCGCCGCGTGCTTCGATGCAGGATCGCCATCGCTGATCGGCGTCAAGCCTGCATCTGCCGAGCGGGCGACCCGGCCGGCCGCGTCGGACGCAGGCTTGGGGTCGATATACGACGTCAACCCTGCATTTGCCGAGCGGGCGACCCGGCCGGCGGTGTCAGACGCAGGCTTGGGGTCGATATACGACGTCAAGCCTGCATGCGGCGAGGGAGACGGGTTACCGGATGAGGTGTACCTCGCCGGCGCCGAGGACGACGAGGTCGCCGGAGGCGGTCTCGACGCGGAGCGAGCCGGTCTCGTCGATGCCGCGGGCGGTGCCCTCGCCGTCCTGCCAGCGGACGGTGGAGCCGAGCAGGGCGTCACGGGCGCGCCAGGCGGTGAGGATGGCGGACTGGTCGGAGGCGAGCCAGCGGTCGAGCGAGCCGAGCAGCGGACCGAGGGCGCTGTCGGGGTCGGGAAGGCGAAGCGTGGTGGCCGTCTCGCGCAGCTCCGGCGGGAACTCGCGCACTCCCGTGTTGAGGCCGATTCCGACGACCGCCCAGCCGGCCGCGGGGCGCGCCTCGACGAGGATGCCGCTGAGCTTGCGGCGGTCGATCCAGACGTCGTTGGGCCACTTGATCTCGCAGTGGACCGGCCCGCCGCCGTCCGGCCCGCTGCCCGGCGCGTCGGGCGCGGTGACCTGCTCGGCCGCCTCGCAGACCGCGAGCGCCGCCATCAGCGGGAGCAGAGCGTGGCGCGGCTCGAGGTCGCGGACGATGACCGACATCAGCAGCGCCTCGCCGCGGGCGGCGGTCCAGCTGCGGCCCTGGCGGCCGCGGCCGGCGGTCTGCTCGGCCGCGGTGACGAGCGTCCCGTGCGCGGCGCCCGCGCCGGCCAGCTCGCGCGCCCGCTCGTTCGTCGAGTCGGTCACGTCGTGATGGATGCGCGGCTCGCCGATCATCGGCGCTCGGGACGGCGACGTCGCCTGTCACCGGGGACGCGAGATTCGCGGATCGTCGGCGCGGCGCGTCGGCGTCGTCTCTCGCCGTGGGCTCGAGAGTCGCGGATCGTCGGCGGCGTCGCGTCGGTCGGCTGCGCGGCGGGCGTGGCCGTCATCGCGGCCGTAGCCGGACCTCGTCGTCGGGGCGGAGGCCGAGCTCGGCGGCGGCGTCGCCGCGGTTGATGGCGATCGCGACGGCGCGCGAGGCGTCCTCGTAGAGGATCGCCTCGTGGGGGCCGACGTCGGCGAAGGTGTGGACGAAGGGCGCGGCGATGCGGCCGCCGCCGAGCTTGACCGCGGCGCCGCCCTCGCCGCTGTCGACCTCGATCTCCGCCGTGACGCCGAGCATCAGGCCGGTTCCGGCGAGCTGGTCGTGGGTGAGGTCGAGCGCGACGTTGCCGTAGGCGTCGATCGTCACGACGTGCGCGACGACCGTGCCGTCGTCTTCGAACAGCGGGTGGGGCAGCGCGATCCGGTCGAGCGTGCCGGGGTCGACGGGGTCGCCGGCCTCGGCGATCTCGGCGCCGCCCGCCAGGTGGGCCGCGACGGGCGCGAAGAGGTCGCGTCCGTGGAAGGTCGCGGAGACCGGTTCGAGCCGATACTGGGAGCGGCTCACGTCGACGGCCAGGTCGACGCCGCCGCTGCGGTCCCAGGCGAGCGACAGGACGCCGTTGTCGGGACCCACGAGCAGCGTCCCGTCCTCGCAGCGCACGGCCAGCGCGCGCCGCTCGCTGCCGACCTGCGGGTCGACGATCGCCACGTGGACGTCGGCGGGCACGTAGGGCAGCGCGTTGCGCAGCACGATCGCCCCGCGCCGCACGTCGTGGCGGGGGATCTCGTGGCTGAGGTCGACGATTCGCGCGTCGCGCGCGATCCCCAGGATCACGCCGTGGCAGACCCCGACGAACTCGTCGTCGCGGCCGTAGTCGGTCAGCACGGAGACGATCGGGTTCGCGGCGGTCACGGTGCCGCCGAGTCTCGCCGATCGGCGGATTCGGTCCCGCCCGGCGCGGCGGAGTCGCCCGGGACTGCGCGCCCCGTCGCGATCGCGTCGCTGAGGAGCGCCGCGACCAGACCGTCGACGTCGTGGCGCTCCGCCTCCACGTCGACCTCCACGCCGAGCTCGCGCGCCGCCGCCGTCGTCACCGGCCCGATCGACACGATCCGCGCGCCGCCCAGCACCACCGCGCCCGCCTCCTCGCCGCTCGGTGCAGGATCGTGGTCGCCTGGCGTTGTGGATCCTGCATCTGCGGTGCCGGCCCGGCCCGGCTCGGCGCTCGATGCAGCCTTGGGCCGCCCTGGCGTTGTGGATCCTGCATCTGCCGTGTGGGCCCGTGCCGCGGCGTCGCCGAGCGACGCGAGCAGGTTGCGCACCGACGAGGCCGAGGTGAACGTCACGTAGTCCACGTTCGCCAGGGCGTCGCGCTGCTCCTGCGAGAGCGGCTCGACGACGGTGTCGTAGAGGGCGATGACGTCGACCTCGGCGCCCCGGCCGCGCAGCGCCTCGGGCAGCACGTCGCGACCGGCGCCGCCGCGTGCGACCAGCACGCGCCGTCCCTCGACCGGCGTGTCGGCCAGCTCCTCGACGAGCGACTCGGCGACCGATCGCGCCGGCACGACGTCGACGTGGACTCCCTGGCGAGCCAGCTCGGCCGCCGTGCCGGGTCCGATCGCGGCGACGGTCGCCCCGCTCAGCGCGAGCGCGTCCAGTCCCCGCGCGGCGAGCGCCGCGAGGAACAGCCGCACGCCGTTGGTGCTCGTGAAGCAGACGAGGGAGTAGCCCGGCGAGCGCGCGCCCGTGAGCCGCCCCGAGTCGCCCGCGGACGCGATCGAGCCGGCCGCGCCCGCGCCGCCCGCGGAGGAGCGCCGCCCGATCCCGGCCAGGGTGTCGACCGCCGCCGCGATCTCGCCCTCGACCGGTCGCGGCTCGATCCGGATCGCCGGCGTCTCGACGACGTCCGCGCCGAGCTCGTGCAGCCGCGCCGCGAGGCCGCTGGCCTGGGCGCGGGCGCGCGTCACGGCCACCCGCCTGCCGTGGAGCGGTCGGCGTTCGAGCCAGGCGAGCGTGTCGCGCAACGCCACCGCGCGGCCGACCACGGTGATCGCCGGCGCCGTGATGCCCGCGGCCGCGACGCGCTCGGCGACGTTGGCGAGCGGAGCGGTCACGGTGCGCTGGTCGGGCAGCGTGCCGTGGCGCACGACCGCCGCGGGCTCGGCCGGATCGCGCCCCGCCGCGATCAGCGCGTCGGCGATCAGCGGCAGGTTCTTCACGCCCATGTAGAAGACCAGGGTGCCGGGGAAGCCGGCGAGCCCCTTCCAGTCGATGTCGGACTCGTCCTTGCCCGGAGCCTCGTGACCCGTCACGAACGCGACCGCCGCCGCCGCCCCGCGGTTGGTGACCGGGATCCCGGCGTACGCCGGCGCCGCGACGCCCGCGGTCACTCCTGGGACGACCTCGAACGGCACGCCCGCCTCGTGCAGCGCCGCCGCCTCCTCGCCGCCGCGACCGAAGACGAACGGATCGCCACCCTTGAGCCGCACCACCTGCTTGCCGGCCGAGCCCAGCTCGACGAGCAGCGCGTTGATCCGCTCCTGGCTCATCGCCACCTCGCCCGGCGCCTTGCCGACGTAGCGCAGCTCGCAGTCCACGCGCGCGCCCTCGAGCGCGTTGGCCGGGATCAGCCGGTCGTAGAGGATCGCGTCGGCCGTCGCGATCAGCTCCAGCGACCGGCGCGTCATCAGCCCCGGATCGCCCGGCCCGGCTCCGACTAGGTGGACGATCCCGCGTTGCGCCACTCGGGCAACGCTATCTGCCAGCCTCGGCGGCCGCCAGGATCGCCGGCGCGCCGGCGGCCGCGAGGCGGTTGGCGGCGTCGTGGCCGACGGACCGGGGGTCCTCGGCCGGGCCGCGGACGTCGTCGCGGATCCAATCGCCGCCGTCGGGCGTGCCGACGAACGCGTTCAGCTCGACGATCGTGTGGTTGACGATCGTCGCGTGGGCGCCGACGGGCGTGTGGCAGGTCGCGCCGATCGCGGTCACGAGCGCGCGCTCGGCGGTCAGGCAGGCGAAGGCCCGCGGGTCGGTGAGCCGGCTGGCGAGCCTGCGCGTCGCGTCGTCGCCGGCGCGCGCCTCGAGCGCGAGGCAGCCCTGGCCGGCGGCGGGGATCAGCGTCAGCTCGGGCAGCGGCGAGCCTTCGCCCGAGCGGCCGAGTCGGGCCAGGCCGGCGGCGGCCAGGACGATCGCGTCGAGCTCCCCCTCGGCGAGGCGGCGCAGCCGCGTGTCGACGTTGCCGCGCAGCTCGCGGATCTGGAGGTCGGGTCGCAGCGCGAGCAGCTCGGCGCGGCGGCGCAGGCTCGCGGTCCCGACCGTCGCGCCCTCGGGCAGCGGGTCCAGCGGGCGGGCCGCCAGGCTGTGCCGGGCGGGTGTCGGAGTGCCCTGGCCGGCGTCGGTCGTGCCCGTCGCGCTGTGGTCGCGGCCGTCGCCCCCGGGCGGCGCGAGCCGTGGCGCGAGGCACAGCGCGTCGCGCGGGTCGGCCCGCTCCGGGACGGCGACGATCTCGAGCCCGTCGGGCAGCTCGCCCGGGACGTCCTTGGCGGAGTGCACGGCGAGGTCGATCTCGCCGGCCAGCAGCGCCTGCTCGAGCTCCTTGACGAAGCGGGCCTTGTCCTCGACGGCCGCTGGCGAGGGCGGCGCCGTGGCGGCGCCGGCCGCCGCGTCGCCTGGGGCGTCCTCGGGCGTGGCGTCGCCTGGACCATCCACGGGCGGCGCGTCGCCGGAGGTGCGGACGGTGACCAGCTCGACCGGCGCCCCGTGCGCCTCCAGCGCACGCGCGACGGTGGTCGCCTGGGCGATGGCGAGGGCGCTGCCGCGCGTTCCGAGGCGAAGGGCGTCGGCCACGGCGGCGCGCTAGCCGCGCCGGTGGCGCCGCGAGTCGAGGTCGGTGACCTCGGCGCTCGGCTGCTCGTCGGCGTCGAGCGGCGCGGGCGCGGCGTCGAGGCCGAACAGCTCGCGCAGCACGGCGACGTGGAGGTAGGAGGACTCGTCCTCGGCGCCGTCGCGCAGGCGCATCGTCGGCTCGTGGAAGAGCCGCGCGACGAGCGCTCGGCTCATCGCCGCGAGGCGCTCGCGATCGGCGTCGGAGAGCGACTCCCAGCGCGGCGCGTTCTCGGCCAGCACCTGCTGGACGATCGCGTCGGCGCGCTCGCGCAGGCCGCGGATCGTCGGCAGCACGTCGAGGCTCGCGAGCCAGCCGTCGAAGCGCTCGACGTCGCGCTCGACCAGCGCGCGCGCCCGCTCGGCCTCCGCCTCGCGAACCGAGATGTTGCGCGCGACCTCGTGCTCGAGGTCGTCCATGTCGTAGAGCGTCACGCCCGCCAGCTCGCGCACCGACGGGTCGATGTCGCGCGGCACCGCGATGTCGATGATCACCAGCGGCCGCGCGTCGCGCCCCTCGAGCACCAGCGCCAGCTCCTCGCGGCCGACGAGCTGGTGCGGCGACGACGTGCAGCTGACGACGATGTCGGCCAGCGCCAGCTCATTGGGCAGCTCGTCGAGCGGGACGGCCGACCCGGAGTAGCGCTCGGCCAGGCCGAGCGCACGGTCGTAGTGGCGATTGGCGACGAAGACGGCGTGCGCCCCGCGCTCCTTGAGCGCCTGCGCCGTCCGCTCGCCCTGCTCGCCGGCGCCGATCACGAGCACGCGGCGGTCCGAGAGGTCGCTGGTGGCGAGGCCGCCGCCCGGGGCATGCGTGCCCGCGCCGCCGGCGTCGATCGACGTGCCTGCTCGCGACGTGTCGTCGCCGGTCGTGGCGCCGTCCGCGGGGCAGGTCGCACCGTCGCCGGCCGCGGGTCCCCCCTCGCGGGGCGCCTCGCCGCTCGCCGGGCAGTGCTCGTCACGCGGCGCGGGAGCCGCGGGCCCGACCCCGAGGCTGCGGCAGGCCAGCTCGGCGGCGACGCTCGCGACGGACACCCTCGACCGTCCGACGCCGGTCTCGGTCCGCACGCGCTTGCCGGCGGCGAGCGCGTCGCGGAAGAGGCGGTTGGCGACCGGACCGGTCATCCCCTCGACCAGCGCGAGCTCGTAGGCGCGCTTGACCTGGCCCTGGATCTCGGCCTCGCCGACGATCATCGAGTCGAGCCCGGCGGCGACGGAGAAGAGGTGGCGCGCGACGTCGGTCTCGCGCAGCGCGTAGAGCGAGTCGGCGAGCTCGGTCGGGCGGGTCTCGGCCTGACGGGCGAGCACGGCGAGCGCCGCGCTCTCGGCGGCGACGGCGTCGGTGGCGACGAGGTAGAGCTCGGTGCGGTTGCAGGTCGAGATCGCGACCGCCTCGTGGATCTCCTCGTGTCCGGTCAGCTCGGCGAGCACGGTCGTCGCGCGACCCTCGGTGAGCGCGAGCCGCTCGCGCAGCTCCAGCGGCGCCGTCTTGTGCGACACCCCGAGCGCGAGCAGCTCGCCGCTCATGCGACGGGCTCCCCGTCGCGCGGCTCGGCGCCGGGAGCGGCGGCCCGGTCGTCATCGCGCTCGGCGATCTCGACCAGCTCGGTCAGCTCGCGGTCGATCCGCGCGATCTTGGCGCTGATGATCGCGACGTAGAGGACGATCAGCGTGAAGAAGACGACGTAGGCGGCGGCGACGTACTTGCCGGCCTCGTCGAGGGGGAGCGCGGGCATCAGGCCGTCGCCTCCGCCTCGAGCCTGCGGCGCAGGCGCTTGAGCTGCATCGAGGCGTGCTTGCCGGTCAGCTCGAGCTTCCAGAGCGTGACGAACAGCAGCGTCACCGCGATGATCGAGACGAGGAACGTCAGCCGCATGTCGCCCGGCATCGATCCGCCGGTCTGCGACAGCACGCGCGGGTGGGTGAACGCCTCGGCCATCCGCACGGCGGCGAAGTTGATCGGCACGAACGCGCCCGCGGCGATCGCGAACACCGACGAGTAGCGCGCCTGGCGGTCGGGGTCCTCGATCGAGAAGCGCAGCGGGTAGTAGACGCAGTAGAGCAGGAAGACGACGAGGAACGAGACCAGCACCGGCTCGTCCCAGACCCACCAGTGGCCCCACGCCGCCTTCGCCCAGATCGCGCCGGTGATCAGCACCGCGACGCCGAAGATGATCGACATGTGGATGGCCACGTAGGAGCGCGCGTCCCACGCGCGGTCGCCGCTGCGCAGGTACCCGATCGCCATGATCCCGCCGGCGACGAAGCCGCACAGCGCGACGATCGCGAGCGGCACGTGGACGTAGAAGATCTTCTGGACGAAGCCCTGGTCGGCGTCGTTGGGCGCGTAGAAGAAGACGAGCGCCAGCGACGCCGCCATCAGGACGACGGTGGCGATCGACAGCGGCTTGAGGCCCTTGGAATACACCTAGTCGTCCAGGAGGAAGTCGAACACGGCGACGGCGATCAGCACGAAGACCACATCGTAGAGGCTCAGCAGACCCAGCCAGCGCCCCAGGTCCTCGGGTGACTGGTCGCCGCGCAGCAGCGGCTCGGTGGCGGAGGCGGCCGAGATCAGCAGCGGCATCACGAGCGGCAGCAGCAGCAGCGGCACGATCAGCTCGTGCGCGCGCGTCTCGGCGGCGAGCGCCGACACCAGCGCGCCGATCGCCGCCAGGCCGAGGTTGGCGGCGAGCAGGACGGGGATCAGGATCGGCAGCGCCGGCAGCAGGTCGGGCCCGAGCAGGAACAGCGCGAACGCCGGGACCGCGACGAGCTCGAGCACGCACAGGTAGAGGAACAGCGCCGCCGCCTTCGCCAGCCACAGCGCCGTGCGGTCGACCGGAGCGAGCAGCAGGCCGTCGATGCCGCCCTGCTCGCGCTCGACCGCGAACAGCCGCGACACGCCGATCACCGCCGCGAGCAGCAGCGTCACCCACAGCGCACCCGACGCCAGGCTGCCCTCGAGCGCGTCACGATCGAGCCCGAAGTGGAACAACACGAACACGGTGACCGTGAACAGCGTCATCGCCGGCACCGACTCCTTGGTGCGCAGCTCGATCGCGAGGTCCTTGCGGAGGATCGTCGCGGCGGTGCGGATCACGACGCCGGCTCCGCCGCGCGCCGTCGCCGCGGCCGTCCTGGGAGCGCGAAGCGCGGTGGGCCGGGCGGCCGTCGTGCTGGTCCGCGCGCCTTGCCTCCCGCCCTCACGAGTAGAGCCCCCGAGCCGCAGCCGCGTCGACCTCGGCCGCCGGCCGGCAGAGCTCCTGCCTGCCGGCGCGCAGCCCAAGTGCGACGTCGGCCTCCGCCAACCCGCCTTCGACGTCGTGAGTGACGAGCACGCGCGTCTTCCCCGACGCCCGCCCGATGAGCGGCTCGAGCGCCTCCGCCGCCGCGGGATCGAGATTCGCCCGCGGCTCGTCGAGCAGCAGCAGCGCCGGGTCGTGGAGGGTCGCCCGCGCCACCGCCAGCCGCTGCACCATCCCCTTCGAGAGGTCGCGCACCGGCTCGTCCGCCCGCCGCGCCATTCCCACAGCTTCCAGTAGCTCTTCTACTCGCGCGAGCCCTCCCTCCGCGCCCGATGCAGGCTTGCCGCCGATGGACGGCGCGAATCCTGAATCCGGCTCGGCCGGGCGGCTGGAGCCGCCAGCCGGTGCAGGCTTGTCGCCGATAGACGGGGTAAGTCCTGCATCGGCCTTGAAGAGGCCGTGGAGCCGCGCGTGGTAGACGAGATTCTCGCGGCCGGTGAGGTCGCGGTAGAGCAGCGGATCGTGGCCGAGGTAGCCGATCAGCGCGCGCGCCTTCCACGCCTCGCCGGGCAGCTCGTGTCCCAGCACGCGCACGACACCCGCGTGCGGCCGCAGCAGCGTCGCCAGCACGCGCAGCAGCGTCGTCTTGCCGGCCCCGTTCGGCCCCAGCACCGCCAGCGTCTGGGCACCCTCCAGCCGCACCGTCACCCCCGACAGCGCCACCCGCTCGCCGTAGCGTCGCTCGACGCCGTCCAGATCGAGTGCCGGAGCGCTCACAGCGCCCGGACAGTACCGGCGTCAGGCAGGCGTGGCGGTCCGCTGGGCGGCGGCGATCAGGTCGCGCACGGCGTCCTCGTCGCCGGCGCGCAACAGCTCGACGGGGTCGGGCGAGCCGTTGACGATCGACTCGAAGAACGCCTTGCGGTCCTGGTAGGTCGGCAGCGTGCCCTTGGCCCAGCCGCGGACGTCGTTGAGCATGATCGCCAGGCGGGCGTACTCCTCGCCGAACAGCTCGGACACCTCGCGCTTCATCCGCTTCGCCAGCGCCGGTGAGGCGCCGGCGGTCGAGATCGCGATCGCCAGCGGCCCAGTGCGGACGATCGCCGGCAGGATGAAGTTGCACAGCGGCGGGACGTCGACGATGTTCACGAGCATCGCCCGCCGCTCGGCGTCCTCGTAGATGCGGATGTTGGTGTCGGTCGAGTCGGTGCAGGCGATCGCCATGAACACCCCCTCGAGGTCGTCCGGTCCGGCGTACTCGCGCCGCTCCCAGCGGATCGATCCCTCGGCGGCGAGCGCCTCCAGCTCCGGCCCGGCATCCGGTGCGATCACCGTCACGTCGCCGTCGCAGGCCAGCAACCCCTCAGCCTTCTCCAGCCCCATCGCCCCGCCCCCGACCACCACGCAGCGCCGCCCACGCAACTTCAGGCAGGCGATGTAGAACGGCGTGTCGAGCATGTCGCGCACGCAGGTCTGATCGCAGATCCCGCGCTTGAACTGGCAGACGCACTCCTTGCCCGCGTATGCGGCGGCTGGCATGTCGACCAGTCTAGGCCCCCTAGTCTTGGTCGCGAATGGCCGACGGCTACTTCACCGACGCGTCGATGCTGCGCACCGTTCACCGCGAGCGCGCGCTCGCCCTGTCGGGCCCGCGCGCGCTGCTCATGCAGGCCGCCCACCCGCTCGCCGTCAAGGGCCTGCTCGCCCATTCGACCGCAGTCGACGAGCCCTACGACCGCCTCGCCCGCACGGCCGAGAACATGGCGACGATCGGCTTCGGATCGCGCGAGGACGCCGACGCCGTGACCGCCCGGGTCCGCGCCATGCACGCGCGCGTGAAGGGTCGCACGACCGAGGCCGTGGGAAGGTACCCGGCCGGAACGCCCTACCGCGCCGACCAGCCCGACCTGCTGCTCTGGGTGCTGTTCACGCTCGTCGACAGCGGCGCGGTCGTCTATCGCAAGTACGTCCGCTCGATGTCGCGCGCGCAGGAGGCGGCGTACTGGGAGGACTACAAGGTCGTCGGCGAGCTGTTCGGCCTCGAGCGCTGCGACATGCCCGACACGCTCGACGACCTCCACGCCTACCGCCGCGACATGCTGACCGGCGACGAGCTCCAGGTGACCGACTGGGCGCGCGAGAAGGCGCGCAAGATCGTCCTCGACCCGCCGGTGCCCTGGATCGCCCGCCCGCTGCTGGAGACCGCGAACTTCATCACGATCGCCCTGCTGCCCGACCCCATCCGCCGCTAGTACGGCTTCTCGCCGCTGCCGCCCGCGCCGCTGCGCAAGCTGCTCGTCGCCGGCGGCGCCGAGTACGTCAAGCGGGGCGTGGTGCCGTTCCTGCCGGAGCGGCTGCGGCTCGTGCCGGCGGCGCGCCGCGCTCCAGCCGCCTGACCACCTCGCGAGCGAACGATCGTTGGGGCATTGGCCCCAAGGATGCTTCGCTCGGGGCTCGGGGCTCGGGGCTCAGGGCCTAGCTGCGCTTGACGACCTTGGCGCCGAGCCGCGCGAACGAGCGGGCGCCGCGGCGCAGGGCGGCGGCCTTGTCGGAGTCGCGGCCGTAGAGCAGCGTGGCCGCCTCGTGGAGGCCGCGGCCGAGCGAGCTGTCGTAGGGGTGCCACCAGAAGTTGCGGGTGAGGCCCGGCTCCCACGAGAGCTGCTTGACGTTGACGCACTCGTAGAAGCCGAACTTCGAGTGCGAGCGGCCGAGGCCGGAGTCCTTGACGCCGCCCCAGGCGCACGAGCACGTTCCATGCGAGTACATGTGGTCGTTGATCCAGACCATGCCGGACTGGATCCGGCGGGCGATCCGGTCCCCTCGCGCGCGGTCGGCGGTCCAGACCGAGGCGCCGAGGCCGAACTCCGAGTCGTTGGCGAGAGCGATCGCCTCGTCGTTGGAGTCGACCGCGATCACCGGGATCACCGGGCCGAAGATCTCCTCGCGCATGATCCGCATGTCGTGGGTGACGTCGGTCAGGACCGCCGGCGCGTACCAGTCGCCGGTCCCGCCGGGCGGTGGCGCCGTGGGCCCGCCACAGCGCAGCGTCGCGCCGTTCGCCACCGCGTCGTCGACCAGCTCGGCGACCAGGTCGTGCTGCTCGCGGGACACCATCGGCCCGATCTCGGTTCGCCAGTCCATCGGGTCGCCGACGTGCAGCGCCTGCGCGCCGCGCACCAGCTCGTCGGTGAAGCGCTCGGCGACGTCTCGCATCACATACACGCGCTCGATCCCGCTGCACGTCTGCCCCGCGTTCGCGAAGCCGCCCCACAGGGCGCCCGACACCGCGTTGCCGATGTGCGCGTCGGACAGCACGATCATCGGGTCCTTGCCGCCGAGCTCGAGCACCGAGCCCTTCATCCGCTCGGCGCACTTCACCCCCACCGCGCGGCCCACCTCGACCGACCCGGTGAAGAAGATCTTCGCCGCGCTCGACTCGACCAGCGCGTTGCCGACCTCCCCGCCGCCGTGCACCGTCCGCACCAGGCCCTCCGGCAGCCCGGCGCGCTCGAAGACCTCCTGGATCTTCTGGCCGATCAGCGGCGTCAGCGACGCCGGCTTGAGCACGACGCCGTTGCCGCACATCAGCGCGATCGCCACCTCGCCCATCGGGATCGACCACGGGTAGTTCCACGGCGCGATCACGCCGACGACGCCGAGCGGCTCGTAGGCGAAGCGCGCCCGCTTCTGCTTGACCCAGATCGGCAGCTTCACCTTCTCGTCGGCGAGGATGCCGGGGCCCGCGTCGGCGACCCAGTTGAGCGCGTCGATCGTCGGCAGCAGCTCCATCGCATACGACTCGTTGCGCGGCTTGCCCTGCTCGCGCGTCAGCAGCTCCGACAGCACGTCGAGCGAGTCGACGATCACCTGTCCGGCCCGCCGCATGTAGCGCGCTCGGTCCTCGACGGGCAGCGCCGCCCAGAACGGCTGGACCTCGGCGACGTCGTCGACCACCGACTGCACCTGGTCCGGGGAGATCGTCGGCAGCGCGCCGAGGCGGCGGCCGTCGATCGGGGAGAACGTCTCGAGCTGGCCCTGCGCGGGCGGTGACTTGGCCTCCATGCCAGCCATTGTTGCGGAGCCTGCGCTGGCTGGCCTGTATCCCGTTCGGTTAGAACATCATTCGAGAAGAAAGTTCTAGAATGATCTTCTAGTCATCCGGGGTATCGCGCCCTCGGGAACGACGTATGTCTTCGAGCCGCTCGGCGAGGTTGCGCTCGTAGCCGAACGGCGACAGCTCCAGGAACCGTCGCCCGACGGCGTTGTCGGGCATCAGCTCCTGGGGCGCCGTCCCGGTCGGGTTGTCGTGCGGGTACTCGTAGCCCTCGCCGCGGCCGAGCTTCTTCGCGCCCGGGTAGTGGGCGTCGCGCAGGTAGTCGGGCGGGATCGGCGCGCCGTTCTGGCGAACCCAGGCGCGGGCGTGGCCGAGCGCCGCGTAGGAGGCGTTCGACTTGGGGGCGAGCGACAGGTACACCGCCGCCTGGGCCAGCGCGTGCGAGCACTCCGGCAGCCCGACGCGGTCGACCGCCTGGGCGGCGGCGGTCGCGATCGACAGCGCCTGCGGGTCGGCGTTACCGATGTCCTCGCTGGCGAGGATCACCATCCGCCGCGCGATGAAGCGTACGTCCTCGCCGCCCTCGAGCATCGCCGCCAGGTAGAGCAGCGAAGCGTCGGGGTCCGAGCCGCGCGTCGCCTTGATCCAGGCCGAGATGAGGTCGTAGTGGCGGTCGCCGTCCTTGTCGTAGAGGACCGCGCGGCGTTGCAGCGCGTCCTCCGCGCGGGCGAGCGTGACGTGGCCGCGTCCAGGCGCGCCGGTCGTCTGCTCGCCGCTGGGGCGCTGGCCGCCCGAGCCGGCGGCGTCCACTCCCGCGTCGCCCTCCCGCGTGGTCGCGCCGGCCTCGGCGGCGGCCGTCTCCGCGGCGAGCTCCAGCGCGGCCAACGCGGTCCGCGCGTCGCCGCCCGCCCGCGCCGCGAGGAACTCCAGCGCGTCGTCGTCGACCTTCGGCGGCTCGGCGATCCCGCGCTCCGGGTCCTCCAGCGCTCGCCGCAGCAGCGCCAGCACGTCGCGCTCCTCGAGTGCGCGCAGCTCGTAGACCCGGCAGCGCGACAGCAGCGCGGAGTTCACCTCGAAATACGGGTTCTCGGTCGTCGCGCCGACCAGCCAGACCAGCCCCTCCTCGACCGCCGGCAGCAGCACGTCCTGCTGCGCCTTGTTGAAGCGGTGGATCTCGTCGAGGAAGAGGATCGTCCCCTCGCCGCCCCCGGCCCGCCGCTCCTCGGCCCGCGCCAGCACGTCGCGCACCTCCTTGCGCCCCGCGTTGACCGCCGATATCTCCTCGAACGCCGCGCGCGCCCGCACCGCCATCAGCCGCGCCAGCGTCGTCTTCCCGGTCCCCGGCGGCCCGTAGAGGATCATCGAGTGCGGGTGGCCGTCCTCCAGCGCGCCGCGCAGCGCCGAGCCCTCCTCGAGCAGGTGCTCCTGCCCGACGAACTCGTCCAGCTCGACCGGGCGCATTCGCGCCGCGAGCGGTTGCGCGCTCGCCGGCACCGCCGTCCGGCCCCTCGCCGCCGCGCCCTCTTCCTCTCCGAACAGCCGGTCCACTCGCCGAATCCTCGCAGCCACGGCGGCGTTACCCGATCAATACGAAGTTGTTGAAGCGATGCATACCGCTGTTACATTGATCGACATACGATGGCACGAGTGAAGCGGACGACGATCAACCTCGACCTCGACCTGCTCGACGAGGCCTCCGACGCGCTGGGCACCTCACGCATGACCGACACGGTTCATGCCGCCATGACCGAGGTGGTCAGGCGACGAAAGCTGGAGGCCTTGACGAAGCTGGAGCTCCCCGGCATGAGCTTGGAGAAGCTGAAGGAGATGCGTCGTCCGCGCAACTTCGACCATCTGCTCGACTGACACCGATGGTCCTCGCGGACACGTCGGCATGGTTTCTGTCGCGGCGACCGGATGCGGTGCCGGCCAAGCAGGTGCTCGACGAGCTTCTACTCGCCGCGCAGATCGCGATCTGCGACATGGTCCGCTTCGAGCTCGTGTACTCATCCAGGAACGCGGACGAGATGGCCGCGGTCCTAACCAACCTGGAAGCGCTTTTCGACTGTCCGGTCGGCAAGCCGCAGTGGGATCGTGCCCTGACCGTCTACTGGCGCCTGGCTCAGCAGGGCGGGGCCCACCACCGTTCCGTGGGGCATCAGGACCTTCTCATCGCGGCGGCTGCAGAGGCCGCGGGCGCGACCGTTCTCCACTACGACGAGAACTTCGACCGGATCGCGGCGATCACCGGTCAGCCGACGAGCTGGATCGTTCCGCGCGGATCGCTCTAGCGATCGGTCTCGCCCGCCCCGCGGTAACCCCGCTCCAGCTCGCGCTCGGCCGCCTCCGGCCCGAGGATCGGCAGGACCGAGGTGTACATCAGGTCGGGCAGGACGTTGGGGAGGTCCTCGGCGCGGCCGGAGGCGACCTCGCGGTGGACGATCTCGCTCATCCCGCCGACCATGTTCAGCGCGAGCGCGGGCGGGCGGGCGCGGTCGTCCTCGAGCCGGCCGGTGTCGAAGACGATCGTGAAGCCGCGCATCGCCTCGTTGCGCGCGGCGATCGCGCGCGGGCCGGCGGTCATCACCTCGATGAAGCAGAGACGGGCGGCGGCGGGGTCGCGCGCGAGCGCGTGTAGAAGGGCGCTGAGCGCGGCGCGGACGCGGTCGGCCCACTCGTCCTGGGTCTCGAACGCCTCGAGCGTCAGCGTCAGCAGCCGCGCCAGGTCGCGCTCGTAGGCCTGGATGAAGCACTGCTCCTTGTCGTCGAACAGCTTGTAGAAGGCCTTGCGGGTAACGCCGGCCTGCTTGATCACGCCGGCGATCGAGGCGTCGTGGTAGCCGAGCTCGCCGGACAGCGCCTTCATCGCGTCGAGGATCCGGTTGCGCTGCGAGGCCGCGACCTCGTCGGCCGACAGCCCGTGCCGCCCGCGCGGCAGCTGGTCGGGCCGGCGCGGCGGCAGCTTGCGCCGGGGACGGGCGGGTGTCGTGTCCTCACGCGCCGCCGCGCCCGAGGGCTCTGCGCGCTCGCTGCGATCCTCGTCAGCGGCCATCGCGAATCACAAACCCACGATACCCCGCGGCGGGGGTCGACCGCAATGGTCGGCGTACCCTAACAACAGATAGCCGGAGGTAAACCAACATCTAGCCGCTATACTAACCAACATATGGCCGCAGTGGTGATCCGGCGTCACGGCCGAGCGGCGGCGGTCGACGCCCTAAGGGACGCACGGGTCGTGCTGATCTCCGGCGCCCGTCAGACCGGCAAGAGCACGCTCGCGATGTCGGTCGCTCGCAACGAGCATCCGGCGAGCTTCATCACCCTCGACGACGACGGCCACCGCGCCGCGGCCCAAGCCGACCCGAAGGGGTTTCTCTCCAGGCGAACCGGCCCAATCGTGATCGACGAGATCCAGCGGGCGCCCGAGCTGCTGCTCGCCATCAAGATGGCGGTGGACACCGACGACACGCCCGGCCGGTTCCTCCTGACGGGGTCGGCCAATATCCTCTCGGCGCCGCGCGCCATGGACTCCCTGGCGGGGCGGATCGAAATCGTGACCCTCTGGCCGCTTTCGCAAGGCGAGCTGGCCGGAGTCGGCGAGGGTTTCGTCGACGCGCTGCTCGGCGGTGGTCCTCCGAGCGGAGCTCCGGACCCGGTCGACTTCCACGGACTGGCGCGCCTGCTCTCCCGCGGAGGATTCCCCGAGGTCGTCACCCGGGACCAGCAAGCGCGGCGACGTCGTTGGTTCGAGAGCTATCTGCGCTCGCTGGTCGAGCGCGACATTCGGGACCTGGCCGACGTCAGGCGCTCGGACGAGATCGAGCGCCTCCTGCGGCTGATCGCCACTCGCGTTGGGAACATCCTCCAACCCGCCAACCTGGCCCACGACCTCTCGATCGGCCGGTTCACAGTCGAGTCGTACATCGGGTTGCTCGAGACGCTTTACATCGTCCGCCGCTTGCCGGCGTGGAGGCCGGCCTTGGGCACGCGCGTCATTCACGCGCCGAAGGCCTATGTGGTCGACTCGGGCCTACTCTGCCACCTGCTCAATGCCGACTCCGAGCGGATCGTCGATGACGTCAGGCTCTCCGGAATGGTCCTGGAGAACTTCGTCGCCATGGAGGTGTTGCGCCAGCTCGAGTGGTCCAAGGAGCGTGTCTTTCTGCACCACTTCCGCGACAAGGACAACCGCGAGGTGGACTTGGTGCTCGAATCCGCGCGTGGGAAGGTGGCGGGGATCGAAGTCAAGGCAAGCGCCACCGTCCGTCCGCAGGACTTCAGGGGCCTCAAGCGGTTGAAGCGGCTGGCTGGAGACCGGTTCGCGTGCGGGATCGTCCTCTACGTGGGCGAGCACAGCGTCCCGTTTGGCGAGGGCCTCTGGGCGGTCCCCGTCAGCGCGCTTTGGGCGCCTGGCTAGAGCCGGGCCACGGCGACGATCGTGTCGACGCTCGGCAGCCTGGCCGGCGTGCGGCGGTCGACCGGGTCGTAGGTCAGCTCGAGGAAGCCGCCGACCAGCGCGAGCGCGGACACCTCGGCGATGCGCCGGTTGGGACGCAGTTCGCGCAGCGGCTGGGCGAAGAGGTCGGCGAGGCGGGCGGTGGTCCCCGCCCGTCGCTCACGCGCGGCCGGGCCGGCGCTGAGTGCCTCGACGAAGCAGGCGCGTGCGCGGTCGGGGTCGGTCGCGCAGAAGTCGAGCAGCGCGGAGACGCCGGCACGGATGCGGGTGGCGGGATCCTCATCCGCCGCCATCGCCTCGCTGACCCGGCCGAGCAGCTCGGCGGCGATCTCGCCGTAGCTGGCGAGGAAGGCGCGCTCACCGGCGTCGTCGGCCGTGGGGACGGTGCTGTCGAGGCCTCCCGCGGGCGACGGCTCACGTTCGAGGAAGGGCAGCGTCAGCGTGGACATCAGGTCCGACCGCAACGCGGGCAGGCCCGCCGTCCGCCCAGCCGCGACCTCGCGGTGGAGCAGCTCCGACAGGTAGCCGACGGCGCCGGCAGTGGCGGCGCGCGAGTGCGTGGCCGCGCCGTTGCCGTCCCGGCCGGGCGGCGCGAACAGCGGATCGAGCCGCGCCATCTCGATGTTGCGTCGCTCGAGCGCCAGCGGGCCGGCGGCCAGCGCCTCGACGAAGCAGATCCGTGCCGCGTCCGCGTCGGCGGACAGCGCGCCGAGCAGGACGCCAAGCGCCGTGCGCAGCCGGTCCACCCACGGCTCGTCCCCCTCGAAGGCCTGCAGCGTGGGGGCCAGCAGCCGCTCCAGCTCGCGCTCGTAGACGGCGACGAAGCACTCCTCCTTGCCGCCGTAGAGCTCGTAGAAGGTCTTGCGCGACACCCCCGCGTGGCGAATCACCTCCGCCACGGGCACGTCCCGGTAGCCCCTGCCGGACACCAGCTCGCGCATCGCCGCCAGCACGCGCTCGCGCTGCGAGCTGACGACCTGCTCAGGCGTCAGCCCGTGATTTCCGCCGCGGATCTGATCCGGCCGCGTCCTTCCCGCTGAGACGCCCGGAACCAGAGCGGCCCGCCTGGGGGCTCTCGGTCCATGTTCGGGCATGCGGCGACTGTACTACGGAGACTCATGGGTGTCTAGTCCACCATCCAGATTCTGCGCTATATCAGCCGTAAACAAGCCTGGTGCCCGTTCCCTGTTGACAGCTAGACACCTATCGGTTTACCGTGGAGAACGTCGGGTGTCCATATGGGCCCGGCGGGGCGAGGAACCGAGCGAAGGAGTGCCTAGATGCAGGCTGACCCGAAGAACCTGACGTCAAGCGGCGGACTTGCCGCGCGCAAGGGCGTGCTTCTTGCGCTGGCGGTGAGCCTGCTGGCGGCGTTGGTGTTCGGTGTGACGCTTGCTCAGGGTGCGAAGGAGGTGATGACGTTCTTCGGTGTCTCGGGGAGTGCTGGCGCTCAGTTCAGCACGCCGCGTGATGTTGCGGTGAATGAGTCGGGTGCGGGTGCGGCTGATGTGGGCGATGTTTATGTGGCCGATGATGCCAATCATCGGGTTCAGGTCTTCGATTCCGAGGGGGATTTCAAGTTCGCCTTTGGCCGGAATGTGATCGCTGCGTCGGGTGCTGGTGATCTTGGGGATGTGTTTGAGAGGTGTGTGGTTGCGGCTGATTGTCAGGCGGGTTCGTTTGGTACTACGGCGGATGGTCCGGCGGGTGAGTTCGACAATCCGCAGGGTGTTGCGGTCAATCAGTCGACTGGCGGTGTGTATGTGCGCGATCGCGATAACCGGCGTGTGCAGCAGTTCGACGCGGCGGGCAACTTCGTTCGTGCTTGGGGCTTTGGTGTCGCGACTGGTGTTGCGGCGTTTGAGGTCTGTACCGTCAGTTGTTTGCCGGGTCTGACGGGTGCGGGTGGCGGCCAGTTCGCGACTACTTCGACGAACGGGACGGGGATCGCGGTATCGCCCGCGACTCAGGATGTGTTTGTTGGCGATCCGCAGAACCGTCGTGTGTTGCAGTTCGAGTCTGATGGCGATTTCGTGCGTGGCTGGGGTTGGGACGTCGATACTTCTGATGGTGCGTCGACGAATGTGTTCGAGGTTTGCGCGGCGGCTTGTCGGGCGGGTCAGAACGCCGTGCCGAACACTTCGAATGGCCAGTTCGGCGCTGGACAGCCGCTTCATCTAGCGGTCGACGCAGCCGGTGTTGTGTATGCGAGCGACTCGACGTCGGCTAACCGTGTGGTCCGTTTCGATGCTGATCTCGCGGGCGCTGCGGGCAACGCTACGGCCGCGTTGATGACCGCGATCGCCGCGCCGCCTCTGTTGACGGGGGCTACTTCGGGTCTCGAGGTCGATCCCGACTCCGATGCGGGCGGCTCGGATGAGGACGTCCTGCACGTGTTGCGCGATCCGACGACTGGCAACACCGTCGTGCAGCAGTTCGGCCCGGTCAACGACCCGGGCGCGGCTGTCGCTCCGACTGGCGCCGATGACACCCACGGCGCGGGGGCGGGCTTTACGACGACGACCGGCCTCGGAATCGACAGCGCGACCAACCGCCTGTTCGTCTCGACGACGGCGGCGACGGTCGGGGCGTCGGGCCATCGCGTCTATGTCCTCGGCGAGGCGCCGGCCCCGACCGCTTCGATCGATTCTGTCGACACCGCCTCGACGTCGGCGACGGTTGAGGGGTCGATCGACGCCAACGGCGCCCAGACCGGCTACCACTTCGAGTTCTCCACCGACGGCGGCTCGACGTGGACCAACCGCCCCACGGGCAACGACCTGCCGGTCGGCTCCGGCGATGACGCCGAGGACGTCAGCTATCAGCTCGAGGGTCTCGATCCCGGCACCGACTACAGCGTGCGCCTGGTCGCGAAGCAGGTCTTCGGCACGGCTGCGGGGATCTCGAACGTCGAGACGTTCACGACCGATGCGGCGGCGCCGGTCGTCGGTCCGCTCAGCGCCGACGCGGGCGCGACCGACGCGACGCTCACGGGGCGCATCGATCCAAGCGGCGAGGCGACTACCTACCGCTTCGAGTACGGCCCCACCACCGACTACGGCAACGAGGCCCCCGTTCCCGACGGCGACCTTCCCGCGGGAGACGCATCGGTGCCCGTCATGGCGGACATCTCCGACCTCGAGCCAGCGACGACATATCACTACCGCCTAGTCGCCGAGAACGACACCGGCGTCACCGAGGGGGCAGACCACGTCTTCGCCACGGGGTCCGAGTTGTCGAGCTCCTGCCCGAACGAGGACCTCCGCCTCGGGGCCAGCTCGCGGCTTCCCGGCTGCCGGGCCTACGAGCAGGTATCCCCGGTCGACAAGAACGGCGGAGACGTGGCCTGGACCAGCGGAACCGTTTCGGGTGGTAGGACGGTCGCCGAGGACGGAACGAAGGCGATGTTCGCCTCGCTGACCGAGTTCGCGGGAGGTCCGTCCGGGGGGTCTCTAAGCCCGAGTCCCTATGTCGCGCGACGGACCACGGATGGGTGGACGACGTCGCCGATGCTGACGCGCTCCGAGCCCGAGGCCGCCGGCGCTGAGGCCGACCTGTCGTCGGCCGATCTCGGCCGCTCGCTGCTGAAGTCCTCAGGCGTGCTCGAGTCCGACCCGCCCGACCCGCTCAACCTGGACATCAATCTCTATATGCGAGACAACGACGCGGGAGTGACGAGCCCCTTCGCTGCCATAGCTGAGACCTCTGGCACCGGGACGGGCCTCTTCTTCGCTCCTGTCGCGTCGCCTGACATGGAGAGTGTGGTCTTCGTCAGCACGGCCGTGCTGACGGCAGATCCCGGCATCCCGACGTCGTCCTTTACCCAGAAGGTCTACGAGAAGGCTGGCGGCCAGATCCGGCTGGTCAGCGTGCTGCCGGATGGAACACCAGTTCCCTCGACCGCTCTACCGGCCGGAGCACCGCGGAACCCAGGAACGCCTTCGTCGACAGTCGGCGGCGTTTCCGATGACGGAGACCACGTCTTCTTCAGCTCATTTGCCGGGAGCACTCCGGATGCCGTCTACCGTCGCGACGACGGCGCGACGACGGCGTTGGTGTCCCCGTCGCAGCGGGAGGTCGCCGATCCAGCCGGTGCCAGGGGCAAGCGCTTCGAGTTCGCGACGCCTGACGGTGATCGCGTCTTCTTCTCGAGCGCGGAGATGCTCACCGACGATGCGAACACCGGCCCTGGCCCGACCCGGCCGGGTAACGATCTCTACCGCTACGACGTCGAGGACGACGAGCTCGTCGACATATCGGCGACGTCCGGTGGAAACGGCGCGGACGTCGTCCACGTGCTCGGCTTCGACGACGCGGGCGACCGCGTGTACTACGTCGCGCGCGGTGCGGTGGTCCCGGGCGATGGGCCCGGTGGGGACCCGGATCCCGTGCCGGGCGAGCCGAACGTCTACCTCTGGGAGGACGACGGCACGGCACGCGGCACGACCCGCTTGGTGGCGACGCTCAGCCCGGCTGACAGCTCGAATTGGTTCAATCTCGGCGGCCGCTGGACGGCACGGACCACGCCCGACGGCGCGCAGCTCGTGTTCCAGTCCGAGGCGAGCCTGCCCGGCAGCGGAGGCGCCGGCGTGGTCCAGGTCTACCGCTACGACACCGAAGCAGGCGGAGGAGCCGGCGAGCTCGTGTGCGTCTCGTGCAATCCGTCTGGGAACCAGCCGATCGGGCCCTCGAGCGTGCCGCGCCACGTGCTCAGCGATGGCGTCCAGCGCTGGGAGCTCCCGCGCGCCCTCTCGGAGGATGGGCGACGCGTCTTCTTCGACAGCGAGGACGCGCTCGTACCAGGTGACTCCAACGGCGAGATCGACGCCTACATGTGGGAGGACGGCGAGGTCAACCTGCTCTCGACCGGCACGAGCGAGACCGAGTCTCACTTCTACAACGCGAGCCGCAGCGGCGACGACGCCTTCATCCTCACCGACCAGGCATTGGTCACACAAGACAAGGATGACCTCGTCGACCTCTACGACGCGCGCGTCGGCGGTGGATTCCCTAGCGCGCCAGACCGTCCCGATTGCGATGGTGATGAGTGTCAGGAGGGCTCGATGGTGCCGCCTCCGGGCGACGCGGGCAGCACTGACATCCATAGTGCCGGCGATGTCGAGTCCAGGCTCAGGCTGGTGCTCGGGCTCCGTCGTCCAGCCGGGACAAAGCTCGCTCGGTTGGTGCGTGGCCGGAAGGTCGGTCTGCGCGTCCACGTCACCCGTTCGGCGAAGGTCACTGTTGTCGTCCGCGCGCGGGTAGGCGGTAGGCGACGGATCGTCGCCCGAGGAAGGGCTCGAGCGAGGAAGGCGGGGAACGTCGTGGTCGGGTTGCGTCTCAGCAAGCAGGCACGCCGCCAGCTCGGGCGCAAAGGCGCGATGAGTCTCTCGCTGCGCGCCAGCGCTCCCGGCGCCAGATCGCAATCGCTGACCCTCCGACTGCGGACGGGCAGGTGAGGCGGATGACCAGCATGTACCACGCCAACCTCGCCATGAACTCCAAGGAGACCAAATCGATGTTCGACATACCTAGAGCTGTCAGGGTCCTCGCAGCTGTGGGGGGGGTCGTGTGTCTGCTTCTCATGATGGCCGCGATGCCGTCCCAAGCCGATGCTGTCGTGGCCTGGGATGCCGAGACCTCGTGGGGACCCACGACCCTCCAGCCGAACGGCCGCGGCGGCGTCTCTATGGAGGTCGGAAACGTTGGTGGCGACCAAGCTACGGGTTGGCCCACGGTGGCGGTCACCCTGCCGCCAGGCGTGACTTTCGACGAGAACAACACCGACGGCGGCGCGGGCTGGACGTGCTCCGTGGCCGGCGATCCTCAGACGGTCACGTGCGGCAACCCCGTCTTCGGGTCTTTCTTTCCGCCGATGGGGCATACGTATGTTGGCGTCACCCTTCCGGTCAGGCTCATGTTCACGGTCGATGTGGCGCCGAGCGCGCCGGTCGGGCTCCACGAGATGTCGGTGACGCTCAGCGGCGCCGGCGCGCTCGGCGCGCCGGTGACCGAGGAGCTAGACGTCCAGATCGGAGGAGCCGTATCGGAGTTCGGCCTGATCGACGGGACGTTCTCCGCGGGCGCCTTCGACGAGACGGGTGCGGACTACACGCAGGCCGGAGGTCATCCGTATTCGGCGGTGACGGAGTTCACCACTACGAAGGGCTTCAACGAGCCGACCGATGAGGGGGGCTGGAGCCAGATCGTCGAGCCTCTCGAGAACATGAAGGATGTGGTGGTCGACCTTCCGGCGGGGTTCGCTGGCAATCCTCTGGCCACGCCGACCTGCAGGAAGCCGGCGGTGCAGCAGGACGCCTGTCCGCCCGCCGCCCAGGTCGGGTTGGGGATGGCGCGCAACGTCGCAGCTCCCCAGGGCCAAATCTCCGCGATCTACAACGTCGTACCGGACGGGGACGCTCCGGCGCAGTTCATGTTCAACACCGGCGGCGGTCCGGTTCTGCTGACCCCCGTCCTGCGGAGCGACGGCGACTGGGGAATCAACGTCGATGCCAGGGACCTCAGCGAGGGCAACCCAGTTTTCGCCGCTCGCGTGACCCTCTGGGGCGATCCGGCGGACCCCAGCCACGACTTCCAGCGCTGTGCGCTGCCAAGCCATCTCATCGACGTCTGCCCCGGCTACAACGCGGGTGGCTCACCGGATCCCGAGCTGCACGGGCCGCACTCGTCGTCGATCACTCCGCGGCCGTTCATCACGAACCCGACGCGCTGCACGGGCGAGCACGAGATCGTGACGATCCACCTCTCGCCGTGGCAGAACCCGGGCGGCTTCGAGGCCGACGGCGACCCCGACCTGAGCCCGCCGACACCCTGGGAGACCGAGACGGCAGAGGCTCCAGCACTCACCGGCTGCGACGCGCTGTCCTTCCTGCCGCAGATCGACGTGGCGACGACCAACAGCAAGCCGGGCGCCCCTTCGGGCCTCGAGTTCAAGCTGAACCTGCCACAGAACGACGACCCGGACGGCCTGGCTACCGCGCACCTGCGCAACGCCACGGTGACGCTGCCACAGGGCACGACGGTCAACCCCGCGACGGCCGATGGTCTGGCGTCGTGCAGCTCCAGCGAGATCGGACTGGTCTCTGAGAGCCCGGTGCGATTCACCAAGCACGAGCCGACCTGTCCACTCGCGTCGAAGATCGGCACAGTCACCGTTGACACGCCGCTGCTGGCGGATCCGCTTCACGGCGACGTCTTCCTGGCGGCGCAGGGCGACCATCCGTTCGACTCGCTAGCTGCGATCTACATGGTCGTCCGCGGCCCCGGCATTCTCGGCAAGCTCGCGGGCAAGGTTCGGATGGATCCCGATTCGGGTCGGATCACCACAACAGTCATCGACAACCCACAGGTTCCGTTCGACACCCTCACGGTGCGGTTGAAGGCCGGCGACCGTGCGCCGTTGACCCTTCCGTCCACCTGTGGCGCGCACGAGATCACGGCCGGTTTCACGTCTTGGGCTAGCCACGACGTCGAGGTTTCCGACGACTTCACCGTCGACTGTCCGGGCAACAGCGGCAGCTTCGCCCCGACCTTCGCGGCCGGAACGTCGAATCCGATCGCCGGCGGCAGCTCGCCGATGCGGATGCGTGTCGTGCGCGACGCGGGTAAGGAGCTCGGTCGGGTCAGCATGGACCTGCCGCGCGGTTTGCTTGCAGGTCCTAGGGACGTCGCGGTCTGCACCGACGCTCAACTCCAAAGCGGCGCTCCGAAGACCGGCCGTGAGTTGCAGAGCGTGCCGTCGTGTCCGGTGCAGTCCCAGATCGGCACGACGACAGTCGGTGTCGGTGCTGGCACGAGCCCGTTCTTTCCGCTGATTCCGGGAACGGCGGCGACTGGCCGGGTGTTCTTGACCGGCACCCACCACGGCAGCGATGCTCCGGCGCCGGCTGGTATGGGCAAGATCGCCTACGGCGCCGCGATCGAGGTCCCCGCGGTAGCCGGGCCGTTCGACCTCGGCCGAGTCGTCGTCAGAGCCGCCATCTACGCCAACCCGACAACGGCCGATCTGAGAGTGATCTCGGACAAGCTGCCACGCGTCCTCAACATCCAATCCGGAACGGACGCTTCGAGCATCGACGGGGTCGTCCTCAACGCCCGCGACGTGCGTGTCGACGTCGACCGGTCGAACTTCGTTCGCAACCCGACGTCGTGTGCGGAGAAGACGTTTGCCGCCGACATCCAAGCCCAGGACGGAACGACCGTCACACGCACCAGCCGGTTCCAGGTCAGCGACTGCGCGGCACTGACGTTCAAGCCCAAGCTCGCGCTGTCATTGACGGGCCGTAAGCAGATCAGGACCGGCAAGCACCCCGGCGTCAGGGCCAAGGTCACCCAAACCTCGAGCGAGGCCGGAATCAAGGGTGCCGTGGTGCGGTTGCCCAAGAGCCTCGCCTTGGACCCCGACAACGCCCAAGCGCTGTGCGAGTTCGTCGACGGCACCAAGCCCGACCTCGAGAACCACTGCCCCAACGGATCGATCGTCGGACGCGCCCGCGCAGTGTCGCCGCTGCTCAAAGCCCCCGTCGCGGGGAACGTGTACTTCGTCAAGAACGTCCGCACCGACCCCCGCACCGGCAACCAGATCCGCACCCTGCCGATGATCGTCGTCGCACTCAGAGGCGAGATCGCGGTCAACCTCCGCGGCGTCTCCTCCACAACCCGCAGCGGCCTGCTCGTAAACACCTTCAACCAGGTCCCAGACGCGCCGATCAGCCAATTCAACCTCAACATCAAGGGCGGCAAGACAGGCATCCTCACCGTCACGAGAACCCGCGCGTCGCGCATCAACCTCTGCGCCGCACCCCGCAGCCACAAAGCAGACGTCGACATGGACGGCCACAACGGCAAACGCCGCGACTTCACCACCACCGTCAAAACACCCTGCGCAAAGAAGCGCAAGGCCAACAAGACCAGGCAGGCCAAGCACAAGAAGGGCTAACCGAGCTCAGCGACCCGGCGGCCAATGGCCGCCGGCTCGAAGCGCAGGGCCCGGTGGCGGTGTGGGCACCCGCCACCTGCCCCGCATATGAACTCTGACGATCCGCCGCATCCCTCCTGTGCGGAGGCTCACGCCCCGGGGTATCCCTGCCGGGACTCGAGTTCCAATGCTCCCTCCTCCCCTCCGGAGGAGGGTCTCCAACCGGGATCGGGGTTGGAGACACGAGCCTACTCCGAGCGCGCGAGGAAAGTCAAGGGCAGAACGAATCGCTTGTAGGCGGAACGATCGCTTCTGGCTCGGCCCGCCGCCGGGAGGACCGCTACCTTGGGCCGCCGAACTGGTTGGAACTGCCATGATCGTGCGCCGCTCGCCCTCCAAAGCCGCCCTCTCGATCGTCCTCGCGGCCGCCGCCGCGGTGGCGCTCGTCCCCGTCGCGGCCAGCGCGGCACCCGTGCAGGTCATCCGCGGCGCGGGCTTCGGCCACGGCATCGGCATGAGCCAGTACGGCGCCTACGGGATGGCCCAGAAGGGCTGGCGCTACGACCGCATCCTGCGCCACTACTACAAGGGCACCAGGCTCGGCCAGGCGCCCAGCCGCCCGGTGCGGGTGCTGCTCCAGGCCAGCGACCCCTACGTTCGCTTCAGCGGCGCCACCAGGGGACCGGGCGGGATGACGCTGTCGCCCGGCGTCACCCACGTCGTCCGCCCCGCCGCCGGTCGCCGGCTCGCCCTCTTCGCGGGCGGGCGCCGTCTCGGCGCCTTCCGCGCGCCGCTGACCGTCAGCGCCGGCGGTCGCCCGATGCGCCTGCTCGGCGCGGCCATCCAGGGCGTCGTCAGCGGCCGCTATCGCGGCGGCTTCGACCTCTACCCGGGCAGCGCCGGCGGGGTCACCGTCGTCAACGCCCTGCCGATCGACGACTACGTCAAGGGCGTCGTGCCGGGCGAGGTGCCGGCCTCGTGGGCGGCCGACGTCCTGCGCGCCCAGGCCGTCACCGCCCGCACCTACGCGCTCTCGACGCGCAAGACCGGCGACATCTTCGACCAGTACCCCGACACGCGCTCGCAGATGTACAAGGGCGTCGGCAGCGAGACGGCGGCCACCAACGCCGCCGTGCGCCGCACGGCCGGCCAGATCGTCACCTACGGCGGCGCGCCCGCGACGACCTTCTACTTCTCGACGTCCGGGGGCCGCACCGAGAACATCGAGAACAGCTTCATCGGGGCGCCGCCGAAGCCGTGGCTGAAGAGCATGGCCGACCCCTACGACGCGATCTCGCCGAAGCACCGCTGGACGGTCCGGATGTCGAACGCGCGGATGGGTGCGCTGCTCGGCTCGCCGGGCACGCTGCGACGCGTCGACGTCCTCTCGCGCGGCGTCTCGCCGCGGGTCGTGCGGGCGCGGGTCGTCGGCGCGAACGGGTCGACGATCCTGACCGGCCCGCAGATCCGCGCGCGGCTCGGCCTCGACGACACGTGGGCGTACTTCACGCGGGTCGGCTCGGCACGCGCGGCGAAGGCGCTCGCGGCGCGCTGGACCGGGCGCTAGCCCGAGCGCCTACGCAAAGACCACGCGGCCCCTGCAAGCAGGAGCCGCGCGGGGCCCTCCCTCCATCCAGCCGGTCAAGCGTAGCCGCATCCGCCATCGGATGCAAGCGGGCGCTCGACCCCGTCAAAGCGGCCCAGAACGCACTGGAGCCACGTACGAGACATGGCTCCAGTCCTCCAATTGCATCCCGGTAGCGGCTCCCTCCAAAGACCGCTACCGGGATTGCGAGCAACGTAACAGCATGCTCGCTGCGTGTCAACCAATTAATTGGTCAGGCCAATTATCGTCACTCGCGTGGTCACTTGGGCCGACGGTCGGCGTCGCCCAGGCCCTCGAGCAGGTCGGCGCCGTCGATTCCCATCGCGATGCCGAGGGCGATCAGCGTGCCGAGGCGCGGCTCGCGCGTGCCGGCCTCGAGCCGGTAGATCTCCGAATGACTGATTCCAGCTGCCTTTGCGAGCTGCGTCTGGGAGAGGCCGCTCTTCGCCCTCGCCTGCCTCAGGTTGTCCGCGAACCGCGCGGCCGTGTCTTTGCTCATTGCTTCCCCCCGCCCTGGTAGAGAGACGTGCGAACCGGGCAGCCACACGCCACCGCCCCCCTACGGCCAGTACATATGTCACTGGATTCTGGCTGGCATGTCAAGGGAAAACCGACATGCCTTAAATTCGGGCCTTGACAACCCGAGAAGAGTGTGGGTATGGTCGTGTCTCGCGAGAACGGATACCGCGCGACGGCCTCTTACTGGAGGGGAGGGGCCGAGAGGCGCGGGAGCGGCGCTCCTACTGGCTTGGCGCTGCTCCCGCCGCCTCGAGCTTCCACTCGCCGTCGACCTTCTCGAGCGGGATCTTGCCGTTGCGGCCCTTGCCGAAGGCGACCGTGGCGACGGCGCTATCGCCGGTCACCTTGACGCTCTCGACCCTCGCCTTCAGCGTCAAGTTCAGCCCGCCGGCCTCCTTCGCCTGGTCGAGGAAGGCCTGGAAGCTCTCCGCGCACGAGTCGCTCTTCTCGCCCAGGCCGCCCTCGGTGAGCTGCTTCTGGGCGTCGGCGTTGAGCTGGTCGCAGACCTTCTCGGCGTCGTTGTCGGCGATCGCGGCGTAGAGGTTCTCGACGGTGGCGCGGGCCTGCTGCCGGTCGCTGCCGCCACTGGCGGCTCCGTCGCCACCGCCGTCGTCGTCGGAGTCGCCGCAGGCGGCGGCGCCGAGGGCGAGGGCGGCCGCCGCGGCGAGGGCGGCGGCGCGAAGCTGGAAGGCGGGTTTCGAGCGCATGGCTGCGAACCGTAGCGAGCCTGGTGTCCGACCGTTTGCGGTAGGTTCGCCGCCAGGGGGGTCCCGTGGGAGGCCAGCAGCTGACAGACCTGACGTTCGACGACCTCCGCGCGTTGCTGGAGGAGGATGGTCAGGGCGGCCTGCTCGACGCGCTCGACGCCTTCGCGGGCGCCAGCCTGGTGGTCGGCGCCGCCCTGGGGGGAGGGCCCGGCCTGCTCGCGCTGCTGGGGCCGAAGAACGAGCTGGTGAAGATCGGCAAGCAGCTGCTCGCGAAGATCGCCGGCGACAGCGAGGACTTCCGCGATCGCCATCGCCGCATGGCGCTGGCTCACCAGCTGGTCGTCTACACCTCCTTCTTCGAGGCGGCCGAGCCGATCCTGGCTGTCGCCAGGAAGGAGATCTCGCTCTCCGACGACGTCGTCAGGCGAGAGCTCGCGTCGCCGCGTCCGTCCGGTCACGGGCATCCCGAGAGCTCCCACCCCGGCGACGGCGCGGCGCCGATCGACGAGGCGCTGCTGATACCCCATCCGGTGCAGACGCTCGAAGACCGCCAGGACGCCGTCAGCACCTTCTACGCGTCGCTCGCGCGCGGGTTGAGCCAGGCCCTGACGGCGTTGCCCGGATGGCTGGAGATGAGCCTGAAGGTCCAGGACGATCTCGGCGACCGCATGCAGATGCTGCCCTACGCGGCACTCGAGGCCTACGAGGCGCGCTACTTCGAGCTGGCCGCGCGCTTCCCGCAGTTCCTCACCTGGGCGAACATGCACCAGCGCCTGCAGGAGCAGGAGCAGCTCGACGAGATCAGCCAGGCGATCGCGCGGGTCGAGGCGCTGCAGTCCGACGGCGGCGGCGGGAAGCTCGACGTCGGGCTCGCCGAGCTGGGGCTCGCGGTCGCCTCGATCCCGGCCGCGCAGCGCGCGGAGGAGGCCCGGCTGGTGTCCGAGGGGCTCGCGCGAACCTACGCGGACGCGATCTCCGAGCGGATCATCGAGGACTCCTACGACGAGGCCGGCGTCACGCTCGTGTATCCGCGTCGCAAGGACATCTTCATTCCGCAGGCCTTCCGCGCGCTGACGATCCCGCGCCGCGCGGCGTCGGCGCCGACCCTGGAGAAGGAGAGCCTGTGGCGGGAGAGCGGGGCCGCGCGCGAGGGGCTCGGGGCGTTCCTGCTCAACTACCTCGGCTCTCCGTACAGCACCGAGACCCCGCTGGTCGTGCTCGGCCATCCCGGCTCCGGCAAGTCGCTGCTCACCTGGATGCTGGCCGCCCGGCTCGCGACGCCGAACTACAACCCGGTGCGCATCGAGCTGCGCGACATCGACGTGGAGCAGGACCTGCAGGCTCAGATCGAGAGCCAGATCGCCACCGACACCGGCCGGCGGATCGACTGGGCGACCTTCAGCGATCGGCTGGCGGACGCGCCGCCGGTGCTGATCCTCGACGGCTTCGACGAGCTGCTGCAGGCCAGCGGACGCGTCTATGCGGACTACCTGGCCAAGGTGCAGCGCTTCCAGCAGCGCGAGGCGGTGCAGGGACGTCCGCTGCGGGCGATCGTCACCAGCCGGATCACGCTGATCGACAAGGCGCAGGTGCCGGCCGGGACGACCGTGTTGCGACTCGAGGAGTTCGACGCGCGGCGCCGCCGCAAGTGGATCGACGTCTGGAACGCCCACAACGAGCCGTACTTCGCCAAGGCGGGCGTCAACAGGTTCGAGCTGCCGGACGAGGAGGCCGTCGAGGAGCTGGCGAGCCAGCCGTTGCTGCTGCTGATGCTCGCCCTCTTCGACTCCGAGGACAACCAGCTGCACGAGCACGTCGACCTCGATCGCACCCTGCTCTACGACAACCTGCTGCGCCGCTTCGTCGTCCGCGAGCGCTCGAAGGGCGAGGACGGATCGGCGTTCCAGGCGCTCGACAGGCGTCGCCGCCAGGAGGAGGTCGACCGCGAGATGCGCCGCCTCGGCGTCGCGGCGATGAGCATGTTCAACCGCCGGACGCTGCACATCCTCAGCGACCAGCTCGACCACGACATCTCCTACTTCGGCCTCGAGCGCCCCTCCGGCCGCGACTTCGGGGTGCCGCTCTCGCAGGGCGACCTGCTGCTCGGCAGCTTCTTCTTCGTGCACGAGTCGCGCTCGCCCAGCGGCGCCAGGCGCGGCGAGGCCGACGACGACGGGGAGGTCGACTCGGCGTTCGAGTTCCTGCACAACACGTTCGGCGAGTTCCTGACGGCCGACTTCATCCTCTCGACGGTCATCGAGCAGGCGCGGACGTTGAGCCTGCTGACCGAGACGCCCGGGCTCGAGACCGCCTTCGAGCAGCAGCTGCAGCCCGACAACCTGAGCGACAGCTGGTTCCTCTCGCTCGGCTACACGCCGCTGTTCACCCGCCCGGTGGTGCTCGAGATGATCGGCGAGTGGACGCCTCACGCGCTCGAGCGCGCGCGGCTCGAGGAGGCGTCGTTCGTCGCGAGCATGGAGGCGCTGCTGTACGCGCAACTGCGTCACCTGCTGGCCGGCAGCGCGCCTCCGGCGGCGATCGGCGCGGGCGCCAAGACGCCCTACGAGCAGCTTTCGCTGCTCGACCACTATGGGATCTACAGCCTCAACCTGATCCTGCTGCGCGTGGCGGTCGCCGCCGATGGCCAGTATCGGTTCGACGAGACCGCCCTCGGGCCGCGCGAGGAGGGCGCGACGAGCGCCTGGGATCGGCTCGTCCACCTGTGGCGCCTCGCGATGCCGCGGGCGAGCCTCGCCGGGCTGGCGGCGGACATGCGCACCACCCGCTGGGACGGCCAGCCCGAGATCGCCTACGAGCCGTCGCCAGACGGCCCTCCGCCAGGCGTGCTCGGGGAGATCTGGCTCGCGGCGGAGGCGCTGGGCGACGACGCCACGAGCGCGATCGCCGGCCTGCTGCTCGACGAGAGCATCTCGGCGAGCTACGGGACGATGCGCATCGGCGACATCGCGGAGAAGCTCGACGCGGCGGGCATCGACCTCGAGCTCTGGCTGCTGCTGCGCGACCTGAGGAGGCGGGGTTGGGTGGTGGACCCCCGCCGTGACGAGCGCCTCTGCCACCACCTGACGAGTCGCGAGCCTTTCACCCGCCTGCACGCCGAGCTGTTCGGGCTGCTGGCGCATCCCGACGCCCCACCGCAGGTCCTCGACGCCGTCCGTTCGAGATTGCCCGTGCCCAGCCTGGACGTCCTGCTCGAGCACTCGGCGGTGTACGGCGAGGGCTACGTGAAGCTCGCCGCGGCGCTCGACTCGGGATGGGCGAGGGAGCTCATCAGCCGGACGTTCCGGCCCGATCTCTTCGAGTGGCGTCAGATCCAGGCGACGGCGGCGCTCGATCCGTCGCTGCTCGCGGCCGTCGTCGACCTGATGTCCGACATCGGGCGCATCGACGACGGATTGCTGCCGCGCAGCGCCGGCCGCGGAGGGCCGATCGAGGTCGAGGGACCCGAGATCGCCGGGGAGCTGGCGAAGCTGGCGCGGGAGGCGAGGGACGGCTCCCTCCTGATCGCGCTGCTGAGGCTTGGACTCGAGGCGAGCCACGATCGGCTCTACGAGACCGCGCGCAACCGCCTGCGCGGCCTCGGGCCGGCGCCGATCGTCAGGACGGCCTCGCCGGACCGGCTGCGGATGCTCGTCCGGGCCTACGACAAGCGCCACGACCCCCAGCTTCGCGCGCTGCCCGCGGCGATCGCCGAGGCCAACGCCGCCTCCCCGGTGCTGCCGATCGACATCGCCTTCGACCTGTGGGGAACCACTGGAGTCGAGAGCCTCCAGGGCACGGGTCGCGACCTTCTGGAGCGTGTCTCGTGGCCGGGCGCCGCGACGGACGAGGAGGCGGAGGCCCGGCTTCGCCTGACCATCTACTCCCAAGACCGGGACAACCTGCTTTCGCAGTACAGCCGTGCCGAGCAGCTGATGCTCGGTTTGGGACTGACGGACCGCACGCGGCTCACGCTGAGCACTTGGCGGGCGCTGTCGGAGTGGCTGGACCTGAGCGACATCCGCTAAGGCGTGAAGCGCACCGTCATCACGTCGCCGTCGCGCACCGCGTAGTCGCGGCCCTCGACGCGCAGCTTGCCCTGGTCGCGGGCCGCCGCGTAGCCGCCGAGGTCGACGAGGTCGCGCCAGCCGATCACCTCGGCGGCCACGAAGCCCTTCTCGATGTCGGTGTGGATCCTGCCGGCGGCGCGGCGCGCCGAGGTGCCCTGGCGGATCGCCCAGGCACGGCCCTCCTTGCCCTCGCCGGCGGTGAAGAAGGAGATCAGGCCGAGCAGCTTCCAGGCCTCGCGCACGACGGTCGCGAGGCCCGACTCGGCGATGCCGAGGTCGGCGCGCATCGCGGCCGCCTCCTCGTCGTCGAGCTCGCCGAGCTCGGACTCCAGCCGGGCCGACACGGCGGCCGCGCGGGCCCCGAGCCGCTCGGCGTGGGCGACCAGCTCGGGGGGCGGGGTCAGGCCGCCCGGCGGTGCGTCGCCGGCGGGCGCGACGCCGGCGCCGGGCGCGATGCCGCCGCCATCGTCAGCGCTTTCGCCGGCGCCCGCGCCCTCTCCTTCGGCCCCGCCGGCGCCCCCGCGCGTGCCCGTGCCCTCGCCGTCGAGCGCGAGCGCGGAATCCGGCGCGCCGCTCGTCGCGTCCTCGTCGACGTTGGCGACGTAGAGCACCGGCTTGGCGGTCAGCGGGCTGAGGTTGCGCAGCGCGTCGGGCGCGTCCTCTGGGATCGGAACGGTGCGCGCCGGCCGGCCCTCCTGCAGCGCGGCGATCAGCGCCTCGACCCACCGCTTCTCGGCCACCTTCTCGGAGTCGCCGCTCTTCGCCTCCTTGGTCACCTTGTCGAGCCGCCGCTCCGCCTGCTCTAGGTCGGCGAACAGCAACTCGGTCTCGATCGTCTCGACGTCGGCGAGCGGGTCGACGCGGCCCTCGGGATGGATCACCTGATCGTCACCATGGGCGCGCACGACGTGCACGAGCGCATCGGTCTCGCGAATGTTCGCCAGGAACTTGTTGCCGAGCCCCTCGCCCTTGTGCGCTCCGCGCACCAGTCCCGCGATGTCGTGGAACTCGATCGTCTCGTACACCGTCGGCGTGGCCTTGACGGTGTCGACCACCGCGTCCAGCCGCTCGTCGGGCACCGGGACGATCGCCACGTTCGGCTCGACCGTCGTGAAGGGATAGTTCGCCGCCTCCGCCCCCGCCTGGGTCAGCGCGTTGAACAACGACGACTTGCCCGCGTTCGGCAGCCCGACGATCCCGACCTTCACCCTGCTGTCCCCTCGCCGCTCATCGCGGCGACGACCCTACCGCGCCACGCCAACCAGCCCGCCCAGCGCCGAGCGGCCAGCCCACGCCCCGCGCCAGCCGATGAAGGATTCGCGCCGTCTATCGGGCACGATGCTGCATCCGGCGCCCCGCCATCTGGATCGTCGCGCTCCGTGAAGGATTAGGCGTCCAGGGCGATACGAAGGCTTCATCTGCGCTCGCGGCGCTCGAGCAGCGCGGCGAGGGCGGTGCCGAAGGCGGCGCCAGCCAGGATGTCTGTCGGGTAATGGACGCCGGCGTAGACGCGCGAGAGCGCCATCGCCGTGGCGGTCGCGTAGGTCGGGGCGTTGGGGAAGGCATCGTCTCCAGCGGTGAGGGAGAACGCGGCGGCGAACGACGTCGTCGAGTGGGCCGAGGGGAACGACAGCGAGGTCACCGTCGACGAGAGGGCCGGCAGCCCCTCCAGCCGCGGCCGCGGCCGTCGCACTACGTACTTCAGGCCGATGTTCGCGAGGTAGGCGAGCATCACCGTTCGCATCGTGCGCAGGTAGAGCGGCCGTCGGCGCCGGTCCGCGACCGCGCCGGCGACGCACGCGGCCTGCCACAGCAGCCCATGCTCGCCCGCTCGGGTGAAGGCGAGCACCGCCCGCTCGGCGCGCGGTCCGTGCCCCCTCGTGCGCAGCAGGCGCAGCAGCCCCAGGTCCAGCTCGCGCACCGCCATCGCGGTCGCGGCTAGAAGCCGACGGCGCGGTTGCCGGTCTCGCGACGGACGTAGACGATCTGGGAGAGGTCCAGCTGCAGCTGCTCGTCCTCGACGTCGAGGGTGTGCCAGCGCGCGGACCCGTCGTCGGCGAGCGCGTCGATCAGCTTCCCGTAGGCGTCGTCGGCGGTGCGCAGGGAGAGCACCTGGCCGCCCTGGAAGCCGATGTCTGTACGGGCGGTGGCGTTCGCCATGTCTATCGATCCTCCACGGGCTGGACGAGCTCGGTGAGCACGCCGCCGGTCGACTTGGGATGTACGAAGATCGCGAGCGTCCCGCGGATGCCCGGATGGGCCTCGTCGCCGATCGTCCGCAGCCCCGCCGCGACCAGCTTCTGGATGTCGCCCGCGATGTCCGGCGTGCGATAGGCGACGTGGTGGAGCCCGGGCCCGCGCTTGGCGAGGAAGCGCGCCACGCCGCCCTCGGGATCGATCGGCGCGATCAGCTCGACGTAGGCGTCGCCGACCCCCAGCAGCGCCGCCTCGACGCCCTGGTCCTCGAGCACCTCGCGGTGCTCCTCGCGCATTCCGAGCCGGTCGCGATACAGCGCGAGCGCGCCGTCGATGTCCTCGACGGCGACGCCGATGTGGTCGATCTGGCCGAACACGGGCGCGAAGGCTACAGGCTGGGCAGGCGCTCGGGGACGGCGATCTCGCCCTCGACGCCGGCCACGATCCGGTCGATGTCCTCGCGCTCCAGCGCCTCGAGCTCGAGCAGCTCGCCGGCGAGCGCCTCGAGCAGCTCGCGGTGCTCGACGATCAGCGCCAGCGCACGGCGGTGGGCCTGGTCGGCGATGAACTGCTGCTCCTCGTCGATCGAGCGGCGGGTCGCGTCGGACATCGAGTAGTCGGTGGCGTTCAGCTCGCGCGACATCAGGCCGGTGCCCATGCCGTACTGCGTGACCATCGCGCGCGAGACGTCGTGGACGGAGCGCAGGTCGCCGGAGGCGCCGGTGGTGATCTGGCCGAAGACGACGTGCTCGGCCGTGCGGCCTCCGAGCAGGACGACGAGGCGGTCCATCAGCTCCTCGCGCGTCTTGAGGTAGCGGTCCTCCTCGGGCAGGTTGAGCGTGTAGCCGAGCGCCTGGCCGCGCGGGACGATCGAGACGCGGTGGACGCGGTCGGTGCTCGGCAGCAGCTCGGCGCAGAGGGCGTGGCCGGCCTCGTGGTAGGCGACGACGCGCTTCTCGTGGTCGGTCATCACCCGCCGCGACTGCATGCCGGCGACCACCCGCTCGAGCGCCGCCTGGAAGTCGGTCGTCGCGATCTCGTCGCGGTGGTCGCGCGCCGCGAGGATCGCCGCCTCGTTGCAGATGTTGGCGAGGTCGGCGCCGGTCAGCCCGCTGGTCTGGCGCGCGACCAGCTCGAGGTCGATGCCCCGCTCGAGCGGCTTGTCGCGCGTGTGGACGGCGAAGATCTGCTTGCGCCCGGCGAGGTCGGGCGGCGTGACGAAGACCTGGCGGTCGAAGCGGCCGGGGCGCAGCAGCGCCGGGTCGAGCTTGTCGAGCAGGTTCGAGGCGCCGATCACCACGAGCCCGTCGCGACCGCCGAAGCCGTCGAGCTCGACCAGCAGCTGGTTGAGCGTCTGGTCCTTCTCGCCCGAGACGTCGTTGCCGCGCGTCGCGCCGACGGCGTCCAGCTCGTCGATGAAGACGATCGCCGGCGCGCTCTTGCGCGCCTCCTTGAACAGCCGCCGGATGCGCGCCGCGCCGAGGCCGGCGAACATCTCGACGAACGCGCTCGCGCTCTGCGCGTAGAAGCGCGCGTTCGACTCGTGCGCGACCGCCTTCGCGAGCAGCGTCTTGCCGGTGCCCGGCGGCCCGTGCAGCAGGATCCCCTTCGGCACCCGCGCACCGATCTGCTTGAAGCGATCCGGGTCGCGCAGGAACTCGACGACCTCGCGCAGCTCGTCCTTGGCCTCCTCGACGCCGGCGACGTCGTCCCAGCCGACGGAGTCCGAGGACTGCGGCTTGATCTCGGTCGGCTTCATCTTGAAGCTGGGCATGAAGCGCAGCATCAGGACCAGCACCACGGCGATCAGGCCCATGAACAGGATCGGCAGCCAGACGACCGCCCAGTTCTCGAGCTCCTGGTAGCTGAAGGCGAGCGGCAGGGCAGGGGCTGAGGCGGCGAGCAGGGGCATCGTCGCCCTATATGTCGGCGGACTTGACAGCCAGCATTAGGATTGGGGCCATGGAGGGAAGTCGGAGGGGCATGGCCGCCTGGCTGGCGGCGACGCTGGTCGCCTGCGCGCTGGCGCTGACCGCGAGCGGCTGCGGCGACGACGATTCGAGCGCCGTCGGGCCCGCCGCGGTCCCGACCGGCGATCCGGTCGAGACGTTCGCCCCGGTGATCGAAGTCGCGATGGACGAGCCGTGGGGACCGGTGGGCGCGCGCTGGTTCATCGACCACTCGCTGTTCGGGTTCGGCGGCTGCGGCGGCGGCACGATCGCCGTCGGCCGGTCGCGGCCCGACCTGCGCGACGCGGTGATCAACTGGATCTTCCCCGCCGGCCTCGGACGCCGGCCGCGCAACTACTTCCGCAACTTCCTCGACGCGAAGTGCGAGCCCGACTTCGACCGGCGCCTCTACGCCGACCAGCTGACCAGGCCGCACGACCCCGGCCAGCGGCTCGAGGGCCTGCCCGCGGACCAGGGCTTCTACCTCGACCTCTTCGACGACCAACGAAGCGGGATCCCCGTGGGAGACGACATGGCGGCCCCGATCTACGCGGAGCGGATCGACGAAGGCGACTCCCGGATACGACTGACCTACTGGGCCCTCTTCCCGATGCACGGGACGCCGGGCCGAGCGGGGGCCCACGAGGGCGACTGGGAGCGCGTGGACGTCCTGCTGAGCGTCGACGGCGATCGCTACGAGCCGGAGGCCGTCCAGGTGCGACGCGGCGACAGGCTGATCGAGCGCCCGTGGAGCGCGACGCAGGCCTTCATCACCCACCCGATCGTCTTCGCGCGGCGGGCCACCCACACGATGACGATCGCCAAGGTCGGGACCTCTTGCGCCAAGTGCTTCTCATGGCGGGGCTTCGACACGGTCGAGCCGGCGCGCAAGCAGCCCTGGTACGGCTTCGGGGGCGCCTGGGGCGAGGTCGGCGAGACGAGCGCCACGACCGGGCCGCTCGGACCGCACGGCTACTGGCCCACCGCCGAGGACAAGAACGCCGAGCTCGCCGCGGATTGATCGCCGACGGCTCCGCACGCCCGCGGAGTCGCGGGCGGGAGGGTCAGCCCAGCGTCGCCTCGATCAGCTCGCCGTAGAAGCGCGCCGCGAGCGCGAGGTCGTCGACGGGGATGCGCTCATCGGCGCCGTGGATCAGCGGCATCGCCTCGAAGAGGTCCATCCGCCGCTGGGGGAAGAAGCCGTAGGCGACGCATTCGGGGAAGGCCGCGCGGAACCAGTGCGAGTCGCTGAAGCCCGCGAGGGCGGTGGCCGTGGTCACGGCGCCGGGATCCTCGCGCGCGACGAACGCGCGGATCGTGTCCATCAGCGGCGTGTCGATCGGCGAGCGGTTGCCGGTCACGGTCTCGTCGAACGTGAGCTCGAAGTCGTCGGGGACGCCGAGCCGGGCGGCGGCGCCGGTGCGGCCGGTCGCGGTGCCCGCCGGCTCCCAGCCGAGCGTCGCCTCGACGCGGCGGCGCACGTGGTCCTCGCCGAGCCCGGGCGGAACCCGGCAGTCGACCCGAACGCTCGCCTCCGAGGGAATCACGTTGATCTTCGCCGAGGCCGACGCCATCGTGGGCGCGAAGGTCACTCCGAGCAGCGGCTCGAGCAGCACCGCGATCCGCGGATCGGTCGCCTCGACCCGCGCCAGCGCGGCGTCGAGGTCGTCGACCGGGATGCCGAGCGCAGTCAGGAAGGCGTCGGGCTCCGGTGAGTGCTCGGGCACGACGCGCGCGTCGCCGAGCGCCGAGAGCAGCGGCGCCAGCTTCGCCAGTGCGTTGTCGCCGATGCGCGGCAGCGATGCGTGGCCGGCGCGGCCGCGAGCGGTCAGGGTGAAGCGGAAGACCCCCTTCTCGGCGACGCAGACGGGATAGATCCGGCGCCGCTCGGCCTCGCCGCCGGCCGGGGCGTACTCGAACGACGCTCCCGCGCCCTCGTTGACGATCAGGTCGGCGCGGACCCGGTCGCGGTGCTCGGAGCACAGCCACTGCGCGCCGTAGGTCGCGCCGGTCTCCTCGTCGGCGGTGAGCACCAGCTTCAGCTCGCCCGCCGCCGGCCGCCAGCCGGCCTCGGCGAGCGTGCAGGCGGCCGCCACCTCGGCGGCGACCTGGCTCTTCATGTCGAGCGCGCCGCGGCCCCAGACGCAGCCGTCGTCGCGCAGCTCGCCCGACCACGGGCCGACAGCCCAGTCCGCGGGATTCGCCAGCACGGTGTCGACGTGTCCGAGCAGGCACAGCGCCGGTCCGTCGGCGCCCGACGGGGCCGCAAGGCGGGCGACCAGGTTCGGCCGTCCCGGCACGGCGGCGAGCAGCTCGACCTCGAAGCCCGCATCCTCGAGCAACCCGCGCAGGAACCGCTGGCATCCCTCCTCGGCCCCTGGCGGATTGACCGTGTCGAACTGGATCAGCCGCTGCAGCAGCCGCGTCGTCCGCCCCTCCAGCTCCCCCGCGTCAGGCACCCGGCGAGTATATGTCGCGTCCCGCGAGTCACGACTCACTGATATTGGTCTTACCAGTTTGTGATGCTTGACACAATGAGAACGCGCTGTTACTCTGCCCAACGTCCCAGACGCCTCGGAGGGTTCGGCGCCTGGGGGCGCAGTTGGAGGGGTGGGGCCGCGCAGGAGGGGCGCGGTCCCATTGCGTCTCGTGAGGTCGCTAGCCGCCGGTGGCGCCGGGCGGCGGCAACGGCAGCTTCTCGACGCCGTCCGCGGTGACCGCGACGGCGAACGCGTCGCGCAGCGCGTCGGGCCGCAGGGCGCGCGCCGCGCGCTCGACGCCGGTCTCGTCGACGCCGGTGACCATCCACAGCAGGTCCTCTTCGGTCGGTCGCATCGCTCCGACCAGGCCGGTTCCGGCGCCGGAGCTGCGGACGTAATGGGCGTTCCAGTCGAGCAGGCGCATCGAGCGCACGTCGGGAGGGAAGCGGGCGAAGATGCCGCTGCTGCTCGGGCCCTCGTCGACCCTGCTGGGCCACCTGCGGTCGCGCAGGTCGCGCCACTCGCCGACCAGCACGTGCGCCCGACGCGGCTCGCCGGCGCGCGGCGGCGGCGTCCCCGGCGCCAGCCGGCCGTCGATGCGCACGCCGGCGTCGCGCAGCGCATCCTTCACCCGCTGACAGGACGGTGACCGGCGCGGCACGCAGGTGACCTCCACCGGGAAGCGCCGGCCGAACACGCCGCGCGTGAAGGTCCGCGGAAAGGCGCCGACCGTCGCCCGCACGTCGAGCGTCACGAACCAGTCGCGATAGTCCCACTGGACCATGTCGCCCGCCGACAGCTCGTAGTCCCTCGGCAGGACGTCGGTCTCGATCCCGTTGACGTTCGTGGCCCAGCCATGCGGCTGCGCCATGTCGAAGCCGCCGCGCAGGCCGTCGATCGCCGTCACGAACCTGCCGGTGTCGCCGAGGCCGACGGAGTGCTCGTCTTCCAGCTGGCGCAGCACCGTCTCGCGCTCGTGGAGCGGAACGTCGTCGTCGGACCAGAGCAGCTTCCGGCCGAATCCACGCGTTATGCGCAGGGCGGTGGTGGAGTCCGCCGCCTCGTCGGCGCCCGCCGCCACTTCGATGACGCCCCGATCGATGGGATTGGCGCTGGACTCGTACCCGTAGAGGCGAGGCGTGTGGAAGGCGATCGTCTGGCGCTTGCCCGGCCCCAGCTTCCGGGTCGAGAAGCCGCGGCCGCCGTCGCTGACGTACTCGTCCTCGATCTTCAGCGCGACGTCCGTCCGGTTGACGAAGGTCACGCGGTCGCCAGTCTCGATTCGCAGCCGCTCGGGCTTGTAGCCGGAGTTGCCCACCATCACCGTCTCGGTCCGCGGCCCATCGTCGCCACCGCAACCGGCGAGCGTCACGACCAGCCCCAGCACCAACGCCGTCGACGCATGCAGCGCCCTTCGGCTCCCTCTCATACGACCCTCCTTCGTATCCCTCCTCGGCGCAGCCTACAGCGCGGCGCCACCGTCGGGCTAGCGTCGCCTCAGCCGCCGCGGCGCGGAGTGGCGGCGAGCTTCCACTTGCCGTCCTCCTTCACGAGGGCGATCTGCCTGCTGCGTCCACGCTTGCCGCCGAACCTCACCGTGGCGGTCGCGCGGTCGCCGTCGGCGTCGACGCGCAGGACCTCGGCCTGGAGGGAAGGCTTCAGGCCGCCGGTGTGACGGGAGCGACGCAGCAGCAGCGCGGTCGCCTTCTCGCAGGTCCAGTCGACTCCGGCGACGCCGGAGCTGCGCTTCGCGAAGTCGATCGTCTGGCGCTTGGCCGCCTCCGACATCAGGTCGCACATGCCGGCGACGCCGGCGTCGTCCTCGGCCACGGCGAGCGTCCGGCCGATCGGCACGTTGATCGCGGCGACTCCCGCGTCGGCCGCGGCGCCGAGATCCTCGTAGACGCGGTCGACGGCGTCCGCGCTCTGGCGAGCCTGCTCGCGATCGCCGGCGAGCACCGGTCCCCGGTCGCGCTTGCCGGAAGGCGCGGGCGAAGTGGCGGAATCGGCTCGGGTCGCCTCTGGACCGCCGGCGCCTCCACCGCCGTCGTCGTCCGAATCGCCGCAGGCGGCGGCTCCCAGCGCCAGCGACAGAGCGGTCAGGCAGGCGGCGAGGCACATGCCGCGGGGATGGCGATTCGAGTGACGGTCCATGAGTATCCGAGCGTTCCCAACCTTAACGCGGGACCCCACGCCGTGCGCTGGGCGAGCGGCCCCGCTCGTCCTTGACACCGTAATACGCCTATGTTCTTATCGTGTGCCGGGCTATCTCCGCGGTTCCAAGGACTTGACGATCGAACACGCTCATCCGAGAGGCTCGAACGCGCCCCGACGGCTGCGGATGGCGTTCGTCTCGCGCGAGCTCCACCCGCTCGGCGGCGGCGGCATCGGGGTCCAGGTCGCCGGCGCCTGCGCGGCGCTGGCGGACGTCGCCGACGTCACGGTGGTGGCGAGCTCCACGCTCGAGCCCGCCTATCGCCGCCATGTCGAGTCCGGCGCCGAGGACATCCCCGCCGGGGTGCGGGTCGCGTTCGTGCGGGAGCCGGCGCCGGAGGAGGTCGGCACCTACTACGGCCTCTCCCATCTCTACAGCGCACGGGTCTGGGAGAAGCTCCAGGAGCTCTATCCGGACGGCGGCCCGGACCTGGTCGAGTTCTCGGACTTCATGGGCGAGGGCCTGGTCACGGTTCAAGCGCGCCGTGCGCACCATCCGCTGCTGCGCGCGACCGGGATCTGCGTCCGCCTGCACACGACGGCCGAGATCTGCAGCATCCTCAACGGGCACATCGGCGACGACTTCGACACGCGGATGATCGTCGCCGCGGAGCGCTTCGCGCTTCGCCACGCCGACCGGGCGATCGCTCCGAGCCAGGCGGTGTTCGACACCTACGGCCGCTTCTACCCCGAGGCGGAGCTCGCGCCGACCCTGACGATCCCGCCGATCGTGCCGCCGGACCTCGACGAGCCCGTGGCGCCGGCCGCGGGCGAGGAGCTGCGCTTCGTCTACGTCGGACGGCTCGAGCGGCGCAAGGGGGTGCAGGACCTCGTTCGCGCCTTCCTCGACCTGCGAGCGGAGAACTGGAGGCTGACGCTGGTCGGCGGCGACACCGGCACGGCGCCGCTGGCGGCGTCGATGCGAGGCGTCCTCGAGCTGACGGCGGCGGGCGACCCGCGGATCGAGTTCGTCGAGGCGCGCTCCCGTGAGGACGTGCGCGGGATCGTGGACGCGCATCACGTGCTCGTCGCGCCGTCGCGCTGGGAGTGCTGGCCGAGCTCCGTGCTCGAGGGGCTGGGTCGCAACCGCCCGGTCGTCGTCACGCCGACCGGGGGCATGCCGGAGATGCTCGCCGGCGGAGGCGCGGGCTGGATCGCCGGCGGCGTCGGCGAGCGGCCGCTCGGCGAGCTGCTAGAGCAGCTGCTCGCGGATCCGGGGAGGGTCACGGCGGCGATCGAGTCGGGCGTGCCGCGGGCCGTCCACGAGCGGCTCAACGATCCCGGGCAGCTGCGCGAGGGCTACCGGGCGCTGGCGGAGTCGATCCCGGCGCAGCCAGACGGCGCGCCCCCGTGGCGCACCCACGGCGAGGCGCCGCTCGTCTCGGTCGTCGTCCCCTACTTCAAGCTCGAGCGCTTCCTCGAGGCGACGCTGCGCTCGGTCTTCGCCCAGGACTATCCGGCGCTCGAGGCGATCGTCGTCAACGACGGCTCGCTGAGGCGCGAGGACGCGGTGCTCGAGCGCCTCGCGGCGCGCTTCCCGATGCGCCTGCTGACCAAGGAGAACGGCGGCCTGAGCAGCGCGCGCAACGCCGGCGTGGCCCAGGCGCGCGGCCGCTACGTGCTCCCGCTCGACGCCGACAACATGCTCGAGCCCACGTTCGTGTCGCGCTGCGTCGAGCTGCTCGAGCGGGAGCCGGAGGTCGCCTTCGCCACGACCTGGTCGCGCTACGTCGACGAGGACGGCGAGCCGATCGCGGCCCTCGAGCGGGGATTCCAGCCGATCGGCAACAGCACCGCCGCCGTCATGGACGACAACGTGGCCGGCGACGGGACGGCCGTGATCCGGCGCACGGTCTTCGACCGCGGCTACCGGTACTCGCTCGACCTCGCCAGCTACGAGGACTGGCAGCTCTATCGCGACCTCCATCGCGACGGGCTCTTCGGCCGAGTGATTCCCGAGCGCCTGCTGATCTACCGCATGCGGGCCGACTCGATGGTCAACGAGGTGGGCTTCGCCCATCACCACCGGATCTACGACGAGATGCGGGCGCTCACCCGAGGAGAGGAGATGGAGTGGCTCTGCGCGAGCGTTCCGACGCCGGCGACCCTGTGAAGGTCGACCAGGCGGCCCTGGCTCGCGCCAACGGCGACCGCCGGCGCGGGGCCGACCTCGAGACTCGCGCCGCCGAGCCGCGCGCTGCGGAGGCTCGGGCCGCCGAGCCGCGCGCCGACGACGAGCTGCGCCGCGCCGACGACGAGCTGCGCCGCGCCGACGACGAGCTGCAGCGCGCCAACGAGCGCCTCGAGCGTGCCAACGCGGAGCTCTGGCGCGAGAACGCCCGGCTCGCCCGTGCCACGCTCGGCCAGTCCGACGCGGCGGCCGCCGCGCAGCTGCTGCGCTCGGAGCGCGAGCTGCGGCCGCAGCTCGGCGAGGCCGAAGCCAGGATCGACCGGCTCGAGCGCCTGCTCGCCACGCCGCGCCACCGAGCGGTGGAGCGGCTGCGCGACCGTCTCATGCGCATCACGCCGCTTTACTGGCTCTTCCGCCGGATCTGGGCGCTCGCGGCGGGGAGCCGGCAGCGGTGACGGGCACACGCATCGACGACAGCCCCGGCAACGGTCAGGTTACCCTCGCCGGGCGGACCTGGCCGGGCCTCGACGCCGACCTCGCCGGGTCCCTGTCCTCGTCCGCCGCGAGCCGACCGGCGCGCGTCGCGATCGCGAGCTACGAGTTCAACGGAATCGTCCGCAACGGGGGGATCGGGACGGCGTGCACGTCCCTGGCGCGGGCGCTCGCGGCCGAGGGGCACGAGGTCGACATCTTCTTCACCGGCTGGGCCGACGACCCCAGCCCCGAGGCCTTCGAGCGCTGGACGCGCCACTACGCGTCCATGGGGGCGCGGCTGCACTGGTTCGACTACGGCGCGCTCGCCGCTCGCTTCGACGCGCCGGTGTACTCCGCCGCCCACTCGCTGGCCCTCTACGAGCAGCTCGCCGAGCGCGACGCGGAGCGCCCCTACGACGCGATCCACTTCGTCGAGTCGGTCGGCCACGGCTTCTATCCGCTGCTGGCGAAGCGTCAGGGCCTGGCCTTCGAGCGCGCGACGACGGTCGTCGGGGTGCACTCGCCGCGGCGCTGGATGGCTGAGGCCCACGGCGAGCTGTTCGACAGCCCCGAGTACATCGGCGACGAGTTCCTCGAGCGCCGCAGCGTCGAGCTCGCCGACGTGGTGGTCTCGCCCAGCGCCCACATGCTCGACTGGCTGGTCGCGCGCGGCGTCCGGCTCCCGGAGCGCAGCTACGTCCAGCAGTACGTGACCGACTTCGCCCGCGCGCGCTCCGACGGCGCGCCGGCAGCCGCCGAGGGCTCCGCGATCGAGGAGCTGGTGTTCTTCGGCAGGCTCGAGCCGCGCAAGGGCCTGCCGGCCTTCTGCGAGGCGCTCACGCTGCTCGGCGAGCGGCCTCACGGCGCGTTGCGCAAGGTGACCTTCATGGGCCGGCACTCCCCCGTCGAGGGGGTCGGGTCCGACGAGTACATCGCCGCGCGCGCCGAGCACTGGCCGTGGGAGTGCCAGGTCCTGTCCGAGCTCGATCGCGACGACGCGCTCGACTACCTCGGGCAGCCGGGTCGCCTGGCGGTGATGGCCTCGCCGATCGACAACTCGCCCAACACCGTCTACGAGGCGATCGGCCTCGGCATTCCCTTCATCGCCTCGAGCGGCGGCGGCATCGCCGAGCTGGTGCATCCCGACGACCGTGACGAGGTCACGTTCGACCTGCGCGACCGCGAGCGCCGGCAGATCGACCCCGCCGATCCGCGCGGGACACGCGGCCGCCATACCGGAGAGGCGCTGGTCGAGCATCTGGAGCGGGTCCTCGATCGGCCCGCGCGCAGCGCGCGGTTCGCGGTCGATCCGGCGGTCAACCGCGAGGCGCATCTCGCGTGGCACCGCGCCGTGGCGAGCGACGACGCCTCGCGCACGTCCTCGGAGCGGCTCTCGGCGCCCCGCCTCAACGGCGGTGCGCCGGTGACCGTCGTCGACGTGACCGAGCTCGGGACCCTCGAGCCCGGCGCCGGCGAGGACTTCGTCCTGCTGCTCGATCCCGGCGTGGAGCGCGATCCGCGGCTCGCGGGCGCCCTGCTGGCGTGCGCCGCGACCGCGGCCCGGCCCGGGCTGGTCACCTCGCTCGGACGGGTCGAGGTGGAGGTCCCGGACGGATCGAGGACCGAGCGCTGCTTCCTGCCGACCGGCGGCCCGGCGACCTTCGGCGTCGTCGCCAACTGCTTCGGCGCGGGCGCGGCGCTGGCTCGACGGTCGACGCTCGAGCGCCTCGGCGTGCTCGACTCCGAAGACGGCCTGCTCGGCATCGGCGTGGCGGGCGTGCTCGCTCGGGCGGCGCTCGCCGGCGAGCGGATCGACATCGTTCCCGACGCTCTCTACCGAGTGACCGACGTGCCTTCGACGCAGCCGTCGCTCGGCGCGTGGGGCGATCCGCTCGAGGCCCTCAGGCCCTACCACCAGCTGCTCGACCCGGCTGCCGCCTCGCTCGCGAACGTGGCGTGGAGGCTCGCCCGCCAGCGCGACGAGCTCTTCGCGCGGGCCGTGGGCGCCGAGCACCAGCACGCCGCCGCCGCGCAACGGCTCGAGGTCATCGTCACGTCGCGCAGCTGGCGCCTGACCGGCTGGCTGCGGCGCGTCGGGAGCCGCCTGCGAGGGCGCGGGCGCTGACCGTGGCGATCGAGTACCACGACAGCGTGCTCTTCCCGAGCCTCGCCGACGAGATCGGCGCCCACGCCCATCTGCTCGACGGCGAGGTCCTCAACGCGGGCTCGGGCAATCGCGACCTGCGCTCGCTGGTGCCCGGCCGCGTCCACAACCAGGACATCGCCGAGGGGCTCCACAACGACGACGTCGACATCCTCTCGCCGCTCGACGACATCCCGGTGCAGGACGGCTTCTTCGACGCCATCTTCTGCAACGCGGTGCTCGAGCACGTCGCCAACCCGGAGCAGATCATGGGCGAGTTCGCCCGCGTCTGCAAGCCGGGCGGGCTGCTCTACCTCTGCGTCCCCTTCATGCAGCCCGAGCACCTCGACCCGACCGACTTCCAGCGCTACACGATCGACGGGCTGAGCCTGCTCGCGGAGCGCCACGGCTTCGAGGTGCAGAAGGCCGAGCCCGTGCACAACGTCTACGTGACCCTCGGCTGGGTCGCGCTGCGCTGGCTGGGAGCGTCCGACAAGCTCCGCTTCCGCGTCGCGCGGCGCTTGATCTTTCCCTGGCTGGTGCGCAAGGCGCACAGCTCGGGCCTGCAGGTGCGCGAGCTGGCGTCCGCGAACCGCGTGATCGCCCGCCGGCGATAGCGACGGATCAGACGGTCATCGAGCCCAGCATGGTGAGGAACAGCGCGGCGGCGAACGCCGCCGTCCCCCACCGCGCCCACCTTCCGACCAGCGACGCCGCGAGCGCCAGCATCAGCAGCGGAGCCAGCGAGATCCCATAGCGCGCGCTCGGGTCGGGGTCCTGGTCGTAGAGCACCATGAAGCCGACGGCGAGGACGAGGCCCCCGACGCAGAGCAGCGCCAGCGAGATCAGCCCCAGCGCGTGCGGCCAGCGTCGCGGCGACACGAAGAGGGCCGACAGTCCGACGGCGATCGGCGCGCAGGCGAGCAGCGCGTAGAAGGGCAGCTGCAGATCGTGCCCCAGGGTGCCCGGCGAGAAGTGCCGGACGACGCCGGCGCCCGGATCGCCGGTGAGCGGCCAGACCAGCGAGGCCGCCGCCTTGAGGACCACGCCGGCGGCTCTCGGCCCCTGCCGCAGCGAGTCGAGCGCCGGGTCGTCCGCGACGGCGATCAGCGCGATCGAGTGGTGCACGACGGTCCAGATCAGGGTCGCGGCCAGCCCGCCGGCGAGCAGTGCGCCGCCGTTGCGCAGCCAGCGGCGGGCAACGACCGACGTCGGCTCTCCCTGCCCACGCTCGGACAGGACGGCTACGGCGAAGAGCGCCGCCACCGCCGCCGTGGCGAAGACGTTGGTCGTCTTCAGGGCCGAGGCGACGAATCCCGCCGCGAAGAGCCAGCCGGCCCACGACGGGCCGGGCCTGCGATACGCGATCGCGCCGGCGAGCGCGACCAGTCCGGCGGCGGGCACCGCGGTGACGTCGTTCGACACCGTGCCGGCGAGATAGACGATCCACGGCGACGCGCCGAGCACCAGCAGCGCTGCCCCCAGCGCCAGCGGCCGGATCCCCATCGCCCGCCCGGCCGCCCACAGCAGCATCAGGCCCGCGACGAGCCAGGCGATGCTGCTCGTCCGCGTCGCGCGCAGGTCCCCGTCGATCCCGAGCACGTTGTGGGTCGCCCACCGCAGGGGCACCGTCAAGGCGTAGTAGGTGGGCGGCTGCTGCGCCTCGTGCTGGGTCCAGGTAAGGGACGTCTGTCCGGAGCCCACGGGCGCGCCGCAGGGCGGCAGGTCGAAGCTCTCGCCCTGGTATCCGTTGCACGAGATCTCGCGCAAGGAGGTTTCCAGTACGCGCTCGCCTTGTCGGGGAACCTCTCCCCTGGAGACACGCTCGACATAGTCCAGATGCGCGACCTCGTCGAATGGTGAGAACTTCGGATTTGCGTCTATCTGCAATGTGACCAGAAGGCTGGGTGCCAGGACACACACGCAAAGCGCTACAGCCCACGCCCACCTCGTGGGAAACAGCACCCGACGGACATCCGCGATGCGCTCTCGCACTGGCATCCGCACCCGCCGATCGGTCTTGGCGCGCTCGTCCACGGATGAGAACATATCCGTACCAAGGCGTCGGACGACTACCCCGGCGAGACGAGATGGGCTGTATCATCAGTGCGGGGTTGCCGGACTGAATAGCCCTGTACGATAATGAGGAGGGTTCGCGCCACGTGCTGGTCGTCGCATTCAATCCTGGCCATGACGGAGCGATCGCGGCCATCCGCGACGGATCGCTCGTACTTTGCCTGGAGGCCGAGAAGGACTCCTTTGAGCGTTATTCCGTTCTGAATCCGTCCAGCGTGCTTCACGTCGCCGAGCAGCTCGGTGAGCTGCCGGACGTGGTGGCGCTGGGCGGGTGGGATACCGACCTGAGCCGCCAGCTCGAGGCTGCCGCGGACCTCGCCAAGGTCAGTCGCGCGCGACTGACATGGGGCCCGGGAGGCAACGGCAATGCACGGGAGCCCGCTAGCTTGCCGGGACTCGTAGGCGCCGGCTACCTGGGCTCCGAGGCCTTCAGCGGTCGTCGAACGACCTTCTTCGGCAAGTCCGTGCAGTACTTCTCGTCGTCGCACGAGCGTTCGCATATTCTCGCCGCCATCGGGATGGCGCCCGCCGACGACTGTCCACTCCAGGCGGTGCTCGTGTGGGAGGGCCTGTTCGGCGCCTTCTATCTGGTGGACGACTCGATGCGAATCGTGCGGACGATTCCCGTGCTCATCGGTCCCGGGGTTCGCTTTGGCTTTCTCTTTGGCCTCTGCGATCCGTCCTACCCTGTCGAGGGCGACCTCATACGCTTGGCCGACAGCGGCAAGCTCATGGCCTTGGCCGCATTCGGGGACCCCTACGACTCCGACCCCGACGTCGCGCATGTCGTCGACGAGCTCTTGCGGATCGACGCACTCTTTCCGTTCCCCAAGGCGTCGTTCAGCGCATCGCCGGTGTTCAACTGCGGGGTTCGCTCAGAGCTCGCGGTAGCGGCGGCGGCGGTTCTCACTCGACGCATCTTCGAGGTCTTCGCCGAGGTCGCGCTGCACGAGATCCCAGCCGGCATTCCGCTTCGCATCTCGGGTGGCTGTGGCCTCAACTGCGACTGGAACGCGGCATGGCGGGATCTCGGGCACTTCTCGTCGGTCTTCGTGCCGCCGTGCCCGAACGACTCCGGCTCGGCCATCGGGACCGCCATCGATGCTCACGCGGCCGCCACGGGCTCCCCGCACATCGATTGGGACGTCTATGCGGGCCTCGAGTTCGATCACGACGTGGAGCCCGATCCCTCACGGTGGCATTTTCAGCCTCTGGATCACGGACGACTCGCGAAGGCGATCGCCGACGGCCAAGTGGTGGCCTGGGCTCAGGGAAGGTGGGAGGTGGGGCCCCGGGCGCTTGGCAATCGCTCGCTGTTGGCGGAGCCGTTCGGCGAAGCGACCCGCGATCGCCTGAACGACATCAAGGGGCGAGAGCCCTATCGGCCGATCGCCCCGTGCGCCCGTGTCGAGGATCTCGGCGCCGCGTTCGACGACGACTTCGAGGACCCTCACATGCTGTACTTCCGCCACGTCCGCGATCGGCGGCTGGCAGCCGTCACTCACGTCGATGGCTCGGCCCGTGTTCAGACCGTCTCGGCGTCGACGAACCCGTCCCAGCACGCGCTGCTCAGCGCGTTCGCGCAGCACACGGGTGTCGGTGTGCTGTGCAATACGAGCCTCAATTTCAGCGGTCGTGGCTTCATCAACCGGACTTCGCATCTGATCGACTTCTGCGACCGACGCGGTGTCGACTGCTTCGTCGTGGGCGACAGGTGGTACTCCCGACGAGACGGCGAGGGGCCCGCGACGATCAAGCAGCCGGTCGGTCGAATGTCAGGCGAGCCATCGCTTGACGGCTCGTAGAGGGCGGGTCAAGCGCCACGACGACGACGCCTCGAGGGCGGCGGAGGCGGTCTCGGCCTCGGTGGCGCGTCGCTCCGCGACTTCGAGCCGCGCTCTCAGGTCCTCCTGCTCCGCGGCCAGGCTTGCGCGCTGCGCGGCCTGCTCGTCGCGCTGCGCCGCCTGCTCGTCGCGCTGCGCGATCGCGTCGCGCAGCGCCTGTCGCAGAGTCCCGAGCTCATGCTCGGCGTCGCGCAGCTCGCGCAGGGTCGCTTCCTGATGCATGCGAGCGAGGTTGGCCTGGTTGCGGCTCGCGGCGGCGTCGGCCTCGGCGAGCAGCGCCCGGTCGCGCCACATCGCGATCGTGCCGCGCAGCTGCCGAACGGCGCTGGGCGGCGCCAGCAGGGCCATCGGCGGGAGCTCCGGCAACTCGCCGTCGCCGGCGAGGGCAAGCATCTGGTCCTCGCCGCCTGGCCGCCCCTGGCCGCGCTTGAAGATCTCGAGCTCCTCGCCCATCGCGCCCTCGCGCGCAAGTGTGTCGTCGTCGGCGATCAGCGATGCCAGCAGCGCGCGCTGGCGCGCGACGCGCACGTTGGCGAAGCGGTCGCGCAACGCTCGCTCGAGCACGCCGGCGACGCCCTGGGCGCCTTCGCGCCGCGGCGCGGCGACCAGCAGGACGCCGTCGGCCCGCAGCACGCGGCGCAGCTCGTCCAGAGCCGCGCCGTGATCCGCGACATGCTCGATCGCGTCGAAGCAGACGATCAGGTCGAACGACGCGTCGTCGTGAGCGAGCGCGGGAAGGTCGGCGGGACCGACGTCGAGCACGTCGCGATCCGCGGCGAGTCGCGCGGCGACCTGGCGGCGCAGCTCCCGCTCGGCGTCGCGCAGCGCCTCGCCTCCGAGCACCGCATCCGTTCCCGCGACGCTTGGGCGAGGTATTCGCGCTTTCGGTCGCCACTGGATCGTCATCGCCTCGCCGGGCGCAGGGATCTCGGCGGGCGGCCGCTTCGGCAGGCAGTGGAAGTCGACCTCGAGGCCCACGGCGCGCAAATCTCCGGCGGTCGCTACGACGCTCAGCCGGTGCCACCCGGGGGGGCACTCGCGCGGGTCGAGCCGCAGCACGAAGCCGGCCTGCCGCGCCACCTCCTCGCCGTACTCGTCGACGAGGTCGGGCCGGAACACGGGCTGGAGCGCCTCCGCGCGGATCTTCCCGTCGATCGTCACCAGGACGGCCCCCACGCCGCCGCGCGCGTAGGCCCAGCCGGCGATTTCCACGGGGGCCTCGACCTCCGGTGCGGACTCGGCCGGAGACGGCCGCTCGAGCCACATCGCCAGCTCACCGGCCTCGATGGCCGCGAGGTTCTCCTCCGCCGTGTACCTGGGCTCAACGAATGGCACGACGTCGACCTCGCCGGCGACGTCGCTGCGCCCACCGTCCTGGTCGTAGGCCGTTACGGTGACTTGGCGCGGTCCGGGGGCCCATGTCGAAGTGTCGATCTGGAGGCGGTAGCCGGCGCGATCGCTGCCCGCCACCTCCGGCAGGCTCTCCGCGAGCCACGGTGTGTCGAGCCCGTACGACGCGTGCATCAGCCGCTCGTCGACCTGGACGATCACGCCGGAGATCCCGACCGGCGAGGCCGCCCAGCCGGACAGCAGCAGCTCGTTGTGGACGAAGGTCCGCTCCCGCTCGATCGGGAGGTCACACGCCAGCCGCGGCGCCGACCACCGAGCCGCGTTCTCGATGCCCTCGCCCTCGGCGGCATTCAGAGCCATGGTTGCGAACCTAGTATTACCCACCAAGGCGTCTTCGTCGGGCTCCGCGCTGTAGATGCAGCAGCGCCGCGCAATTGCGCGGCGCCGTCGCCCTCCAACTGGCGCCACTGTAACGCGGTGTCCGACCATAGTCAAGGCTTCCGGCCGTCGATCCGAACGCGCCGCTTCGCGTGTTAGGTTCCTGCGCGCGTGGAGCTCGGGATCTACAACTTCGGCGAGCTGACACCCGACCCCGCCACTGGACACTCGATCCCGGCGCACCGGCGGATGCGCGACCTGATCGACGAGATCGAGCTCGCCGACCGCGTCGGTCTGGACGTCTTCGGCGTCGGCGAGCATCACCGCGCGGACTTCGTGGTCTCGTCGCCCGCGGTCGTGCTCGCGGCGGCCGCGGCGGGCACCGAGCGGATCCGGCTCTCGAGCGCGGTCAGCGTGATCGCCTCCGACGATCCGGTACGGGTCTTCCAGGACTTCTCGACACTCGACCTGCTCTCGGACGGGCGCGCCGAGATCATGGCCGGGAAGGGAGGGTTCACCGAGTCCTTTCCGCTCTTCGGCTGCGACCTGGCCGACCACGACGAGCTGTTCGCGGAGATGCTCGAGCTGCTGCTGCAGGCGCGCGACTCCGAGCAGATCACGTGGGCGGGCAGGCACCGACCGGCGATCGACGGACTCGGCGTCTACCCTCGCCCGCTGCAGGCGCGGCTTCCGATCTGGGTCGCCAACACCGGCAACCCGAAGTCGGCGATCCGGGCCGGAACGCTCGGCTTGCCGCTGGCGCTCGGGCTGATCTGGGACCCGCCTCAGCGGCTCGCGCCGGTCGCCAAGGTTCATCGCCGTGCGGCGGCCCGGGCGGGCCACGGCCCCCAGCCCCCGTTCAGCATCAACGGCACCGGCTACATAGCCGAGAGCACCGAGAAGGCGATCGGGGAGTCGTTCGAGCCTTTCGCCGCGATCATGAACCGGATCGGCAAGGAGCGCGGCTGGGAGCCGCTGACCCGCGCACGCTACGAGGAGACCTGCGCGCTCGAGGGCCCCAACTTCGTCGGCAGCCCCGAGGACGTGGCCGAGAAGATCCTCTACCAGCACGAGATCTTCGGCCATGACCGCACGCTGATCCACTTCGCGATCGGGAGCCTCGCCCATGCGGGCGTCAAGCGCTCGATCGAGCTGCTGGGGACCGAGGTGGCGCCCACCGTCCGGCGAGCGCTCGGCCGAACGTGAGCACCGCGCACCAGGGGGCGATCACCGACCGCGGCTGCGCGCTGGTGACCGGCGCCTCGCGCGGCCTCGGCGCCGCGATCGCGCGGGGACTGGCGGCCGACGGCTGGGCGGTCGGTGTCAACTACCGCGTCGACGACGCGGCGGCGGACGGGGTCCTCGGCGAGATCCGCGACGCTGGCGGCGAGGCCATCGGGCTGCGCGCCGACGTCAGGGCACGCCAGACCCCCGACGGCCTGATCGCGGCCCTCGAGCGCGAGTTCGGCCGGCGCGTCCTCGTGCTGGTCAACAACGCGGGCATCACCGCAGACGGACTCCTGCCGCGACTCGGCGACGAGGCCTGGCAGACGGTGATCGACACGAACCTGACCGCGCCCTTCCGGCTGACCCGCCGGGCGCTGTGGCCGATGATCCGCGAGCGCTTCGGGCGCGTCGTCAACATCGCCTCGGCCGCCGGGCTCCAGGCGAATCCCGGGCAGGCGAACTACGCCGCCTCCAAGGCCGGGCTGATCGGCTTCACCAAGACGGCCGCCGCCGAGGTGGCGCGGTGGTCGGTGACGGTCAACGCGATCGCCCCCGGGGCGATGGCGACCGACTCGAACGAGGGCGTGCTCGACAGCCTGGTGCCGCGTGTGCCCGCCCAGCGGGCCGGAGCTCCCGAGGAGGTGGCGGCCTGTGTCCGCTTCCTCGCCTCCGAGGACGCCGGCTACGTCACCGGCGCCGTGCTGCCGGTCGACGGCGGATTGGTCGCCTGAAGACGATCAGCGGGGATGCATGCTGTCCATGCCGGCCCGCAGCGCCTCGATGTCGAGCGCGCCGCTCGGCGACGACACCGCTCGGTAGGAGAACAGGCCCTCGCCGAGGGTGAGCCTGAAGGTGCGCCTGTGCAGCGCGTCGAACTCGGTGACGAGCGAGTTCATCCCCCAGCTCATGAGCCACGAGCCGTCGGCCGAGCGCCGAGCCGAGCCGCAGCATCTCGACGCCACCGTCTCGGGGTCCCTGATCTCCTCCACCAACGTCGCCGTCATGCTCGTCTCGTCGATCGCGTAGCGCACGGCCCGTGGGTCCCCGCCGAGGTGGTTGTCGTGGATCGTCACCGTCCCGTCGGCCTGTCGCCTCACGTCGTGCTGGCCGGCCAGCGGGTAGTCGCCATGTGCGTCGCCCAGGACCTCGAGGCTCTCCGGCGTCGGCGTGCCGCCGAGCTTCCAGACGATGTCGCCCGTCGCCTTGTGGATCCTGTAGACGGAGTCCGTCAGGTAGTTCGATATCAGCACGTGGTCGCTTCCGTCCGGCTCCACCGCGTTCATGTGGATGACGTCCACGGGGGACTCGAACGCGATGATCGGCCAGTAGTTCGGGGCGACCTCCGACAGGTCGATGTGGTCCAGCGCGTTCCAGGACCAGACGAGCTGTCCTTGCGGATCCAGCTCCTGGATGACGCCGTCGAAGGCCATGTTGCCGCAGACCTCCACGTCGCAGTAGGCGCTCAGGTCGATGGGACGCGGCTGGTAGGAGATGACCAGGATGTTGCCGTTCGGCAGCGTCTGGAGCTCGTGGGTGTCGATGGGGCCGCCCACCGCCTCGATCTCGCGTACCAGCGACCCGTCCAGGCCCCGGACGTGCATGATCGACCGAGGATCGCGACCGAAGCCCCCGCCGAAGAAGCTGGAGTAGGCCACCGTCCCGTCCGACAGCACGCTTGCGTTGATCGCTCCCACCTCGCTCTCGTACCACCACACGGGCGCCCCGTGGTCGTCGAAGATGACGACCCTGCCCGGCGGCGCGCTGGGGGTGATCGCGTAGAAGCTGTGGTGCGGCTGCCGAAGGCGGGTGTAGTTCCAGGCCGGGAAGCTCGGGGGTAGGCAGCGAACGTGGTAGTCCTCGCTCGCTTCGCCGGTCCTGACGACCACGTCGAACGCCTGGTTGGCCTGCAGGCCGACGGTGGTGCTGAACGCCCCGCCGCGGAACGGCTGGTCGTCGACGCTGACGTCGGACCCGGGTGGCATCGACACCGACACCGGCAGCGGCTCACCGGTGCAGCGCACGGCGTAGTCGCTGACGTCGGGGGCGAAGTCGGGCAGGAGCTGGGGATCGGTCGATACGTCGAGGGACGGCGGGTCGACTGGCGGCGGGTCGCCGGGCTGCGGGGCGTGCGCGATCGGGGGCACTCCCCGTCCGACGACCGTGATCGTGACCTTCGCCGCGTCGCTGCCGCCGCGGCGGTCGCTCACGACGTAGGTGAAGGAGTCCGTGGCGGTCTCGCTCGGCCCGAGGTGGTCGAAGCGCCCATCCGGGCGGTAGCGGACGCGCTGTCCCGAGCGGGTCAGCTCGACCCGTCCGACCGTGCCCTTGGTCCCGATCGACGTGACGCGGAGCGAGTTCCCGTCGGGATCGGTGTCGTTGACGGTCACCCTCACCAGCGCGGAACCGCGCTTGCCCACCGCTCGAGCGTCGCGTCGCGCGGTCGGCCGGTGATTGCGGCGGCCCTGTGAGGCGCGCATGCTCTCGCAGCCGAAGCGCTGGTCGAGCCCCGCGCCGCCATGGCAGCGATCGAGGTGCGGCCCTCCCCGCAGGAGATCGCGACCGGCCCCCGCGCGGACGACGTCGTTCCCCCGACCAGCGGAGATCGAGTCCCGGCCGGAGCCGCCGAGTACGAGGTCGGCTCCGCGTCCCGACACGACTCGATCGTGGCCCGTCCCGCCACAGATCAGGTCGTCGCCTCCCAGGCCGACGATGCGATCGTCACCGCCGCCGCCGGCGATCACGTCCGGCCCCGGCGTCCCCACCAGGCGATCCGGGCCCTGGCCGCCGCTCAGGGTGACAGGCGTGTGCAGGCAGGCTGTCGGCTTGCCCGCGGAGTCGTCGCCACCGTCACCCGACGCGGCCTGCGCCTCGGCGGCAAAGCCCAGGGCGACGACCACGACGATCGCGAGCGCCGACCGTGTGAGCCTCGCGGCAGCCGCACTCGAAGATCGCAGCCCCCAACGCTCGCGCCCGCCCATTGAGCGCACGCTATCAATACCTTGACCCGTCTGGTTGGCTGAAACGGGTCGGTGAGAGTGTGGGTAACCGCGTTTTCGCAACTCCTTCTCCTGACGGCCGCGGCGCGACGACGAGTAAGCCATACGAGCCGCGACCGCCACCGCGACCATCGCCGAGTAGAGCGTGAGCAGCTGGAAGCGGAGCTCGACGGAGGGCGACAGGAAGAACAGGCCCACCTGCAGCCCCGCGGCGGCGGCCATCAACACACCGACCATCCGCACCGGGGCGGGGAAGCGCGGCAGCAGGAAGCCGAGCCCGATCAGGCAGACGAGCAGGTAGGGCCAGACGCGGTGGACCGCCGATCCGTTCGTGCCGGGGCCCGACCACACGTCCGCCCAGCGGGCGGCGGCGTCGGACAGGACGGGAAACGAGGGCCGCGGTCGGTAGCCGAACGGATTCGCGGGCACCGCGTCCACGAACGCGGCGGTCGGCGGATGCCCGACGCCGATCAGGCGCTTCCACTGCGCGAGACGCCCCGACAGGTAGGTCACGGGGTTGTCCAGGACCGCCGTTCGCCACGCGGCGCCCAGCAGCTCGGCCTGCTCGTCGTCGTAGTGCCACGGCAGGGGAGCCGCGGGGCGGGACGCGACGGTGGTATCGCGCGCGAATACGTGCGTCTGCCGCGGATCCCTCAGCCAACGCTCCAGGTCCAGCTCGAGCTCGGGGCCGACGCGCATGCTCACGCCCGTGCTGGGGATCCAGTGCTCGCGTATCTCGTCAGGAGCCTGGAGGGGCTGGACGTCGCGCGGAAGCCGGGGGATGAAGCGCCTGTCCTCCTCGACGGTGAGGTAGGCCAGGTCGTAGAGATAGGTGTAGACCTCGGGATGCCATCTCTGATCGCGAATGGCGCTTCCGGTGAGATTCGTCGCGGCGGCCATCGCCAAGGTGGCGCCGACCCCGAGCGCGACGGCGGCGATGGCCCTGTGCCGCCCGACCGCCGACTCGGCCTTGCCGAAGGCGGCGAGCGCCGGGACCGCGAGCCCGACCATGATCGGCGCCACCGCCGTGAAGCCGTTCTGTCGCGCCGCGACCGCCACCAGGGCGGCGGCGACGCCGCCCACGATCGCCGCCCGCCGCGAGCGTCCGGCCCAACGCACCGCGCCGACCCCGAGCCCGGTCGCCAGCAGGCAGCCCGAGACGAACCACGCGTCGCGGCCGATCAGCCCGACGAGGCCGAAGGCCGGCGGGGCCACGAGCACGAGCACCGCCAGGATCGACGCGGCGATCCGACCGAACGCCGCTCGTAGGACGAGGTACAACCCGGCCGCGAGCGCGGTTGTCTGGAGGACCAGCACCACGCCCGGGCCGGCGCCCGTCGCCAGGTACGCCTGCCGCCACGCCCACGTGAGCACGGGCGAGAGCTGGTCGCCGATCACGCCCGTCCGGACGAACGCGATCGTCCCGAGCGTGTCGACGTTCATGGCGCCCGGCCAGTGCGCGAGCACCACACCCGCGGCGCCGACGAGCAGCACGCCGTAGGCGCTCGCTCGCTCGCGCGCCGCGGCGCTCACCTCCCCATCCGCCACTGCCCAGTGGCCTCGTCCCAGCTGCGGACCACGCGCGCGGGGTTGCCGAAGACGACGGTTCGCGGCGGCACGTCGCGCGTGACGACCGATCCCGCGCCGACGAACGCGCGCTCGCCGATCGTCACGCCGGGGAGGATCGCCGCGCCGACCCCGACCACCGCGCCGTCGCGGATCCGCACGGGGGCCGGCTCGCTGATCGCCAGGTCGATCGCCGGCTGGCGCGGGTCCTCGTAGTCGCGTCCCGAGTCTCCGATGAAGACACGGGCGCTGATCCCGACCCCCTTGCCGATGTCGACCTCGCCGGCGCAGTGGACGAAGAGGTCGGACGAGATGCCGGTGTCGTCGCCGATGCGCAGGACCGGGTCGTGCTCGAGCCCCTTGTCCGACCCGACCACCGAGAGGAACGAGCGCTCGCCGACGATCACCCTGTCGCCGATGTAGACCTTGTGCGGCGAGCGGATCTTGTAGGGCTCGACGATGTAGGACTCGCGGCCCAGCTGCGCGAGGCCCGCGGGGCGCGCGAACACCGGTCGCGGGACCCAGCGCAGGAGGTCGAGCTCCTCCATCCACGCCGGCCAGCCCTGCGCCGGCTCCCACTCCTCGTCGGTCATCCGCTCCTCCTCTGCTTCTTGTAGTGGCTTCCGAACTGGCGCTCAGCCGTCACGCGGACCCTGACCGGGACCTTGAAGCGCTCGAGGCGCTCGCGGCAGTGGCGCTTGACCGTCGCGACCAGTCGCGCCTCGTCGATCGCTCCGGCGGGCCTGACCGTGGCGCAGACGATCTGCCCGACGAGGCCGTTCGGCTCGCCGTACACGGTCGCCTCGGCGACCTCGTCGAGCGACTCGATCACGCCCTCGACCTCCGCCGGATAGAGCTTCTCGCCGCCGACGTTGATCAGGTCGGAGTCGCGTCCGAGGAAGCGGACGTACTCGCCGTCCTGCTCGACCATGTCGCCGGTCTCGAACCAGCCGTCGGCCGTGATCGGCGTCGGCGCGTTGAGGTATCCAAGCAGCAGCGAGCGGGCGCGGACCTGCAGCATCCCGTCGACGACGCGTGTCTCGTAGCCCTCGCCGCCGACCTTCAACCAGAGCGAGCCGTCGGCGCGCGACTTCGTCCGCATCGCGCCCAGCTCGATCATCCCGTAGGTCTGCTGCAGCCTCACGCCGGGGAACGCCTCGCGCAGCCGCGCAAGGGTGGCCGCCGGCATCGGCTCGGCGCCGTAGCTGATCACCCGCAGGCTGCTCATGTCGTGGGCGCGGTGCGCGCCGCCGAGCAGCAGCAGGTTGAGGAACGTCGGCGTCGCCGGCAGCAGCTCGATCCGGTGCTCCTCGACCAGCCGGCAGACGGTCGCGGGCGAGCGCTCGCCCGGCGCCACCAGCAGGGCGCCGTTGGAGAGCGTGTGGAGCGTCGTGTTGATGCCGCCCAGGTGGTCGAACACCATGAACGCCAGGGTCGTCAGCGCCGGCCGTTCGACACGGAACTTCTCGAGCAGCAGCGTCAAGTCGTGGACGGCGGCCTTCGGCTGTCCGGTCGTGCCCGAGGAGCACTGGACGAGACCGGGGTGACCGCGCCCGCGGAGCTCGTCGTAGAGCTCGTGGGAGGCGACGCGCCCGCTCCGCTGGAAGCGGACGTCGTCGGACTCGTCGACCGCGAAGCGTGCCTCGACCTGCGCCAGCGCCTCGCGCTCGGCGCGACCGGCTCGCCTGGCGCGGCTCTCCGGCGCCAGGATCGCTCCCCGCTCGGCGAGCGCCAGGAAGAGCGCGATCGAGTTGGGCGAGAACTCGCCCTCGAGGCCCACGACGGCGCCGGGGCGCAGGTCCTTGCGGTCGATCTCGCCGATCCAGCGGTCGATCAGCGCGCGCAGCTCGCGGAACGTGCAGCGCGCTCCCGGCGCGATGACCGCCGTCGCGTCGGCCCGCTGGGCGAAGCGCTCAGTGAGGAAGTCCGTGTGCACCGCGCTCGCTCGATCGGGTCGCCGCCGCGACGGCCTCCTCCCCACCTGAGTCGCCGGCCGGATCGGGCAGCAGCTCGGCCAGCAGGTGGTCGGCCAGCGCGGCCGGCGTGGGGTGCTCGAACGTGATCGCCGCGTCGAGCCGCAGCCCGGTGGCGGCCTGAAGCTTGTTGCGCAGCTCGACGGCGGCCAGCGAGTCGAAGCCGAGCTCCTTGAAGGTCCGCTCGCCGCGCAGCGAGTCGGCGGAGTCGTGGCCGAGCACCGCGGCCGCCTCGGCGAGTACGACCTCGAGCACGAGCGGCCTGCGCTCTGCCGCCGTGGCCGCGGTCAGCCTCGCGGCGAGCGGCAGCTCGGCCGCGCCGCGCGCCCGCTGCCGAGGGCGCACCAGCCGGGAGGAGTCGAAGAGCGGCGCGCGGGCGACGGCCAGAGCGAGCGGGAGGTCGGCGCCGAGCGCGGTGTCGAGCAGCGCGAGCCCCTGCGCGTCGGACAGCGGCTCGATCCCGACCCGGCGCAGTCGCTCGACGTCGCGCTCGATCATCCGCGAGGTGGCGCCGGTGCGCCGCTCCCACAGCCCCCAGGCCAGCGAGGTGGCGGGCAGCCCGGCCGCGCGCCGCTGGTGGGCGAGCGCGTCGAGGAAGGCGTTGGCCGCCGCGTAGTTGGCCTGGCCGGCGGTGCCGAGGACGCCCGCGATCGAGGAGAACAGCACGAAGTGGGAGAGGTCGAGCCGCTCGGTCAGCTCATGCAGGTTCCAGGCGCCGTCGACCTTGGGGGCGAAGACGCGGTCGACCTGTCCGGGGCGGATCGACTCGACCAGGCCGTCGTCGAGCACGCCGGCGGCATGGATCACCGCGCCGAGCGGATGCCGCTCGGAGATCGAGTCGAGCAGCCGCGCCAGCTGCTCGCGGTCGGCGACGTCGCACGCCGCCACGGTCACCCGGGCGCCGGCCCGCTCGAGCTCGGCGGCGCCGGCGGCCGCCGGGCCGCTGCGGCTCGCGAGGAGCAGGTGGCGCACGCCGTGGCGCTCGACGAGGTGGCGGGCGACGAGTGCGCCGAGGCCGCCGAGGCCGCCGGTGATCAGCACGGTCGCATCCGGATCGAGTGGGCGCGAGACGTCGAGCACGACCTTGCCGACATTGTCGCCCTGGCGCAGATGGCGGAACGCCTCGCGAGCGCCGCCGACGTCCCACGCGCGGAGGGGGAGCTCGCGAAGGTCGCCGCCGTCGAGTCGTTCGACGACGTCGGCGAGAAGCTCGCCGAGCCGGACCGAGTCCGCCGCTGGCAGCTCGAACGCGCTGTAGGAGACTCCCGGGAACGCGGCGGCGACCGCCGCCGCGTCGCGAACGTCGGTCTTGCCGATCTCGACGAAGCGCCCGCCGCGCGGCAGCAGGGCGAGGGAGGCGTCGACGAAGTCGTTCGCGAGCGAGTTCAGGACCACGTCGACGCCCTCGAGATGGGTGACGACGAGGAAGTCGTCCTTGAAGCGCAGGTCGCGCGATGAGGCGATGTGGTCGTCGGCGACGCCGGCGCTGCGCAGCGCGTCCCACTTCGAGCGGCTGGCGGTGGCAAAGACCTCGGCCCCGAGGCTCAGCGCCAGCCGAATCGCGGCCATCCCGACGCCGCCCGCGCCGGCGTGGACGAGCACCCGCTCGCCGGGCCCGAGGCCCGCGAGGTCGACGAGCGCGTAGGCCGCGGTCAGGAAGGCCACAGGCACCGCCGCCGCACGCCTGAAGCTCCAGTTCGCGGGAATCGGCGCGAGCACGTCCCGGTCGGCGATCGCCAGCGACGCGAACGCATCGTCGATCAGTCCCATGACGCGGTCGCCGGGTGCGAGATCGCCGACGCCCGCCCCGACCTCGACGACGACCCCGGCGCCCTCCCGGCCGAGCGTCCCGTCGTCGGCGGCCTCGACGCCGAGCGTGACCAGCACGTCGCGGAAGTTGAGCCCTGCGGCGCGCATCGCGACTCGCACCTCGCGATCGCCGAGCGGCCGCTTGGCATGGGTGCTCGCGACGATGGCGAGGGCGTCGACGGCTCCCCGCGACGGCGCCTCGAGCCGCCACGGCCCGTGATGCCGCTGGAGCGCCGCGGGGCGATCGGCGACGGGGGCCAGCCGCGGGACGAGCAGCTCACCCGCGCGCAACGCGAGCTGCGGCTCGGCCTCGTCGACGGCGAGCGCGGCGAGCAGCGCCGCCCGCGAGGCGTCCGCGCCGTCGACGTCGAGCAGGGACAGGCGCCCGGGGTGCTCGGACTGCGCGGAGCGCACCAGGCTGCAGAGCGGTGCGAGAACCGGGTCGGGAACCTCGCCCTCGGCGACGGCGACCGCGCCCGCGGTGACGAGCACGAGCCGCGCGTCGGCCAGGCGCGGCTCGGCGAGCCATGCCTGGACCAGGGCGAGAGCGTGCTGCGTGGTGGCGCGCGCGCGCGTCGGGAGCGACCGGTCGTCGCCGTCGGCGGGTCGCGCCTCCGTCACCACGACGTCGGGCGCCGGCGCGCCGCGCTCGATGGCCTCGACCAGGGCGGCGAGGTCATGGTGGCCGTCCGCGTCGACGCCCGGGAGGTCGAGCTCGCCGAGCGTCGCGACCACGGCCGGCGGCGAGCCATTGGACGAGGACGGGCCGAGCCGCTTCCAGACGATCTCGAGCAGCGACTCCTGCCGCTCGGCGCCGCGATCGGCGCTTGCCCGCGACGACCGCAGGCGCAGGGAGCCGACCTCGGCGACGAGCTCGCCCGCCGGGTCGCTCAGGCTCAGCGAGATAGCGTCCTCGCTCAGCCGCCTGGCGACGACGCGCAGTGCGTTGGCGGCGGGCGTGGCGTGCAGCCTCACATCGCTCCACGAGAAGGCGAGCGTCGTATCGCGCATCCGATCGAAACCGCCGATCAGCAGCAGGCCGGTCTGCGCCGCGGCGTCGAGCAGCGCCGGATGGATGTGGAAGCGCTCGGCCTCGCCGCGCTGCTCGGCGCCGAGCCGCACCTCGGCGAAGACCTCGTCGCCATGACGCCAGGCGGCGGCGAGGCCCCTGAACGCCGGGCCGTACTCGAGCCCCAGGTCGGGCAGGCGGTCGTAGAAGGCGTCGAGGGGGATCGCCTCGGCTGCGGACGGGAGCCAGTCCTCGCGCACGCGCGAGCGGCCGGTGGCGGCGGTGCGTGCGAGCGAGCCCGCTGCGTGAAGGGTCCACCGCTCCCCGCGGCCCTCGCTGTCCGGGCGGGCGTGGATCGAGATGGCGCGGCGGCCGTCGCCGTCGGGCGGGTCGACCGTGACCCGGAGATCGGCCACGCCGGCTTCGGGAAGCGGCAGGGGCGCCTGCATGACGAGCTCCTCGACGGTCGCCGGACCGACGTGGTCGGCGGCGTGCAGGGCGAGCTCGAGGAATGCGGCGCCGGGGAACAGGGCGAGGCCGCCGATGGCGTGGTCGGCCAGCCACGGGTGCGTCGCCAGCGAGAGGCGGCCGGAGAACAGGCATCCCGAGTCGGGCAGCTCGACCACCGCTCCCAGCAAGGGATTGCCGGCCGGAGCCAGCCCAGCGGCGCGCAGGCCCTCGGTGCCGTTGCCGCCTTGCAGCCAGAACCGCCGGCGCTGAAAGGGGTAGGTCGGCAGGTCGACGCGCTCGGCGTCCGCGTACACGGCGTCCCAGTCGACCTCCACACCCATCGCATGCGCCTCCGCGGCCGCCAGCGCGAAGCGCGCCGGCCCGCCGTCGTCGCGGCGCAGCGTCGACAGCACCGCGAAGTCGTCCTCGCGCATCGCCGACTCGGCGGTCTCCCGCAGGCCGAGCGCCAGCACCGGGTGCGGGCCGACCTCGATCAGCGCGCGATGCCCGCTCTGGAGCAGCGAGCGGACGATCGGCTCGAGCCGCACCGTCTCGCGCAGGTTGCGGTACCAGTACTCGGCGTCCAGCGCGGCGGTGTCCAGCGGCTCGCCGGTGACGGTCGAATGGAAGGGGACCTGCCCGGTCCTGGCGACGACCGGAGCGAAGGCGTCGAGCAGCTCCTCGCGCAGCGGCTCGATCTGCGCCGAGTGGGCTGCGTAGTCGACCGCGACGCGCTGGGCGCGCACACCGTCCGCCTCGAGCGTCGCCGCCAGCTCGTCGAGCGCGTCGAGGTCGCCGGATACGACCTGGGACGCCGGGCCGTTGTTCGCGGCAAGCGCCAGCCGGCGTCCGAAGGGCTCCAGGCGGGTCTGCAGCTCGGCGACGGGCAGCGCGACGGACAGCATCCCGCCACGCCCGGCGATTCCCGCCACCGCCCGGGCGCGCAGCGCGACCAGGCGCGCCGCGTCCTGGAGCGAGAGGGCTCCGGCGACGTGAGCCGCGGCGACCTCCCCCTGCGAGTGCCCGACGACGGCCGCGGGCTCGACCCCCGCCGAGCGCCACAGCGTCGCCAGCGAGACCATCGCGCCGAACAGCGCGGGCTGGACGACGTCGAGCCGGTCGAGCCAGTCGCCGGCCGGGTCGCGCAGCACCTCGGCCAGCGACCAGTCCACGAACGGCGCGAGCGCCTCCTCGCAGGCCCGCACGCCGCCGGCGAAGACGGGCGAGGCGTCGAGCAGCTCGGCGGTCATCCCCAGCCACTGCGCTCCCTGGCCGGGGAACACGAAGACCGGACCGCGCCGGCCGCGTGCGCTTCCGCGCGCCACCCCCGGAGCGTTCCCGCCGGCGGCCAGCCCGGCCAGCCCGGCGAGCAGCCGCTCGCGACTGGCGCCCGCCGCCACGGCGCGCCGCGGGAAGGGGGAGCGGCTGGTCCCGAGCGAGTAGCCGACGTCGCGGAGGTCCAGGTCGGGGTTCGCCTCCAGGTGTGCGCGCAGGCGCTCGGCCGCGGCGCGCAGGGCGGGCTCGGACTTCGCCGACAGCGGCAGCAGGACCTGGTCGCCGAGGGGAGGCGCGGCCGCCTCGGGAGCGTCGGCGCGCGCGGGGGAGACGGCCGCCTCCTCCAGGATCAGGTGCGCGTTGGTGCCGCTGATCCCGAACGACGAGACGGCGGCGCGTCGCGGCCGCCCGACCCGCTCCCACGGCCGGTGCTCGGTCAGCAGCGCCACGTTCCCCGCCGACCAGTCGATCACGGTCGAGGGACGGTCGACGTGCAGCGTCCGCGGCAGGGCGCCGGCGCGCATCGCCATGACCATCTTGACGACCCCGGCGACCCCCGCGGCGGCCTGCGCGTGACCGATGTTCGACTTCACCGAGCCGAGCCCCAGCGGTCGCTCGCGTCCGGCGCCGTAGGTGGCGAGCAGCGCTCCCGCCTCGATCGGGTCGCCAAGCGTCGTCCCGGTCCCGTGCGCCTCCAAGACGTCGACCTGATCGGGGGCGACGCGCGCGTTGGCGAGCGCCTGGCGGATCACCCGCTCCTGCGCCCGGCCGCTCGGCGCGGCGAGCCCGTTCGAGGCGCCGTCCTGGTTGACGGCGCTCCCCTTGATCAGCGCGAGCACGGGGTGTCCGGCGGCGCGTGCGTCCGACAGCCGCTCGAGCACCAGGACGCCGCTGCCCTCGGAGAAGCCCGTCCCATCGGCGGCGTCCGCGAACGGCTTGCAGCGGCCGTCGGGCGCCAGGCCGCGCTGGCGGCTGAACTCCACGAACAGGCCGGGCCCGCCGAGCACCGTCACGCCGCCGGCGAGCGCGAGCGAGCACTCGCCGCCGCGCAGCGCCTGGCAGGCGAGGTGCAGCGCCACCAGCGACGACGAGCAGGCCGTGTCGACGGTCAGCGCCGGGCCCTCGAGGCCAAGCGAGTAGGCGACCCGGCCGGAGACGACGCTGGTCAGGCAGCCGGTCAGCCGCAGGCCCTCGCTGTCGGGCGCGACTCCGGGCGCGACCGACCCGTAGTCCTGGGAGCTGATCCCCGCGAAGACTCCGGTCGGCGAGCCGCGCAGCGACAGCGGGTCGATCCCCGCCCGCTCGAGCGCCTCCCACGCCGTCTCCAGCAGCAGCCGCTGCTGGGGGTCCATCGCCAGTGCCTCGCGCGGGCCGATGCCGAAGAACTCGGCGTCGAAGTCGGCCGCGCCGTCGAGGAACCCGCCCTCGCGCACGTACGACGTCCCACGCCGGTCGGGGTCGGGGTCGAACAGCCCGGCGAGGTCCCAGCCGCGATCGGCCGGGAAGGGCCCGATAGCGTCGCCCCCCGACGCGACGAGGTCCCACAGGTCCTCGGCCGAGCCGACGCCCCCCGCGAAGCGGCAACCGATGCCGACGATCGCCACCGGGTCGGTCGAGTCAGCCTGAGCATTGCTCGTGACCTGCGCGCGCGGCTGCTCGCGGCTCGAGGTCAGGTAGGCCGCCACCGCCGCCGGCGAGGGATGGTCGTAGACGAGGGTGGCGGGCAGGGCCGAGCCGGTCAGCACGCTCAGCCGGTCGCGAAGGTCGCTGCCCTGGAGCGAGTCCATGCCCAGGTCGCGGAAGGCGCGCTGCGGGTCGATCGCGTGCAAGTCTCGACCGAGCACGGCCGCCGTCTGCATCTGGACCAGCTCGAGCGGATCCCCTACGCCGGCGATTCCCGGCGGTCTTCTCACGGGCGTCGCCGCGACGCGCGGGAGGTCGAGGCGCGGCGGCTTCTCGCCGGGCAGGACGGGCCGCCAGCTCACCGCGACGCCCTTGACGTACGCCTCGCCCGCCGAGATCAGGAAGCGCGCCCGGTCGCCCTGGTCGCGTCGCAGCGACCCGATCGCGGCCGGCGCCTCGCGGCCGGGAGCGTCGAGGTCAGCGTATGCCTCGATCGTGTCCTCGACGGCGAACGTCAGCACCGGATGGGGGCTGGACTCCACGAACGCCGTCGCCCCGTCGCGCACCAGCGCCCGCGTGGCCTGCTCGAAGCGCACCGGCTGGCGCAGGCTGCGATACCAGTACTCGGCGCCCAGCTCCGTGTGGTCGATCGGCTCCCCGGTCACGGCCGAGTAGAAGACGACCTCGCTCCGCGCCGGCGCGATCGGCGCCAGGTCACGCGCCAGGCGCTCGCGGATCGCCTCTATCTGCGCCGAGTGCGCGACCGACGAGGTGCCGTCGACGCGAATCCTGCGCGCCCGCACGCCGTCGGCCTCGCACTCCTCGAGCAGCTCGTCCAGCGTCGCCTGGTCGCCGGCGACGACGACCGCTCGCGGCCCGTTGTGCGCCGCGAGCGTCAGGCCGCGACCCGCGATCCGCGCACGCGCGGCGTCGGAGTCGAGCTGGACAAGCACCATGCCGTCGTCGCCGCCCAGGTCGGCCAGCGCCCTGCTGGTCAGCGCGGCGACCCGCGCGGCATCCTCGAGCGACAGGATCTCCGCCACGCAGGCCGCGGAGATCTCGCCCAGCGAATGTCCCACGACCGCCCACGGTCGGACGCCGACCGAGCGCCACAGCTCCGCGAGCGAGACCATGACGCAGAACAGGGCCGGCTGGACGACGTCCGAGCGCTCCCACACCGGCGAGTCCGCCGGCGCGCGCAGGACATCGTCGAGCGACCACTCGACGTAGGGGGCGAGCGCCGCGGCGCAGGCCTCGATCCGCGTGGCGAAGACGGGCGAGTCCTCCCAAAGCGCCAGCGCCATGCCGGGCCACTGCGACCCCTGCCCCGGGAACACGAAGGCGAGCCTGCCCCGTGCGGCCGCCGTCCCGCGCGCGACCCCCGGCGCCGGCACCCCGGCCGCGACCGAGTCGAGCCCGGCGAGCAGCGTGTCGCGATCCCCACCGACCACCACCGCTCGCCGGCCGAGCTCCGCCTCGCCCGTCGCCAACGACCAGGCGACGTGGCCCGGATCCAGCCGCGGTCGCGCCGCGAGATGCTCGTGCAGCATGCGCGCGCGTGCCCGCAGCGCCGCCTCGTCGCGCGCCGACACGATCCAGGGGAGGGCGTCCATGCGCGTCTCGGACACCTCAGAACTCCACGATCGCGCTGCCGTACGAGATGCCCACTCCGAACGCCGAGAGCAGGACGCGGTCGCCCGGCCGGATCGCCCCCTGCTCGAGCGCCGCGCGCAGGGCGAACGGGATCGACGCCGAGGCGAGGTTGCCCACCTCGCTCATGTGCAGGAAGACCTTCTCCGGCGGGAGCCCGAGCACCTTGGTCAGCGAGCCGAGGATCAGCTTGCTCGCCTGGTGGAAGACGCACAGGTCGACGTCGTCGAGGGTCAGCGAGCGGTCCGCCAGGAACCCCTCGATGCGGCCCGGCACGACAGAGCTGACGAACGACCACAGCTCGGCGCCGTCCATGTGGATGTCCTCGGCGGTGCGCACGTTCCCGCTGCCGTCGGCGGTCTCCCTGCGCGTCTCCTCGCTGGACGGGTTGCGGGCGCCGCCGGCCGGGACGTATCCGTGCCTGAACCCACGGCCGTGCGTGCAGAGCCGCGACGCGACGACTCTCCCGCCGTCCTCGCCGCTCGCGGATATGTAGGTCGCGGCGGCGCCGTCGCCGAGCAGGAGCTGAACCGACCGGTCCCGGGGATGCATCCGCTTGGACTGGGTGACCGCGGTGACGAGCAGTATCCGTGACGCCGTCCCGCCCCGCGCCAGGGCGTCGGCGATCGCCAGCCCGTAGACGAACCCGGAGCAGGCCAGGGCGTAGTCGAAGGCGAGCACGTCGTCGGGCAGGCCGAGTTGCTCGTGCAGCAGCTGGGCGTTGCCCGGCAGCGGATAGTCGGGGTCCTGCGTGCAGTAGAGGATGGCGTCGAAGTCGATGGCGTCGACGTCGAGCTGGGCGAGCAGCTCCTCGCAGGCCCTCACCGAGAGGTCGAAGGCCGTCTCGCCCTCCGCGGCGAAGCGGCGCGACCGGATGCCGGCGAGCTCCGCGACGAGCTCGACGCCCCAGGAGGGGTTGTCGCGATCGAGGTCCGCGTTGGTGACCTCGCGCTCGGGCAGCGCGGTGCCGAGCGCCTGGATGCTCGTCATGCGCGCGACTCCGCCGTGCGCGGCAGGCCGGCGAGCGCGTCTCCGAGCCTTCCCCGACCGCCGTGTCCCGGATGGATCGTCGTGTCGGGCGGGTACAGCTCCGCCAGGCGCCGGATCGACGCCTCCAGCAGCGCCGGGTCCGATCCCGGCAAGTTCGCGCTTCCCGGACCGGTCGCCATGAGGGTGTCGCCGGTGAGCAGCGCTCCCGCGACCTCGAGGCAGACGCTGCCCGGCGAATGGCCGGGCGTATGGACGACCGTGAGCTCGAGGTCGCCGAGCGCGAGCGTGGCCACGTCGGCGAGGTCGACGTCGAAGTCGGGGATCTCGACCGGCTCCTCCCCGTGGAAGGCGAAGCGGCAGAAGTTGACTCGCCTCAGCGAGGCGGACTCGGCGGAGTGGATCCCGAACGGCGCGTCGTAGAGCCCGACGACCTCGGCGAGCGCTCCGACGTGGTCGTGGTGTCCGTGCGTGGCGAGAGCGGCCCGCGGGAGCAGGCCGTGCGCCGCGACGTGCTTGGCGATCGCCTCGCACTCGCCGCCGGGGTCGACGATCGCCGCGTCGCCACTCGCCGAGGACACGACGTAGCAGTTCGCCGCGAGCGGGCCGGTCACGATCCGGTGCACCGCGACCGTGCCCGGCGAGGTCACGCCGCCCTCGGTCAAGCCTCGGCGTCGCGCGCGAGCTGCTCGCTCAGCAGGCCGTCGACGTAGTCGACCAGCGTCGCGATCGACTCGAACGGGCTCGGGTCCCGCGACAGCGAGCGGTCGTCGCTGAGCACGATCGGCACGCCCAGCTCCCGCTCGACGCCCTCCTCGACCGCGACGATGAAGTTGATCAGGGCGAGCGAGTCGAACTCGCTGGCGCTGCCGTGGATCGGCGTGTCCGGCGACTTCTCCAGCGGGGGTAGATCCGGGCGCTCGGCGTTGGTCTCGTCGATTGCCGCATAGACGCAGCGGAGGACCTTCTCGTTCATCAAGCCACCTCTCTCGTCGCCCGAGCCGGCTGGGAAAGGGCCACGGCAGCGGGCATGAGTAATGCCGCTACCCTATCTCAGCCGTGCCGCCGAAGCTAGAGCCGACCAGCCGGGGGCTCCCTTCGCAAGCGCTCCAGCTCCGCCCCGAGCAGCCGCACGTTCGCGAGCGCCGCCGCCGCCTCCCGAGGCTCGTCGTCACATGGCCTCAGCATCGCGGCGCGATCGGGCGTCGACGCGGATCTACGGGCGACCACGACGTCGTGCCCCTTCGCGTCTCCATCGCGGCCCAGGGCGCTGCGCTCGTGGCTGAGGATCTCGAACGCCGGCGACCAGTGCCGCTCGATCCACCACGGCGAATGGAACACCATCGGCCCGCCCTCGTCCCACGGCTTGCCGATCCCGACGGTCGTCATCCCCACGGCGTCCTCGTCGTAGGGCTCGCCGAGCAGCGCCTCGTACATGGTCGGGCCGAGCACCGTCGCGATCAGCAGGCCCTCCGGGCGCAGTACGCGCCGCAGCTCGATCAGCCAGTCGGCCCAGTGGTCGGTGATGTGGGTGAAGACGGATATCGCGTAGACGAGGTCGAAGTGCCCGTCCGGCGCGTCGAGTGGAGGCGCCTCGCCGTTCTGGAGCACCGTGACGCCGGGAAGGTGCTGGCGCGCCCACTCGATGCTCGGGCCGTCGATGTCGCATCCCCACAGCTCCGCACTCCGGGCGATCTCGGGGCCGAAGTGCCGCAGCGCCTGGCCGGCCCCGCAGCCGAAGTCGAGGAGTCGGCTGCCCGCCATGTCCCACCCCTCCGGCAGGCGCTCGAGCACCGCGGCCCGCTCGAGCTGGCCGACGCGGACGTAATCGGCCTCGACGTCGTCCGGAAGGGCGCCGACGCGCAGCATCAGCGCCGTGGGCGGTAGCGGGGCAGCAGTGAGAGACACGGGCCTATCCTATGGCCGCTTCGTCGCCGGCGACCCGCTGCGCGGCATCGCCGCGCTCGGGGTCGCCCTGCTGCACGCGACCGGCAACACCGCCGTGCAGACTGGCGGCTTCGGCGATCGAGGCAGTGCCACGCTCGGCACGCTCGAGGCCGCGTACGGCTCGGTCTTCGCGTCGCTCATGTACGGCGGCGGCGTCGGCGTGCTCGTCTTCTTCGTGCTGTCGGGATACCTGATCGGCGGGCGCTACGCGCGGCAGGCCGTCGGGCGCACGGCGTCGCAGTCCGTCCCGGCGTACCTGCGCAACCGGGTCCTGCGCATCGTCCCCGCCTACTGGGTCGTGCTCGTAGCCGTCGCCGTCGTCTACGGCCTGCTGCTCGACGAGGCGCGGGTCTCGCTGGACAGCGTGCTCGCGCTGGCGGTCTTCGACGTGAACGCCGACAACCCGCTGACGCCGTGGTTCGGACAGGCCTGGACGCTCGAGGTGGAGGCGAAGTTCTACGTGCTCATGGCGGGGCTGGCGCTGACGCTGCTGCCGGCGATCCGGAGGATCCCGGGCGGGCTGGCGGTCAGGACGGCGGCGGTCGTGGCGCCGTGCCTGGCCTGGTACGCCTACGCCACGCTGCTCAGCGACCTCGGGAGCTCGCCGCACAGCTTCGGCTACTGCCTCTCCCTGCTGCTGGCCGGCACGGCGATCGGCGCGATCGAGCCGCTCGCGCGGCCGCGCGTGGCGGGGCTGGCCAGGGCGGGGGCGGTAGGCGCCGCGATGGCGGTCGCCGGCGGCGCCTACGTGCTCGGCGTGGCCTGGCTGGGCCAGGCGGTGGGCGGAGTCTTCGACCCCCTCGACGGCGGCGGGCTGCTGGCGCTCGCCATCGTGGCGATCGTCGCCGGGCCGGTCGTCGCACAGTGGGGGACCGGCGGCTGCTGGAGGGCGCTGGACAATCGTGCGCTCCAATGGGTGGGAAGGCGGTCCTACTCGCTCTACCTCGTGCACCTCGCGCTGCAGTGGCCGATCATCGAGCTGCTGTCCGAGCTCGGCCTGGGCCACCAGGCGACGCTGGCGATCGTCATCCCCGTCAGCCTGGCCGTCTCGCTCGCGGCGGCGGACCTCCTCTACCGCGTCGTCGAGCGGCCGTTCCTCGAGCGCAAGCGCAGCGGCCGCGCGGTCGAGACGCCCTCGCTCGCCAAGGCGCCCGCGTAGGGCGCTAGGCCGGGTCGCGCTCGAACGCCGGCGCCCACTTGCGCTGCAGCGCCACCGCGGCGCGCACCCAGCGGCGGCGGTCGAAGAAGCCTTCGTAGGTGGTGTGGTGGGAGACCTCGAGCCCTCCGGCGACGACCTTCCGTCCGCGCGCGCGCGCCTGCAGGCAGATGTCCATGTCGTAGCCGTCCAGCGGCCCGCTCAGCTCGCCATCGAAGCGCAGCTCGCGCACCGCCCAGGCCGACAGCACCAGCAGCATGCCGTCGACCGAGTCGACCTCGTGGACGCCGTGCGAGTACGTCATCCGGCTGCCGCCCGGAACGAGGATCGGCGAGTCGAAGCTGCCGTACGACTCGCCCCCCTCCCACCAGGCCAGCCCATCGACGTCGCGCGCCCCGGCGGCGCCGACGATCGCGATCTCCGGGCTCGCGGCGAGTATGCCCCTCAGCTTCGCCATGAAGTGCTCGTCGTCGATCTCGAGGTCCTGGTGCAGCAGCACCATCGCCTCCAGGTCGTCCCAGCGCGCCGCCTCGTCGAGCATCTCGTTGTACGGCTCGTGGATCGAGCCGTGCCCGTGTCGCCGCATCTGGACCGAGTCCGCCTCCGCGATCCGCTCGATCGAGGGAGCCGCCCAGGCCCTGTACTGCTGCTCGTCGGTGGTGGCGCAGCCGAAGGCGATCATCGCGACGAGGCCAATGGTAGGGGGCGGCGCGGGGCGCCGCCCCCTTTGTGTGGGCGTCAGGGGTTGTCGCCTGGGTACTGGACGTGGTTGATGACCATCTCGTCCTCCTCGTCGTCGGTCACCCAGTGGCCGGTCAGTTCGACGGCCGGGTTCTCCATGCAGGGCTGCTCGTTGGCGGTCAGGTCCTGCTGGTGGCCGGTCTGGACGATGTCGATGCCCAGGGTGCAGGGCTGGCTGCCAGCGCCTTCGGTTTGGATGTGGTTGCGGAGGCACATGGTGAGGGTCATCGCTTCGCGGCTCAGTCCGTATTCGGCTATGCCGGCTATCGGCCATTCGAGACTGGCGTGCGGCGTCGTTCCGTCTTCCGCTTCGTCGCATGACTCGAGCCCGCAGCCGCCGGCTTCGTTTTCGACGACCGTGTTGGCGTCGACGTCGATGTAGCCAGTCCCGTCTTCGTTGATGTTTGCGACGAAGTTGTTCGCGCAGCTGCTCGTCACGACTTCGCCAGATGCCACGTGACCGGTCGTGGTCGTTGGAGTTACGTTGAGGATGCGTACTTCGCAGCCGCTGCTGACATCGTGGGCGGTCTCTTCGGTGACGTCGCCGCAGTGGCTCTCGGCGGTTTCGTCGACGACTTCCACCGACTGGGCGAAAGCGGATGTGGCGAGGAATGCTGCCGCTGCGAGCGCTGCTATCGCTGCCAGCAGCAGGTTGCGTGTTGCATGCATAGCGGTCCTTCCTGTCCGTGGCTGAGCATTGGGACGTGGGAGGGGCTCATAGCTATGAGCCCCTCCAGTTCATGGCGATCTGACTTGGCGCGTCTAGGGGTTGTCGCCCGGGTAGTGGATGTGGTTGATTTCGATCTCGTCGAAGGTCTCGTCGGTGAGCAGGTGCCACGAGATTTCGACGATGGGGTTCTCCATGCACGGCTCCTCGGTCGCACGGAGTTCGTACGTGTGAGTGGCCAGATCCTCGAGCGTGATATCGATCTCCAGGGTGCACGGCTGGCCAAGGCCTTCCGCTACTGCGTGGTTGCGGACGCAGAACGTAAAAACCAGTTCTTCGCGGCTTGAGGCGTATTCGGCGATGCCGGAAATTGGCCATTCGAGATCGGCGTGCGGCGTCGTGCCGGTATAGGCTTCGTCGCACGGCTCGATCACACAGCCGGTGACTTCGTTTTCGAGGAAGGTGCTGGCGTCGACGTCGATGTAGCCGACCCCATCTTCGTTGATGTTGGCAACGAAGATGTTCTGGCAAATACTAGTCTGGGCTTCGCCGGAGCCCGGGACGTGGGCGAATGTGGTGAAGCCGCTCACGCTCGTCGCGCGGACCTCGCAGCCGCCGCTGGTGTTGTGGCCGGCGTCGTCTTCGACGACCTCGCCGCAGTGGACCCCGTCTTCGTGGATGACTTCGACTGATTGCGCGAAGGCGGAGCTGGCGAGGAATGCCATCGCTGCAGTTGCTGCTGTTGCTGCGAGCAGCAGGTTGCGTGCTAGACGCATGTTGGTTCTCCCTTGAGTGGGTGATTGCTCCGGCCTGGCCTCGGGCCAGGTCCGGCGGTTTGGCTGTGCCGCGCGTGTGTGCGGCCCGCCCTGGTTTGGGCGGGCAGGGTTACGTCATCCGGTCCCTCCGTCCGGGTGCGTTTCGATGAGGTCGCCGCGAACCCTTGACCTTGAGGGGCGCCATATGAAGGCGACCTATGCGAAACACACTAAGTTGCCGGGTTGTTCATGTCAATGGCACCCGGCGGCATAGGCATGAAGTGTCACGGCAAGAAAAGCGGAATTACGTGCTGCATGCCGTGAACGAGAGAGGGCTCCACGCTGTGGGACCCTCTCGCGGTCGATGAGTTCGAATCTCCTCCAGCTCTACGATGTCGCCTCCCGTGCCTTTGCTTCAGCGCGCGCTTTGGGCGGGGTTGGCTGGTGGTTGTTGGTCTTTGTCGGTGGTGAGGGCGTCTTTGAAGCCGGGGTTGGGGATTTTCCAGTCGCCGTCTTGGTTTATGAGGATGAGTTGTTTCGGTGGTCGGCGGCCGTCGCGGACGGTTGCTATGGCGCGGTTTCCGTCGAATTTGACCGAGACGAGCTTGGTCGGTTTTTGCTCGATGCCCGACTTGCGGGTGTTGGTGGCGAAGGTCTTGATCGCTTGGGCGCAGTTGCCGTCGATCGCGAAT
>Ga0190265_10000066_pt1 | contig 116904 bp, 99 predicted proteins | sample Popmic124T_FD_133135 | JGI IMG/M metagenome (GOLD analysis project Ga0190265, IMG submission 133135) | Populus adjacent soil microbial communities from riparian zone of Indian Creek, Utah, USA - 124 T | ecosystem: Environmental > Terrestrial > Soil > Riparian zone | place: USA: Utah... | reverse complement strand
GACCATGTAGGGCGAGATGTAGCCCTTGTCGAACTGCATGCCCTCGGTGAACTCGAGGTCCATGCCGAACGTCTGGCCCTCCTCGACGTTGACGACGCCGTCCTTGCCGACCTTGTCGATCGCGTCGGCGATGACGTCGCCGATCTCGTCGTCGGCCGCGGAGATGGCCGCCACGCGGGCGATCTGCTCCTTGCCGGTGATCGCCTTGGCCTGCTTGCCGATGTCCTCGACGACCTGGTCGACGGCCTTCTCGATGCCGCGCTTCAGGCCGAGCGGGTTGGCGCCGGCGGCAACGTTCTGGAGGCCGCTGCGGACGATCTGCTGGGCGAGGACGGTCGCGGTCGTCGTGCCGTCGCCGGCAACGTCGTTGGTCGCCGTGGCGACCTCGCGGACGAGCTGGGCGCCCTGGTTCTCGAAGACGTCCTCGACCTCGATCTCACGTGCGATCGTGACGCCGTCGTTGGTGATCGTGGGGGCGCCGAACTTCTTGTCCAGCACCACGTAGCGACCCTTGGGGCCGAGGGTGACCTTGACGGCGTTGGCTACGGCGTCTACGCCGGCCAGCAGTGCCGCGCGGGCCTCCTGGGCGTACTTGAGCTCCTTGTGAGCCATGTCTATTCAGTTCCTCCGTGATTCCTAGGAAAGGCTTCCAATGCGGCTTAGGTCAGGAGACCTTGGCCAGGACGTCGGACTCGCGCAGGACCAGCAGGTCCTCGCCCTCGACGTTGACCTCGGTGCCGCCGTACTTCGAGTAGAGGACCTCGTCGCCCTCGGCGACGTCGAGCGGGATGCGCTTCTCGCCGTCCTCGTCCCACTTGCCGTCGCCGACTGCGACGACCTTGCCGCGTGACGGCTTCTCCTTGGCGGTGTCGGGGAGGACGATGCCGCTGGCGGTCGTCTCCTCCTCCTCGATGGCCTGGACGATCAAGCGATCGCCTAGAGGCTTGAGCTTCATTTGGTTCGATACCTCCGGTCTACAACTGGGTTCTGCAAGTCAGATTGGCACTCTACCAAGGAGAGTGCCAGCGGCTGGGTCGGGAGGCGGTCTCGGCAGGCCGACGGTCCGGGGTGTACGGTCTCGGTGCTGCAACCGACTTGGAGGGAGTCGTAGCTCGATGTTGACCAGGTGCGTGATGGTGATGGCACTCGCCTTGATGGGCCCGGCTGCCTGCGGGGGTGGTGACGACGCCTCTGGCGACGAGGCCGGCGGGTCCCCCCGGTCGCTGGAGATCGTGGCGACCGATCCGAGTCGCGACGCGGTCGAGCTCAGGGCGCCCAGGACGATCGAGGCCGGAGTGACCGAGATCGTCCTGACGAACAGGGGCGACGCCCTGCACGACGCACAGCTGCTCAAGGTCGATGGGGATCGCACGGCCGAGGATCTGGTGGACGACCTGCTCGAGGCGGTCGACAGCGTCGCCAAGCCGGGGTGGGCCCATCCGATGGGCGGAGTGGCCGCACTGCGGCCGGGCGAGTCGCGCGCCGTCGTCCAGGTGCTCGAGCCGGGCAGGTACCTGATCGCCGACACCCAGGAGCGCCCGACCGGGAAGGCCTTCAAGGCGACCAACGCCCTCAAGGGAGGGATCGTCGAGCTGGAGGTCACCGGGGACGGGGGCGGCACGCTGCCGCGCCCTCCCGGGGGCGCGAGCGTCACCGCGACCGACGACGGCTTCGAGACCGAGAGCGTCGTGGCGGGGGTCGACCGGGCGGTGCGCTTCGAGAACGCGGGGAAGGAGTGGCACCAGGCCGTCTTCTTCCGTGTCCCCAAGGGAGAGAGCTACGAGCAGGCGGGACGCAGGCTCTTCGACCGTCGGCGCGATACCGGGTGGGTGCCCGTCGACGTGCCCGCGGCACAGGCCACCGCGGTCCTCGAGGGCGGCGGGGCGCAGTTGGTCGACCTCAGCTTGGAGCGGGGCAAGTACCTGATTGCGTGCTTCGTCTCAGACCGGGCCGGGGGCGCGTCGCACTTCGCGACCACGCTCAGCGGGTTCGAGGTCCGCTAGCGGAGGATCGCGTCAGTTCTGTGACGGCGCGTCCGGGCGCAGGCGCTCGGTGATCTCCGGCGGGCGGTCGGATATCTGGGAGAAGCGGACGACGGTGACGACATCGTCCTGCTCGACCTTGCGACCGTAGATCTGCTCGAGGAAGTGGACCGTCTCGTCGAGGCGGCGGAACTCGGGGTTGTCGTGCTCGATGTCGCGCGGCGAGAGCTCGCTGACCCGCTTGACCTCGACGCCGTCGATGACCGCCTCGAAGATCCGCTCGCGCGGAGCGTGCTGGAAGCCGACTGTTACGAGCACGACCTCGCCCTTGCGGTACTTGGCTGCCTTGTCGCCGAGGCGGATCGTCGCCGTCTTGCGACCCCGCTTCAGCTGATCGATGAAGACCGGCGAGTAGAAGTTGAGGACGAACACCGCGGGAAGGCTACCGGCTGGAGTTCGCGATCGCGCACGCCTCGTCGATCCCGACGAACGGCGCGAGCGCGAGGTAGGTCGCGGTAGGGGCGAGCTCGTAGAGGCGGTCGCGGTCGCGCCGGCTCACATGGTCGAAGAGCATCGCGTCGATGCTCGCCGCGATCGCCTCGCCGACGATCGGCTTGACATGGGGGAAGTTGCGGTATCCCTCGGTGAACGCGAAGCCGGCGGTCGTCAGCTGGTCGCGGACCTCGACCACGAGCGGGCTGCCGCCGTGTACGGCGACTCCGCCGAACTGCGCGAACGGCCGCTCGAGCACCAGATAGCCGAAGAGCGCGTGGATGCCGGCGGCGATCGCGTGCGGCCAGTCGGGGGCGTCGCGGTAGGCCGGTGCGGTCGCCTCGAGCACGCGGGTGGCGCCACGGCGCATCGCCGCGACGACAGCGGCGTCCTTGCTCTCGAAGAGCGCGTAGAAGGTGGTCAGCGAGATCGAGGCGCGCTGGGCGATGTCCGCGATGGCGAGCGCCTGGTAGCCCTTCTCGGTCATCAGGTCCATCACCGCGTCAAGGATCCGGTCGCGCCTGTCGAGCGGATCGGTGAGCGGTCGATAGGCGAGCGGCCGTGGCTTGCGGGGCCGGCGCAGACGCTGCGGTGGCGCTTGATAGGCGAGCCCCCAGCGCAGCAGCTCCGGTCCCGCTTCGGCCAGGGACTGCTCGCGGCCCGTGCGCAGCCTGGTCTGGATGATGCGGCGAAAGCCGCGCAGCACGGCGCGCAGCAGGTCGCGCGGGATTCCGGAGTGCTCGGGCGCCTGCCTGATCGCCGTCGCCGCCAGCTCCTCGAGCCGGTCGGACATCGCCTCGACCTTCTCGAGCGCTTCGGGCCCGGCGGCGTAGGTTTCGACGTAGTAGAGCCGGGCGGCCGCCGGCTGGTCGGCGATCAGGCCGAGCAGCGTGTTGAGTCCGAGCTTCAGTCGCTCGTGCCATTCGCACTCTCCCTCGAGGAAGGCGGGGAGCACGATCTCCGCTCCGGCCGACGCGACGGCGTCGACCGTGGCGAGGAAGCAATCGAGCTTGTTGTCGAAGTGGCGGTAGAAGGTGTTGCGCGAGATGCCGGAGATGCGCAGCAGGTCGGCGACGCGCGTCTTCTCGTAGCCCTGCTCGGCGACGGCGATGACCATCGCGCCGTACAGCCGCTCACGTTGGTTGCTGTTGACCTGGGCGCGCGAGGTGCCGGGGCCGGGGCGCAGCTTGCGGGCCCGCAGGTCGTCGGCGCTTCCCCATGGGGTGGCGATCACGAGACCGCACCCTAATGTAAGGAAACGTGTCCGTCTCTAGTTAGTTGCGCTTGCGGGCGTCAGTGGATGAAGCTGCGCAGCCGCTGCGGGTCGTGGACGACGACCTTGCCACGCCCGAGCGTGACCACGCCCTCGCGTGCCAGCGTGGCCAGGAAGCGGCTCGCGCTCTCGCGCGACGTGCCCGCGAGCTGGGCGATCTCCGACTGGGTCGCCTTGACGAGGACGTCGGTCTCGCCCGCGCCCTCCTCCTGGCGGGTGATCGCCTGCGCCAGCAGCGTGCTGGCGACGCGACCGGAGACAGTCTGGAACGACTGACGCGAGAGCTGCTCGTTGACGAGCCGCACGCGGTCGGCGAGCTCGGCGAGCATCTTGAAGGCGATGTCCGGCGAAGACCGGATCACGCGCTGCATGTCGGCGCGCAGGATCGCGACGAGGCTCGTGGGCTCGAGCGCCTCCGCGGTCGCCGAGCGGGTCTCCGCGCCGAACATCGAGAGCTCGCCGAAGATCGATCCGGGGCGCAGCTCGGCAAGGGTGCGGCTGCGGCCGTCGGAGTGGTCGCGGCGGATCGCGATCGTCCCGGACTTGACGACGTAGCAGGTGTCGCCCGGGTCGCCCTCGCGGAAGACGATCTCGCCGCGATCGAAGCTGCGCGGCACGGCGACCCGCGCGATCTCCTCGAGCTCGCGCGGTTCGAGGCCGGCGAAGACCTGCACGCTCGCGAGCAGCGCCTCGGTGTCCCCGCCCTCGGCCATGGGTTGATGATAGGGAGCCGCCGCCGCGCACAGGCGATGCCGCGGCTAGGAGAGCGCGGACTCGCGGCGGCGCCGCAGGATGGCGCGGGCTGCGAGCGCGAGGACTGCTGCGAACACGGCGAGCGGGATCAGCACGCCGACCGCGCGGATGGCCAGCTCGAGCGAGTCGCCGAGCGAGCGCAGCGCGTCGTCGAGCGCGCCGCCGAGACCGTCGCCGGGCGGGGAGGCGCTGGCGTCGCGGGCCTCGAGTGTGACGCTGACGTTCGCGTAGTCGGTCGAGATGCGCAGGCTGCGGAGGCGGCCACGCAGGCGGTTGATCTCGCCGGCGTTCGCGTCGAGCTGGAGCCGTAGCGACTCGGCCTCGACGTCGGTGTCCGCCTCCTCGAGCCGGCCGAGCAGGTTGCGCCGCTCGGCGCGGGCGGCCTCGAGCCGGTCCCCGGCGGTGACGAACGCGGCTGTGACGTCGTCGCCGGCCTGGGTGCGTCCGCGGACCTGGCCGAGCTTTGCGAGGTCGGCGAGTGCCGGCTGGAGGCGCGTGCTCGGGATCCGCAGCTCGAAGCTGCCGCCGGTGGTCGCCCCCTCGTCGCCGGTGGCGAGCGACGAGCGCAGCACGAAGCCGCGGTAGCGCTCGGTGACCCTGGTGACGTCGGCGGTGACGCGGTCGAGCTCGTCGGCGGGAGCGGCGAGCGCGAGGGTGGCGGAGCGCTGGATGCGGCGGTCGCGGGCGCCGGGCGCGAAGCCGCGGCGGCCGGGTGGCTCGGTGGGGGCGAGGAACGATTGCCGAATCCGCTTGGCCGTGTCGCGGCGGAGCTCGACCGCGCCGCCGGCCCCGTCGACCGCGGCGTCGCCGTCGGGAGCGATCTCGCCACCGGGAGTGGACATCCCGGCGCCTCCTGAGGAGGAGAGGGGGTCGACATCGGAAGTGTCGTCGCCCGAAAGCGAGACGACCACGGCGAGCACCGCCAGCAGCGAGGCGGCGCCGCCGAGCAGGGCCATCGGCGGGCGCTTGATCTCGAGTCCGGCGACCGCGGCTCGCAGACGGCGCAGTGGGTTTGCCCGGGCGCGCTCGCGCGGGAAGCCCTCGCGCACCCGCTCGTCGAGCTGGGCGACGAAGACGGCGTCCGGTGCCGGGCGGTCCGCGGCCAGGGCGAGCGTGAGCTCCTCGAGCTCGCGCTCGATCGGATCCGTCGCGGTCACTGCGCCCCGCTCGAGGGCCCGGTCGATCACGGCTGTCGTGTCACGCTCGTCCATCGCACGCCTCTCGCAGCTTGTTGACGGTTCTGTGCAGCCTGGTGCCGACGTTCGACTCCGAGACGCCGATCACGCCGGCGATCTCGGCGTTCGACAGGCCGGCGGCGAACTTCAGGGCGATCAGCTCGCGCTCGCGCGGGTCGAGCGTGGCGAGCGCGGCGCGGACGGTCTCGCGGCGGATCGCCAGGTCGGCGATCTCGTCGGCGCCAAGCGCGGTCAGATCCTCCGGCTCGGCCTCGAGCGTCGCGCGACGCTCGCGCTTGCGCAGCTCGTCGAGTGCCGCGTTGCGCGCGATGCCGAACAGCCACGCCTCGCGCGTGCCGCGACCGGTGCGGTAGCCGCGCTGCTTGCGGTACGCGCGCTCGAAGGCGAGCGCGGTGACGTCCTCGGCGGCCGAACGGTCGCGCAGCAGCGACGCGACGTACGCATACACACGCGGGAGGGTGCGGCGGTAGAGCGCCTCGAAGGTCTCGGCCTCGGCGGCCTGGGTGAGCACCGGCGCGGGCTCGGCGATCGCCTCGTTCACACTGGTACTACGGCCGGGCTCGGGATCCATCACAGATCAGTTTGAGCGTTGTGCGGGTTGCGCGCCGAACCAGCGTCGCGATCCCGCGGCCTCTCTAGGATCGGTGCCGATGCGCAGGCTCATCGCCCTCTCCACGGCCGCGGCTCTGCTCGTGCTGCCCGCCGCGGCGAATGCGGTCCCCAAGGACCATGCCTGGGCGACGATCAACGTCTGCGACACCGCCGGCAAGAGCAACTCGATCGGCATCCGCGCCGGGATGCCGGGCAGCGTCAAGGCCGACCGGATGTACATGCAGTTCACGCTGCAGTACTACGCGGCCAAGGAGCGACGCTACCTGAGCCTCGCTCCGCCCTCGACCTGGGTCGACGCGGGCTCGGCGAACTTCCGCTTCGCCCAGCGCGGCTTCGACTTCCTGAAGATCGCCGACCCGGCGGCGGAGACACGGTTCAAGTACCGGGCGCTGGTGCGCTTCGAGTGGCGCGAGCAGCGCAAGGTCGGCGGGCGCAAGCGCGAGGTCGTGGTTCGCCGCGCCAAGCGCGTGACGCGCGGCGGGCTGAACGGCGTGCCGGGCGGCGAGCCGCGGGGGCGATCTGACGCGGTGTGCGTGGTCGCCGGGCCGAGCAATAGCTAGAGAACTCTCGTTTCTCGATAGGCCCGTTGAGCGCGTATGGGCGCCTCCGGGGGTGCGACAGCAGGATGACCGTCGCGGTAGCTGATGGAGCCCGCTCGGAGCTTCGTTGCGGTCGTGTAGCGCTCCGATAGTCCAGCATTAGTCGCGAACCTCACCTATCTGTGCGCTGGCGCAAGCTCCGCCAAGGCGGAGTGGTCGAGCCGCGCGGTTGGTCCTTGACAGCTATAGACCGCGCGTTTTATGGTCTTCGCGACCGGTGAGGAGCCGGACTCTGCACTGCAGCACCTAGGGAGAGAGGAAGCAGCAAGTGAGGCGAGGCCTTCGAACGATGCGCAGCCGTCGTACCCGTGGCACACGCGTGGAGCTCCGCGCACGCGGCATCTTGGCCATGGCCACAGCACTGCTGGCCTTCGCCGCCGTCTTCGGCGTCGCCCACGCCGGCAAGGGACTCGACAGCATCATCGGAGGCACCGGCGCGACCGGAGGCCTGTTCAGCACTCCACGCGACGTCGCCGTGCACCAGGCGACGGGCGATGTCTTCGTCGTCGACGAGAACAACCACCGCATCCAGCGCCTGAGCTCGAACGGGACGTTCGAGCGGGCGTGGGGGCGTGACGTCGTCGCGTCCGGAGCGCCGGGCGACACCGGCACCGGCTTCGAGATCTGCACGGCCGCCGCCGACTGCAAGGCCGGGTCGTTCGGCACCACCGCCGACGCGCCCACCGGCGAGTTCGACAACCCGCAGGGCATCGCGATCAACCAGACGACAGGCGCGGTCTACGTGCGCGATCGCGACAACCGGCGCGTGGAGCAGTTCGACCTCGACGGCAACTTCGTTCGCGCGTGGGGCTGGAACGTCGCGGCCGCCGGCGACGCCGGCGACACGCCGGGGGGCCAGTTCGAGATCTGCGTGACGCTCTGCCAGATCGGCGCGACGGGTGCGGGCATAGGCCAGTTCGCGACGGCCTCCACCGTGATCGCGACCGGCATCGACGTGAGCCCCGTCGACGGCGACGTCTTCGTGGTCGATCCGAGCAACCGGCGGGTCCAGCGCTTCAACTCCGACGGGACGCCCGACGCGAGCCCGGTGATCGGGTCCGCGGCGGTCTATCCCACCCTGCAGCCCCGGCACCTGGCAATCGGGACCGGAGGGGTCCTCTACACGCAGGGCGCGGCGAACAACATCGACATCCTGAGGTACGACTTCGGGACCGGCTCGTTCGACACCCTGGGTCCGATTGGGATGGTCGCGGTCACGGGTCAAGCCGCGGTCGCCGAGTCCCTCGACCTGGACCCGGTCACGGGGCGCCTGATCGTCGGCAGCAATCCCGCGGGAGCGCTCGACACGGTCGTGTACGAGATAGCCGGTGCGCAGACGGCGTCGCCGAGCCTCTTCGACACGCATATGAGCAAGGGGGCGGGCAACCTCACGATCAACGGGATCGGCCTCGACCCGGCGCAGGGCAAGATCTTCGTCTCGACCGCCACCGGCGGGTCGCGGGTCTTGGTCCTCGACGCCGACGGATCGTCTCCCCCGGTTGTGGAGATATCGGCCGCGTCCGACGTCGGGGCGCACCAGGCGACCTTCCATGGCAGCGTGACGCCCGGCGGTCCCACCAGCGTGGCCACTAGCTACCGGTTCGAGTACAGCGAGACCGGGAGGGAGGACGACTGGACTCCTGTCGCGCCACTGGCGAGCGTAGGCGACGGCAACCTCCCGGTGGCCGTCGACGATGCCGTCTCGGGACTCGAGGCCAACACCTTCTACCGGATGCGGGTCGTCGCCGAGAAGGCATTCGACTCCGGCTCGGCTACGTCGGCCGAGCTGACGTTCCTGACTGACTCCGTCGCGCCCGAGGTCACTACGCTGACCACCAAGCAACGCGGTCCGAGCAGCGCCGTGCTGACGGGTCGCGTCAACGCGAACAACCTGCCGACGACCTGGTGGTTCGAGTACGGCGAGACGACCGAGTACGGATCCGTCCTGCCGGTTCCGGCGGCTGCCGCGTCTGGCGGCGTCGAGCAGGCGATCGAGCAGCAGGTCGCCGGCCTGGAGCCCGACACGACCTACCACTACCGGCTCGTCGCGGCCAACAGCGAGGGCACGACGGCGGGCAGCGACCGCACCTTCGAGACGCGGACGGCCGTAGAGGCGCCGTCCGGGCGCGCCTACGAGATGGTTACGCCGGCCGAGAAGACGGTTCGCACCACCGCGCGCTTCGGAGCCCCGTTGCACGAGCTCGCCGCGACCGGAATTCCCTCGCTGGACGGCGAGACGATGATCTACGCGCTCGGCAACGGTGGAACGGCCGATCCCGACGGCGGCGCCGGGTCGTCTCACTTCCCGGACATGATGATGCTGCGCCGCGGCACGAGTGGATGGCGGCACGAGGCGATCTTCACGCGCCCGAGCTTCGGCGACTTCGCGGCGGGCCCGCTCGCGCGACTCGTCGGCTACTCGGGCGACCTGGACGTGCAGGCCTGGCGCCACGCCTCGACGCTGTTCGAGTCGAAGACCTTCCACAGCACGCGGACCTTCGACGGCGGCGGCCCCGACGGCGACGGCTGGCACGAGTGGATCGACCAGCCGACCGCGATCGACATGGACGACGACGGCCAGGATCGTGCGCTGGTCGACGACTCGGGCGCTCGGATGGTGCGCTGGGGCGACGAGCAGGCGACCTATCGCGGGCTCCTGGGCCCGGACGATCCCAGCCGCGACCAGCTGCCGGGCGGCGAGGGAGGCGACGCCATCTACCTGGCCACGCCGCCCAGCTGGACCGCGGCGGAGCTGGTCAACGAGTGCACGGGGACCGGCGCCGCCGCCACCGAGATCCCTGCGCGGATCGACAGCGGGGCACCATTCCCGAGCTTCGCCGACGACACCATCGGGGTGCAGGCCTGCGAGCCGGGCCAGACGACCAGCAAGCGCGGAGCGACGCTCGGCGCCGGCAACGAGGTCTTCGCCACGGCGATGTCCAACGACGGCCGGCGCATGTTCTTCACCAGTCCCGACTCGCGAGCCGCGAGCGTTCCCGCGTCGTGCGCGTTCTTCACGCCGCCCGCCGATCCCGCCACGGGGGCCAACACGGACTGCGCGCCGCAGGTCTACGCTCGCCAGTACGACGACGGTACCCCGACCGTCCGCTGGATCTCGAAGTCGGAGATCGCCGGGCAGTCGATCGACCTGCTCGCCACGGCGCTGTTCGAGCGGGCGTCCGCGGACGGGAGGACCGTCTTCTTCCGGACCAGCTCGCCGCTGACGGAGGACGACCCCAACGGCACCGGAGCGGCCGTTCCGGGTGGTGTCACGACCGGCAGCCCTTCCAGCAACTCCTGGGACCTCTACCGGTATCGCCTGCCAGCCTCGGGCGATCCGGCGGGCGGCGAGCTGACCCGTATATCCGGCGGTCCCACCGGTGCCGCCGATCCGGCGACGAATCGCGTCGGGGACGACGCACGGCCGGGACGCACGGTCGTCCGCCACATGTCCGACGACGGCAAGCGCGTGTACTTCGTCACCACCTCGCCGATCTCCGGGGCGGACAACGACGCGCCCGCCGGCGGAGCCACGACGCCCGCTGGCAGCGTCGGCAATGCGACGATCAGGAACCTCTACCTCTACGACGAGGACAAGGCCGGGCCCGGCGCCTACAAGTTCGTCGCGCAGCTCCCGGCCGTGAGCGGCGCGTTCACCCCGAACATCAGGGAGTGCGCGAGCACCGCCGCCACACCCGACATATCGACCGGTGCCGGTCCCGACGGCCCCCGCCGCACGACGCGAGCCTGCGTGCGCGGCAGCTCCAGCGGCGATGCGATGGTGCTCGAGACCGACGCTCAGCTGACCGCGGACGACACGGACGCCGCCTGGGACATCTACCTGTACGAGGCCGGCCGTGACGAGCTGACACGGGTGTCGGCGCCACCCGCCGGACAGGAGCCCTACACCTGCGACGTCAACACCGGCAACGGAACGACGCAGTCATGCAACGCCGACCTCGGATGGGGAGGCAACGACCTCGACAGGACCAGGCGCGGACGCAGCGGTCTGAGCAGCTACAACCTCGAGCAGACCGGCGCGGGCGACTTCCGGGCTCTCTACTTCAACACGCCGCTCGCGCTGACGACGGCCGACGCCAACGGGCGGCATTTCGACGTCTACCGATGGGAGAGCGGCGACCTGTCGCTGGTCTCGCCCGGGAACGCGCCGCATCACGCCTGGTACTCCGGCAACACCTACGACGGCGAGGACGTGTTCATCTACACCTCGCAGCCGCTCGATCCGTATCGGGAGATCGACGAGGCCGACTTCGACGTCTACGACGTGCGCCGTGGCGGCGGCTTCCCGCCACCGCCCACGCCGACCGATCCCTGCGACGTGCTCGGGGACGATTGCCATGGCGAGGGCGGCACCAGGATCGGACAGTCGATTCGGTCGGACCAGACGGCCGGCGGCAACGCCGTGCCCGGCCTGCGGGCGGAGCTCTCGGTGGCGACTCTGTCCCGCGCCGCGCGCGCTCGGGCGGCCCGATTCGGCGTACTCGCGTTGCGCGTGAGGTCGTCCTCGGCCGGACGCGTCCGCGCCACGGCGACCGCGAGGATCGGAAAGCGCAGTCGCGGGGTGGGGCAGGCATCGAAGCGCCTCGCGAAGGCGGGCTCGACGACCCTCCGGATCCGGCTGAGCTACCTCGCGCGGCGTCAACTGCGCAGCGGCAAGGCGTTGCGGCTGAACGTGGCCGTGCGGATGCCGGGAGCGAGACCGCGATCGATCGGCACCGCCCTGCGCAGGCAGGGAGGCCGCTGATGCGAAGGCGAGCCGGCATGTCGATGCAAACGAACGGGACGAGAGTCGGGAGTGAGATCGTGAGACCAGTGCTACGCCCGGACACGGGCGCTTGGACGGAGAGGGTCGCTGCCGCCAGCGCCCTCCTGTCTGCGATCGCCGTAGTCCTGATGCTCGTGCCGGTGGCCGCACAGGGTGCGCGCGGAGACGCCTTCGGGATTGCCGACGTCAACGTCGTCGGTGCCGACACGGCTCCCGCGTTCCCGGGCACCAAGGCCTTCTGGGCCGGAACCTGCGACCTGCACGGCGAGAGCACCTCGCAGGGCGGCGTCGGCGCCGCGCCGAGCCATCCGTTCACGCACTGCATCGACATGGGCGAGCCGCTCTCCGGCGGGTTCTCGCTGCTCAACTGGGCGACGCCGCCGAGCTGGCGCATCGACCCGGTCAGCCAGGCTGGCGCTCACCCGGATGCGACCACCTCGTTCTGGTTCCGGCGCCAGGGCGACTTCCCCTCGCCCACGCCCGACGGGGAGGTCCGCAGGATCCTGGCCAAGCTGCCACCGGGCGTGGTCGGCAACCCGAACGCGGTACCCAAGTGCTCCCCGATCGACGCGCAGGTGATCCCCGCGGAGTGTCCGCCGGAGACCCAGGTCGGCGCCGCGACGATCGCGTTCCCCGCCGGCAACGACGTCGTCGTGGAGGCGTTTCCGGTCTACAACGTCGAGCCGCGCGCCGGCAAGGTCGCGGAGCTCCTCATCGGTGGGGTCGGCTTCGGCTCGCTCGACGACATCGTCAACATCCCGATCGTCGCGAAGGTGAGGACCGCCGGCGACTTCGGCATCGACGCGCTGGTCGCCGAGATCCCCAATGGCATCCCAACGTTGGGTCAGGCGCTCACGCTGTGGGGCGTCCCGTGGGCTTCGTCGCACGACGTCTACCGCTCGCCGCGCGGCTTCTGCGCGACGGGCATGCCGGCAACCGGCCTGGACGGAAGCGGAAGCGGAAGCGGGTGCCGTGCGGCGATCCCGCAGGCCTACGACGAGTCCTGGGGACCGATCAAGCCGTTCTTCACGAACCCCACCGAGTGCGCGCCGACGGTCCCGGTGACCTCGCTCGACGTCAGCTCGTGGCAGCGGCCGGACGAGGTCGAGAGCTATGACGCGCCGGCGGACGCGGTGGTCAGCGGGTGTGACGATCCACCGTTCCAGCCCGACATCGAGATCGAGCCGACCACTACGGTCGCCGACGGTCCGACGGGCTTGAAGGTCGAGCTGACGCTCCCGCAGAACAACGATCCGCCCGTCGGCGTCGCGACCGACCCCGACGACGACACGGGCGCGCCCGCTTACTGGAAGAGCGCCGGCGGACTCGCAACCGCCCATCTCGATCGAGCTGTGGTGACGCTGCCCGCTGGCGTGAGCGTCAACCCGTCCGCGAGCGCCGGGCTCCTCGGCTGCTCCGACCAGCAGCTGGCGCTGGGCACCGATGCGGCGGTGACGTGTCCCGACGGAGCGAAGATCGGCACCGTAGCGGTCGAGACCCCGCTGCTCGACGAGACCCTCTCGGGTGAGATGTGGCTCCGCGAGCCACGCAGCACCGATCCGACCTCGGGCGAGATGTTCCGGATGGCGATCGTCGTGACGAACGCGCCCCGTGGTCTGACGGTCAAGCTCCCCGGCTCGGCCGTCGCCGATCCCTCGACGGGACGGCTCACCGCGACCTTCGACGAGAACCCCCAGATTCCGTTCTCGAAGCTCACCCTGCAGATCAAGGGCGGCCCGCGCGGCATCCTCGCGATGCCACAGCGCTGCGGCGCACCGAGCTGGACCTCCGTGCTCTCGCCGTGGTCGGCGGAGCATGGCGGCGGTGGCCAGCCGGCGGACGCCGCGGGAGCCTTCGCCGTCAGCTCGGGCTGCGGGTTCGGATTCGCGCCCACCCTGCGGGCCGGCATGGACAGCAGCACCGGTGGCGGAGGCGGCACGTTCTCGCTGCGCTTCAGCCGCACGGATGGGCAGCAGTGGTTCCGTGGCGTCACCGCACAGCTTCCGACCGGGCTGCTCGCGTCGGTGCGCGACGTGCCGCTGTGCACGAACGCCCAGGCCGCGGCCAACGCCTGCCCGGCGGCCTCCCGGATCGGGGCCGTCGATGCCGCCGCTGGCTCAGGCGATCCGTTCGTGTTGGAGAAGAAGGGCACGGCCTACCTGACCGAGGGCTACATGGGCGCCCCCTACGGGATGTCCATCGTGGTGCCGGTCGAGGCCGGGCCGTTCCGCGGGCAGTATGCGCTGGATCCGATCGTGGTTCGTCAAGCGCTGCACGTCGACCGCACGAGCGCGCGGGTGACGGCGGTCTCGGACCCGCTGCCGACGATCTGGCACGGGATTCCCCTCCGGGCTCGCGATGTGACGGTCAGGATCGATCGCCTCGGCTTCATGCGGAACCCGACCGACTGCTCGGCGAAGCAGGTCGGAGTCGAGCTCGCCTCGGCGGCGGGGACGCGAGCAGATCGCTCCAGCCACTTCCAGGCGACTGGCTGTGCCCGTCTGGCCTTCGAGCCCAAGATCGCGATGCGGTTGACCGGCAAGCGCCAGACGCGATCGGGCGGCCACCCGGGCGTTCGGGCGATGGTGACCCAGCGCTCGGGCGAGGCCGGGATCGCGCGGGCCGAGGTGCGCCTCCCGCGCTCCCTGGCGCTCGATCCCGCGAACGCGCAGGCGCTCTGTGAGTTCGTCGACGGCACCAAGCCGGACCTCGAGAACCACTGTCCGCAGGGCAGCATCGTCGGGCACGCGAGAGCGGTGTCGCCCCTGCTCAACCGGCCGCTCGAGGGTCCCGTGTACTTCGTCAAGAACGTGCGGATCGATCCCACGACGGGCAATCCGATCCGCACCCTCCCGATGCTCATCGCCGCCCTCCGCGGGGAGATCGAGATCAACCTGCGCAGCCAGAGCAACGTCAAGGGCGACCATCTGGTGAGCACGTTCGAGAACGTGCCCGACGCCCCGATCAGTCGGTTCGGCCTGAACGTCGACGGGGGCCGGAACGGCATCCTCGTCGTGACGGGGTCCAAGCTCTCGATCTGCGGTCGCCAGATCGCCGAGGCAGACGTCGACGGTCACAACGGCCGAATGGCGGACCAGGACGTGCTGGTCAAGACGCCCTGCTCGAAACGCCGGCCGGTGCGGCTCAAGATCCGGCGTTCGACCTGGCGGGACGAGCGTGTCGCCGTCGTCGGGTCTGTCGCGCCCGAGGCGGGAGGCAGGATCGGCGTGACGGTCCGCTGTGGCAAGGCGTCGGCGACCAAGCGCGTGCGGCCGCGCCGCAGCGGGCGGTGGAGCGCCTCGCTGAGCCTCGCGCGGTGCGCGGGTGCGCGCCAGCCACGGGTCACGGCCACCTACCGCGGCAGCAGCCGGTTCGCCGCGGCGGTCGCCAGGCGCGCGATCGCGGCCCCCGGATAGGCCTCGCAGAACTTCACAGATCCACGGGAGCAGGGTTCGTTCGGATGAGGGATTTCGTGCATGGGCTCTCGGTCAGAAGCGGCCGCCGGCATTCCAGCCGGCACCGACACACCAGGTGAGCCGCCGGCTCGCCTGGGGCCACACCGAACACGAAAGAGAGAGAGCATGCGAAGAATCACACTCCTGGCCATCGCGACCATGGCACTGATGGGCACGCTGGCTGCCAGCGCGTCCGCCCTGACCGTCGTCGAGGTCAAGGACGCAGGCACGGACGAGCTTTGCGAGCAGGTCGTCCTCGACGGGACGGACGTCCTCGGCGGTTGCGAGCTGAGCTTCGACGACTACGGTCCCATCGAGTACGGGATCCAGGCGCCGCCGTTCGGCCCTCTGACCATCGACCACTGCTCGATGAGCTTCACGATCAGGGTCGACGGCGACGGCCGGGGCTGGACCCAGAACCCGGACTTCTGCTCCAACCCGGGTCAGTCGTGCAGCGACCAGCTCAACTGGCCGGTTGAGATCGTCTCGACCGGAGGTGGGGAGTACGCCCTCAACATCGAGGACTTCTGCTGGTACCTCTACTGGGGCGGTCGCACGGAGGGCAATTTGAGCCTCGACATGGACGAGGACGGTCCGTGGACCGACGCGGGCCTGTGGTGGCTGGACATCGACCACGAGGTGGTCGGAAGCATGTACCTCGATGGCGAGGCGCAGCTTCAGGGTGACGTCGCGATCGACTCGTACGAGATCGAGTAGTCGACGACGCCACAGCTAGCTCCGGTCTCGGAGTGTGCGACCGGGGTGGCGGCCGAGTGCCGTCACCCCGGTACGCGTCGCCTGGTCGTGACCACCGCGACCAGGCCGCCCAGTAGGTAGACCCACGTCACGCCGAGCGCGACGAACTTCGCGACCGCGAACCCCGTAGCTATCGCCGGGGCCGAGCCGTCGGCGTGGCCGCCGATCACCAGCAGCAGGAAGACGTCCTCGACGACGTCGAATGCGGCGGCCGCGATCGGGGCGAAGGCGATCGCCGTGCCCGCCCGCGCGAAGCGCTCCCAGCCGCGGCACCTAGCTGCGTCGCGCACCGCCAGGATCGCCAGGCAGAAGAACGCGCCGTAGAGGACGAGGTAGGGGAAGTCGAGCCAGATCGAGAGTCGCGCGGCATCCGTGGCGCTGGCGTCCCATTCGCCGAGGATCTCGTTCGCCCGCTCGCTCGAGCCGGCGAGCTCGAACGGGATGATCCCCGGGCCGCCGCTGTCCTGGACCTTGCGGTCGACGATCGCGAGGACGACGAACAGCGCCACCGACGTGACGCCGAGCAGCCACAGCCAGCGCTTGCGGCTCATGCGGCGACCGGGGTCGGCGCCGGCGACGACGCGACGGGCCGGCGGGCGACCTGGATGCGGCCGCCGCCGCTCGGGCTGAAGGTGATCGCGCGGCGGGCGATCCGCTCGGACTTCTCGCCCGTGGTGGAGACGTCGAGCTCGCGCAGCACCTCCGCGAGCACGATCTTCATCTCGAACAGCGCGAACGTAGCGCCTAGGCAGCGGCGGGTGCCGCCACCGAACGGGATCCACTCGTAGGTGCCGGCCGGCTTCTCGATGAACCGCTCGGGGCGGAAGCGCTCCGGCTCGGGGTAGATCGCCGGGTTGTAGTGCGTCAGGTAGATCGACGGCGTGATGTGGACGCCCGCGGGCAGGACGCGGCCGCCGAGCTCCGTCGGCTCGGTCAGGTAGCGCGCGACCGCCGGCACCACCGGGCGCAGGCGCAGCGACTCCTTGATCACGGCGTCGAGGTAGTCGTCACCCTCGCCGGCGCGGACCTCCTCGGTCAGGCGGTGCAGCGCGTCGGGGTGCCGCACCAGCCGCTCGAGCGTCCACGACAGCGCGGTCGCCGTCGTCTCGTGGCCGGCGAGCAGCAGCGTCATCAGCTCGTCGACCAGCTCGGAGTCGGTCAGCGCCTGGCCGTCCTCGTCACGTGCCGAGAGCAGCAGCGAGAGGATGTCGTCGCGCTGGTCGAGGTTGCCGGCGGCTCGGTGGGCCGTGATCTCGTCCTGCAGCACGGCGCGGGCCGGCAGCAGCAGCGCCTCGCGGAACTTGCGCCATGGGCTGAAGCGGCCGTTGCGCTTCGAGCTCGCGACCTGGAGGACGAAGAGGCGGCGCATGTCGGCCATCGAGTCGAGCAGCCCGCGCAGCGGCTCGGCGATCTCGTCGAAGCGATCGCCGTCTCGGCTGATCCCGAAGACCGCGCGCATGATCACCTCGAGCGTGATCGCCTGCATCGACTCCTGGACTGCGAACGGCTCGTTGGTCGGCCAGCGCTCGATCTGGCGCTGCGCGGCCTCCGCGATCACGTCGCCGTAGAGCTTCATCCGATCGCCGTGGAAGGGGGGCAGCAGCAGCTTGCGCTGGCGCATGTGCTCGGGCTCGTCGAGCGTCAGGACGCTGCGTGGGCCGAGTAGTGGGCGGAGCACCTCGTTGCCGACGCCGGCGAGCAGCTTGGTCGGGTCGCTGGTGAAGACCTGCTTGATGATCGCCGGGTCGTCGGTGATGACGACGGTGCGGTTGGCGGACAGGTTGAAGGTGAACGGCGTGCCGTACTTGTCGCGCGAGGCCTCGAGGAAGCCCCCGGGCCGCAGCAGGAAGTTGGCGAAGATCAGCGGCCCGGGGCCGGTCGGGCCGGGCGGCAGCGGGTCGGGCGTGAGTGCGGTCGGCGAGTCGGTCACGATCGTTGAACCCCTGTTCAATAGCGAGAGGCGAATTGATAGCAGCTATTGAACATCGGTTCAACAACGGTTAGCCTCGGCGACGCGATGAAGGTCTGCAAGCGAAGCAGGATGACCAACGACGATCGGCGTGAGCAGCTGCTGCGCGCCGGCAGCGATCTGCTCGGCCACCGCTACTACGAGGACGTCTCGATCGACGAGATCGCGCGCGCCGCGGGGGTCTCGAAGGGCCTGCTCTACCACTACTTCCCGACCAAGAAGGACTTCCTGCTCGCGGTCCTGCGGCGCGAGGTGGATGTGGTTACGGCTTTGACCGCGCCCGACCCCGAGTTGAGCCCGCTCGAGCAGATCGACGCGAGCCTCGGCGCCTTCCTCGCCTACGCCGACGAGCACGCCTCCGGCTTCGCGATGATCATCCGCACGCGCGGTGGCGGCGATCCCGACATCCGCGCCGTGCTCGACGAGGCTCGCGCGCGGCGCATCCAGACCGTGCTCGACGGGGTGACCGCCTGGCTTCCTTCGCCGAGTGCCGTGCGCGACTCGCCGGCGCTGCGCTCCGCCGTCCAGGGCTGGATCTTCTTCGTCGAGGGCGTCCTGCTGCGCTGGCTCGACGAGCGCGACCTCACGCGCGACCAGCTGCGCGAGCTGTTCCGCGGCGTCCTGCTCGACTCGCTCCGCGCCGCCGCTCAGCTCGATCCGCGGCTGGAGCTCGACGCTGCTGTCGCGTAGTCGTTGCGGAAGGTGGTGACCTGTGTGTCGCGTCGCGGCACGCTGTTCGCATGCGCTTGGCGACCGGTCCCTTCTCAACGCTCTTGATGAGCTGCGCCGCGATTGCTGGTGCGGGCATTCTCCTGGGAGGCTTGGTCATGGGTCTCTTGGGGACCCTCCGCTCGTGGCCACATCGAGAGCTGGAGCGTCGGGTGCGACAGGCGGGCTACGTGGGTGGCGGAATGGCGCTCCTCGCGCTCGCGGCCGAGTCGTCGATCGGATAGCATATCTGCCGTGAACTTCAGGAATGCGAACATCGGGATTGCTGTTGGTGGTCTCCTGCTGGTCATCGGATGTTGGATCGAGGGTTGGGATGTCAGCGACGGCGGGGGCGCGATCATCATGGTCGTGGCGTTTCTCAGCGCGCTGGCAGTGACTGGTGCTCTCGAGGAGCGCGAGTGGCGAGCGCGGCGTCATCCCGGCGATCGGGAGTGATCTAGAGGGTTGATCGACCTGACCGGCGCCTGATCCAGCGCGTAGGAGCTAGGAGGGGCGCTGGGCGTCGAAGAGGCGGGGGTCGTTGGTGATCACCGCGTGGACGCCGAGCGCCTCGAGGCGGGCGATCTCGTCGGCGTCGTCGACGGTCCAGACGTAGAGCTGGCCGCCAGCGGCGTCGACCCGCCGCACCAGCTCGCGCGTTACGAGGTAGCGGTGGACCATCATCGCCTCGCAGTCGCCGCGCTCGAGCGCGCGCGCCGCCTTGTGTGGCAGGCCGGTGCGCAGCCACATCACCATGCCGTAGGCGGGCAGCTTGTAGAGGCGGCTCGTCGTGTAGTCGCGCCGAGCGCGCGGGACCGACCAGCCGCGCCGCACGTCGGGGTCGAGCTCGCGCACCAGCTTCAGGCTCTCGGGGTAGGTGGACGAGATCAGCGAGCGCTCGAGCAGCCCGCGCTCGCGCAGCCCGTCGACGACCTCGCGCTCGTAGCCGGGGATCTTCAGGTCGACGTCGAGCTCGATCCCGTTGTACGCCTCGGCGGCGAAGTGGTCGAGGCCCTCCGCCAGCGTCATCGGCGTGCGGTCGACGGCGTCGCCGGGATCGTGCGCGAGGACCAGGGTTCCGTCACGCAGCGGCAGGACGTCGAACTCGATCATGTCGACCCCGAGCGCCAACGCGGCTTCGAAGCTCTCGGCGGTGTTGCCGGGCGCTACGTGGTCGGCCCCCTTGTGACCTACGCGGATCAGGCTTGGCATCTCGGACACCAGTATGTAGTGCGGTTGTCGTCGCCCTGGCCGCGGGCGAGGATCTTCGTCGCGCAGCGGCGGCAGGGGAGCCCGGCGCGGTCGTAGACCCAGGTGCCGGGACGCCCGCGCTGGGGCCGGTAGGTGACGGTCGGGCCGCCTACCTGTGCCGAGCGCTGGATCTCCGGATGGATCGCCCGGACGATCGCAAGCGCCTCGTCGTCCGAGAGGTCGCCGGTGCTCCGCCACGGGTCGATGCCGGCCATGAAGCAGCCCTCCGACTTCCAGATGTTGCCGATGCCCGCCACGTTGCGCTGGTCCAGCAGCGCCTCGCCGATCGCTCGCGCCTGGTCGTCCTCGCGCAGGCGCCGCAGGTAGCTGAGCTCGTCGAAGTCGTCGGCGACGACGTCGCTGCCGAGGCCCGCGAGCAGCTGGTCGAAGCGGGTGCGCGAGTCGGTCATCAGCTCGAGCACGGGACCGTCGAACTGGACGACGTCGTGAGCGTCGGTGCGGATGACCAGCCACGCCCGCCGCGCCGCTCTCGTCCAGCGCCGTCCGTGCTCGTAGACGCCCCACTTGCCGCCCATGCGGAGATGCGAGTGGAGGGTGAGATCCCCTTCGAAGCGGACGAAGAGGTGCTTGCCGTGGGCGTCGACCGCGCGCACCGCGCGGCCGGCGAGGCGCTCGGGCCAGCGATCGCGGGCGTGGCGCGGGTGCGGCGTCTCGATCGAGCGGATCTCCTGTCCGACCAGGGCGGTGCCGACTCGCAGCGCCGCATTGTGGATCGTGTCGCCCTCGGGCATTCCAAGAGCGTAGAGGCTCGCATTCGACGTCCTTGTGGCGAATTCCAGAAAGTCGGGTTAGGGTCACTTGGTTCATTCGTCTTGATTTCAGGTACTGCCTGACACGGCGGTTCCGCGAAGGAGGGTTTCCATTGATCGGTGCGATCTGGCAGTTCCTGGGGCGATGGCGCCATGCGCTCGCGATGGCCGCAGTGCTCGCGCTCACCATCCATCCAGCCGTCGCAGCGGCTGCCGATCCCACCTGCGACGAGGTGCGTGGACAGCCCGCCGCTGACGACGCCGAGAATCTGGTCGAGCTCACGACGAACACGAAGCGCCCGACCTTCAGGCTCCCGCTCGACGACAAGTCCGAGGTGGCCGACACGATCAGCGTCCCGCGCAAGTCCGGCGGATCTGTAGGACGGGATCCGGGCGACGTCTCGGCAACCGTCCTCGAGGGGCTGCACGATGCCGACGGTCGCAAGATGGACGGCGACCTGAGGGCGGCGGCAGCTCCGAGTTCGTCGGGTGGCTCCGTCGTGCTCGAGGGCTGCGTCGCCGAGGCGGGAACCTTCACCGCTGGGACCTACGACGGCGTCGTGGAGATCTTCGGTCCACGGATCGGCACATACAGCTACCCGGTCTCGGTGACCACGAAGTGGCCTAGCTGGTTCGCGTGGCTGCTGCTTGTTGCCGCCATTCTGGTGGGCATCGCGGTGGCCGGGTTCTTCATGGGCTCGTTCAGCTTCGGCGACATCGCCAGCAAGCGCCGGCGCTTCGCGGCCCGCGTGCTCGGGGTCGTGGCGTCGGTGGCCGGTGGGGTGCTGACCTTCTATGGCACCTATGCCGTGAACGACACGTGGGGATCGGACGCGAAGGGCGAGATTTCGGCTCTGTTCGTGGCGGGATTCACCGCCGCGGTGGCGGGTCCCGTGATCGCCCGCCGGATCATCAAGGGCAGCCTCGCCGCGCCGGCCGAGGGTCAAAGGGTCGCTCCGGAGCAGATGCCCACGGGGGCGCCTCAGGGCTAGCTAGGCGCTCAACGTGAGCCGGCGCGGGCCTTGGCGGAAGCCGATCTCGACCAGCAGCGCCTCGAACGGCGAGCCGACGACCGGCTCGCCGTCGAAGCGCTCGAGCGCAATGCGGTCGAGCCGGCCGCGGCGGACGTGGTCGGCAAGCGCTTCGAGGGCGTCGCGTAGCCAGCCGGCGGGGGCATCGGCACCGTCGAGCGGGTCGGTGAGCGCGATCAGGCCCTTGCCGCCGCGCTCGACGTAGAGCACCGGCTCGGCGTCGAGCGTTACGACGTAGGCGCCAGGGACGCGGCTCGGGCGGCGGTTGTCGTCGCGCTTGGGCCACTGCAGCGCGGCGCCGAACGGGTTGGCGGGGTCGGTCGCGGCGAGCACCTGCGCTCCCGCCGGCTCGTCGTTACGCAGACCGCGCAGCCGCTCGATCGCCGCGGCCAGCGCGAACTGCGCGCCGCCGAGGCCCTCGACGAAGTAACCGCGGCGCGCCGTGCCGAGCGTCTCGAGGTTCGCGAGCTCGCCGTAGAGCGAGGCGAAGCCGCCGGGGATTCCCTCGGCGAGCACCGTCTCGCGCGTGACGATCCCGTAGCGCTCGAGCAGCAGCTCGGCGACGGCGCGCGTCTTGGGGCCGTGCGCCGGCGCGTCGCGGAAGAGGTTCTCGGTCAGCGACCAGCGGCCCTGGACCTGAGGGGCGCCCGCTCGGCGGCGGCGCGCGAAGCGTCGTCCGGCGTCGCGCTGCCGATCGGCGAGCGAGAGGCGCGGGGCGCGCAGGGGAGCGAACGCGTCGTTGGTCGCCTCGCCCGCCCAGACGAGGTCCCACAGCGCATCCTGCAGCTCGGCCGGGTCGCGGCCGCCGACGTCGGCGACCAGGTCGGCCCAGAACGCCGCGCCGACGCGCAGGCGCTCGCGGATCTGCTCGTGGATCGGCTCCGAGGGCGCGTCGCCCTTGTACGGCGGCGGACCGAGCCAGCGCGCGTCGTCGCGGAAGTAGAGCGCCACCTTGCCGGTGTTGCGACCGAGCGAGCCGGCGCCGACCCAGACGAGCTCGCCGGAGGCGCAGAGCTGGTCGAGCCAGGTCGGCGTATAGGCGCCCGTGCGGCGTGGCAGCACGTCGCGCTCCCAGACGGTCGGGGCGAGCGCGAGTCCTTGGAGCGGAACCAGGATCTCGCGCAGCCGATCGACGCCGGCACCGCCCGGCGGTGAGGCGTCGACGCCCTGCCAGGCAGGCAGGAAGCGCGCGAGCGCCTGCTGCTCGGCGGGCTCGACCTCCTTGCGTAGCGAGGCGAGCGAGGCGCGGCGAAGCCGGCGCAGGACGTCGGTGTCGCACCACTCGCGCTCGCTCCCGCCGGGACGCAGCTCGCCGCGGACCAGTGTTCCCGCCCGCTCGAGCTCGGTCAGGACCGGCGCCGGATCGACCTTGTAGCGGCCGTGCAGCTCGCGTGTCGTGAACGGACCGTGGGTGTGCGCGTAGCGGCGGACGATGCGCTCGAACGGCGCCTCGACGTCCTCGAGGAAGGCGTCCGGCAGGCCGCCCGGTGGGACGGCGCCGAAGGCGTCGCGGTAGGTGCCCGCGTCCTCGGCGGCGATCCAGCGGTCCTCGCCGCCGATCCGCAGCGAGACGGCGCGCCGCTCCCGTTTGAGGTCTTCGAGCATCCGCTTCGCCGACACCGCGCCGAGCGAGCGCTGCTGCGCCTCGTAGGTCGTCAGGTCGCCGACCGCGCGCAGCACGTCGTGCAGCGCGTCGGCGTTCGCGGCGCGCGTGCGCTCGCTCATCCGCTGCAGGTCGGCCTCGACCTCGGCGAGCGCGTCCGGGTCGATCAGATCGCGCAGCTCCTCCTGGCCGAGCAGCTCGCGCAGCAGGTCGCGGTCGAGCGAGAGGGCGGCCGCGCGCCGCTCGGCGTTCGGCGTGTCGCCCTCGTACATGTAGGTCGCGACGTAGTCGAACAACAGCGACGACGCGAACGGCGACGACCGCTGCGTCTCGACCTCGACGAGCGACAGCTCGCGCGTGTGCAGGCCGCGCAGCAGCTTCTCGAGCCCGGGCAGGTCGAGCACGTCGCGCAGGCACTCGCGGTAGGTCTCGAGCACGATCGGGAACTGCCCGTAGCGCTTGGCCACCTCGAGCAGCGACTGCGCCTTCAGCCGCTGCTGCCAGAGCGGCGTTCGCTTGCCCGGGTAGGCGCGCGGCAGCAGCAGCGCGCGGGCTGCGTTCTCACGGAAGCGCGCGCCGTAGAGCGCGGAGGCCGACAGCTCGGCGACGACGAGGTCCTCGATCAGGTCGGGCTCGACCAGCACGAGATCGGCACCGGGCGGCTCGTCGGCGTCGGGCAGGTGGACGATGATCCCGTCGTCCGACCAGATCGCGTCCGACTCGAGGCCGAACTCGTCGCGGATCCGGGCCGAGAGGGCCAGCGCCCAGGCGGCGTGGACCCGGCCGCCGAACGGCGACAGGACGCACAGCCGCCAGTCGCCGATCTCGTCGCGGAAGCGCTCGACGACGATCGTGCGGTCGGAGGGGACGACCCGCGTCGCCTCCTGCTGCTCGCGCAGGTAGGCGATCAGGTTCTTTGCCGCCCGCTCGTCGAGGTCGTAGCCCGCCTCGATCAACTCGCTCGGCTCCTTGTCGACCGCCCAGCGCGAGAACTCGCCGATCGCCTTGCCGAGCTCCGCCGGCCGGCCGATGCCGTCGCCCTTCCAGAACGGGATCGCCCCGGGTGCTCCCGGAGCGGGGGTGACGATCACGCGGTCGCGGGTGATCTCCTCGATCCGCCAGGTCGACGCGCCGAGCAGGAACGTCTGGCCGGGCCGGGCCTCGTAGACCATCTCCTCGTCGAGCTCCCCGACACGGCGGCCGTCCGGCAGGTGGACTCCGTAGAGGCCGCGGTCGGGGATCGTGCCGGCGTTGGCGATCGCGAGCCGGAAGGAGCCCTTGCGCGTGCGGACCGTGTCCTCGACCCGGTCCCAGACGATCCGCGGCCGCAGCTCGGCGAACTCCTCGGACGGGTAGCGGCCGTCGAGCATGTCGAGCACCTGGTCGAGCAGCTCGCGCGGCAGCTCGGCGTAGGGGTAGGCGCGGCGGACGAGGTCGTAGAGCTCGGGGACGCGCCACTCCTCGCCGTCGCCACCGGCGCGGCCGTCCTCGCCGACCGCCGGCGCCGAGGTCATCGCGACGATCTGCTGGGCGAGCACGTCGAGCGGGTTGCGCGGCACGACGGTCGTCTCGATCTCGGCCCCGCGCATCCGCTTGGCCACGACCGCGCACTCGAGCAGGTCGGCGCGGAACTTCGGGAAGATCCGGCCCTTCGAGACGTCGCCGACGTTGTGGCCGGCACGGCCGATCCGCTGCAGGCCGGCGGTGACGGACTTCGGTGACTCGACCTGGAGCACGAGGTCGACGGCGCCCATGTCGATGCCGAGCTCGAGCGACGAGGTCGCGACCAGGCAGGGAAGGTCGCCCGACTTGAGCATGTCCTCGACGATCAGCCGCTCCTCGCGAGCGAGCGAGCCGTGGTGGGCGCGCGCGATGTCCGCGGGCTTGCCGTCCTCGCCGGCGAGCTCGTTGAGCCGGACCGCCAGGCGCTCGGCGGCGCGGCGGGCGTTGACGAAGATGATCGTCGAGGTGTGGCTCTGGACGAGCTCGAGCAGCTCGGGGTAGATCGCCGGCCAGATCGAGCGGCGCGTGGCGGCGGCCGGATCGTCGCCGCCGAGTCCGGTGCCGATCAGATCGCCGCCACCGGCCGCGGTGCCGACGGTCTCGACTGCCGGGTTGCCGATGTCGTGGGCGCCCGGCTCGCGCATGTCCTCGACCGGCACCCGGATCTCGAGGTCGAGCTCCTTGCGGACGCCCGTGTCGACGATCCGGCACTCGCGGCTCGGGCCGACGAGGAAGCGGCCGACCTCCTCGAGTGGCCGCTGGGTGGCCGAGAGGCCGATGCGCTGGACGCCCTTGGCGCTCGGGTCGCCGCCCTTGACGAGCTGGTCGAGCCGCTCGAGCGTCAGGGCGAGGTGCGCGCCGCGCTTGGTCTGCGCCACCGCGTGGATCTCGTCGACGATCAGCCACTCGACGCCGGTCAGGAACTCCCGCGCCCGCGAGGTGAGCATCAAATAGAGTGACTCGGGTGTCGTGATCAGCACGTCAGGCGGCGTGCGCAGCATCGCCTGGCGCTCCTTCTGCGGCGTGTCGCCGGTGCGGATCGCGACGTCGACGTCGCCGCCGATGCCCTTCAGCGGTCCGCGCAGGTTCTTCTCGACGTCGTAGGAGAGGGCCTTCAGCGGCGAGACGTAGACGAGCCGGGTTCGCCGAGCCCCCTCCGGGAGCGGCTCGGCGACCAGCCGGTCGAGGCCCCAGAGGAACGCCGCGAGCGTCTTGCCCGAGCCGGTCGGCGCGCTGACCAGGACGTGCTCGCCGCCCGCGATCGCCGGCCAAGCCTGGGTCTGCGCGGCGGTCGGACGCTCGAACGAGCGAGCGAACCAGTCACGGACCTGCGGGGTGAACGAATCGAGCGGGCTCGAAGGCATGGAACCTTCGAGCGTACCGCGCGTTGCCGGGTGCCTTGGGCCCGGCGGGCCAACCGGCCTAGAAGCCGGCCGGGTGACGCGCCACGTAGCCGCGTGCCGACCGCTGGACGGCGGTCCAGCGCGAGCCGCCCGCACTGCGCGCGCTCGTGTCGAAGCGCAGGCCGGCGACGACCATGTAGGCGTGGCCCGGGTTGGTGCGGATCGTGATCCACTTGCCGCGGCCCCGCTTGCCCCAGGTCATGAACGGCCCCGACGCGAGCGCGTAGTCGAGCAGGCCAGCCTTGCGTAGCGCGTAGGACACCGAACCCGAGCAGTCGTAGCCGGAGTCGTTGAGCCGCGCGTGGCCACCGCCCCACTTGTACGGCTTGCGGGCGATGTGGTTGCCGGCGGCGATGACCTTCTTGACCGCAGCGGGCGCGCTCGACGGCGGGATCGCCATCCCGTTGCGTGCAAGCTTCGCCTTCGCTCCCATCACCATCCGCTTCGGCTGCTTGGACTCGGCGGAGTCGGAGTCGAGTCCGCCTGACGACGAGCTGACGGTCTGCGCTTGGGCGAGGCTGGGGGGCAGGAGCGCCACGGACACGGCGCAGGCTGCGGCAAGGCTGAACTTCATCGTGAAGCGACTTCCTCTCTTGTCGCGCCTACGGGGTTAGCTGACGGGCTCGCGCTAAGAGAGCTGCGCTACGCCGGACTTCCGGCGATTCGCCCCGGGGCCTTGCGGCCCAGTGGGTCCCCCGATCCCCGGCCGCGGACGGCTGGAGACTCGGCTACTTGCTTACAACGGCCCGGCACCATAGAGCATCGGACCGATCGAAGAGACACTTGAGTGTCCGCGAAGTTTCGCTATCTATGCAAGCTCACGCGCCCGAGCGAACACGGAGTCGATCATCGGCTCGGTCAGGCGGCCGGTGAAGGTGTTCTGCTGGGAGGGGTGGAAGCAGCCGAGCAGGGCGCGGCCGTCCGCCAGCCGGGTCTCCGCGCCGTGGCCGAACTTGGGCTTGGGCCGGACTGGTCCGGTGATCCGGAACGCCGCGTCCCAGGCGATTCCTCCAAGCGCGACGATCACCTTCACCGAGGCCATCAGCGCCAGCTCCTCGACCGCGTACGGGAGGCAGTTGTCGCGCTCGCTCGGGAGAGGCTTGTTCGCGGGCGGCGCGCAGCGCACGGCCGCCGCGATGAACGCTCCGGTCAGCTCGAGGCCGTCGTCGGCGCGGACGGAGGTCGGCTGGTTCGCGAAGCCGGTGCGGTGTAGCGACGCAAACAGCCAGTCGCCCGAGCGGTCGCCGGTGAAGATGCGACCGGTGCGATTGGCGCCGTGGGCGGCGGGTGCGAGGCCGAGTATGTAGACGCTCCCTTCTGGATCCCCGAAGCCCGGCACCGGTCGCCCCCAGTACTCCTCGTCGCGGAACGACGCCCGCTTCTCGCGCGCCACCTGCTCGCGCCACTCGACCAGCCGCGGACAGCGGCGGCAGGCGACGACCCGCCGCTCGAGAGCCGCTAGGCCTTCAGCTTGCGGCCGCTCGTGAACAGCCACTGGGCCCAGAGGTAGCAGGGGATCGCGAGCGCGGCGGTGACGCCGAGCGACAGCCAGATGCTGACGTCGGCGGTGCCGAGAAACCCGTAACGGACCGCCTGCAGCATGTAGAAGATCGGGTTGAAGTGCGACAGCTCCTCCCACGGCGAGGAGAGCATGTCGACCGAGTAGAAGACGCCGCCGACGAACGTCAGCGGCAGGATCACGATGTTCTGGATGAACGTCGTGTGGTCCCAGCTCTCGGCGTAGATCCCGACGACGGTTCCGAGCGACGCGAAGCCGAGCAGCGCGAGCGTGACCGCCAGCAGCAGCACGAGCGGCTGCTCGACCGGTACGCCGGTGATCGGCAGAGCGAGCGTCAGCAGCGCGACCGCGATCGCGAAGCCGCGGAAGATCCCGCCGACGACGTAGCCGGCGGTCATCTGCCATCCGTGCATCGGCGCCGAGAGGACGTCGTTGATGAAGCGGTCCGAGCGGCCCTGGTAGATCGTCGACGCGTTATTTGCATATGCCGCCTGGACCATCGCCATCGCGATCAGCCCGGGGACGATGAACACCTCGTAGTCGACACCGCCGACCTGCTTGATCCGCCCACCGAGCGAGAGCCCGAAGACGAGGATGAACAGGAACGAGGAGACGACCGAGGCGAGCACCGTCTGCGTCCAGAGCTTCGAGACACGCAGCACCTCGCGCCGCGCCAGCCATGCCATGCCGCGGTTGCCGTTCACGCGCCTGCCCCCATCGCCTTGACGTAGACGTCGGCGAGCGTCGCGCCGCCGTAGTGCTCGCGCAGCGCGTCGGCGCTGTCACGCGCGATCAGATGGCCGCCGCGGATCAGCGCGATCTCCTCGCACAGCTCCTCGGCCTCCTCGAGGTAGTGCGTGGTCAGCAGGATCGTGGTGCCCTCGGCGTGCAGCTGGCGGATGTAGCGCCACAGCTCCTGGCGCAGCTCGAAGTCGACGCCGGCCGTGGGCTCGTCGAGGATCACCAGCCGCGGCCGGTGCATCAGCGCGCGGGCGAGCAGCAGCCGGCGGCGCTGACCGCCAGAGAGCTTCGGCGTGCGCACGCCGCGCTTGGCACGCAGGTCGAACGCGTCGATCATCTCGTCGGCGCGCGCCTCGGCCTCGTCGCCGGTCATCCCGAAGTAGCCGCCGTGGTAGACGAGCGTCTCCTTGACGGTCAGGAAGCGGTCGAGGTTGATGTCCTGCTCGGCGAGCCCGATCCAGCTCCGTGCTTTCAGCGACTTCGCCGGCTCGCCGAAGATCAGGACCTCGCCCTCGGTCACCCGGATCAGGTTCGCGATCGCGCTGATCAGCGTCGTCTTGCCCGCGCCATTGGGCCCGAGCAGGCCGAAGAAGGCCCCGTCGTGCACCTCGAGGTCGAAGTCCTCGACGGCCAGCGTGCCGTCGTCATAGCGCTTTGTCAGCCCTCGCACCTCGAGAGCGGGCGGTCCTAGCTCCACTCCTTCGAGGCTACTGATCGGCAGTCGCGGCGAGCCGCGCGACCGCTTCGTCAGGTGCAAGGCCCAGCTGTTCGACCACTCGCAGCAACATTCGCTGCTCTGGCGTGAACTCGCGGTCGAACTCCTCTACACCAAGGAGGTCGCCGGGCAGCAGGTCGAACGCCGCCGCTATCGCGATATAGACGTACAGCGGTGGGCTGGTCCAGCCGCGCTCCAGGCGCGAGAAGTAACCGGGGCTGTACTCGCCGCCCTCCGGTTTGGGCACGGCCCGGGCGATGTCCTTGAGTGCCCAGTCGCGCCCCTGTCGCAGCCGTCGCACGCGGTGGCCTACTACCTCACCCCACTCGACCCTGTACTGCCGTCCCCATCCGTCTCCCTCACCGAAGGCGTCGGCGGTGTGACTGACCCACGTCTGCTTGCGGCCCATCCGGCCAACGTACTCGCCGTTAGCCTCGCCCGGACGGCTAGGGGACATCCCTCAACTGACGGTCCGGCTTACGACAAGGTTCTTTACTACCACGCAACGTCGTTTACTCGGACGCACGATTCTTGTCGTAGACCGGAGCGCCTTGCGAGCACTATTCGCCGGCGCCCCTACTCGCTGGCTAGGGCCCGCCCGTAATGGCGCTCGTAGTACTCGCGGTACTCGCCCGAGCGGATCGGCTCCCACCAGGGCTCGTTGTCGCGGTACCAGGCGACCGTGCGCTCGAGGCCCTCCGTGAAGTGGATTTGGGCCTCCCAGCCGAGCGCGCCCACCTTCTCCGAGGCGAGCGAGTAGCGGCGGTCGTGACCGGGGCGGTCGGTGACGTACTCGATCAGCGAGTCGTCGTTACCGGTCAGCTCGAGGATCCGCTCGATGACGGCGACGTTGTCGCACTCGTCGGGCCCGCCGACGTTGTAGGCCTCGCCCGGCGTGCCGCGCTCGAGCACGAGGTGGATCGCGCGGGCGAAGTCCTCGACGTAGAGCCAGTTGCGCACCTGGCGGCCGTCGCCGTAGACGGGCAGCTTGTCGCCGTGGAGCGCGTTGAGCGTCATCAGTGGGATCAGCTTCTCGGGGTACTGGCGCGGGCCGTAGTTGTTCGAGCCGCGGCAGATGACCGCCTCCAACCCGTGGGTGTGGAAGTGGGCGCTGACGAGCAGGTCGCCGGCGGCCTTGGTCGCGCTGTAGGGCGACGAGGGGCTCAGCGGCGAGGACTCGGTGAACGAGCCGCTCTCGATCGAGCCGTAGACCTCGTCGGTCGAGACCTGGAGGTAACGGCCGATCCCGAGCTCGCGCGCCGCGTCGAGCAGCACGCCGGTGCCGATCACGTGCGTGGTGACGAACGGGTCCTGGCCGGCGATCGAGCGGTCGACGTGCGACTCGGCGGCGAAGTTGACGACCGCGTCGGCGCTCTCCATCGCCTCGCGCGCCTTGTCGGGATCCTCGATCCCGCCCTCGATGAAGCGGTGCTCGACGCCCTCGAGGTTCTCGCGCCGCCCGGCGTAGGTGAGCTTGTCGAGGACCGTCACCTCGTGGCCCGCCTCGACCGCGATCCGCACGTAGGTCGAGCCGATGAAGCCGGCGGCGCCCGTGACCAGCAGCTTCATGCCGTCACCGTGCTCGCCCGCTCGGCGAGGTAGATGCGCAGGCCGTCGTGCCAGTGGGGCAGGCGGATCGGCTCTGGCCACTCCGTGTCGAGCACCGACCACGCCGGCCGCGGCGCGGGACGGCCGAGCTCGGCGGTGGTGGTGGAGAGCACGCGGCAGTCGGAGCGGGCCTCCTCGAAGATCGCACGGGCGAAGTCGTACCAGGAGACGTGGCCGGGGGCGGACATGTGGTGCAGCCCGTAGGTCTCGATGGCGGCGAGTCGCAGCAGGCCCTCGGCGAGATGCGCCGTGTAGGTCGGCGAGCCGACCTGGTCGCGCACCACGAGCACCTGCCCGCTCGGCGCGAGGCCGAGCATCGTCTCGACGAAGTTGCGTCCGCCGAGGCCGAACAGCCACGAGGTGCGCACCACGAAGTGGCGCGGGTTGGCGCCGGCCGTCTCGTTCTCGCCGGCGAGCTTGGTGCGTCCGTATGCCGACATCGGCGCGGTCGGGTCGGACTCGAGGTACGGCCGGTCGGCGGTGCCGTCGAAGACGTAGTCGGTCGATGGCAGAACCACCGAGGCTCCGACCGCGGCAGCCGCCGTAGCCACGTTGCGCGCCCCCTCCGCGTTGATCCGCAGCGCGTCGGCCTCGGCCGACTCCGCGCCGTCGACGTCGGTCCACGCCGCGCAGTTGACGACCGTGTCCGGCTGGGCCTCGGCGACGGCCTGCTCGACGGCGTCCGGATCGGTCACGTCGAGCGCGAGGCGGTCGAGCGCGACGACATCGTGTTGTGCTCCGCGGGCCGCTCGGACGACGTCCCTGCCAAGCATCCCGCCCGCGCCGGTTATGAGCACCTTCACAGAGCGAGGGATATCACGCCGGGCATTCGGGGCAGGTCTTGATCTCATATCTAGTTGGATATACTCTCGGTATGAGTCCTGGGGCTGTCCTGCAAAGCGCACGTGAGCGAGCCGGCTTGACGCAAGCCGCGTTGGCGAAGCGCGCCGGGACGTCCCAAGCGACTCTCTCGGCATACGAGAATGGACATAAGCGGCCATCGGTCGACACCTTGGATCGCCTGCTCGCCGCGACCGGATCCCGGCTCACGGTGGTGACTGGTGGACGTCCCGTCGTCAGACCGTCCAGGGCGCAGATCTCCGCCACCGCGAGAGCCCTCTCCGAGGTGCTCGACCTCGCTGAGGCGCTGCCCACTCGCCACGACCCCGAGCTTCGCTTCCCGAGGCTCCCCACTCCCGCGGCGAGAGCGTCATGAAGCTTGCGGAGCGCTTGATCGCATTGCACCGGGCGCTTGACCGCCGCAATCTCCCGCATGCCTTCGGTGGCGCGATCGCGCTCGCCTACTGCACGATGGATCCGCGAGGCACGAGCGACATCGACATCAACGTCTTCGTCCCCGTCGCGGAGCATGAGCGCGTGCTTGCGGCTCTTCCCGATGGCGTCTCCTGCACTGAAGACGACCGTGCGGCGTTGGCCCGGGACGGTCAGGTAAGGCTCTGGTGGGACGGGACGCCGGTCGATCTGTTCCTCGACTACGCGCCGGTCCATGCCGACGCGGCGCTGCACAGGCAGATGGTCAAGTTCGAGGGAACCGAGATTCCCGTTCTCGGCCCCATCGAGCTTGCCGTCTTCAAGGCCATGTTCGACCGCACGAAGGACTGGGCCGACATCGAGGCGATGATCGCTGCCGACACGCTGGACGTGAATGCCGTCCGTGACGCGCTGCGCGAGATGCTCGGCAACGAGGATCCGCGCATCGAGCGGGTCGACGACGCTGAGCGTCGTGCCGGGGCTTCGCACAGCTCGATCTGACCGCGGCCTCTCTAAGGTGGCGCGGGTGCGACGAATGCCCCTAGCTGCCCTCGTGCTCGCCGGGCTCGCGTGGCCTTCAGGTGCCGCGGCCCAGGTCGACCCCGTGCCCGCGCCGGCGGCTGTCTCGCAGCTGCCGTCGCCTGTGGTGCGCGGCGACTGGCCCGATCCGGACATCACGGAGGTCGACGGCGTCTACTACGCGGTCGCCACCAGCGGGGGGTGGGCGCCGACCTTCCGCATCCTGCGCTCGACCGACCTGCGCTCCTGGGAGATCGCCGGCTCGGTCTTCCGTCGTCCGCCCGCCTGGGCGAAGGACTCGTTCTGGGCGCCGGAGCTCGCCGAGCTGCCCAACGGCCGCTACGTGGTCGTCTACAGCGCCTATCCACGCAGGCGTCCCGGCCGCACGTGGTTCTGCCTCGGAGCGGCGACCGCTCCCTCGCCGCTCGGTCCGTGGCGCGATCTCGGTCGGCCGCTGCGCTGCACGCCGCGCGGCGCGATCGACGCGACCCCCGTGGTCGACGGCGACGACTTCTACCTCGCCTACAAGGAGGACGGCAACGCGTTCGACCGGCCGACCCCGATCCTGCTCCAGCGCTTCGCCGAGAACGGCCGCAAGCTGCTCGGCAAGCCGCGCGAGCTGATCCGCAACCGGCCGCGCAGCTGGGAGCGTCACGTGATCGAGGCGCCCGCGCTGATGAAGCGCGCAGGCTGGTGGTACATGTTCTACTCCGGCAGCCTCTGCTGCTCGCCGCACTGCGGCTATGCGGTCGGCGTTGCCCGCGCTCGTGTGCTCATGGGCCCGTGGGCCCGCTACTCGGGCAATCCGATCCTGCGTTCGGGCAACGGCTGGCGCTGCCCGGGACACGTCTCGATCGTCGGCGACCGGATCGCGTTCCACGCCTACCGCTCGGGCGACTTCCTCACCGGACGGCAGTTGCATCTCGCCGACCTGACCTACGACGCGGGCGGATGGCCGGGCGTCGCGGGAGGGAGCCCGCTGCCGCCCACCGACGGCGCCGTGCCGACCGCCTTCGACGACCCGTTCGCCGGTGCTGCGCTCGACCCTGAGTGGGAGTGGCCGGCCACCCGGATGCCGCGGGTCCAGGTCGCCCATGGGCTCACGCTGACCGCGCCGCGCAAGGCCGGCAAGCGGACCGACGGTGGCATCGTCGCGCGCCGGCTCGGCAGCGAGCGCTACACCGCCACTGCGCAGATCGACCTCGCCCACCTCGGGGGCAAGGAGGTCGCTGGGCTCGCGATCGTCCGCGGGGGTCCGTTCGAGGTCGGCCGCCAGGCGATCGGCGTGGCGGTCGGAGCGGATCGCGCCGTCTACCGATGGCGTCGCGCGCGCGGACGTTACGCGGCTGTTCGGCTGCCGGTCCGCCTGACCGGGCCGTTCGCCCATCTACGGGTGACGGCAGACGGGCACCGGGTTCGCTTCGAGTACAGCGCCGACGGAGTGACCTGGAACGGCTCGAGCTCCGCGCGTTCGCCGATCGAGGAGACCGCGCGGATCGCTCTAACCGCTGGTGGTCAACGCGGCGCGTCGGTCCAGTTCACGCGCGCCGCTCTCACCGAGCGCTAGCACGACGGCGCCCGACACGAGCGCCGCGACCGCCGCGAGCAGGTAGGCCCGGTCAGCGGACGCGAGGGCGTCGCCCAGGCCCACCGGGTCGCCGACGATCGTCACCAGCAGCGCGGTCCCGAGTACGGCGCCGACCTGGCGGAAGGCGGCATTGACGGCGCTGGCGGTCGCGAAGCGATCGTGTGGGATGTCGCGGACCGCCGCCGAGCCGAGCGTCGGGAAGGCCAGGCCGATCCCGATCCCGGTCAGCACGGCGCCCGGCAGCCAGACGCCGAGCCAGTCGGGCTCGGCGCCGGCGGAGCGCAGCACCATCACCCCGGCGGCGAAGACGATCGTCCCCGGGACGATCACCGCGCGGTGGCCGAAGCGGTCCGCGAGCTTGCCCGCCGGTCCGGCGACGATCGTCGAGCACACCGGTCCCGGCAGCGTCGCGAGTCCCGCCGCGAGCACGCTGTAGCCCCAGATCGACGTCAGGAAGAGGACGTTGCCGAGGATCAGCGAGAAGAACGCCATCGCGAACAGCAGCGTGCCGAGGTTGCCGAGGCTGAACGAGCGGTCGGCGAACAGCGCCCGCTCGAGCACCGGCCGCGGATGGCGGGCGCTGCGGGCGATCACGCCGAGCAGCAGCAGCGCGCCCGCGGCGAATGCGGCGAGCGTGCGCCCGTCGCCCCAGCCCCAGTCGTTGCCCTCGACGATGCCGAGCGTGATCGCCGCCAGGCCGAGCGCGAGCATCGCGGCACCGAGCAGATCGGGCAGGCGGCTGTCGGACGGCTGGATCTCGCTGAGGTGGGTGCGCCCGAGCAGCACGATCGCCCCTCCGAGCGGGAGGTTGACCAGGAACACGAGTCGCCAGTCGGCGACCTCGACCAGCAGGCCGCCGAGCGTCGGGCCGACGGCCGCTGCGGCGGCTGCCGCGGCGCCCCAGAGGCCCACGCCCGCCGCGCGCCGCTCGATCGGGAAGCGGTCGAGCACGATCGCCAGCGACGAGGGCGCGATCATCGCCGCGCCGACGCCCTGCAGGATCCGCGCCGCGATCAGCGTCCCGAGCGAGGGCGCGATCGCGCACAGCAGGCTCGCCGCCGTGAAGGCTGCGGTCCCGATCAGGAAGATCCGCTTGTGACCGAAGCGGTCGGCGAGGCCGCCGGCCGGGACGAGCAGCGCCGCGATGACGACGAAGTAGCCGTCGAGCACCCACGAGAGCGCGTCGCGGCCGGAGCCGGAGAACGACTCGGAGATGTCCGGGAAGGCGATGTTGACGATCGTCGTGTCGAGGAACGCCAGGAAGGCGCCGGCACAGGCGATCAGGACGGGGGCTCTATGTCCGCGGTCATGCATCGACGGGTTGTTGGCGAAGGCCTAGAGGATCGAGATCTCGGCGTTGTCGCCGACGACGAAGCGGTAGGCCCTCGGCAGCGACGGGCCGCGACAGATCGTGACGTTGCGGCCGATCAGGCTCGCCTCGACGCGCGACTCGAGGTCCTTGACCGTCGAGCCCGACAGGACGATCGAGTGCTCGAGCTCGGCGTGGTCGATCGTCACGCCGTCGCCGAGCGCGGTGTACGGACCGATGTAGGCGTCGGTCACGGTCGTCCCGGCGCCGATGATCGCCGGTCCGCGGACGGTCGCCCGCTCGAGCCGCGCGCCCGCCTCGATGTGGACCCGGCCCTCGACGCGCGAGTCGATCACCTCGCCGTCGTGCAGCTCCTCGATGTCGTCGAGGATCAGCCGGTTCGCCTCGAGCATGTCCTGGACCTGGCCGGTGTCCTTCCACCAGCCGTGGACGATGTGCGGGTCGACCCGCCGGCCACCGTCGACGAGCCACTGGATCGCGTCGGTGATCTCGAGCTCGCCGCGGCCCGACGGCTCGATCGCGCGCGCGGCTTCGAAGATCGACGGGTTGAACATGTAGACGCCGACCAGGGCGAGGTCGCTCGCCGGGTCGGACGGCTTCTCGACGAGCTGCGACACGCTGCCGTCGGTCAGCTCGGCGACCCCGTAGTGCTCGGGGTCGGGCACCGGCGTCAGCAGGATCAGCGCGTCGGGCTTCTCGCTTGCGAAGGTGTCGACGAGCTCGGTTATCCCGTCGCGCAGCAGGTTGTCGCCGAGGTACATGACGAACTGCGAGTCGCCGATGAACTGCTCGGCCGTCAGGACGGCGTGGGCGAGGCCGAGCGGCGCGTCCTGCTCGACGTAGGTGATCGTCAGGCCGAAGTCCGAGCCGTCGCCGGCCGCGGCTCGGATCTCGTCGCCCGTCTCGGGGGCGATGATGATCCCGACCTCCTCGATCCCGGCTGCCGCCATCGCCTCGATGCCGTAGAAGAGGACGGGCTTGTTCGCGACCGGCACGAGCTGCTTGGCGCTCGTGTGGGTGATCGGCCGCAGGCGCGTGCCCTTGCCGCCGGACAGGATCAGGCCCTTCACTAGTAGGCGCCTCCGAGTTTGCGGTGGTCCCACGTGACGACGCGCGTCGGCTCGAAGCGGAGCCCGATGCGCTTCTCCGCCTGCTTCAAGACCATCTCGCGGACCTCAGGCGGCAGCTCGCCGCCCGGGCCGTAACGCTCGAACAGCGCCATCCCGTAGTCCGCGACGAGATCGGGGTCATGCTCGACGGCGACGCCGCACTCCATCATCACGCCGCGCAGGTCCTGGTATTGGACGCCGTCGTCGATCGAGATCGTGGCGCGCGGGTCGCGCTCGAGGTTCTTCGCCTTCTGCGACTTGGCGAAGGTCCAGCCACGCAGAGCGGGTGGATCGCCGCCGTCCTCGACGACATACCAGAGCGGCACCAGGTGGGGGCGGCCGTTCGGCCCGACGGTCGCGACCTGGACGATCCGCTGCTCGTCGAGGAACGCGCGCAGCTCGGCGTCGGTCATGCGGATCTGGTCGCGTCGCGACGGCATCCGGCTGGAACCGTACCTGGGCCTCAGCGCCGGACGGCGCCCGCGAGCGCCTCGGACACCGCTCGCACCGCGTCACGCGCGTCCTCGGGCTCGAGCACGACAGCGTCGCCGGCCTCCTTGAGGATCTCGCGTGCCAGGTACTCGTTGCTCGCATACGGCAGCTCGACGATCACCGCGCCGTCCTTGAGCTCGTCGACGACGCGCCGGTCCTCGCGCGCCCAGCGGGCGCGGTCCGGCGAGATCCAGACGCGCGCGCGGGCCGAGGCGGGCACCTCGCCGGTCGTCGGCCAGCCGCCCATCTCGGGCTCGATGCCGTCGCGCGGCTCGTAGGACTCGTCGAGGACGTCCGCGGAGCGGATCCGGTCGAGCCGGAACGAGCGCGACTGCTCCTTCGCCGGCTCGAAGGCGTGGACGTACCAGCCCTCCGGTCCGTTGATCAGCTGGTAGGGCTCGATCGTCCGCTCGGTGAACTCGTCCTCGGACTCCTTGTAGTGCTCGATCCGCAGCAGACGGCGGTCCGCGACCGCGCTCGACACGACGCGCGCGATCTCGGAGTCGTCGCCCTTGGCGGACGTGATCTGCAGCCCGTCCGCCGCGGGGTCGTTGCCGAGCGCGTCGACGATCTTGTCGCGCGCCGAGGCCAGCGATCCCTCGGGCAGGTGCTCGCCGACGAGGTCGATCGCCGCCACGAGCGCCTTCGCCTCGAGCGGGAGCAGCCGCGCCGGGCGGGCGAAGTTGTCGCCGTAGGGCTCCGGGTCGACCTCGATCTGATCGCCCTGGATCTCGGCGTAGAGCACGTAGCTGCCGCCGCCGAAGTTGACGACGTTGAGCACGTCGATGTCCTGGCGCAGCTCGGCCTCGCTGATCTGCAGCCGCTCGCAGAGCTCGCGGAACTCGAGCTTGCTGTTCTCGCGCGCGGTGTCGATCAGGATCCCGGCGAGCGTCACCAGCCGCGCGAAGCGCTCGGGCCGGATGTGGCTCTCGCGCTTGCCGGCGTCGTCGTCCTCGTCCTCCTCGACGGGCTTGCGCTTCACCGCGGGAGCCAGGTCGATCGGCGCGCCGTGCGAGTCGGCGACCGCGCGCACGCGCGCTTCGGCCTCCTCGACCAGCTCGGCAGGCTCGAGGATCCGTGCCCGCTCGCCGAGACCGAGCACCCAGGCGACGAGCTGACGCGCGTCGCCGTACGGGGTCTCGAAGACGACGCCCTCGTCGGTCTCCTCGACGACCTTGCCGACGTCGGGCCCGAGGTGGCGGCGCACCAGCCAGTCGATCCGGTTCGAGAGCCAGATCCGCGCCACGTCCCGCGGCTCGCCGAACTGCCACTCGGCGCGGCGCGCGTACTCGCGCGGATCGAACTCCTCGGGGCGCTGGAAGTCGTGCTCGGCCTTCGACGCATAGCCGACCTTGCCGCGGATCCGCGAGAGGCGGAAGACGCGGATCGCGTCGCGCTCGTGCGAGTACCCGACGAGGTAGAACTGCCCGCCCTGGAAGAGCAGGTGGTAGGGGTCGACCTTGCGCTTCTCCTCGGAGTCGCGCGCGAGCGTGTAGTAGTCGAAGACGATCGTCTTGCGCCGGAAGATCGCCGTCTCGATCTTCGACAGGCGCTGGGAGAGCTCGCGGCCGCCGGCGCCGGCAGTCATCGCGAGCCGGACCGACTGCTGGCCGGCGTCGTTGAGCGGCGAGGGCTTGCCCCACGAGAGCTGCTGGAGCGCGAGGCGCAGCGGCTCCGCATAGGCGAACTCTCCGTCGAGCAGGCTCAGCGCCGTGCGCAGGCCACCCAGCTCCTCGTCCGAGAACTCGATCGCCGGCAGGTAGAAGTTCTCCGGCGGCAGCGTGTAGGTCTCCGCCTCGTAGGAGCCCTCGCTCGACTTCTCGACCTCGAGCTCGATCCCCAGCGACGCGAGCTCGGCGCGGTCGGCGTAGAAGCGCCGGTTGAACGCCTCGTCGCTGGTCATCTGTGCGTAGCCCTCGACGTCCTGGCGGATCTCGAGCGCCGAGACGGGCCGCCGCTCGGCCATCAGGAACGAGATCAGCGACAGCTGACGGATGAGCTTCTCTGTGTCCTTCGCCATGTGCGGTCGAGGATACGCGCGCGAATCGGCGAGGCGCGGTCCGGAGCCGGCCAAAGACGCATTCGAAGGCCCCAATTTGCGGGGTTGCGCAACCGCGACCCCTCCGCCGTGTCTGTCGTACCGTGTCCACGATGTCCCTCCGCCGCACGACCGCCCGGCTGACGGTTGCGCTGGCCATGGGCCTCTTCGGAGTCCCGTCGGCGCACGCGGCGTTCGTTCCCGCGCTCAACTCGCCCTACGCGACCGGAGCGACGACCGAGGCGCTGACGGTCGGCGACACGGACCGCAACGGGACCGTCGACGCCGCCGCCGGTGGGCTGCGGCTCCTGCGCGGCAACGGCACCGGCCAGCTCTTCAGCGCGGGGGCGATCGGGAACGTCGGCGCGGTCGAGGGCGTCGCGGGCGGCGACCTCAACGGCGACCAGCGGCGCGACTACGCGGCGATCACCTCGGGGACGCCGCGCCGGCTGATCACGTTCACGGCGCTGCCGATCGGTGGCTACGACGCGGCCGAGGTCGTCTCCGACGCCGGTGAGGCATCTGACGTCGCGATCGCGAACGTCAACGGCGACGGGCTGGCCGATCTCGTCTACGTCGAGGCGGACGGCGGGGCGAACGTCACCGTGCTGACCAACCTCGCGGGCATCTACGTCGAGAGCAGCTACTCGGCCGACCTTCCCGCTCCCGCCGACCTCGCCGTTGGCGACCTGACCGGCGACGGCTTCCCCGACCTCGCCGTGGCCGGCGGCGCCGCGAGCGTGTCGACCCTCGTCAACGACGGCGACGGGACCTTCGTCGCCGGGGACGCTCATCCCGCCGGGACGACGGGGACCGCCGAGCGGCTGGCGCTCGCGAACTTCGGTGGCAGCTCGGGTCTAGACGTGGTGGCGACGGACTCGGCCGGCACGCCGGCGGTGGCGCTGCTGCTCGGCGACGGGAGCGGTGGCCTGCTCGCACAGGGTCGCCGGGCTACCGGGCTGACCGCGCCAGCGACCTCGGTCGACGTCAACGACGTCAACGGCGACGGGCCGGTGGACGTCGTCGCCGGGACGACGAACGGCCGCTTCGCGCTGCTGCAGGGCAACGGCGGCTTCGGTCTCACGCCGGCCGCCGGATCGCCGTTCGCCAGCGGCGATCCGGCTGCCGGGACGATCGCCGACGTCGCCGCCGTCGACATGAACCACGACGGTCAGCCCGACGTCGTCACGGCGAACCGGCCCGGCTCGATAGCCGTGCAGCTCAACTCGGCGACCGGGCTGCTCGAGCCTCAGCCGAGCGGGATCCGCTTCGGGACGATGCCCGCCGGCGATCCGGTGCGCGGCGGCACGATCACTCTGCGCAGCGTGCGCGGCAGGCTGCGGATCACGCGCGTCGACCTCCAGGGCCCGCGGACCTACGCTGTCGAGTCGCGTGGCTGTGTCGGCAAGACGCTGCTGCTCGGTCAGGCCTGCTCGATGCACGTGACCTACTCGCCGCCGCGCAAGGCCGGACGCCAGCAGGCGCTGCTTTCGGTCGACGCCAACGCGGCCGCGGTGGTCATTCCGCTCAGCGCGACGCCACGCGCACCGCTCGTGACGAGGCTGCGACTCAAGCCACGCAAGCCGTCGGCCGGTCGGCCGATGGTGCTGCGCTATCGCCTGTCCGAGGCGGCACGCACGCGCGTGCTCGTCCAGCGCAGCTTCGCCGGTCGGCGCGTGGACGGGAAGTGCGTCGAGCAGGAGCGTTCGAACCGGCGCCGCCGACCGTGCACGATCTGGACGACGCTCGCGAAGACGACCCAGCGCGGCAGGGCGCGTGCGAACCGCATTCGCCTGCGCGCTCGTGCCAAGGGCAGGACGCTCGCGCCGGGGCGCTACCGCCTGAGCGTCAGCGCGACCGATCGCTTCCGCAACCGCTCCGACGAGAGCTACGTCAAGTTCCGGATCGCTCAGGCGGCGCGGCGCACGAAGTAGGCGGAGCCCGAGAGCGCCCGGTCGAAGGCCGACCAGCGCTCGCCGTCGGCAAGGCTCTTCTCGATCCGGTCGTAGCTGCCGAGCGTGCCGCCGAGGTTGTCGATCTGGTGCACCAGCGTCGCCTCGCGCGTGCATGGCGTGACCGGACTGCCGTGCTCGAGCTTGCCGTGGTGGCTGAGCACGATGTGCAGCAGCGCCTCCGCGGTCTCGTGCGGGAACCCGTCGATCGCCTCGACCGCCGTGCGGACCCTGAAGTAGCCGAGCGGGATCTCGCCCTGGAGCCGACCGGCATCCGACAGGTCGATCGCGCCGCCGGAGACCTCGTAGGCGTCGATCTTGCCGATGTCGTGGAGCAGCGCTCCCGCGACCGCGACGTCGCGGTCGATGCCGGGGAACGTCGACGCCATCGCGCTCACGCCCTGCGCGACGGAGAGCGAGTGCTCGAGCAGCCCGTGGCGGTAGGCCTGGTGGTAGATCTTCGCCGCCGGTGCCGTACGCCAGCGCTCGGCGACCTCGCCCTCGCACAGCAGCTCGGTCAGCAGCAGGCGCAGGTGCGGCTGCTGGACGGTGCCGATCAGCTCCTCGAGGTCGGCGATCATCTGGTCGTAGGGGATCGGGGCCGATGCGTAGATCAGCGCCGGGTCGAACTCGCCGTACTCGGCGAGGCGGATCCGCCGCAGCGTGATCGAGCGGCCGTAGCGGGCGTCGTCGGAGAAGCTCCCGAAGACCCTGACGACCGCACCGAGCTCGGCCACCGCGACGATCTCGTCGACGCCGTCCCAGGCGACCGCCTCGACCTGCCCGGTCGCGTCGCCGAGCTGGAGCTTGAGGAACGGGTCGCCGTTCTTCTTCGCGCGACGTGCGATCGCGCGGACCTCGTAGACGCCCTCGACCGCCTGGCCGTCGATCAGGTCGCGAACGCACTCGCGGACCGCGCCGAGAGCGGTTCGATCTGGGATCAGCGTCGGCTGGTCGGGGATCAATGCTGGCTGCTCCATCGGGTCTCGAAGGTAGTGGCACCCGCGGACGGTTTAGCCTGCTCTTTGTGACAAAGCGAGAAGAGAACGATGCCTGACGCGGTACTCGTAGCGGGCGGTGCCGGGGCGCTTGGGAGCGCGGTCGTTCACGAGCTGAGCGATCGCGGTTGGGACGTGACCGTGATCGACCGTCACGAGCGCTCCGACGGCGCCGACGGCGTCACCTATGCGCAGGCCGATCTGCTCGACCCCGAGTCGGCGGCCGCCGCGGTCGCCTCGGTCGGAGGTCTCAAGGCGGTCGTGAACCTGGTCGGCGGCTTCGCCATGGGGCCGAAGGTCGGCGAGGCCGACCTCGGCGAGTTCGAGTTCATGCTGCGCCTCAACCTCGTGCCGGCGTTCAACCTCGCCAGCGCTGCCATGCCAAGGCTGGCTGAGACTGGCGGCGGCGCATTCGTCGGCGTGTCGGCACGCGCAGCGCTAGAGCCGTTCGCCGGCGCCTCCGGCTACATCACCGCCAAGGCCGCGGTGCTTGCGTTCATCCGCTCACTCGACGCCGAGTACCGCGCCGCTGGAGTACGCGCGAACGCCGTGCTGCCAAGCACGATCGACACCCCCGCGAACCGAGAGGCGTCGCCTGGCGCCGACTGGAGCAAGTGGGTGCCGCCCGAGCAGATCGCCCGCGTCATCGCGTTCCTCTGCTCCGATGACTCCCAGGCGACCTCAGGCGCCGCGGTCCCGGTCTACGGTCGCGCCTGACGGGCCGCGGCTATTGCGCGAAGCCCTGCTCGAGTCCCTTCACGCACATGTCGTAGCCGGTTTGTCGGTCTAGCGTGCCCTTCGGCACGATCTCGTCGCACAGCTTCCGGGCGGCGGCCTCCTTTCGCTCCTCGTCATCGGACCCGAACGCCTCGCACGTCTCACGCATCTGCTCCTTGCGCGCCTCCGAGACCTTGTACTGGTCGGTGGCGGCTAGACAGGTGTCGACCGCCTCCTCGATCGTCTTGGGCTTGGGCAGGGTAGGTGGGGAGGTGTCGCCGGACTTACGGCTCGTCGTATCCGTGGCCTTGTCTCTGGGCTCTGCAGCTTTGCTCTCCCCATCGGGCGGCGACTCGGCAGCGCGGCTCGTCGGTGCCTTCTCGGCCGTCGCCGTGCTGGCGGTCTCGCTGTCGTCGCCGCAGCCCGACACGAGAGCTACCGAGGCCAGCAGCACCCCGAGCGGCATGGTGATTCGCGTCAGCATCGAGTCAAGTCCCCCTTCGAGTTGCGATGGTCCCACCTACCAGCGTATGCCGTCTCGCGGAACGGCACGCTGGTAGCGAGAGATTGACCTACTGCCCTCTGTTGGCACAGCTCGAAAGAGCGGCCTCGCGACCCGGCGATCCCTCGGGAATCGACTCCTTGACGACGGTCTCGCAGGTCTCGCGAGCCCGGTCCCGGATCTCCTCCTGATCGAGCGAGCCAGCCTTCTCACACGTGTCCTTGAGCGTCGCCTTCGTCTCGTCCGAGAGCTGGGGAGGGTCGTCGACGTTCTCCTTGCAGCGGTCGATTGCCTCGTCGAGGTTCGCAGGCGGCGTGATGTCGCCGTCGCCGGTGTCCGTCTCCTCGACGGTGGCGTCCTCGGTCTGGGTCTCGGCCGCCGTGTCGCCGCTGCCCGAGCTGTCGCTGTCGCTGTCGTCGCCGCAGCCGGCTACGACGGAGGCGAGCAGCATCAGCGCGGCCAGGAGGGTGGTGAGTCGCTTGAGCATGGTTCCTTCCATCGGAGGTCGTGGAGAACCTAACGGGGTTTGAGAAAAGCAACGCGAGAGTATTTAGACGACATGGGGATCCTGAGCGACGACAAGAGCGCTGAGCGCGAGCAGCTGGTCGAGCTGCTGACCAAGGCCTACTGGATGGAGATCGAGACCGTGATGAGCTACATCGCGAACTCGATCAATCCGGACGGCGTGCGCGCCCGCGAGGTGATCGACAGCCTCGAGAAGGACATCCAGGAGGAGCTCGGCCACGCGCAGCAGCTCGGCGCGCGGATCAAGGAACTCTACGGGACCGTGCCCGGCTCAGGCGACTTCGTCTCGTCGCAGTCCTACCTCCAGCCGCCCGGCGACAACATCGACATCGTGCATGTCATCAAGGGCGTGATCGAGGCCGAGAGCGGGGCGATCGAGCACTACAACCGGATCATCGAGTTCGCGGACGAGCATGGGGATCCGGTGACGGCGGACATGGTGACGACGATCTTGGCTGACGAGGAGGGGCATCGGCGGTTGTTCGAGGGGTTCTTGCGGGAGTATGAGCGCGAGGGGTAGTTCTCGGCTAGGGATCTAAGTTGCTGCGAGCGGGTCCTGTCGATGGGTTTCGCGGCCGGCTTCGCAGGCTTCGCCGGTCCGTCGAAACCCACGCCACCCGCCCGATCGACGTAGCTCGCATAGGCTCCCTGTGTGACTTCTTTGGAGGCGGATGATGCGGTGGTCGTTGAGTATGTGCGGACGCCGATGGGGCGGTATGGGGGGCAGCTGTCGACTGTTCGGGCTGACGATCTTGCGGCGGTAGCTGTCGGTGAGGTGGTTCGGCGGGCTGGGGTGGACCCGGGTGAGGTCGACGATGTGATTCTTGGTTGTGCGAACCAGGCTGGGGAGGACAACCGGAATGTGGCGCGGATGGCCGCGCTGTTGGCTGGGTTTCCGGTGGAGGTGCCGGGGCAGACGGTGAACCGGTTGTGTGGATCTGGGATGCAGGCGCTGATTGCGGGGGCGCAGGCGATTCGGACCGGTGGGGCCGATGTGGTGGTGGCTGGTGGCGTGGAGAGCATGAGCCGGGCGCCTTGGGTGATGGCGAAGCCGGAGAAGGGGTTGGTGCGGGGGTCGCAGACGCTGGAGGACACGGCGCTGGGGTGGCGGTTGGTGAATCCGCGGATGGTCGAGCTGGGGCACACGGACTCGCTCGGCGAGACGGCCGAGAACGTGGCGGAGCGGTATGGGGTCTCGCGCGAGGATCAGGATGCGTTCGCGCGGCGCAGTCACGCGAACGCGGTGGCGGCGCAGGCGGCGGGCGTGCACGCCGAGGAGATCGTGCCGGTGGACGCGCCTGGACCGAAGGGGACGACGACGCTCGTGGAGGCCGACGAGGGGCCGCGGACGGAGGCGGACCTCGAGCGGCTGCCGTCGCTGAAGCCGGTGTTCCGCGAGGCGGGAACGGTGACGGCCGGGAATGCCTCACCGCTCAACGACGGTGCGTCGGCGCTGGTGCTGATGTCGGCGCGCGAGGCGGAGCGGCGGGGGCTCGATCCGCTGGCGCGCTTCGTCGGTGCGGGCTATGCGGGCGTCGAGCCGTCGAACATGGGCATTGGTCCGGTGCCGGCGACGCGCAAGCTGCTCGAGCGGACCGGTGTCGCGATCGCGGACGTCGATCTGGCCGAGTTCAACGAGGCGTTCGCGTCACAGGCGGTCGCGTCGATGCGCGAGCTGGGCATCGACGAGGCGCGGGTGAACGTCAACGGCGGTGCGATCGCGCTCGGGCATCCGCTCGGGTCGAGCGGCTCGCGGATGGTCGGCACGCTCGTGTGCGAGCTCGGACGGCGCGACGCACGCTACGGGCTGGCCACGATGTGCATCGGCGTCGGCCAGGGGATCAGCTCGCTCTGGGAGCGCACGGCTTGACCGTCGGGCGGCTCGGCGTCGTCGGCGCCGGCACGATGGGCGCCGGGATCGCGCAGCTCGGCTGCGCGGCGGGGATCGCCACGGTGCTGCACGACCCGCTGCCCGAGGCGCTCGAGCGCGGCGCGGCGAACGTGCGCCGCGAGCTGGAGCGCTGGGTAGAGAAGGGCCGCGTCGGCGAGGACGCCCTCGGCCTGCTCGACACGGCCGCGTCGCTCGACGGGCTCGCCGGGTGCGACCTGGTGATCGAGGCAGCGCCGGAGCTCCCGGATCTGAAGCGCGATCTCTTCCGTGACCTCTCGCGGGTCTGTGGCAGCGAGACGATCCTCGCCACGAACACCTCGTCGATCCCCGTCACCTCGCTCGCGAGCGCAGCGGAGAGTCCCGAGAACGTCGTCGGCATGCACTTCTTCAATCCGCCGCCGCTGATGCGGCTGCTCGAGGTGATTCGCGCCTACCAGACCGGCGAGCGAGCCTTGGACGTCGCACTCGAGGTGGGGGCGGCGATGGGCAAGGAGACGATCGTCGCGAGCGACGGGCCCGGCTTCCTCGTCAACCGCTGCGGCCGGCCGTTCTACACGGAGGCGTTGCGCTCCCTCCAGGAGCGGCTCGCCACGCATGAGCAGATCGATCGCATCTGCAGGCTCGGCGGTGGCTTCCGGATGGGACCGTTCGAGCTGATGGACTTGGTCGGGATCGACGTCGGGCTCGCGGTCGCGCAGTCGTTCACCGAGCTGTCGTTCGGCGAGCCGCGCTGGCGGCCGAACCCGATCCAGGCGCGGATGGTCGCCGCCGGCCGGCTGGGGCGCAAGAGCGGTCGCGGCTACTACGACTACGACGGCCCGGACGAGCAGCCCTACCGCGCGGAGGATCCCGAGCCGCCCGCGGTCGGCGGCGGCGAGGGGATGGCCGTGGCGATCGTCGGCGACGGCGTGCTCGCCGACGCGCTGCGCGAGCGAGCACGGACCGCCGGCTACGACCTCAAGGCGGGCGCGCCCGCCGAGCTGGTCGTGGACGCCGGGCTGACGCCGGCCGAGCGACCCCCCGCCGGAGCGCCGCTGCTGGCCCTCTGCGCCGACCGGGCGCTCGCCGCCCGCGGTGAGCCGGGCGCCGTCGGCTTCCACCTGCTGCCGCCGCTGGCCGACTGCCGGCTCGTCGAGCTGACGCGGCTGCCGACGACGCAGACGTTCGCCGCCGAGGCTGCGGAGCGCTTCTTCGGAACGCTCGGCTTCGTCTGCGAGTGGGTCGGAGACGCGCCCGGGATGGTGCTCGGTCGCAGCGTCTGCCAGCTCGTCAACGAGGCGGCGTTCGCGATCGGCGAGGGCGTCGGCTCGCCCGACGATGTCGACACCGGATTGACGCTCGGCCTCAACCACCCACGGGGCGCAGTGGCGTGGTCGCGCGAGATCGGCCTCGACCACGTCGTCGCCGTGCTCGACGGCCTCTGGGAGACCTACCGCGAGGAGCGCTACCGCGTCGCCCCGCTGCTGCGACGCGCGGCGCTGCTCGACGCCGACCTCGGCGCGGCGCTCTAGCGCCGTGGCCAGGACGAGTGCCGGCCTGCTGCTCTACAGGCGCCGCTCCGGGGGCGTCGAGGTGATGCTCGCGCACATGGGCGGTCCCTTCTGGGCGCGCAGGGACGCCGGCGCGTGGTCGATCCCGAAGGGCGAGTACGGGCCCGACGACGACCCGCTCGCGGCCGCGCGGCGCGAGTTCGAGGAGGAGATCGGACGGCCGGCGCCGGACGGGGCTTTGACCGCGCTCGGCGAGGTGCGCCAGTCGGGCGGGAAGGTCGTGATCGCCTGGGCGATCGAGGCGGACATCGACGTCAGCGAGATCGAGAGCAACACGTTCACCCTCGAGTGGCCGCGCGGATCGGGGCGGATGCGCGAGTTCCCCGAGGTCGACCGGGCCGACTGGCTCGACGTCGAGACCGCGCGCGAGAAGCTCGTCAAGGGACAGATCGCGTTGCTCGACAGGCTGCTCGAGTCAGTCGGCGACGATCGGGACTGAGGCAGCCGAAAGGCGGGCGCCACCGGGCGGCGCCCGCCCACTTCGGCCGTCACGTCACGCGGCTGCCCGGCGGAGCCCGGCCCCCGACGTGAGCAACAGGATCCCGCTCAGCAGGGTCGCGGCGATGCCGGCCCCGGTGAGCGGAAGGGTCCCCGTGAGATCGCCCGACGGGTCGCCGGACGCTGCGGTCGGCAGCACGTCGCCCCCCGGCTCGGAGTCAGGCAGCGCGCCCGATCCGGGACTCCCCGGGTCGGTGCCGTCGCTCCCGACGGGCTGCAGGTCGATCGCGGGCACCGGATCGCCCGGATCGCCGTCGTCCGGAGTACCTGGCTCTGGGGTGTCGGCGACCGGCGTCTCGACCGCCGAGCTCTCCGCGACCTCGTCGCCGTCGCTGAGTACGCGAACCGGGGCGTCGACGTCAACCGGACCGGCCTGCGCGCCGGCGGTCGAGTCGCTTACGTCCTGCGTCCCGGCGGATGAATCGCCGCCGCCGCCGGTGTTGTCACCGTCGCTCAGGACGCGTACCGGCGCGTCCGCCTCGACGGAGCCGACCTGCCCGCTGCCGGTCGAGCCGGTCGTGTCCTGTGGTGCCGCGGTGACGCCCGGCGAGGCGGCGTTGTCGCCGTCGCTGAGCACACGTATGGGCACGTCGGCCTCGACCGCTCCGACCTGTGCGGCGCCGATCGAGTCTGTCGTCTGCTGGGTGGGGTCGCCGGCCTGTGCCGCCGCGGGCGACGTACCGGCTGCCAGGGCGAGCAGGCTCGCACCCAGCGCTAGAACGCTGCGTCTCATGATCAACCTCCAGGGTTGAAAGGGAGTGCGGGGCGAAGGTCGCCCCACGAGAACTAGTCAGGGGTCGGCTGGCTAGTCCGGGCGCTCCAACGGAAGGGCGAGCGCGGTCTCACGTCCGCTCGCCTTCGACATGCGCAGTGGCGTCGAGATGATCCGCGGCGCGAACCCGAAGAGGAAGGCGAGCACCGCGGCGATCAGGACGAATCCGAGCGGTCCCGAGACGCCCCCGGTCGTGGCGCCGGGACCGCCCGGATCGGGGTCGTCGTCCTGCCCGCCATTGGAGGAGGTCGAGGAGGCGGCGCCAGCAGGACGCCGAGGAGCTGCGTCCGAAGTTGCGACCGCCGCTCCTGGCAACGCGAGCGCCGGTCTCGACCCGTTGGCGGTGGTCGGCTGGCCCAGGCGTTGCGCCGCGCTATCCGCGTCGCCGATCGAGTCGCCGGAACCGTCGCGGCGGCCCCCGCGCCCCGGAGCCTGCGGCGGGCCGTCCGTGCTCGGCAGGACAGCTGCGAGGGCTGCGCCGCCAAGCTCCCGGCGCGCGCTCGTAACTGGCTCCCGGACACGCTCGATCGCACCTACCACCGGCTCGAGGACCGGAGTCGAGCGGACCGTGTTGCGCACGTCTTCGACCGCCGTCTCGACGTTTGCCCGCAGGGCCTGTCGCGCCGCCGGGACGGCGGCGGTCGTCTGTGACACGGTCGCGCGGAGGTCGACGAGCGGCTGAGTCGTCGCCGCGGACGACGGTTGCGTCAGCACAGCGAGCACGATCACGGCGAGCAGTCCGCACCAGGCGATTCGGCGTCGCCAGGCGGCGCGTAGGAGCGGTAGCGGAACAGCCATCGAGCAAGGTCTGCCCGAACCCCGCTCGCTCAGCGCGCCGCACAAGAACGATGGCGCGCCTGAGAGGCGAGTCAGTGCAAAGCCAAGCGGTTTTCCGTTGACCCTGGCGGGTAGGAGAAATGCGATGGCCAACGACGAGACGACGCTTGACGACGCGACGAACGAGCGGCTCGAAGCCCTGATCGAGCGGGTCGAGCCGGAGGGTTGCGTGAAGCTCTCGGAGCTCTCGGGGCTGGTGCAGGAGCTCGGGCTCGACGACGGGCGAGCGCAGCAGCTCCACGAGCGGCTCGAGGCGCGCGGCGTGGAGATCAGCGACGACTGCGGACACGCGGCCGAGTCGACACGGATCGAGAACGGCGATCTCGCGACCAACACCAGCGACGCGCTCGGCCTCTTCCTGAGCGAGCTGCGCAACTACCCGCTGCTGGCCGCCGCCGAGGAGGTCGAGCTCGCGCAGCGGATCGAGAAGGGCGACCTCGCCGCCAAGGAGCGTCTCGTCAACTCGAACCTGCGGCTCGTCGTCTCGCTCGCCAAGCGCTACCAGGGTCAGGAGCTGCCGCTGCTCGATCTGATCCAGGAGGGTGTGCTCGGCCTGATCCGGGCGGCCGAGAAGTTCGACTGGCGCAAGGGATACAAGTTCTCGACGTACGCAACCTTCTGGATCCGTCAGGCGATCCAGCGCGGTCTCGGCAACCAGGCACGGACGATCCGGTTGCCGATCCACATCGGCCAGCGTCAGCGCAAGATCGCCCAGTTCGAGCGCGAGTTCCAGGGCCGTGAGGGTCGTCCCCCGACCGACGAGGAGACTGCGGCCGCAGCCGACCTCTCGGTCGCTGAGATCGAGGAGGTCCGCGAGGTGACGCGGACGATCACCAGCCTCGAGCGGCCGGTCGGCGAGGAGGGGGACACGGAGCTCGGAGACCTGCTGCCGGCCGAGGGCCCGGGCACCGAGGAGGAGGTCGAGGTAGCGCTAACCGAGCAGAGCCTCCTGCGCGCGCTCGAGACGCTGACCGAGCGTGAGCGAGAGGTGATCGGCCTCCGCTACGGCATCAACGGCCGCGAGCCCGTGCCGCTGCGCGAGGCCGGTCGGCGGCTGGGCGTCTCGCCCGAGAGCGTCCGCACGATCGAGCGCAACGCGCTGCGACACCTTGCCGAGAACCGCGAGGTCGCGGCGCTCGCCGACGCCGCCTAGAGCGGCGTCTAGGCGGTCTCGGGGCCCTTGGGGTCCGTCGACGGCACGTCCGGCGACCCGGGGTCCGGCTCGCGCGGCGGCGAGGGCTCGGGAACGCTCGGCCCGTCGGGGGGCGGCTCGGCCGGCTCGGAGGGAACGTCGGGGACCGCCGGCCCGTCGGGCGGCGGCTGGTCTGGCTCTGGCGTTCGCGGTACCTCCAGCACGGGCATGGCTATCTCCTCGATCGTCATTGGCATAGGTCCCGAGACCATCTGGGTCTCGACGGTGCCGCTGGGGTTCGCCTCGGCGCTCATCTGGGCCCGCGTCTACCCCAACGACACCGCCGGAAACCGCTTGTGCGATCGGGTACGGTCCGAACATGAAGACACCGAAGCTCGAGCCGATCGCGCCGCGCGTATGGCTGCTGCGTGGCGGGTTGACCAAGACGATGAACGTCTACTTCGTGCAGGACGGCGATGGGGTCGTCGTGTACGACACCGGTGAGAAGGGGATGGCGAAGGCGATCGCCGCGGCCGGCGAGCGCCTCGGCGGGATCAAGCGGATCGTGTTGAGTCACGCCGACACCGACCATCGCGGGTCCGCGCCGGCGCTCAGCTCGCTCGCCTCGATCGCCTGCCACCCCGATGCGGTCGGCGAGGCCGAGGGCAGCGGCGGGCGCAGCTACTGGGACCTGGGCAAGCTGCCGCTCGGGCCCCGGCTGCTCCATCGCTTCACGCACCGCTTCATCTGGGACGGCGGCCCGGTCAAGATCTCCGAGACGGTCAGCGAGGGCGATCGCGTCGCGGACTTCGAGGTGGTCGAGCTGGCCGGCCACGCGCCCGGGCTGATCGGCCTGTGGCGGGCCGCCGATCGCGTGGCGCTGGTGAGCGACACCGTCTACCTGACGACGATGACCGGCCGCCCCGCGCCGGCGCACGTCCCCCAGGAGGCTTACAACCTCGACACCGAGCAGGCGAGGGCGAGCATCCGCAAGCTCGCGGCGCTCGATCCGGCGGTCGTCGCCGTCGGCCACCTCGGTCCGCTGACGGGGCCGGCCGTTCGCGCGGAGCTCGAGCGCGCCGCATCCGCTTGACGCGGACCCCAAGTCGGACGAGGATGGGCACGACCTGGAGTAATCGCGTGTTCCGTCACGTCGGCTGAGGAGGAGAAAGTTGCGAAAGGCCCGCCTGCCCTTACTGATCGCCGCTTTGCTGATCGCGTTCGCCGTGGTGGCCGGATGTGGCGATGACGACGACTCGGGTGGGTCGGGACCGTCGCAAGCCTCTGTCGACGAGGCCAAGCGCCTGCTGACCGAGGACGAGAAGCCGGTCGAGTTCGAGGCGGCGGGGCCGCCGATCGACGTCGGAGACCAGCTCGAGGGCAAGACCTACTTCCAGATCGTCAACGGGCTCGAGTTCCCGTTCACCCAGGGCGTGGTGAAGGGCGCCAAGGACGCGGCGGAGGTGCTTGGCATGGAGGTCGTCGTGACCGACGGCGCCGGCTCCACGTCGAAGGCCGCGCGCCTGGTCGATCAGGCGATCGGACGCGACGTCGACGCGCTCGCGATCTACGGCTTCGACGACGCGGCCCTCGACGCGCCGATCCAAGAGGCCAAGGATGCGGGGATCCCGGTCGTGATGGTCGCCTCCCAGGATCAGGCGCCGCCGACGCCCGAGCAGACCGAGCGCGGGGTCGAGGCGGTCGCCTCCTTCTCCTACTCCGGCGCGGGTCGTGCGGCGGCGAACTGGATGGTCGCCGACTCCGACGGCGAGGTGAACGTCGTGGTGTTCGACGTGCCGGACATCGGCGCGTCAGCGGCCGAGAAGGGCGCCTTCTACGACCAGCTCGAGGCGCTCTGCCCCGACTGCGAGACGACCGAGGTCGACTCGCCGCTCGCCCAGTGGCAGTCGGGCCTGCCCAACCAGACGACGTCCGCGATCCAGCAGGACCCGAACGTCAACTACCTCTTCCCGATGTACGACGGGATGGTCTTCTCGATGATCCCAGCGGTCAACCGGGCCAACGCCCAGGACCGGGTGAAGATCACGACCTACAACGCGAGCGAGCCGCTGCTGGCAGACATCAAGAACGGCAAGCCTCCGATGGGCTCGGACATCGGCGGGTCGACCGAGTGGGTCGGCTGGGCGCTCATGGATCAGGGCGCGCGACTGCTGATCGGCGAGGACCCGGTCGACGACGTGAAGGTCCCGAACCGCACCTTCACGGAGCGCAACATGTCCGGTCTCGATCCGGCGGCGGGTCAGCAGGAGCTCTACGGCGCCGACTTCAAGGCCGGCTACATGGAGCTATGGGGTAAGTAACGACCCATCGCTCAGCCACCTGAATCGGCGATCGAGCTGGCCCGGACCCTGGTCCGGGCCGACACGGTCAACCCGCCGGGTAACGAGGGCGCAGTGGCCGCCCTGCTCGCGACGCGGCTGGAGACGGCCGGCCTGGAGGTGCGCACGCACGAGCTGGCGACCGGCCGGTCCGGCCTCGTCGCGCGGACGCCCTCACGCGAGCGGCGCCCAGCGCTCTGCCTGACCGGGCACCTCGACGTAGTGGCGGTCGGCGACGCGCCCTGGCTGCACGACCCCTTTGGCGCCGACGTCGACGGTGATCGTCTCTACGGCCGTGGCAGCAGCGACATGAAGGGCGGCCTCGCGGCGATCGTCGGCGCGGTGGAGCAGCTCGCCGGCCGTTGGGATGGGGCCGACGCCGGGGTGGAGGTCGTCCTCACCTGCGGCGAGGAGACCGGCTGCGACGGGGCGAGGGCAGTCGCCGAGTCGGGCCTGCTCGGCGAGGTGGGCGCCGTGCTGGTCGCCGAGCCGACCGCCAACGAGCCGCGGATCGCGCACAAGGGCGTGTTGTGGCTGCAGGCGCAGACGATGGGCGAGGCGGCGCACGGCTCCGCGCCGAATCGTGGACGCAATGCCATCGTGGCGCTCGCCAGCGCCGTGGCAGGCCTCGACGGCCTCGACTTCGACGTGCCCGACCACCACCTGCTGGGCGGTCCGACTGTCAACGTCGGGACGTTCCGCGGCGGCGCGAACGTCAACTCCGTGCCCGACTACGCCATGGCCGAGCTGGACATCCGTCTGGTTCCCGGCCTCGACCCCGATCGCGCGCTGACCGTGGTGCGCGAGCGCATGGGACCTGCGGTCGAGTTGACGCCGATGCTCTCGCTGCCGGTGGTCGAGACCGCGGCCGGCGACGCCTGGGTCGGACAGGTGCTCGACGTCCTCGAGCCACTGCTCGGTCGCCGCCCCGAGCCAGCTGGGATGGCGCCGTTCACCGACGCGGCGGTCCTCACTCCCGCCTACGGCGGTCCGCCGACGATCGTCTGCGGGCCAGGCGACCCCGGACAGGCCCACCGCACCGACGAGTGGTGCTCGATCGCCCGGATCGAGGAGGCGGTCGAGGCTTACGTCGAGATCGCCCGTCACTGGTGCGCGTTGTGATGGTTGACATCCCAAGATAGGATGTTTAACATCCGAAATCAGGATGATGAACATTCGCTCCAAGGACGAGGCAGGCCGCCTCTTGGAGGCCCTCGGGGAGCAGCTCCTCAGCTTGGATGAGCAGTACGAGCTCGTCGTCGTCGGCGGCTCGGCCCTGATCGCGCTCGACCTGATTGCCCGGCCGACCCAGGACGTCGACGTGGTCGCGCTGCACACCGGCGTCCTCGAGACGGCGACCCCGTTGCCGGCGCCGCTGCTCGTCGCACGGGATCAGGTCGCGCGCGACTTTCGCCTGCCCGACGACTGGCTCAACGACGGACCGGCGGCGCTGCTCGACTTCGGGCTCCCCGCCGGGTTCATGTCGCGCGCGGTCAGGCGGGAATATGGGCCGGCGCTGACCATCTGGTATGCGTCGCGTCTGGACCAGATCCACCTCAAGCTGTACGCAACGGTGGACGAGGGCCCAGGCCGCCATGAGGCAGACCTCCGCGCCCTGGCGCCCACTCCCGAGGAGCTGCTCGTGGCCGCGGAGTGGAGCCGAACGCACGACCCCTCGCCCGACTACCGGACGATTCTCCTGCAGGTGCTCGATGCCTTCGGGGTGAGCGGTGCGTCCCTCAGCGCTTAGCGAGCGGCTCGGCGCCGCGTTGCGCGACTTCGCCTGGGACGAGTGGGGTCAGATGGGGGTGCTCGCCGCGCCCCGGCGGCGCAGTCCATGGGCGCAGGACCCGGAGGCGCTGCTCGTCTTCACGCTCGAGATCGCGCGCGACGATCCGCGGTTGTTCGACGAGGTGATGGATTGGATGCTGGTCAACGAGCCGCAGTTGAGCGTCCGGCGGCTGCGAGCGATGCGCCGCGACCCCGACGACGGGCGCCTGCTCGATGCCGCGGTCGCATGGCTCGCCGGCAACCGTCCGCGCGTGCGTCTCGCGGCGCGTGGGGATCGCTTCGAAGGTCCGCCCGAGCTCCTCTTCCGCGGCCTATCGACGCCGATCAGGGATCCCGATCCCGCATTCGCCGCGTACGGCTTCCTGCGCCCTGCCCTCGAGCCCAGCGGCAAGGCTGGCACCCCCGACGTCAAGGCCCCGATCAATTTCGCCTTCCGCCTACGTCACCTCCTCGGCGTGAGTGCTCGCGCGGAGATCGTCCGCCATCTGCTGACCGCCGACGATCCCGTGAGCCTCGACGCGCTGACCAGCTCGGTCGGCTTCGCGAAGCGGAACGTCCAGGAGGCACTGACGTCCCTGCATTCCGCGGGCGTAGTCACCTCATTGGGGGGGCGGGGTACGCAGCGCTACGGGACCGATCCCGATGGCTGGAGCCGCCTGCTGGCTATCGGCGTCGGAGAGCGGCCAGTGCATCGCGATTGGCGCCAATTGCTCGGAGGCGCGCGCGCGATCGTCAGATGGATGCGCGACCCCGGACTCGACGATCTCTCCGACTACATGCTGGCGAGCCGTACACGCGACCTCCTGGAGGAGGTCCGCGGCAGTTTCGAGCAGGTTGGCATCCCGGTGGGGAGGACGCCCGGCGCGGGAGCCTGGGAGGACCTCGAGGTGTTGGTCGACGGCATGCTCCGGACCCTCGATCTGGAGCCCGATCGAGACGTCTCGCGTCCCAGCCTTGGAGGCGGGGAGCGTTCGACGCCGTTCCTGCAACTGGTGATGGACGCCTCCGGTCGCGCGCGGTGGAGGCTGATCGCGGACAACGGGCGCATCTTGGCGCTGTCCGAGACCTACGAGACGCTCACACACGCTCGCGCCGCCGCCACCAAGTTCACCCACGAGGCGGGAAGCCTCGTCTACGAGGTGCACGCCGATTCCGCCGGCCTGAACCGCTGGCGCGCCCGCGCCGGCAACGGTGAGATCCTCGCCTTCTCGGCGGATGCCTTCACCTCGAAGGCAAATGCGCGCAGGGCGGCGTTGGTCGTTCAGGACGTGGCCGGATCCGCTGCTCTTGCGTCCCCGTAGACCTCGTCGAGGAAGTCCGACATCGCGACGCAGACGGCGTCCGGCGCCTCGACGGGGCTCGTGTGGCCGGCTGCCTCGATCGCGACGAAGCGGGCGCTCGGCAGCGCGTCGGCCATCGCCCGTCCGCGCTCGATCGGCAGGACCGCGTCCTCGGTGCCGTGGATGACCAGGGCGGGCAGCTCGATCTCGGCCAGGCGTGGCGTCATGTCGGGCTTGTGCATCCACGAGCGGAACTCGCCGGCGACGGCCTCGGAGCGGCGGGTCTTCCAGCGGTCCATCCAGTGGCGGATCAGCTCGGGACTCTCGCGCCGCGTGGTCGCGCCCATCACGAGGTCGCGCTCCCATTCGGCGAACTCCTCCGTCACGGACTCCTCGCCCGACAGGCCGGCGAGGTGCGCGTCGATGTCGGCGCGCTCCTCGTCCGAGTAGTCCTGCGCCATCGCGCTGATCAGGATCAGGCCGTCGAGGCGCTCCGGGTGGCGCAGCGCCAGTGGCAGCGCCATGAAGCCGCCCATCGACATGCCGGCGAGCACGCACCGCTCGATGCCCAGCTCGTCGAGCAGCGCCACGCAGTCGTCTGCCAGGTCGTCGAGGTCGTAGCCGCCCCGCCAGCGGTCGGTGCGCGCGCGGTGGTCGAAGGCGACGACGCGGTAGCGGTCCTCGAGCGCGCCGATCTGCGCGTCGAACATCGTCCGGTCCATCAGCGTGCCGTGGCTGAGCACGACGGTGGGGCCGGATCCGCGATCGGTGTAGCGGGGCTCGCTCATGCGTCCTCTCCGTCGGGCGTGTGCGGCTCGCCGACGCGCGCGCCGCGGAAGCACCGCTCGACGATCCGCTCCTGGGTCAGCTCGGCTCCGTGCAGCTCGGCCACGACGCGACCGTCGCGAAAGACGAGCACGCGGTCACAGAGGTGCGCGAGATCGTCGTACTCGGTGCTCGCCATCAGGAAGGCGGTGCCACGGTCGGCCGCGTCGCGGATCTGCTCGAAGATCTGCCGCCGCGCGCCGACGTCGACGCCCTGTGTCGGCTCGTGCAGCATCAGGACCGCCGGGTCGGTCGCGAACCACTTGCCGAGCAGCGCCTTCTGCTGGTTGCCGCCGCTCAGGGTCGCGATCGGCCGGGCCGGCTCGGGGGGGCGCACGTCGAAGTCGGCGAGCATCCGCTCGACGGCGGCGCGCTCGCGGTTGCGATCGAGCAGGCCGCCGTGGAAGAAGCCGCCGAGCGTCGGGATCGTCACGTTCTCACGGACGCTCGCCGGGCCGATCACGCCCAGTCGCTGGCGGTTGGCGGGCAGGAGGGCGAGCCCGAGCTCCAGCGCGCGCGGGGGCGACAGGGACGGCGCGCTCGCCGTCCTCTCGCCGACTGCGACCGCCCCGGCCGCCGCGGGCGTCGCGCCGAAGAGCAGGTACGGCACCTCCTCGTAGCCCATGCCCTGGAGCCCCGTCAGGCCGAGGATCTCGCCACGGTGCACGTCGAAGCCGAGCCCGTCGACCTGGCGCCCGGCGAGATCGCGTACGGACATCGCAACGGCGTCCTCGGCGCGGTGGGGCGTCGGGTACAGCTCGTCGAGCGAGAAGCCGAGGATCGTCTCGATCAACCGGTCCTCGCTCGTCGTGGACGTGTCCAGCGTCGCGACCAGCGCGCCGTCGCGCAGGACCGACACGCGGTCGGCCAGGGCGGCGATCTCGTCGAGGCGGTGCGTCACGAACAGGACGCCGAAGCCGGCCGCGGCGACGTCGCGCACGGCGGCGAACAGCGTCTCGATCCCGTCACGCGGGAGGAAGGCGGTCGGCTCGTCGAGGATCAGCGCGCCGCCGTCGAGGCCCTCGAGCCGATCCAGCGCGCGCGCGATCGCGACGATCGCGCGGTCGACGTCGCGCAGGTCCTCGACCTTCGCGTCGGGGTCGACGTCGACCCCGAAGCGCTCGAGCGCGGCGCGCGCCCGGCGCCGCTCCTCGCCCCAGGCGATGCGCCAGCCGGGCCGGGTCTCGTACAGCCCGAGCCGCATGTTCTCCAGCACCGTGCCGGTGTCGATCAGGCCGAGGTCCTGGTGGACGAAGCTGAGGCCGAGCCGGTCGGCGGCGCCGGGGCGCAGCGGGAGGTCGATCTCGCTGCCGTTGACCGCGAGCCGGGCCCCGCGGTCGGGCGCGTGGTAGCCGGAGAGGATCTTGATGAAGGTCGACTTCCCCGAGCCGTTCTGGCCGACCAGGCCGTGGACCTCGCCGGGACGGATGTCGAGATCGACGGCCGTCAGCACCTTCCGTCCCGAGAAGGTCTTGCTCCAGCCCGCCGCGCGGACGACCGGTGGCGCCACTGTGGCGGTCGCGTTGCTCACTGCGAGAGCCGGCCTAGCTGGGTCTGCAGGTCCCCGCGCCGGCGGCCGGCGAGGCGCGAGAGAGTGACGGCGAGGATCAGCGAGACGCCGTAGAAGACCTGCTCGACCCAGCCGGACAGTCCGAGCAGCTGCAGGCCGGTGATCCCAGTCACCAGGAAGTAGACGGCGATGAACGTTCCCCACGGGTTGAACCGCCCGGGCGTGATCGCGGTCGCGCCGAGGAACGCGGCGGCGAAGGCGGGCAGCAGGAAGCTCTGGCCCACGTTCGGGTCGGTCGCCCCGAGCAGCCCAGCCAGCACCACCCCGCCGACGGCGGCGAAGCCGCTCGATGCGATCAGCGCGCCGGCGCGGATCGCCTGCACGCGGATCCCGGACAGGCGCGCGACGTCGCGCCCGGCGCCGACGAAGTACAGGTAGCGCCCGAGCGGCGTGTAGGCGAACACGTACCAGACGATCACCGTCAGCAGGAGGCCGTAGTAGAAGCCGAGCTGGACGCCGAGCAGCTGCTCGCGCGTGGCGTTGACGAGCGTCTCGGAGATCCCGCCGAGCTGGCTCTCCTCGATCGCGAAGCTGAGCCCGACGAGGAACGTCCCCATTCCGAGCGTGACGACGATCGACTCGATCCCGATCGCGACGACGAAGAAGGCGTTGGTCGCGCCTACGAGCAGGCCGGCCGCGAGCGCCGCGCCGATCGCGATGCCGATCGGGAGTCCCGCGACGACGTTCAGCTTCGCCACGAGCACCACGCAGAGCGTCAGCACGCCGGCGATCGACAGGTCGATCTCGCCGGCGGTGAGCGCGACGATCAGTCCGAGCGTGACGATCACCAGCACGCTCTGCGAGCCGAGGATCGTCTGGAAGTTCGTCGTCGTCAGGAACGTCTCGGGCCGCAGCGCCCCGAACACCACCACGATCGCCGCGAAGGCGAACAGCAGCCCGAAGCGGCTGGCGAACTCGCTCAGGCTCGTGCCGAACCCACGTGCCTCCATTGCGCGACTCTATCCCGGCGTGCGGGGGACGGCTGCCAGCGGCTAGGCCACGACGCGCAAGTGACGGAACGGTCGGCCGCGCAGCTCGCGCACGACCGCGTCCACCAGCCGCTCCTCGTCGTGCACCCGTCCGTCGGTCACCGCGTCGATCAGGCTGCGCTTGCGCTGGAGCAGCTCGGCCATCGTCTCGTCGATCGTGTTCGGGGCGAGCAGGTACCAGGCGGTTACCGCGCTCTCCTGGCCGATGCGGTGCAGGCGGTCCTCGGCCTGGTCGTGGCGGGCGGGGGTCCAGTCGAGCTCGAGGAAGGCGACGTTCGACGCGCGCGTGAGCGTGATGCCCTGGGAGGCGGCCTTCATCGAGCAGACGATCAGCTGTGGGCCGTCCTCCTCCTGGAAGGCGTCGACCGCCTTCTGGCGCGCCGGCGAGGTGTCCGCGCCGAGGATGTGCACCGACTTCGGGAAGCGCTCGATCACCGCCTTCTGGGTCGCGATGTGCTCGGCGAACACCACCAGCGGCTCGCCCGACTCGAGGAAGTCCGCGATCCAGGCGAGGGCGGTGGGCAGCTTGCCCTGCGCGGCGAGCTGACGCAGGCTGTTGAGCCGCACGAGCTGCTCGGCGCGCAGCGCGGCCGCGACCTTCGCGTCCATCGTCCCGAGGTCGAGCGGCAGCGTCTGCAGCCACGCGATCACGTCCTCCTCGGCGAGCCGGTACTCGTGCTCGTTGGAGAGCAGGACCGGCACCGTGTCGTGGCGCTTCGAAGGCAGCTGGGGGAGCACCTGCTTCTTGGTGCGCCGCACGTAGCAGTGGGCACGCAGGTTCCAGTGCAGCCGGTCGTCGCTGCCCGCCGCGCGGAAGCGCCGCGCGAGCCGTGCACCGCTGCCGAACTCGCGCAGCCGTCCGAGCACGCGCAGCTGCGAGATCAGCTCCTCGGGCCGGTTGAGGATCGGCGTGCCGGTCAGCGCCAGTCGGAGCGCCCCGTCGGGCAGCGACTCGGCGAGCTTGATCGCCGCCTTGGTGCGCCGCGCACCCGGGTTCTTGACGTAGTGCGACTCGTCGAAGATCAGCGCCTTCGGCGAGCGGCCGGCGAGCTTGGGCGCGTGCGCCTCGAGGATGTCGTAGTTGAGCACGACGATGTCGGCGCTCTGGGCCTCCTCGGTCCAGCCGCTCTTCGCGCGGCCGCCGAGCACCGTCACGCTGCGCCCGGGCAGCCAGTGGTTGGTCTCGCGCTCCCAGACGAGCTTCATGCTCGCCGGGCAGATCACGATCGCCGGGAACGCGTCGTCGACCTCCAAGGTGGCCAGTGCCTGGACGGTCTTGCCGAGACCCTGCTCGTCGGCGATGAACGTCCGCCGCCGGGCGAGCGCGTAGCGGACGCCGGCGCGCTGGAAGGGGTGCAGCTCCCCGCCGAGCTCGACCTCCAGCTCGGCGTCCTCGGCGTACGAGAGCGCGACGGTCTCCGCGGCGCGCGCATGCTCGGCGATCAGCTCGTCGAGCAGCTCGCGGACGCGCGGCTCGAGCTCGACCGTCGGCTGCTCGGCGACGAACCGCTCGAGCTCCTCGGCGAGCGCCGGGTCGGCCGGGACGGCCGTGCCCCAGGAGGCGTCGCGGTTGTAGAAGCGGCCGCTGCGAAACACGGGTCGCGCCTCGGGCAGCTTCTTGAACGCGCGGCCCGGCGCCGGGTCCCAGAGCGTGTAGAGCGTGATCGCGGGCTCGCCGTCGTCGCCGACCTCCAGCGTCAGCTCGGCGGAGGCTGGCGTGCGCCCGGCGGCCAGCTCGCGCGCGCACGCACGTGCGAGGTCGTCGAGCTGTGCTCCCTCGGTCTCGGTCAACAGCACCGCGCTCTCGCGACTGAACGGGAAGACCATCCGGCCCTCCCCGGCATCCAGCCCGCTCGCGAGCTCGGCGGGTGGGTCGCCGGACAGCGTGCGCAGGATGAACGCCCCGCGGCCCTCGCTGGTTCCGGCCGAGACGAGCGCGCGCCAGCGATCCGAGTCGGTCAGCCACGCCTGCACGTCGACCGTCGGCACGAGGCCGGGGAAGCGCTCGAGCAGCTCCTGGACGGCCTTCGAGGCGTTCGGGTGGGCTGCCACGCGCCACTCCTTGCGGCGCCAGTCGAACCAGCGTCCCGGGAGCTGCTTGACCGCCTCGTTGAGCTCCTCGTCGAACGGGAACGCGAACACCAGCTCAGGCTTGCGCGGGTTCTCCGCCAGCAGCCACACCTCGCCCGAGGCGGGGGCTGGATCGGTGGACGCAGGCTCGAACACGAACAGACGAGGGTACCTGGGACCGCCGCCGTTGCGGTGCTACCCCGCGATGCGCACGGTCTGCTCGCCGACGGCGATCACGTCGCCGCGGTGGAGCTGGCGGCCGCGGCGCGCCTCCGGCTCGCCGTTGACCGTCACCCGGTCGGCGAGCAGAAGCTCGCGCGCCTCGCCGCCGGTGTCGGCTATCCCGGAGAGCTTGAGCAGCTGGCCGAGACGGATCATCTCGCCGCGGATCTCTACGTCGCGCATCCGGTGAGCTTGGCACGGAGCCGCGATCGCCGACCGCATCCCAGGGCTCCGCGGTAGAGATCAGCTAGCATCCATACCACTGCTACCACGGGAGGGCTACGGATGCTTTCGCTTCGCCAGCGCATCGTCGACGACTTCGAGACGCTCAGCGGCCGCCACGACGATCCGCGCGTCTACGGCGGACCCGTTGGCGATCCTGGCCTGATCGGGCCGGACAGCCTCTCGTGGGAGATCCACGGCGACCTCGCCTCGGTCGCGATCGCCGGCCTGCCCGCGATCATCCTCGAGATCATGCACCCGTCGGTGATCGCCGGCGTGCAGGACCTCTCCAGCTACCGCGACGACCCCTTCCGCCGCTCGCGCACGACGCTCGGCTACGTGCTCGGCACGACCTTCGGCAGCACCGAGGCGGCCACCGAGATGATCGACCGGGTCAAGCGGATCCACGGGCGGATCCAGGGAACGCGGCCCGACGGGGTCGAGTACAGCGCGCTCGACCCCGAGCTGCTCGCCTGGGTGCACGCCAGCATCCCGTGGATGATCATGACCGCGTTCGAGCGCTACAAGCGCCCGCTCGAGCCGGACGAGCGCGACCGCTATCTCGCCGAGCAGGCGGTGATCGGGCGGATGGGCGGCGCGAAGGAGGTGCCGGAGACCGTCGCCGAGCTGCGCGAGTACGTCGAGTCGATGCGGCCGAAGCTCGCCGTCAACGAGCAGACGCGCGAGTTCTTCGAGTACCTGCTCACGGCCCCGTTCGTCCCGCGGGCGCCGGGTCCGCTCGACCGCGCGGTGCACCGCTTCATCGTGCACGCGGGGATGAGCCTGACCCCCCGCTGGGCGCGTCAGCTGAGCGGCTTCGACCAGCCGGGGGCCGTGCGGCGGGCGATCGTGGATCCCTACCTGCAGGTCGACGCGCGCCTGCTGCGGTGGGCGTTCGAGACGCCGCCCTACGTGACGCTGGCCCACGAGCGCGCCGGCGGACAGGCGAGCGATCGGTCCGCTGCCGCGCGGCAGCCGGACGAGAGCTCGCGCGGCGCGGTGCTCGCGGCGGTGCGCTGATGGAGGCGGCACTCGCCGACCTCCTCACCCACGCGGCCTCGGCGGATCGTGCGCACGAGGCGGACGACCGCACCAGCGAGCGGATCCTCGACGCCGCCGTCCAGGAGGCGGCCGCCGTCGGACTCGACCGCTTGACGGTCGAGGACGTGGTCCGGCGCGCGGGCATCGCCCGCATGACGGTCTACCGCCGCTTTCCGCGCCGCGACGACCTGGTGCAGGCACTGATCCTGCGCGAGTCGCAGCGCTTCCTCGCGGCGGTCGCCGCGGCGCTCGACGGCGCCGCCGACGCGAACGACGAGGTCGCCGACGCGTTCGTGGTCGCGGTGCGGTTCGCGCGCAAGCACCCGATGCTGCGCCGGGTCGCCGAGAACGAGCCCGGCGCGTTTACGGAGTCCGTCGCCGCCGACGACGCGGCGCTGCTCGGGATGGGTACGGCGTTCATCGCCCGCCACATCCACGGCGAGCGACCGGGGACGCCCTCGCGCCGCGCGCAGTGGGTCGCAGACTCGCTCGCCCGGCTCTTCCTCACCTACGTCGCGATCCCGCCGACGAGTCCCGCGCCCGAGAGCGACGAGCAGCTGCGCCGCTTCGCGCGCGAGGTCCTAACGCCGCTGGTCGAGCTCGCGGCGCGGTGAGCGACTCGCGCGCAGCAGCGTGATCACCTCGCGATCCGCCGTCTGCGAGAAGTCGTCGTACCAGGCGCCGACGCCACCGAAGCGGGCGGGCCGCTCGAGGCAGATCAGCTCGTCGAGCTGGTCGCGCAGCCGCTCGCTCGCGCCGATCGAGCAGACGGGGACCGCGACCACGATCCGCGCCGCGCCGCGGGCGCGCAGCACCTGCGTCGCCGCGGCCGCCGTGACGCCGGTGGCGATCCCGTCGTCGATCACGAGCACCGTTCGATCGCCGACGTCGATCGCGGGCAGGTCACCGCGGTAGAGGCGCCTGCGGCGCTCCAGCTCGGCGGCCTCGCGCGCCACGGTTCGCTCGATCTGAGCACGCGTGACCAAGCCGGATGCGAGCGCCTCCTCGTCGAGGACGACGGTTCCGTCCTCGCCGAGCGCCCCGATGCCCAGCTCTGGCTGGCCGGGGGCGCCGAGCTTGCGAACGAGGCCGACGTCCATCGGGGCGTCGAGCGCACGCGCGACCTCGTAGCCGACCGGGACGCCGCCACGCGGGAGCGCGATGATGACCGGCGCCTCGACGTCGAGTCCCTGGAGTCGTCCGGCGAGTATCCGGCCCGCGTCGCGGCGGTCGTGGAAGACGAAGCTTTGGAACGCCATCGACACCAGCACGTTTGGGTACCCGATCCGCGCCTGACTACTCAACGTGCTCCCGGTCGACTTCGGGCCATAGGCGAGCGCCCCGCCCGCGCGCTCCCGGTCCAGCCAGCGCACGAGCGGGACGGTCAGTCCACGATTTCGATCTCGGGATGCTCCTCGTCGATCACCTGTGGGATGTCACCCTGGATGGAGAGCCTGAAGGGTGTGTTGTCACAGGCGTCCGCATGGGCGAAGCGAAGCGCGTAGAGGTGCGATCCGGTCTCGACGATCTCGGCGCCGAGGTGGCAGTCCCACGAACCCAGGAAGGGAATGGTCAGGCAGATCTCGACTTCGGTTGTCCAGGTCGGCGAGGTGCCGCCGGTGACCGTGATCGTCGGGTGTTGCTGGCCCAAGGCTGCGCACTCGGAGAAGGAGCCCAGATCGCACGGTCCCATCGAAACGGGTGCGACGTCGAACACGTCGGCTACGAACACTCCCTCTTCGCTCATGCGCCCTTCGATGTAGACGTCGCAGAGCGACATGTTCATGGCAGAGACGGCGCTGAGTTCGAGGCCGTTGGTTTCGAATTGGACCGGACAGCCCTCCGCCCCTCCTTCGGTGACCGTCGTATCGCAGTGCTCGCCGCTCTCTTCGTTGGCGACTTCGACAGGCGCGACGTCTCGGATCTCCAGCGCGGGGTGATCGTCATCGACGTTCTGGGCGAGCTGGCCTTCAAGCGAGTAGGACGCGTTGCCGTCGCAGGTCTCGCCGTGGCTGAGGTCGATGCGGTAGTCGTGGCTGCCCGCGTCCAGCATTCCCGCGCTCACGTGGCAGTGGATTGTCGCGCCCCATGCGTTGAAGCAGATCTCGACTTCGGTTGGCCAAACGCCCGCCGTCGCGTCGCCGGTGATTCGAAACGCTGGGTGGCGTTCGCCGTCGGCTGTGCATACGGTCGCCGTGTTCGGCGTCGGTGTGCAGGAGCTCACGGAGTACGTCGATGCGATCGCGTCAGCGGATTCGCTGATCCGCCCTTCGAGTACGATGTCGCACTCGGTCATGACACCCATCGGGCCGCCGATTTCGACGTCGTCTCCGATGAGCTCGAACGGGCAGCCTCCCGAGACTTCCGGTGTTGCCGGGGCTGTGCTTTCGGTGACGGTCGCGCCGCAGTGGACGCCGCTTGCTTCAGTGGCTACTTCCCGCTCGGCGAGTGCGCCGGGTGCGCCGAGCCCCGCTGCCACGAGGACCGACAAGGTCGCCAGCGCCAGCTTTCGGATAAGACCTACCGTGTTCACGCCGTACCCCCCTGATCGAGCGTGATGGAATTTTGGATAGTACGCCTCGGCGGACGCCAACTCAAGCTGGCGTGGTAAGGGCGTCCGTCGTCCTCCCGCTGGTGAACCGCATGGCTTGGTCTTGGACCGGCCCCTCGCGCAGCTCCTTCATGTCCTTGGCGTAGTCCTGTCGCAGCTGCCACGGCGCGGCGTCGCCCTGCTGGGGGAACTGGTCGAGCGAGCGCTGGACGTAGCCGGCAGTGAAGTCGAGCAGCGGCCGCGCGACGAAGTCTGGGTCGTCGTTGACGGGGACGCACTGGTCGTAGCCGTAGGCGTCCATGTGCGCGATCAGGCGGCACATGTACTCGCACACGAGATCCACCTTGAGCGTCCACGAGGCGTTGGTGTAGCCGACCGCGAACGCGAAGTTCGGCACGCCGCTGAGCATCATGCCCTTGTAGGCGTACGTGTCGGGCACGGAGACCGGGTCGCCGTCGACGGAGTACTCGAGCCCGCCGAACGCGAGCAGGTTGAGCCCGGTGGCGGTGACGATGACGTCCGCCTCGAGCTCGGCACCTGACTCCAGCTCCAGGCCGCGCTCGGTGAAGGTCCTGATCCGGTCGGTGACGATCGAGGCGCTGCCGGCGTTGATGGCCTTGAAGAGATCCCCGTCGGGGACCGCGCAGAGGCGCTGATCCCACGGGTCGTAGTGGGGCTTGAAGTGCTTGTCGATCTCGTAGCCCTCGGGGAGCTGGCGCTTGACGCCGGCACGGATCAGGTGCCGGATGAAGTTGGGATAGCGCCGGCTCAGCTTGTAGACCGCGTTCTGCAGGCCGACGTTCTTGCGTCGCGTGATCTCGTAGGCGCGGCGATCGCCGAGCAGCCGTCGCAGGCGGTTCGCGATCGGGTCCTTCGACGGGACCGAGACGATGTAGGTCGGCGACCGCTGCAGCATCGTCACGTGCGCGGCCTTGTCGGTCATCGCCGGCACGAGCGTTACCGCGGTCGCTCCGCTTCCGATCACGACGACCCGCTTGTCCGCGTAGTCGAGGTCCTCGGGCCAGTGCTGGGGGTGGACGATCTCGCCCTCGAAGCGCTCCCGACCCTCGAAGTGCGGCGTGTAGCCCTCGTCGTAGCGGTAGTAGCCGCCGCAGGTGAGTAGGAAGGAGCAGGTGAAGCTGACCGTCTCGCCGCTGTCGGCGAGCGTGGCCTCGACCGTCCAGCGCGCGTCCTCGCTCGACCAGTCCGCGCCGACGACTTGGTGGCCGAAGCGGATGTGGCGGTCGATCTCGTTCTCGGTCGCGGTCTGGCGGACGTAGCTCAGGATCGCGGGACCGTCGGCGATCGACTGCTCGTCGGTCCACGGCTTGAACGCATAGCCGAGCGTGTGGAGGTCGGAGTCCGAGCGGATGCCGGGGTAGCGGAAGAGATCCCAGGTCCCGCCGATCGCCTCGCGTCCCTCGAGGATCGCGTAGGTCTTGCCGGGGAGCTTGGTCTGGAGGTGGTAGGCGGCGCCGATGCCGGACAGCCCGGCGCCGACGATCAGGACGTCGAAGTGGGTGGTGGGGTTGGTCACGGTGAGATGGCGAGGGCCGGATTCGAACCGGCGACACCACGATTTTCAGTCGTGTGCTCTACCAACTGAGCTACCTCGCCGCGGGCGAGGATCGTACCTGAGGGCTAAGCGACCCCGCCTCGGCGGGGTCGCTCGGCGCTGGGCCTGCTATTGGACGACGTTGACTACTTCGATCGGCGGGTGCCCAGGGTCGGGAGACACCTCGATGTTGCCCGAGAACGACAGGCCGGGGTTGTCTTCGCACTCGTGCGAATGGTTGAATTCGAGGCGCTGGTCCTCATGCGAGACCTGCAGGAACGTGCCTTCGACGTGGCATTCCGCCTCTCCGATGGCGATCGGAGATTCGAAGTCCAAGCAGAAGTTGGCTTCGATCGGTGCTCTGCCGTTGCCGTCGAGTTCGTCGAGGATCTGCGCTTCGAAGTGTCGCTCGGCCATCACGGTGCAGGGATGGAAGTTGCCGCCCGTGCAGCTGTTCGGAACGACCGTGTAGTTGCCTTCGAGGTGGCCCGTTTCGCCTGCGTAGCCTTCGAGGTCGATGTCGCAGACGATCATGATGAACCCGCCGAGCGCGCCGAGTTCGAAGTCATTCCCGGAGGTTCTGATCGGGCAGCCGCCGGTGAATTCCGGGTTGCCGCCGTTGTTTTCCAGAACATTGCTGCAGTGCGCCCCGCCTTCCTCGACCACTTCGACGCTGGCCGCGGCCGTCGCCGAGCCGAACGCCATGAACGCGCCGACCGCGAGGGCCAGCAGGAACAGCTTGCGTGCAATACGCATTTGTTTCTCCTTGAGATGGCCGGCAGTCAGTGCCGGCCTGTTGCCGCGCCCGAGCCCAGCCCGCACCAACGCGAGCGAGCTCCGGCGCACCCTTGCGCCATGCCGCCCACCACAGGCGGCGCCGCCCCAGGCGGCAATAGTCACCTCATCGGGCCCCCCCTGCGACGGAGCTGCTGAACCGGCGCGGCGCCACCGGCACCTGCTCGACGCCGCGATCGGTCACGACAACCGCGTAGGCGTCGCGCAACCGCCCGGCATCGAGCGCTCGCGCCGCTCGCGCGACCCCTTCACGGTCGACTCCGGTGACGACCCACACCAGGCGTGTTTCGCCCGGCCTCACCGCCGCGACCATCCCCGCGCCCGCTCGCTCGGTGCGGATCGGCCGGCCCTCCCAGTCGAGCACGCGCAGCGCGTCCGCCGCCCTCGTGAACTCGGGATGGACGCGCGCGAACGCGGCACGCTTCACAAGGCCACGGATCGCCGGCATCGCGCGCAGCTCGCGCCAGGTCCCGACATGGATCTCCGCTCGGTGAACGCGGTCGGAGGGAAGGCCGCGCCGTGCCCTGGGCGCCGACCCGTCAGGCGCGACGTCAGCCGCGCGCAGCGCCTCTTCGACGACTCGGCACGGCCCGGCGGCGGACCCTGCGCAGTGGACGGTCGTCGGAAAGCGGTCGCCGAACATCCCCCCCGTGAAGGGCTGCGGGAACGCTCCCACGGTAGCGCGCACGCTCGTCGCGCCGTCCCAGTCGCGCAGGTCGCCCTGGACGGCGTCGCCGGGGAAGAGCCGGAAGTCCTCGGGAGGTGCGTCGGTCTCGATCCCGTTGACGAGGAACACCCAGTTGGCCATCGACCTGTCGCGGCCTTCGCCCGCGAAGTGCCGCGTTTGGGCGCGCCGGCGCACCTCCTCGGCCGGCGTGTGCGCGACCACCCGCCGCCGCAGTCCCTCGATCGCGTCGACGCTCGACAGCGACGACCGCTCGACCTCGTAGCGACCGCGCAGGGCGTCGAGCAAGCTGTGGCTCGCGCCGATCTCGACGCTGTCGTCGGCAGCGATCGTCTCGGCTCCGAAGTCGCGCGTGATCGAGAGCGAGACCGTCGATCCGCGTGACTCCCGGCTCCCGCTGCAACCGCTGCCGGCGAGACAGGCGACGAGGAGCGTGGCCGCGAGCGCTCTGAGCGTGAGATCGGACATTCCGGCTAGTCCCGAATCTCGAGGCTCGTCCCGGATGGCTCGGGCTCGACGGCCCAAGTGCCGGAGAGGGCCAGGCCGCTGTCGCCGAGGCCAGAGCCGCGCGCCACGAGCTCGATCCGCCCACCGGGGCGCTCGGCGACGCGCAGCACGAGACCACCCGCGAACCTGCCCAGACAGGTCCCCAAGCAGGCGTTCGCGATCGCCAGCTCGAGCCGTCCGTCGCGGGCGCGGACTATCCGCCCACGCCACAGCACGTGCTCGCCATCGGCGTTGCGACAGCTGTAGATGTCGCCGCAGGTGTCGCCGATCGCTCCCGGGCCACCGCCGTTGCCGAGGTCGTTCACTATGAGCTCGGCGCGTGAGTCCACGAGGATCTCCAGGTCGAGGTCGCAGCGGGCGTACAGGCGATCCCCGAACGCACTCACCACGGTCATGTCGATCCGCCCCCTCGCGGTCATCGCGCATCCGCCGTCGGCCGTTATCGCCCGCACGCGCAGCTCTGGGCAGGCTGTCGCCGGGCCTCCACCGCGCGGCTCCAGAGCGGTTGCGACGACGCTCCCCCGGCGGAGCGATGGCACGGCGTCGCGTTTGCCGGTGCCCGGTCGCGCCGAGCCGCCGAACACCCGGGCGAGCTTCCAGGCGCCGTCCTCGCGGGCGAGCGCGAGGCGCAGCGGCGTCCCGTCGCCGGCCACCGCGTCGGCACGAGCCGCGTCGCCGTCGACCTCCACGGACCGTACGCGCGGTCCGGCCATGTCGGCCGCGCTGACCACTCGCGCCGACATGTGCTCGGCCATGTCGCGCGGACAGGTGGTGGGAACGACGTGCCCGATGCTGCCGACCTCCCGTTGCGCCCCGCGGGTGAGGTGGTCGCACGCCTCGCCGTAGCGCTCGGCAAGGTAGTCCAGGCGCAGGTCGAGCAGCGCCCGCTGGACCTCGCGCCGCTCGTCGCCGCCGCAGCCCGGCGCGGCGACGACCGCAGAGACGATCGTGGCGACCACGATCCACGCCGGGCCGCGCATGCTCAGCCGGTGTCCCCAGGCGGGAGCAGCTGATCCTTGGTGTAGTCGCCCCAGGGTCCCGGACCGAGCCCCGCGGGCGTGGTCCGGGCACCCAGCGTCTCGCCCCAGGCGCCGCCGTAGCCGTGCCACGGTTGCCGGCGGGCGTCGAGCAGGTTCCGCCATGTAGGCCACGCGGTGCAGCGCGGGCAGGCGAGCGCGTCTTGGCGCAGGTCGAGCTCCCGCTCGCCGATCGCGATCTTGCGGGTGTAGCGCCCCGGCCTCGGGAACAGGTCATGGCCGCCGCGGGCGACGAAGATCGCGGGGTGGGTGCTACGTGGGCCCGCGTCGGTCGCGCGTCGCACCGCGCGCCATGGCAGGTAGGTGCTCCTGACCCCGTAGCGGACGCCGACCGGCACGTACTCGCCGGCCCCCTCGCGCGTGCGTAGCAGGATGCGGACCCACCTCCAGTCGCCCTCGTGCGACGTCGCGGCGACCGCCGCCGGCCCCGGTCGCCGTTCCATGCCGAAGAGCATCCAGTAGGTGAGCCTGACCATCGTGTACTCGCCGCGGCGCCGCACGTCACGTTCCACGTATGCGGGCGCCCGCACCAGGCGCCTGCCGTCGGGCCGCGCGATCGCCGGTGCGCCCTCGCGGGCGCCGTCCGCCAGGTCGAGGTAGAAGCCCTCGTCCATCTGCAGGCCGTTCGTTCGCGAGGGATCATATGGGCGCGTGTACTCGTCGCTCGCGTAGCGTCGCGTCGGGCGGCAGCCGGGTAGCCGCCCGGCCGAGTGCCGGTAGGCGCCACCGCCGCCGAGGCGGGACTGCTCGAGCCGCGGTCGCGTGGGCGTGGCCGAGCGGCCGGCGACGGTCGCGTCGCCGCAGTCGCCGTCGTGCCAGCGCAGCGAGGACCGGGCGAGGAACGCGGCGGCAGCGAGCGGCAGCAGCCGCTCGCGCGGATGCAGGCTGACCAGTGGGGCGAACGTGGCGGCCGGCGTGTGGGTCTTCACGGCGCCGACGCCCAGTCCCGGGTCCTCCGAGCCGGCGCATCCGACCCCCGCGATCGCGAGCAGCGCTGCCGCCCACGTGCCCCCTGTCTTCCTGCCCACGGCGCCCCCTCCGTTACGCCTAATGCTGCCAGTGTCACTGATTCCTGAAAATCAATTCAAACACGTTCGCCGCGATTCGGCTAGGCTCGCCGTGTGCGAGACGGAGGGTTCTCGCTGTCGATGGGGGGATCAGGATGAGTGTCGGTGGGGGCAAGGCGCTGTTGGCGCTGTTGGGCGTCGCGCTCGCGCTCGGCGTGGCGGGATGCGGCGACTCGGGAGACGGAGACGGCGGGGGACCCCAGGCGGCCGGCGAGGCGCAGGGTGGCAATGGCGAGCAGGAGCAGGCCGCCGCGCTCATGCGCGAGGTGACACGCCTCTACAACGAGGCGGACGGCGCCGGACTCTGCTCGAGCTTCACCGCTGCCGGACGTGAGGAGGTCGTTCGCGCCGGTGCCGACTATGGCATCAAGGGCCGCGATTGCGTCGCGGTCATGGACGAGATCGCAAGGTCGGTGGTCCGCGCCGAGGTACCGCCACGTGTGGTGGAGGTGCGCCAGGTGACCGTCGACGGCGACCGCGCCCGGGTGGTCGTCAAGGGAGGCATCGCCGGGATTCGCTCCGTGGTGCCATACCGCCTCGTCCGCGCCGGCGGCGAGTGGAGGATCGACGACCCGATATCGGCGCGTCGCCGGATCATTCGCGTCGAGTCCGGGCCGCCGAGGAGCGGATAGCCGCCTTGACAGGCGCGAGTCGCTGATCTAGATTCCTGTTACTGAACTGGGCCATGCTCTGTTCAGTAACAGGGGGATTCTCGTCAGCCGGCCTGAGCGGTCGCTGATGGATCTGACCCGTGTCGATCTCCGCTGGAGGGGCAGGGGGTTTCATGACGTGACTATTGCCGCCTGGGGCGGCGCCGCCTGTGGTGGGCGGCATGGCGCAAGGGTGCGCCGGAGCTCGCTCGCGTTGGTGGGCTGGGCTCGTGGCGCGGCAACAGGCCGGCACTGCCGGCCATCTCAAGGAGAAACAAAATGCGTATTGCACGCAAGCTGTTCCTGCTGGCCCTCGCGGTCGGCGCGTTCATGGCGTTCGGCTCGGCGACGGCCGCGGCGAGTGTCGAAGTGGTCGAGGAAGGCGGGGCGCACTGCAGCAATGTTCTGGAAAACAACGGCGGCAACCCGGAATTCACCGGCGGCTGCCCGGTCCGGGGCACTGGGACTGACTTCGAACTCGGCGCGCTCGGTGGGTTCATCATGATCGTCTGCGACATCGACCTCGAAGGCTACGCAGGCGAAACGGGCCACCTCGAAGGCAACTACACGGTCGTTCCGAACAGCTGCACGGGCGGCAACGTCCATCCCTGCACCGTGATGGCCGAGCGACACGCCGAAGCGCAGATCCTCGACGAACTCGACGGCAACGGCAGAGCACCGATCGAAGCCAACTTCTGCGCTGACGTCGAATCTCCGATCGCCATCGGAGAGGTGGAATGCCATGTCGAAGGCACGTTCCTGCAGGTCTCGCATGAGGACCAGCGACTCGAATTCGACCACGCGCACGAGTGCGAAGACAACCCCGGCCTGACGATCGATGGCGTTATCAACGTTGCTCCCGACGACGAGCACCCACCCGTCGAAGTGGTCAACGTCCCGTAGCAAACGACACCCAGCGCTCACGAAGAGCGATGCAGGAGGGGCTCGGCGGTTCGCCGGGCCCCTCTCTCTTTCCGGGCCGAGGCTTCCCCCTTGACGTGGACAGTACGTACATGTTCTTATCCCTGGAGGCAGGCCGCTGTTGGCCGCTGTTGGCCGCTGTGGACAGGACCAGATACAAGGGGGAGCACTAGATGCGAGTTGTGCCAGGAAAGCCGGAGTCGCGACGCGGTGGGTCCCCCGTGCGGAAGGGACGGATCTTCGCGGCTACGGCGTGCTCGCTCGCGGCGCTCGTCTTCGGCGTCGCTCTGGCGCAGGGCGCGAAGGAGGTGCTCGACTACTTCGGCGAGTCGGGCGGGCTCGGCGCGCAGTTCAGCCAGCCGCGCGACGTCGCCGTCAACGAGGCCGGCGCCGGCGCCGGCGCGCCGGGCGATCTCTACGTCGCCGACGACGCCAACCACCGCATCCAGGTCTTCGACTCCTCCGGCGACTTCAAGTTCGCCATCGGCCGCAACGTGATCGCGACCGGAGCGGGAGGCGATCTCGGAGACGTCTTCGAGAAGTGCACGGTCGCCGCCGACTGCCAGGCTGCGACGACGGGGACGGCCGAGGGGATGTTCGACAACCCCCAGGGCGTCGCGGTCAACCAGGCGACCGGCGACGTCTACGTGCGCGACCGCGACAACCGCCGCGTGCAGCAGTTCGACGCTGCCGGCGGCTTCGTCCGCGCCTGGGGCTTCGGCGTCGACGACGGCACCACGGCTGCCTTCCAGGTCTGCACCACGACGTGCTTCCAGGGCCTGGCCGGCAGCGGGGTCGGCCAGCTTGGCACGTCGACCGCCACGGGCGGCGGGATCGCGATCGCGCCCGTCGCGGCACCCAACGCCGGCGACGTCTTCGTCGCAGATCCGGCCTCGACTGGCCGCCGCATCCTGCGCTTCAACGCGGACGGCACGCTCGACGCGGCTCCCGTGATCGGATCGTCGGCCAACTTCGGCACCAACCAGCCGGTCCACGTCGCGGTCGACGCGGCCGGCATCGTCTACGCGTCCGACTCGAACTCCTCGGGTCAGATCGACCGCTACGACACCAACACGTCGACCTTGATGACGTCGATCGCGGCGGCACCGTTGCTCGTCGGGACAACGGCCGGCCTCGAGGTGGACCCAGACTCCGACGGCGCGGGCACCGACACGGACGTGCTCCACGTCCTTCGCGATCCGAGCGCGACCGGCGCCCCGTCCGTCGTGCAGCAGTTCGGGCCCACCAACGCCCCGGGAGCCGCCGCGGCCCCGGCGGTCGAGAATGACCAGCATGGCGCCGGCGCCGGCTTCACGACCGTCAACGGACTGGGCGCTGACACCAGCTCGGACCGCCTGTTCCTGACGAGCACTGCGGCCACCGTCGGCACCACGGTGGGCCACCGCGCCTACATACTCGGTGACGCGCCTCCGCCGGAGGCTACGCTCGATCCCGTCGGCGACCCTGGGGCCACGTCCGCGACCGTCGAGGGGTCGGTCGACGCGAATGGCGCCCAGACCGGCTACCGGTTCGAGCTGTCCTCGGACGACGGGGCCACCTGGGCCGAGCGTCCCACCGGCGGGAACATTCCCCTTGGCGCCGGGGACGATCCCGAGGACGTCTCGTATGAGCTCGAGGGGCTCGACCCGGCGACCGAGTACCAGGTGCGCTTGGTCGCCAAGCAGGTGTTTGGTACCTCGTCCGACGTCTCGAACGTCGAGACGTTCACCACGGACTCCGCTGCTCCGGTAGTCGGTCCGCTCACCGCCGCCGACCCTGGTGAGACCGAGGCGGCGCTCACGGGGAGCGTCGACCCGAGCGGCGAGCCGGCGACCTACCGCTTCGAGTACGGGCTCACCGACGACTACGGTAGTCAGGCACCGGTGCCTGACGGCGATCTCGCGCAGGGGAACGAGTCGGTGCCGGTGACGGCCACACTGACGGATCTGGAGCCGGGCACCACCTACCACTATCGACTGGTCGCCTCGAACTCGACCGGCACGACCGTGGGCGGCGATCACGTGTTCGCGACCCCGGCCGAGGGGGATGCGGTCTGCCCCAACGCGGACATGCGCGAGGGGGCGAGTGCCCTCCTGCCGGGCTGCCGTGCCTACGAGCAGGTGTCCCCGGCCGACAAGAACGGCGGGGACGTGCTGTGGAACGCCACTCGCCCCGGCGGCCGGACCGTGGCCGAGGGCGGCGAGCGGGCGATCTTCGCCGCCTGGACCGAGTTCGCCGGGTCGGAGTATGGCGGGTCGCTGGCCGAGACGGAGTACGTGGCCGAGCGCGGTGCCGGCGGTTGGGCCACGGCGCCGTTGCTGCCGCGGGTGACGCCGCCGTCGCTCGGCGGAGAGTCCGTGTCCTCAAGCCCCGACCTCAGCGCGTCCCTGCTCCGCTCAGGAGCGGTGCTCGAGTCCACGCCGGAGGACCTGGACGGCGCGCAAGAGGTCAACCTCTACATGCGCGACAATGAGGCGAGCCTGGTCAGTCCTCTGATCGGCATCGACGGGGCGGCAAGCAGCGGCACGGCGTTCTATGCACCAGTTGTGTCGGATGGCCTCGGCCACCTTGTGTTCGCCACGACCGCGGTGCTGCCCACGGGGGATCCCGGTGTGCCAAGCGATCTCTTCATCAAGGTCTACGAGGTCGTCGGTGGGACGACAAGGCTGGTGAGCGTGCAGGCTGACGGGACGCCGTTCCCCGCTGGGACCCTCCCCGGTGGTGCCCTGCGCGGCGGTGAGCCCTACTCCATCATGGGCGCCTCCTCACGCGACGGACGCCATATCTTCATCTCCAGCAGCAACGCGGCCGGTACGCAACCAGTAGACATCTACCGACGCAGCGATGGGGCGACGACGACCATCGGATCGGCGTCTCAGCGTGCGGTGCCGGACTCGCCCGCGCGCCCGAAGCTCTTCCGCTGGGCCTCAAGCGACGGCAACACGCTGCTGTTCACGTCGCGCGAGCATCTGACCGACGACGCCAACACGGGCCCTTCCCGATCGGGACTGGATCTCTACCGCTACGACTTCGACGCCGGCGAGCTGATCGACATCTCGGCGACCCCAGGCGGCGACGGTGCGCGGGTGCTGGGGCTCGTCGGAGCGAGCGAGTCGGGCGACCGGGTCTACTTCGCAGCTCACGGCGCGGTCGTGGACGGAGAGGGCACCGACGACCCCGTCCCTGACGAGCCGAACCTTTACCTCTGGGAGGACGACGGAACGGCGGGCGGCTCGACGCGGTTCGTCGCCACCCTTGCCGCCACCGACCAGCGCAACTGGGAGCACCTGAACGGTAAGTGGACCGCACGGACCACGCCGGACGGTGGGCAGCTCGCCTTCGAGTCCCGTGCGGACCTCACCGGCGAGAACTCTGGCGGGCTGGCACAGGTCTACCGCTACGATGCCACTGCGGCAGACGGGTCGGGCGAGCTGGTCTGCGTCTCTTGCAGCTCACAGGGAGCGACCCCGCTCGGCGCCTCAGCGATCCCGAACAACTGGGGAGACGACAACGTCCAGCGCTGGGAGCTCACACGTTTCCTCTCCGATGACGGGAGCCGCGTCTTCTTCAACAGCGAGGACGCGCTCGTCCCCGCCGATGGCAACGGGGAGAACGACGCCTACATGTGGGAGGACGGGGAGGTCAGCCTGCTGTCGAGCGGGCGCAGCGACGTGCCGTCCTACATGTACAACGCGAGCGCCGACGGCGACGACGCCTTCATTCTCACGGCCGACGCGCTCGTGGGGCAGGACAGGGACTCCCTCGTCGACCTCTACGACGCCCGCGTAGGTGGCGGGTTCCCGCCCCCGGCCCCGCGCTCGGAGTGCGATGACGACGCGTGCCAGGGAGCCGGGTCGAGCACCCCGCCCGATCGCGGCGCTGGCAGCGCCGACCTGCGGGGCGTCGGCGACGCCAAACCGCGCGCGCGGTTGGTGCTCGGCGTCAGCCGGCCGTCGAAGGCTCAGCTGCGCAGGCTGGCGAGCGGCCGGCGGATCGGACTGCGCGTCCGCGTGAGCCGCGCCGCCCGGGTCCGGGTCACGGCTCGCGGGCGGATCGGCAAGCGCGCAAGGATCGCCGCTCGCGGTGCGGGGCGCGCCCGCCAGGCGGGGACGGTGGTCGTCGGGCTGCAGCTGAATAGCTGGGCCAGGCGCCACGTCCGGCGCGGCAGTGCGCTGAAGCTGTCGCTCGCGGTGCGGGCGTCCGGCGCCAGACCGCGAGCGCTGTCCCTGCGGGTCGGGGGCGGTCGGTGATGCCCAGGACAGCCACGCCCGACGCAAGCCAAGCCATGAACCACGAGGAGACCACACCCATGTCGCGTGCGCGCACCGTAGCCGAGCTGCTCCTGGTCGCCGCCATGGCCACCGCCTTCCTGCTCGCCGCGACGGCGGTCAGACCCGCCCAGGCCGACGCGGCCCCGGCATGGGAGGCGCTGACCTCCTGGGGTCCCACGGTACTCGAGCCTGGGAAGCGTGGCGCCGTCCATCTGGAGATCGGAAACGTCGGCGACCAGCAGGCCACTGGCTGGCCGACCGTCGAGGTGCAGCTCCCGCAGGGTGTGACGTTCGACCAGGCGGACCCCGCCGGGTTGCCGGTGGCCGGCTGGACGTGCGCCCCCTTGCCGGGCGACCCCCAGACCGTCAGTTGCGCCAATACGTTCGCGCCGTCCCTCCCGTCGTTACTGCCGCTGCCGTACACCTACGTTGGCGCGTTCATACCGATCTTCGTCGAGTTCACCGTGGACGTCGCGCCTGGCGCTCCGGTCGGCGACCACCAGCTGATAGTCAAGCTGAGCGGAGGCGGGGCCGTCGGCGATCCCGTGACCGCCGAGCACGACGTTCGGATCGACACGGCGCCGGCCGGCTTCGGGATCCTCGACGGCACGTTCGCCACCGGCGTGGTCGACGAGTCCGGCGCCGACTTCACCCAGGCCGGCGGCCACCCCGACGAGGCCGTCGCCGAGTTCGCCACGACCAAGACGTTCCGCGACCCGGACGTCACCGGCGACTGGGTCCAAGTCGTGGTGCCCGACCAGAGCATCAAGGACGTGGTGACCGAGATCCCGCCGGGCTTCGCCGGCAACCCGCTCGCCACGCCCACCTGCGCCGCCCACCTGATCCACGACAACGCGTGTCCGCCGTCGACCCAGGTCGGCTACGCGCAGGCGGAGAACCTCGCGGCGCCCCAGGCTCAGATGACGGCGATCTACAACGTGACGCCCCCGAGCGACGCGCCGGCGCACTTCATGTTCAACTCGGGCGGCGGTCCGGTGCTGCTGGCCCCCACCGTCCGCAGCGACGGCGACTGGGGCCTGAACATCAGCGCGAGGGACGTGAGCGAGGCCGCGCCCGTCTACAGCACGCGCGTCGTGCTGTGGGGCGACCCGTCCGATCCGAGTCACGACCTCCAGCGCTGTGCCATCCTGAGCCACGTCGGGGACATCTGCCCCGGCTACAACGCGGCCGGGGGGTCGGGAGGGCCGGGACTGCACGAGCCGCACGTCTCGACCGTGCCGCCCAGCGCGCTGCTGAGCAACCCGACGCGCTGCACCGGCACGCCCGACATCACCACGATACGCATGGCGCCCTGGACGGACCCAGCCCCGTTCGAGCCGGACGGCGATCCCGACCTGACGCCGCCGACGTCCTGGTTCAGCGACACGGCCTCGACGCCGCCGCTGACCGGCTGTGAGGCGCTGGTGTTCACGCCGTCGATCGACGTCAAGCCCACGGCCAGCAAGCCGGGGGCACCGTCGGGCCTGGAGTTCAAGCTGACGCTACCCCAGAACGACGATCCCGACGGCCTGGCGACGGCCCACATGCGCGACGCCACGGTCTCGCTACCGGTCGGCACGACCGTAAACGCCGGCTCCGCCGACGGCCTCGGGTCCTGCAGCTCGTCTCAGATCGGGCTCACGTCCAAGGATCCGGTCAGCTTCACGAAGCTGGAGCCCAGCTGCCCGCTGTCCTCGAAGATCGGCACCGTGGAGGTGAAGACTCCGCTGCTCGAGGATCCGCTGCTCGGCGAGGTGTTCCTCGCCGCGCAGGGCGACCACCCGTTCGACACGCTGGTGGCGATCTACATCGTCGTCCGCGGCCCGGGGATCCTCGGCAAGCTCGCCGGGCGGGTGGACATGGACGAGCAGACCGGACGGATCACGACGACCGTGATCGACAACCCGCAGGTCCCGTTCGAAACCCTCACCGTGCGGCTGAAGTCGGGAAACAGAGCTCCGCTCACGCTTCCGTCGACATGCGGACCCCACCGGGCGACGGCCGACTTCACCTCGTGGGCAGGCCATGACATGGAGGTGTCCGACAGCTTCACCGTCGACTGCCCCGGGAACGGCCACACGTTCAGCCCGACGTTCGTCGGCGGCACTGGCAACCCGATCGCCGGCGACTCGACGGACATGCACGTGCGGATCACGCGCGACGCCGGCAAGGAGCTCGGACGCGTGGCGATCGTGCCGCCACGCGGCGTGCTCGCCAGCCTGAAGCACGTGGACGTCTGCAGCGAGTCGCAGCTCGCCCCGGCGTCGAACGAGCCGGGATCGCCGCTCAACCCGCCGGGTCGCAAGACCCAGGTCACGCCGTCGTGCCCGGTCGGGTCCCAGATCGGAACCACGACCGTAGGCGTCGGCGCCGGCACGAGCCCGTTCTTCCCGCTGATCCCGGGAACGGGGGCCACCGGCCGGATCTTCCTGACAGGCGCCCACAAGGAGGCCGACTCGCCGACGCCGCTCGGCATGCGGCCGATCGCATACGGCGCCGCGATCGAGGTCCCCGCAGTGGCCGGCCCCTTCGACCTCGGCACGGTGCTGGTGAGGTCCGCCATCTACGCGGATCCGACGACCGCCGACCTGATGATCGTCTCGGACAAGCTGCCGCGCATCCTCGAGGGTGTGCCGCTCAACGCGCGGGACATCCGCGTCGACGTGGACCGGGCCGGCTTCACCAGAAACCCGACGTCATGTCGTGAGCAGGCGTTCAGCGCGCACATCCAAGCTCAGGACAGCGGCACCGCCGTCTCGCGCTCTACGCGGTTCCAGGTCGGTGATTGCGCCGCCCTGGCGTTCAAGCCGCGGCTCGGTTTGCGACTCGTGGGCAAGCGCCAGCTGAAGTCGGGCCGTCACCCGCAGATCAAGGCCACCTTCCGCCAGGGTGCAGGCCAGGCCGGTGTGAAGAGGGTCAAGGTGACGCTGCCGGGCACGCTGGCGCTCGACTCGGACAACGCGCAGGATCTCTGCGAGTTCGTCGACGGCATCAAGCTCGATCTGGAGAACCACTGCCCGCCCGGCTCGATCGTCGGGCGAGCACGGGCGGTGTCGCCACTGCTCAAGGAGCCACTGACCGGCAATGTGTACTTCGTCAAGAACGTGCGCATCGATCCGGACACCGGCAACCCGATCCGCACGCTGCCGATGATCATCGTCGCGTTGCGGGGCGAGATCGCGGTCAACCTGCGGGGCGAGAGCTCGACTGCGGGCAACGGCCGCCTGGTGAACACGTTCGCCGGGGTGCCCGACGCGCCGGTCAGCCAGTTCAACCTCAACATCAAGGGCGGTCGCAACGGCATCCTGCTCGTGACCGAGAACCGGCGCGGCAAGATCGACGTCTGCAAGGCCGGCAAGCAGATCGCCGAGGTTGACAGCGACGCTCAGAGCGGCAAGCGTCGTGACTTCAACGTCAGGGTGAAGACGCCCTGCGCGGGGAAGTCCAAGAAGAAGAAGCGCGGCGGCCGCCGCTGATCGGACGCTTGGAGGGAGGGCTCCGGCGGGTCGCGCGGACAGACGCGTGACCCGCCGGCTGCACCGCCGCGCCGCGCGCGCACCCGGCGCTCCCGATTCCCGGCCGGCTCACTGGAGATCGTCTTGGAGCTCTTCCTCTGGGGCATGGCTGGCGCGCTCGCGCCTGAGGTGGTGCGCTGGTTCCGCATCGTCAAGAGCGGGGCGACTCCAGCCGAGTGGAGGAACGGCGAGTACTGGGCCGCGACGGCGTGCTACGTCCTGCTCGGGGGACTGCTCGCGTCGCTCATCGCCCAGCCAAACGGCTACGCGGCCTTCATCACGGGACTGACGACTGAGTTCGCCATCATGGGCACCCTGAGCGCGTCGACGCCGCGGCGGGCGCACCCGGGCGGGTCCGCGGAGGAGCTCGCGACGCGCGACGCCGGAGCGGTCGAGGCGGTGCTCGTCATGCTGCGCCGCCATGCTGCCTACCTGCGGCCCGATGCCTGAGCTCGACCAAGCGGGACTCGTCGCCATCGTCGGGGAGATCCTCGAGGAGGTCACCGGCGATCTCCACAAGGTGTCGCACTCGGTCCAGTGCATCGGCGTGAGTGCGTCGGCAGGATCGGAGTCGACGCGCCAGGTCGAGCTGACGGACCCGAAGTTGCCCAGGCGCGACAAGCCCACCTTCGACGCGCTCGCGCGCAAGCTGGCGCGTGGACCTGCGGGGCGCTCTCAGTCGCCGCGCACGGTCGAGATCGACCTGCGTCAGCAACCTGCCTCTCCCAGTGGCGATCTCCCGGCGTCTGCGCGCTACTTCTACGCGCACGAGGAGCATCTGACCTGGCCCGGGCGCGACGACCTCCCGGCGGTCCGGCTGATGGCGTGGGTCTTCACCTCTCAGCGCCCGACGACCTCGTTCAGCCCGCTCGTACTGCGCGCGACGATGGATCGCCTCGCGGGTACCGTTCGCGTGCGTCACAGCGCGCCGTCGCGCGAAGCCGCAGCCCTCGCCATCCGCTGCGGAGCGCTGCGCGACGGCCTCGAGGTGCTGGCGAACGTACACCGCCTCGACGGAATCGCGCTCTGGCAGTACGACGAGTACCAGCGCCGGTTCCGGCCGGTAGTCACGTCCGGCGTCGGCGACACGCCACTGAGCGTTCCTAGCGTAGGGCCGCGAAGCGATGCGCGCGGGCGGCGCGGCATCATCTCGCAGGTCCTGCCCGACCGCAGCCCGGTGATCTACGACGCGGAGGATCCCGGGCTATGGCAGCCGCAGGGTGACGGACCGTGGGAGCCCTTCGACACCGCCCTGTTCAAGGCGCGTGGATGGCGCTCCTGCGTCGCGCTGCCGATCGTCTGCTCGGGGCGGCTGGTAGGTGCGCTCTCGGCGTACTCGCGCCGGTCCGCGACCGCCCTGCACGACGCCGCCGACGCGCTGATGGAGGACGCGGCGCTCTGCAGCGACGCCATCCTCGTCCGCCGCGAGCACGACGTGCTCGCGGCACTCACCGCCCGCTACGAGGACGAGCTGCTGACCTCCAACGTCAGCCTCAGCGCGCTGTCGCTCAGCCACGACGTGCTGCACTACTACCGCACCGTGCTGGAGGCGGTCGAGCACAGCCGCGCGTTCCTGGAGGCTGGCCAGACGGCGGACGCCAAGGCGACGTTGGCGAAGGCGCAGGAGACGATGGGGCGTACCAAGCCCGCCATCGCCGCGATGCGCAAGCTCGCGAGCGAGGCGCGCATCCCGGAGTCGAGCAAGGGCCCGCAGGTCACTCCGGATCCGCGCGAGGTGCTCGGCGAGCTCACGGATCTGCTGCGGTCGATCCTTCCCCACTTCTCCAAGGGAAAGCGGCTCGACCGCGAGGACATCGAGGTCACGGTGGGCGGCAGGCCGCGCCCCGTGTGCGTCCCGGCGATGACGCTCGAGCGAGTAGTCGTCAACCTGTGCGTCAACTCAGCGCAGTGGAGTGCCGCTCACGTCTGGGTGACCGCCCACTTCGACCGCTCGGACGAGGAGGTGGAGATCGTGGTGCGCGACGATGGGCATGGGATCCCGCGCGGCGCACGCGAGCGAGTGTTCGACAGGTTCTACAGCGGGCGCGACGGCTCCGGCCTCGGCCTGTACGTCGTGAGAGCGCTCGTTAGGCGAGCCGGCGGGGAGGTCTATTTGCAGTCCTACCACCGGTCGGAGGGCGCCGAGCACGGGACCGCGATCACGGTCGTTCTGCCGACCGAGGAGCCGTAGGCCCGGACCTCTCAGCAGAGTGGGTAGAAGCGGCCGCTGCGCGGGTCGAACTGCCAGATCCCGCTGTCGAAGCGGTAGAGCAGGTCGCGGCCCATGAGCCCCAGTCGGCGTCCGCACTGACGATCGGCGGACCGCGGGCAGAGCTGACCCTCGCAGGCGGCGTTCAGGTTGGACTGGTGCCAGTCCTTGACCGCGAGCAGCCGCATCGAAACCGGGACGTTCCCGTCCGGCCCGGACACGTGGAGGTCCACGTCGACCGGCGACTGCTTCTGCACGTCGCAGACGCCGTCCGGAGTCGAGACGACCCGGCGCTTCGAGCGGAGCGGCGGCAGAGCGACGTTGTCGCTCAGGTACTCGCGCGAGATCAGCGACTCGGGATTGCCGGTGTCGATATGGAAGTCGCGCTCGTCCTCCGCGACGATCAGCCTCACGAACGGGTACCGGCGCCAGTCCTTGTCGTGCTTGCGCGGCGTGCAGTCGATCACGCCGGTCTCCTCGAGGACGGTCGGACGCCCGAGCACCAGCGCCCCCGAGCCGCGCATGACCTCCACGTTCCGCACCGAGTCCTCGGTCGGCAGCGTGTCGTCCACTCCCCGGTCCGTGACGATGATCGTCTCGCCGAGGCGCTGGAGCATCAGCCAGTCCTCGTCGCAGGCCTCCCATACCGGAAGGAGGTGCTCGTGGAGCTCGAGCACGGCGTCCGTCTCGATCTCGTCGCGCTCGTCCTCGGTGAGCGCGTGCAGATCCGAAGGCGAAAGCCTGTAGAAGCTCGCCTCGAGGGCCGAGGTGGACACCCCGAGCCGGGACTTCGAACCGAACGACGGTTGTGCCTGGATCTCCGCGATGGCGCGGCGCACGGGCTCACGCCACGCTTCAGGCGATGTCTCCATCGGCTTCTCGACGATCGTGTACAGAAGCCGGGGATCGAGCTCGGCCACACGCTCCGTGCAGTCGGGTGGGAAGTCCGTTAGGAATACCGTGGGCACGTGCCCGAACTCCGCCGCGTCGACCGCGACGAGCTCCGGGCCGTCGCGCAGGCCGAGCTGCTCCTCCATCTCGGGCAGGCTGAAGTCGACGATCTGGATGTCGGGCTGATGGCGGCGGGCGGCGTCGCGGAACTCGGCGGGGTCCGTCGTTCCCTCCACGTCGTGACCCAGGGAATCGGTCGCGTCGGCGGCTGCCCTAAGCGCCGTATCGGCGTCATCCAGGATTAGAACTTGCACGTTGGAACCCTACTGAATAGTCGCGCCGCTCCGGTAGCCTGCCTCGCCATGCTCAAGCTGCCCTCTCTACTCATAGCCATGGCAACCTTCGCGATCGCCGGATGCGGCGCCGGCGACAGTGGGAGCGACGCCTCTAGCCCGCTCGACGAGGCGCTGCGCTACCTGCCCGCGGACACGCCGTTCGCCGTGGCGATCGACACCGACGCCGACGGCAGCCAGCTCGAGGCGGCCGAGGAGATCGCCGGCCGCTTCGGGCTCGGGCGCGACAAGCTCGTCGAGCAGATCGAGGAGCAGCTCGACGCCGGTCCGGGCGAGATCGAGGAGCTGGAGAATGCGCTCGGCAACGAGTTCGTCGTCGGATCCACCGACGTCGGCGCGTTCATCGACCAGGACAGCGAGGAGGACGAGAGCTTCGTCGGTGCGATCGAGGCGGCCGATCCCGGTGCGCTCGACAAGCTGCTCGACGGCGAGGACGTCAAGGAGCAGGGCGAGTCCAACGGCGCGACGATCTACCGCGACGATGACGGTGACGACTTCGCCGTCAAGGGTGACGTCCTGATCGTCGCCGGCAACCGCAAGGAGCTCGACAGCGCGCTCGCGACCCGGGAGGGCGACGATTCGCTCACCGAGGACGACTTCGAGGCCGGGGTGGAGGGCATTCCCGCCGACGCTCTCGTGCGCGTGTACCTGAACGTCGAGGAGCTCCTGTCCGTCGACCCGGACGCCAAGCAGGCGCTCAAGTCGAAGTGGGTCGGCGCGCTCACGACGGCAGGCCTCGCTCTCAGCCTCGAGGACGACCGGGTCGCCATCGACTTCAACCTCAAGACGGATGGCGGGGAGCTGATCGACGCCGACCTGCCGATCGCCGCCGGCAGCGAGTCGCCCCAGGTGCTCGACCGCGACGGCGAGATCGGGGTCGCGCTGCGCGACCCCGCCCACATCGTCGCGTTCGCTCAGGCGACCGCCAAGTCGATCGATCCCGACGGCTTCAGCACCTTCGAGGTCGGCAAGCAGCAGATCGAGCGTCAGCTGAAGATCGACCTGGAGGACGACTTCTTCGGTCAGATGACGGACGGGCTCGCGGTCAGCGTGAACATCGACAACGGCAAGTTCGGTGCCCGCGCCGAGATCGACGATCCGCAGGCGTTCGAGCAGACGCTCGAGAAGGTCGCCGCGGTCCTGCCGAACGTCGTCGAGGGCATCTTGGGCCAGAAGGTCGGCTTCGCCAAGCCGAAGGCGGGCGAGGACTTCTACGCCGTCGCCACGGCGGGCGGAAGCCAGATCGTCTTCGGCGTCGTCAAGGGGGTGTTCGTGCTCTCGAACGATCCGGCGATCGCCGGCGCGCTGGCGAGCGACGACACGCGGGCCGTGCCGGGCGCCGAGGGATCGGTGGCGATGAGCGTCGACGCCGAGCAGCTAGCCCAGGCGATCCTGCCTCAGCTCGGGATCCTCGACTCCAGCATCGTCGATCGCGTCAAGGGGGCCATCGGCACCCGTCCGCTCGACGAGCTCACCGGCTCGCTCGAGTCCTCGACCGAGGCGCTCTCGGGGAGCTTCGAGCTGACGCTCGACTAGAGCCAGCTCTGGAGGGAGGGGAGGGGGTCGACGGGATGGCCCCCGCTGTACCACCCTCCCTCGACCCAGATCTCGAAGTGGAGGTGCGGGCCCGACGAGGCGCCAGTGCTCCCCACCTCGCCGATCGGCTGTCCCTTGCCGACCGCCTGCCCGCGCTCGACCAGGATCGAGCCCTTGCGCAGGTGCATGAAGACGTAGTCGCGATCCTCGCCCTCGCCGTCGAGGACTACGTAGTAGCCGGCGCCGGCGGCCTGGAACTTGACGACCTCGACGGTCCCCGGCCACGGTGCGACGACCGGCGTGCCCTCGGCCGCTGACATGTCCTGGCCCTGGTGCTTGTGGCCCGGCCGGCCGGCGCCGAAGCGGCTGTCCTCGCCGCCGAAGGTGAAGCTGCCGCGGATCGGGAAGACGTGGTCGCTGGCGGGTGGCGGCGCCGGCTGCGGCACCGGCGGCTTGGGCACGGGCTTCTTCGTACGTGCCTTGCGCCTGGCGCGCCGCTTCTGCCTCTTGGACGGCTTGTCCTTGACCGGCTTGCCGGTCGGCTTCGGCGCTAGCGTCGCGTAGCGGACCCCACCACTCGGGCTCAGTCCCGCCTGCACCGCTTCGGCGCCACCGTCGCCATTCGTCGCGCTCGACGGCGCGACCGAGACGAGCAGCGCCGCCGCGATCGTGAGGGCTGGAAGGATTCGCCGCACACGTCTCTGGTCGGCGTTCGAGCGAACTGCCTAAGCGCTTGCAAGAGATTGCCCGGGCGGACTACTCGGCGAGCCGGCTGAGCAGCTCGAGCGCGCCTGGCTTGTTCAGCGGCTCGTTCAGGTTCCCGCACTTCGGCGATTGCACGCAGGACGGGCAGCCGGCCCGGCACGGGCACTCGGAGATCAGCCGCGTCGCGTCGGCCACCAGCGCCTCGAACGAGCGGAAGCCCATCCGGGTGATCCCCACCCCGCCGGGGTGTCCGTCGTAGATGAAGATCGTCGGCCGTCCCGTCTGCTGGTGGAACGCGGTCGAGAGCCCGCCGATGTCCCAGCGGTCGCACATCGCGATCAGCGGCAGCACCGCGATCTGCGCGTGCTCGGCGGCGTGCAACGAGCCCTGGAGGACGTCGAGCGGGAAGTCCTCGGCGAGCGCCTGCTCTGGCAGCTCGTACCAGAGCGCCTGGGTCGTGAAGTGCTCCTCGGGCATGTCGAGCGCGATCAGGTCGAGCACCTCGTGGTCGCTCACACGCTTGCGCTGGAACGCCGTCACCTGCTCGGTCACCGAGACGATCCCGAACGAGAGGGTCGCGGGTCCGACCTCGCGCTGGTCGAGCATCCGCTCGATGTAGGTGTCCGTCTCCTTCTTCGGCTGGGTGTACCAGTCGCCGCTGAACCTGCTCACCAGCGCGCGACGGTTGTGCATGTCGAGGTCCTCGACCTCGTAGCTCTGGCCCATGTGGAGATAGATCGCGCCCGGGTGGGCCGCCGCGCGTGCGCGTGCCGACTCGACCGAGCCGATGATCTCGCCGGCCTCCGCCTCAATGATCGCGACCGAGTCGGGCGATGAGGAGCGCAGCGGGATGCTCGCCGCGGGGAAGCCCTCGCCGCGCGGCAGGAACCGCCCGCCGCGCTCGCGCAGCTGTCCGAGCTTGACGAGCCGCTCCGCGTAGGCCGCCCAGCGCGGGCCGAGGAACTCCTCGTCGCCCGGCGACAGCGGCAGCTCGTAAGCGGCGGCGCAGAGGTGGGCGAGGTGGATCTCCTCGGACTCGTGGTCGAGGATCGCCGACTCGACCGGCCGGTCGAGGAACTCGTCAGGGTGGCGGCAGAAGAACTGGTCGAGCGCGTCGGCGCCGGCCACGTAGAGCGCCAGCCCGGTCGAGCGGCGCCCGGCGCGGCCCCACATCTGGCGCAGCGAGGCGACGGTGCCGGGGAACGTGACACAGATCGCGGCGTCGAGCTCGCCGACGTCGATCCCCAGCTCCAAGGCGTCGGTGGCGATCACCGCGAGCAGGTCGCCGTCGACCAGTCGCTGCTCGATCTCGCGCCGCTGCGCGGGCGTGTAGCCGGCGCGGTAGGGCGCGACGCGCTCCGCGAGGTCGGCGCGGCCGTGCTCCTCCAGCCGCAGCCGCGTGAACTTCTGGATCAGCTCGACGCCGCGGCGCGAGCGCAGGAAGCAGATCGTCCGCACCTCGCGCTCGACGAGATCGGCGACCAGCTCGGCCGCCTCCGCGAGCGGCGACGCGCGCGCGCCTGTGCTCTCGTCGAGCAGCGGCGGGTTCCACATCGCGATCTGGCGCTCCTGGTGAGCGGCGCCGTCGCGGTCGACGAGCTGGACGTCGCAGCCGGTCAGCCGCTCGGCGAGCTCGACGGGGTTGGCGATCGTCGCGCTCGCGAGCACGAAGCGCGGCTCGGTGCCGTAGGCGAGCGCCAGCCGGCGCAGCCGCCGCAGCACGTTCGCGACGTGCGATCCGAACACGCCGCGATAGGTGTGCGCCTCGTCGACCACGATCCAGGCGAGGTTGGCGAGGAAGTCGCCCCACGACTTGTGGTTGGGCAGCACGCCGACGTGGAGCATGTCCGGGTTGGTGAGGATCAGGTTCGAGCGCTGACGGATCGCCCGACGCTCCTCCTTCGGCGTGTCGCCGTCGTAGATCGCGGGACGCAGGTACTTGAGCTTCAGCGCGTGCAGCGCGCGTGCCTGGTCCTGGGCGAGCGCCTTGGTTGGATAGAGATAGAGCGCACGCGCGGAGCGGTCGTGGGCGAGCGTGTCGAGGACCGGCAGGTTGAAAGCGAGGGATTTTCCGCTCGCGGTACCGGTCGTGACGATCGTGTCGCCCGCGTAGGCGGCGGCGAGCGTCTCCGCCTGGTGGCTGTAGAGCTGCTCGATCCCCCGCGCGGCGAGTGCCTCGCGCAGCTCGGGATGCAGCGAATCGGGCAGCGCCACCGTCCGCGCGGGACGCGCCCCGGTCCGCGAGCGTGCCACGAGCTGTTCGCCCTCACCCCGTTTGAGAGTCTCCTCCCAGGGCACCTTTGTCCCGACCATGGCCACTCACTGGCATAGTAAGCCTGCTGTGATTCGGTCATTCAGCCACGTGGACTATCCACTCGACCGGCTGCGGAGGGAGAAGCGCCAGGCGTTGACCGTGGTGCTGCCCGCGCGCGAGGTCGCGGACACCGTCGGGCAGATCGTCGAGTGCATCCTCAGCCTGGACGGGCTGGTCGACCAGGTGCTCGTCGTCGATGCCGACTCCGTCGACGGAAGCGCGGACGTCGCGCGCGCCGCGGGTGCGGAGGTCTGGCGCCAGGAAGAGCTGCGTCCCGAGTACGGCTCGGTCCTCGGGAAGGGAGACGCGCTCTGGCGTTCGCTCGCAGCGGCGACGGGAGAGCTCGTGGCCTTCATCGACGCCGACACGCGCGACTTCACGCCTGAGTTCGTCACCGGCATCTTCGGCCCGTTGATCTGCGAGGCCGACGTCCAGTTCGTCAAGGGGACCTACCGCCGTCCGTTCACCGCCGGCGACGAGGTCGTGCCCGACGGCGGCGGGCGGGTAAGTCAGCTCACGGCGCGGCCGTTGCTGAAGGCCTTCTATCCCGACATCGCCAATCTGACCCAGCCGCTTGCCGGCGAGGTCGCCGCGCCGCGCGCTCTGCTCGAGCGGCTGCCGTTCGCCACTGGCTACGCGGTCGAGACGGCGATGCTGCTCGACGTCCACGACATGGTCGGCGCCGCGCGGATCGTCCAGTCCGACCTCGGCGAGCGGCGCAACTTCCACCAGCCGCTGCACGCGCTGCGGCCAATGGCGGATCAGGTCCTGTCGGTGATCTGCGAGCGGCTGCGCCGCGAAGGCCGGCTGATCGACGGCGGCCCCCAGGACACGATCGTGCATCGGCCTCCGGTAACGCGACTGGCTGTTGCCTGAGCGACGAGGCGACGAGCGAGAAGGTGGCCATGGGCTGGCACGTCGACGGCCGTGCGACCGGATACGATCGGGCAGGTAGGGAGCCGGACACGCGCACGGCGAAGGGGGAGCATGATCGCGGGAGGGGGGACGCACGCATCGCTGGTCGCGGCCTTGGCCGTGCTCGCGACGCTGGGCGCGGTCGCCTGCGCGACGGACGGGCAAGACGCGGCCACCCCGCCCGCAAACCCGCTGCGGGCCACGGTCTTCCACCTGCAGGAGAGCTTCGAGGCCGGGGACGAGGACGGAATCTGCGCGCGAATGTCACGCGACGCGCAGCGCCAAGCGGGGAAGGTCGCGCACGGTGAGCCGACCACGTGCCAACGTGACGTCGCGCGCGCGCTCCACCTGATCGAGGAAGGTGGCGGCTGGCTGGAGCAGGCGCGGCCCCGCGTCGTCGCGATGCGGTCGCGCGGCCGCTCGGCCACGGTCACGCTGGCCGCCGGCCGCTGGAGAGCCGAGGTGCCGTTGGTCGAAGAGAGCGGCAGCTGGAGGTTGGCCAGCTTCTTCGGCATGGCGCCGCGACCGTTCGCACGGCTTCAGCGCGCCACCCCGCGCCGGTCGTTCCCGCGGCCCGGGCGGTCCGTCACCGCCGCGGATGGGAGCGGCTCCCCATGCGGAGCGCTCTCCGCGGCCCGCTATCCGCGGATCTCGGGCGGCTGCGTCTTGCGCGTGTCCGGCGAGTCGACAATCCAGATGATGACCCCGTTCGGGGGCTTCGAGTTCTCCCGGTGCCACATCAGCTACCGAATTCACGTAGATGCGGAAGGGCGTACCTGGACCGACGGGTGGCAGGTCAAGTACCGCCCGCGGAGCGGCTGCGGCGACCTCTGGTCGTGCATCCGCAAGGACGCGAGGGTGGACTACCTACCGTGGAAGGGACGCATCCGCGCCGACGGCAGCGGCGGGTTCGAGCACCACATGCAGCTATGCCTGCGGACGTGCATCGGGCCGTTCGCGGGCGTCCTCGTCATGCGCATCGCGTCCGACCCCGACGGCCGACGCCGGCGCCTCGCCTCTGACGACTCGGGTACGACCGGGTTCCGTCTTGCCGATCCGCTCGACGTTCGCGGAGATCGGCTGGCGCTCGCGGTGGCGGGAGGTCGCGGCTAGCGATGGCGGGCGGACCGCTGGACGCCGTTTGGGCCCGCCGGGCCGCGCTGCTGATGAGCGCGATCGCGATCGGGTCGGCGACGAGCATCGCCTGTGGCGGCGAGGAGCCCCCTCCGCCCGAGCCGCGGCATCCGGTGACGACGGTGGTGCATCGCTTGCAGGAGCGCTTCGCGGCCCGCGACTACCGCGGGGTGTGCAAGCTGATGACTCGCGGCGCCCAGATCCAGGCGGGTGAGGTCGCCCATTCGGATCCGACGACCTGTCCGCGCGACGTGCGCCGGGTCTTCGGCTTGATCGGTGCAGGCGGCGGATGGCTCGACGGAGACCCGCCGCGAGTCGCGGCGGTACGGACGCGTGGCCGATCCGCGACGGTCACCCTGGTCTCGGGCGACTGGCGGGCGAGCGTTCCCTTCGTCGAAGGGTCGAACCGCTGGAAGCTCGGCGGCTTCTTCGGCATGCGTACCAGCCAGCTCGAGCGGATCGAGAAGCAGATGCCGCGTGAGCCGTTTCCGCCGCCGGCAGAGGGTCTCGTCGAGGTGAGCGACGGGGACGGTCGGCCGTGTCCGCGGACCTCGGACGCGCGCTACCCGCGGATAACCGGCGGTTGCGTCGTGCACGTCACCGACAAGTCGGCTCCAGTCGAGATGATGACCCCGTTCGGGGGGTTCAAGTTCGGGGACTGCTCGGTGGACTACAGGATGATCGTCGACGGCGACGGCCGTACGTGGACCGACGAGTGGGCGATCGAGGGTGCGCCTGAGAGCGGCTGCTCGGACATCAACGAGTGCATCCGGGAGCGAGAGGAGCTCGCCCACGACCGTCTCCCTTGGAAGGGGCGCATCCGTAGCGACGGCCAGGGTGGCTTCAAGCACCACATGGACATCTGCCTGCGCACCTGCATCGGAATGTTCGCCGGGGAGTACGTCCTGAGGCTGACTCCAGGCGACACGGGCACGGGCTGGCGAATCGAGCGCGACGACGCGGGGACCACGGGCTTCCGGCTCAACGACTCTCTGGCCGTCGAGGGCGACCCGCTGAGGATCGACGCCTCGAGCCCGACCGGCTGAGACGGCGCCCCGATACATTGGCGGCTCCCAGATTGCGACCGCCCGATGGCCCTTCGCTGCGTATACACCGACCTCGACGGCACCCTGCTGGGCCGCGACGCATCCCTCTTCCACGACGGGGACGGCGCGTTCACGCTGCTCGGCGGCCGCGGCCTGGAGGCCTGTCACCGCGCGGGCGTCGAGGTGATGCTGATCTCCGGTCGCCGACGCGGCCAGGTGGCCGAGCCGGCCCGGCTGATCGGCGCGAGCGCCTACTGCTTCGAGATCGGTGGCGGGCTGGTCATCGACGGTGAGGAGACGTGGCTGTGCGGCGAATATCAGCCGCGTGAGGGCAACACGCCGTGGGATCTGATCGAGGCGTCGGGTGGACCCGCGCTGCTGCTCGAGCGTTACGCCGCGGGCCTCGAGGTCCACGCGCCGTGGCACCTTGGCCGTGAGATCACCCATCTCTTTCGTGGACAGGTCGATCTGGAAGGTGCCAACGCCGCGCTGGCCGGCGCCGGCCTCTCGGGGCTGCGCCTACTCGACAACGGCACGATCGATGCCGATCGTCGCTGCTACCACCTCGCGCCGTCCGTGACGTCGAAGGCCGCGGCGGTCGAGGCGCACATGCGCGCGCGGGGCTATGCCCGCGGCGAGTGCATCGCGGTGGGCGACTCGCGTGAGGACGCCGAGGTCGCGGAGGTCGTCGGCCGTCTCTTCCTTGTCGCGAATGCCGATGACGACCTCCCAGCGGGGGCCAACGTCACCCGTACCGAGTCCTCCCACGGCGCTGGTTTCTATGAGGCCGTCGTCCGGTCGCTGGTCGGCCACTAGGCCGGGCCGGCCGCCTCGGTCAGCGCGCGACCGGCAGCTTCCAGCTCGGCCTCCGTGCTCGCCTCGGCCACCGTCTGGAGATCCAGCACGCGCTCCTCGAACGCGTCCAGCTGACAGCTCCCGACGATCGCATGGCACGCGACCCCGCTCTGACGGGCGCGGGTGGCCACCTCGAAGACCGCCTTGCCCGCGAAGGTCTGACGGTCGAGACGGCCCTCGCCGGTGACGACGAACGTCGCCGTGCGCATCTTCGCGTCGAAGCCGATCGCGCTCAGAACGGCGGGCGCGCCCGCGACCAGCCGCGCGCCTTGGAACGCCCACAACCCACCGGCCAGTCCGCCCGCGGCCCCGGTCATCGCCACGCCCCGCGGATCCCTAGGTGCCTTGCGCGCGAGCTGCGTCAGGCGCCGCTCGAGGCGCTTGACGGTCTCCGGATCGGCGCCCTTCTGGGGTCCGAAGACCCGTGGCGCGTCCTCCCAAGGGATCCGCGCGTCGCACCAGACCTCGAGCTTCACCTTCACCCCGGCCTCGTCGAGAGCGGCCACCGCTCCCGCCCCGCCGTCGGTCGTGGCCGAGCCGCCGACGGTCACGATCACCCGCTTCGCCCCAGCTTCCACCGCGGCCACGATCAGCTCGCCGGTCCCGCGCGTCGAGGCCGCGAAGGCATCGCGCTCGTCCTCGCCCACGAGCAGCAGCCCGCTCGCCCGTGCCATCTCCACGATCGCCGTCTCGCCGTCCGGCAGCAGACCGAACGCGGCGCCGACCGGGCGGCCGAGCGGATCGCTCGCGACCGCGTCCACGAGCTTGCCGCCGAGGGCGGCGACGAGAACGTCGAGCGTTCCCTCACCGCCGTCAGCCACCGGCAGCTCGACCGTCTCGCAGCCCCCCGCGCGCAGCCCGCGCGCGATCGCCGCCGCGGCTTCGGCTGCGCTGAGGGTCCCCTTGAAGCTGTCTGGCGCGACGAGTGCCGAATGGCTCACGGCACGTATCGTCTCAGCGCTAGCGCTTGACGCGAACCGTGCGGCGAGTCAGGCGCGAGGCGTTGCCGGCGCTGTCGCGGGCCCGCAGGCCGATGCGAACCTTGGGGCGGCGACCGTTCGCGAGCGCCTTGCGCAGCGCCTGCGCGCCACGCTCGGTCAGCCTCGCCTTGAGGCGCACCCGCTTCCCGACAGGCGCCGTGCGCGCCACGCGCCGAAGCCGGTAGGAGCGCTTGCCGATCCTCAGCCGACCGCCGGCGGAGATCCGGCAGGGCTCGTTGCAGCGCGCGTAGGCGATGACGCCACGCAGCCTCAGGACGCGCTGGCGCCGGCGAACCGCCGCGCGCAGAACGGGCTTGGTGCTGTCGCGGCTGATGGGCGGTGCCGGGATCCCGGCACCGTCGACGTCGATCCGGATGATCTTGCCGAGCAGGCTGCCGAGGTTCTGGGAGTTGCCGTTCGGGTCGTCCTGCCCGCCGCCGTCGCCGATCGACAGGTATAGCCGCCCGTCTGGCCCGAACAGCAGCTGGCCGCCGTTGTGGTTGGACTGCGACGAGTGCTCGATCGTCAGCAGGTTGCGGCGCGTCGTCGGATCGGCGCGGTTGGGATCGCCGGCCGAGCGGGTGACCACGTCGAGGCGGAGGTCGCCGTCGAGGCCGGCGTAGTAGACGAAGACGCGCCCCGAGGTCGCGTAGTCGGGCGGTGCCGCGGCCGCCAGCAGACCGCGCTCGCCCTCGATCGAGACGTTCGCCGAGATGTCGAGGAACGTGTGGACGCTCGTTCCGGAGCGGAGCTTCAGCACCCCGGTGCGCTCGACCACGAACAGCTGCCCGGGCTGTCCCGGCACCGGCGCGACCGCCATCGGGGAGACGAAGTCGCCGATGCTCGTCTTGCCGAGCACGCCGCCGCTCTCGGTCAGGCGGTACACGGGACCGTTGATCGAGACCGCGTACAGACCGCCGCCGGCGTCCTCGCCGAATGCCACCAGGCTCGGCACGGTCGTGCCGGCGTTCGTGGGCGTCGCGCCCGGGGTGAGCGACATCGCCTGGATCTGGCCCCCGAACGGCGTGCTGAAGAAGTCGCCGAACAGGTAGCGGCCGGCGAACGACGGCAGCGACGGATCGCGCACCACGTACCCGCCGGTCACCGCGACCGCGCCGTCGGGCGGGTTGGCGTACTCGTAGATCGGCTCGATAGCGCCGGGCGCCGTGCAGGCCCCCGGCCCGTCCTGGGTGCCCTCGCGGCAGTTCCAGCCGAGGTTCGCTCCCGCGGCGGTCGCGCGCGGGAGGAAGTCGATCTCCTCGAGCGCACCGCCGCCGACGTCCCCGATCACGATGTCACCGGTGTGGCGGTCGAACGACCAGCGGAACGGGTTGCGCAACCCGCGGATGAACACCTCCGGCCGCGCCCCCGCCTGTCCGACGAACGGGTTGTCCGCCGGCACCGTGTAGCCGGGGCTCTGCGCGACGGCAGACGACGCGCTCAGCCCCAAGGCGAGCGCGGCAAGCGGGATCAGGAGGGAGCGGCGCATCCAGACGGTCTAGCCGGTACCCCTAGACCGCGATCTGCGAAACGTGGCACTCCGACGGCGCCTTGTCGTCGCGCCAGCGCACGAACTTCGCGCCGTGGCGGATCCGCTGGCCGGTCGTGTGGTCGAACCTGATCTCGCAGACGAGCTCCGGTCGCAGTCCCTCCCAGGCCAGCTCCTCCTCGGGCTTCCAGCGGCTCGCCTCGCCGGAGCCGCGCTCATGGGTGCGGTAGGGCTCCAGCAGCTCCAGCAGCTCGCGCTTCTGCTTGGCGTTGAAGCCCGACGTATGGCCGACGATCCGCAGCTCGCCGTCGTCGTCGTAGGCGCCGAGGATCAGCGACCCGACGGTGCCCTCCTCCTTACCAAAGCGGAACGCCGCGACGACGAGGTCGGCGGTCCGGACGCGCTTGATCTTGACCATCCCCTTGCGCTCGCCGGGCAGGTAGATCCCGTCTGCACGCTTGGCGATCACGCCCTCCGAGTGCCCGGTCAGCCAGTCGGCGGCGGCCTGGTCGCGGTCGGCGGTCACCGGCGTCAGCTGGACCGGGTCGAGGGCGAGCGTCTCCAGCCGGGCGCGCCGCTCCTCGAACGGCAGCGCGAGCAGCTGCTCGCCGTCGATCGCGAGCAGGTCGAAGGCGTGGAAGACCGCCGGCGTCTCCGCGGAGAGCTTCGCCACGCGCGAGGCTGCGGGATGGATGCGCTGGCTGAGCAGGTCGAACTCCTGGATGCCGCCGACGGTTATGACCATCTCGCCGTCGATCACGATCCCGTCCGCTGCCATCGCGAGCAGCTGCGCCTCGACCTCGGGGAAGTAGCGGTTCATCGGCTTGCCGCCGCGGCTCTGGAGATAGGCCTCGTCGCCCTCGCGGTAGGCGAGCGTGCGGAAGCCGTCGTACTTCGGCTCGTAGAGCCAGCCCTCGCCCTCCGGCAGCTCCTTCGCCGAGCGGGCGAGCGCCGGCTTGATCGGTGGCGAGAGCGGCAGCGCCATTGCGCGCCTAGCCCTTACGCGGCGCGGAGCTCTTGCCGCGCAGGCGGCCCAGTCCGAAGTCGGCGATCCGAGGCGACAGCCCGTGCAGCGTCTGCAGCAGCCGGACGGGCGGTGGGAAGTAGACGCCGCGCCTGTCCCGCTCGACGCCCTTGACGATCGCCTGGGCGAGCTCGTCCGGGTCGGCCTCGTGGCCGCCGCGCCGCCAGGTCGGGAGGCGGTCGTGCTGGTGGCTGTGCAGATCGGTCTCGATCTCGCCGGGATAGACGATCGTCACGCCGATGCCCGTCCCGTCGAGCTCGTGCCAGAGCGCCTCGGCCCAGCCGCGCTGCGCCGACTTCGTCGCGCCGTAGATCGCCGCGCCTGGGAACGTCCGCAGCGCCGCGCCGGACGAGGTGACGACGATGTGCCCGCGGCCGCGCTCGACCATCTGCGGCAGCGCCGCGCGGACCGTATAGAGCGTGCCGAACACGTTGATCTCGAACATCCGCCGCTCGAAGTCCTCCTCGAGCTCCTGCCACGGGCCGTAGTCCGCGACACCCGCGTTGGCGACCACCACGTCGACGTCGCCGAAGGCGGCGACAGCGGCCGTGATCGACTCTCGGTCGGCGACGTCGGCTGCCAGCGCTTGGTGACCCTCGCCGGGCAGGCTCGCGACCAGCTCGCGCAGGCCGTCCTCGCCGCGTGCGACCAGTCCGAGCACGCATCCGCGCTCCGCCAGGGCTCGCGCGAGCGACTCGCCGATTCCGCGCGACGCGCCGGTGATCAGCACCCGTGTTCCCGGTTCCAGCTTCACCAGCGGCTGACTCTATTGGACGGCTAGCATCTGGCAACGACCGCAACGACTTAGACCGCAACGACTCAGACCCGAGCACGAGGAGACCATGTCGCAGGATCACGCAACCGTCGCTGAGGAGGAGTACCTCCAGATCATCTTCTGGTTGCAGGAGGCTGGCCTGCCGATGACCGGCGCCAACGTCGCCCGCGCGATGCAGGTCTCCGCGCCGACCGTGCACGAGATGATCGGCCGCCTGGAAGGCGACGGCTACATCACGCGCAAGCCGGACAAGTCGATCGAGTTCACCGCTACGGGTCTCGAGCACGCCGAGAACATCGTCCGTCGCCACCGCCTGATCGAGCGCTTCCTCACCGACGTCTTCGACATCCCATGGGACCAGGTCCACGAGGAGGCCGAGAAGCTCGAGCACTGGATGTCGCCCACGGTCGAGGAGCGGATGCTCAAGGCGATCGGTGATGCCGACACCTGTCCGCATGGTCACCCGATCTTCAGCCACACCCGCCAGGCCGGCGTCCCACTCGCCGACGTCGAGCTCGGCGCGAAGGTCCGCGTGCTGCGCTTCGAGAACGAGGCCGAGGACCTGCTGCACTACCTGATGGACTCGGGGCTCAACCCGGGCATGGAGGGCGAGCTGGTCGAGTCCAGCGACGACGTCGTGACGATCGACGTCGCCGGCAACCGCCACTCGGTCACGCCGAGCGTCGCCGAGACGGTGTCGGTGTCGGCCGACCCCTCGCCGCCTCCGCGCGTAGCTCTGCCCGAGCAGCTCGTGCTCGCCAAGGAGCACTGGGGCCGCTAGTAGGCGAGCGCGAGCACCAGCTCGAGCCCGTCGTCCACTGCGCGCAGCTCGTCGAGACTGAGGTGTCCGACCTGCTCGCCGAGGGCACGGCTATCGACGGCTCCGACCATCTCGCAGAGGACGCGGGTCGGTCCGACGTCCAAGCCGATCTCTGGATGAAAGCTCGCGGCCGGCGCGGAGGTCGAGGTGGGGCAGATCACAACGGTCGACAGGGCCATGAGATCGTCCGCTTGGACGACGACGGCGTATCTCCTGCCGTGTTGGACGCGTCCGCGCCGCTGGGGCAGCGTCATGGCGAGGACGTCACCACGGACCACGCAGATCCTCCATCAGGCCGGCGATCTCTCGAGCCTCCTGGACATAGGCGGGGTCGCCCATCAATCGCCGAGCCTCGTCGGCTAGACCACGGCGATTGCGGTCGCGCTCCGCAGTCTCCGCAATGGCGTGGCGTGCCGCCTCTGCGCGCGTGATGCCACGGTGGCGCGCGATCTCGTCGAGGGCCTCGAAACCATCGACGCCCAGGCGAAGGGACAGGGGTGGAACGGAAGCCATGGGAGTCAGTGTAGTGCGTTCTGCGCTACACGAGTGTGACATCTGTTCTTGATAGAACCCCGTCGCTGCTCCGCTCGAACGTCCCCGTCACGGAGATCGCACCCGATGAAGAACCTCACCCGCACAGTCCTTCGCCACAAGCGGCTGGTCGCGCTCAGCTGGGTCGTCCTGACGATCATCGGGATGATGGCCGCCGGCCCTGCCTCAGAGGCGCTCGACCAGCGCTTCAGCGTGCCCGATCGCGAGGGCTGGGAGACCAGCCAGGAGATCCTGGCCAAGTTCGGCAACGGTGGCGAGACGCTCCCGCTCATGCCTGTGGTCTCGCTTCCCGAGGGCACCACCGTGGACTCACCCGGCGTGCGCGCGGAGCTGCGCGAGCTCGAGCGCACCGCAGGCGAGACGATCCCCGGTTCCCGCATCGCGGGCTTCGGCTCCACGGGCGACGACGCGTTCGTCTCCGAGGACGGCCGGACGACCTTCGTCTACCTGTTCGCTCCCCGCAGCGACGACCCGTTCGGGGGCAACGTCGACGACCAGCGGGCGCTGCGTGAGGCGATGGTGGACGTGGAGGTCGCCGGCGCCCCGGTTCGCGTCACCGGCTACGACGCGCTCTACGACTCCTCGGGCGATGCGGACGAGGGTCCCGGCGTCCTGCTCGAGGCGCTGATCGGCGGCTTCGGGGCTCTGCTCGTGCTCGTCTGGGTGTTCGGCTCGGCGCTCGCGTTCGTGCCGATCCTGATCGCGATCTGCTCGATCCTCACCTCGTTCCTGCTGCTCTGGGGACTGACCACGATCACCGAGGTCTCGCCGATCGTGCAGTTCCTCGTCGCGCTCATCGGGCTCGGCATCTCGATCGACTACGCGCTGCTGGTGATCGTCCGCTGGCGCGAGGAGCGTGAGAAGGGGCTCGATAACGAGGACGCCGTGACGGCTGCGATGACGACCGCCGGCCGCGCCGTCGTCTTCTCGGGAACCACTGTCGCGGTCGGCCTGCTCGCGCTGGTCGCGCTGCCGCTGCCGTTCCTGCGCAGCATGGGCTACGGCGGCATGATCATCCCGCTCGTCGCGACGCTCGTGTCGATCACCCTGCTGCCCGTCCTGCTCGCCAAGATCGGGCCACGGCTCGACAAGCGCCGCATCCGCCGCCGCGACCGCAGCAACGCCTTCTGGCAGCGCTGGTCCGAGGGCGTCGTCAAGCGCCGCGGCCTCGCCGTCTTCACCGCGCTCGCGATCCTCGGCGCGCTGCTGATCTCCGCGACCGGCATGCACATGGGCAACGCCGATCCCGACACGATCGCCAAGGCCGGTCCGGCGAAGGAGGCGCTCGATCAGCTCGACGAGTCCGGCATCGGCAAGGGTGCGATCGCGCCGATGGAGACGCTGGTCTCCGAGGCCGACGCGGCGAAGGTCGCGACGGCCGAGGCCGAGGTCGAGGACATCCATGGAGCAGTGGCGCCGACCGGCCCGACATGGCGCCGTGGAGGCGACGCAGTGGTGGTCGCTGCGCCGACCGACGGCGACGAGACCGCCGCCGGCCGCGACGCGGTCCAGAACGTGATCTCCGCCGCGCACGCCGCTTCGCCGGACGCCCGCGTCGGCGGCAGCGGCCCGCTCAACGCCGACTTCATCGACGCCGTCTACGGCTCGTTCCCGCTGATGATCGCGCTGATCTCGATCCTCACGTTCCTGCTGCTGGCACGCGCGTTCCGCTCCGTGCTGCTGCCGCTGAAGGCGATCGTGCTCAACGTCCTGTCCGTCGCCGCCGCGTGGGGCGTGATCACGCTCATCTGGCAGAACGGCCATGGCTCCGAGGAGATCTGGGGCATCGCCGCGACGGGCTCGATCTCGTCCTGGATCCCGCTGATCGTGTTCGCGTTCCTCTACGGCCTCTCGATGGACTACGAGGTCTTCATCCTCGCCCGTGTGCGGGAGGAGTACGACAAGACCGGGGACACGAACGAGGCGGTCGTCTACGGGCTCGCTCGGACCGGCCGGCTCGTCACCAGCGCGGCGCTGATCCTGTTCCTTGCCTTCGCTGCCCTCGCATCTGGCCCCGAGACCGACGTCAAGGTGCTCGCGACCGGGTTGGCGGCCGGCATCCTGCTCGACGCGACGGTCGTTCGAGCCTTGCTCGTCCCCGCCGTCGTGTCGTTCTTCGGCAAGTGGAACTGGTGGTTCCCGCCGGGGCTGGCGAAGCTGCTGCGGGTGCCGCAGCCGGCGGTCGAGCCGGTCGCCGAGAGCGCCGGCTAGCCGCGGGAGCGGCGGTGTCTTGCTACTCGAGGGACATCTGCTGTGGGTTGGTGCTCCGGCGTGTGCGGAGGTCGAAGAAGAGGAGCGTCGAGACCAGTGCGACGAATGGGGCGGTCAGGGTCTCGGTGAGGATCATGCCGGCGAGGGCGATCCACTGGCGGTCGGCGGACTCGGCGAGTGCCTGGAGCGGGGTGATTATCAGCAGGCCGGGGAGGAAAGCGATCAGGTTGGCGAGCACGACGACGAGGAATGTGCGCCACCAGAAGCCCTCCGTGAGGGCCCAGCTCGTGCGCAGCGCGCTCGGGCCGCGGGCGTTCTCGACTACGACGGCCTGAGGGACGAAGAGCCAGCGGACAGCGATGTAGATGCCCGGGACGATCAGTGCGAGCAGGCCGGCGGCGATTCCGACGCCGGCGAGGAGCACCGCGAGGAAGACGGGGGCGAAGGCGTCGAGACCTAGCTGCAGCGAGCGGCCGAAGCGCGGCCGTTCGCCGTTGCCGAGGTCGCGCAGGACGCCGATCGTCGCAGCGGCGATCAGCGGCACGACGACGAGGAAGCTGACGAGCGTCGGAATCAGGATCTCGGCCGTGTTGGCCTCGGCGCGGTAGCCGGAGGTCAGCTCCTCGAGGCCGATGCCCGAGACGATCAGCTGGACCGGCACGACGATCGCTGCTGCGATCGCGAAGACGGTGCCGAAGTTGGCGAAGTAGATCCGGACCGCGTCGTTGAGCAGCTCGGAGGTCCCGCGGGGCCTCGCGAGGTCGAGCCGCTCGGGGTCTGTCACGCGGTGGCGCCCGCCAGCTCGCGATAGGCGCCGGCGAGGCGCGCGACGGCCTCGTCGATCTGGTCGGCGCGTACGCCGGAGTAGGCGATCCGCAGCGAGCTGTCACCGCCCTCGAGCAGGAAGTCGGTCCCCTTCACGAACACGACGCCGCGCTCCTTGGCGAGCTCGTCGAGCTCGGCGACGTCGACGCTCTCGTCGGGCAGGTCGACCCAGAGGAAGTAGCCGCCCGTCGGCTTGACGAAGCGGCAGCCGGGCAGCTCGCGCTCGAGCGCGGCGCAGAGGACGTCGCGGCGCTCGCGCAGCGCGTCCTTGACGGTCTCGATCGACCGCTCGAGCGCACCCGAGCTACAGAACTCGGCGACGATCGACTGCGCGACCATGTTCGGCGAGATGTAGGTGCCGGTCGCGAGCTTGCGCGCCCGGCCGATCAGCTCGGGCGGTCCGGCGAGATAGCCGACGCGGATGCCCGGGCAGACCGTCTTCGAGAACGAGGACGCGTAGACGACGCGGTCCGCCTGGTCGAGCGACAGCATCGTCGGCAGCGGCTCGCCGTCGAAGCGCAGCTCGACGTACGGGTCGTCCTCGAACAGCACGAAGTCGTACTCCGCGGCCAGCGCCACCAGCCGCTCGCGCTTCTCCAGCGAGAGGGTGCATCCAGCCGGGTTGTGGAAGTTCGGAATGATGTGCGCGAGCTTGGGCCGCGCGCCGGCGGCCAGCGCCGCCGCGAGGGCGTCGACGTCGATCCCGTCATCCTCGAGCGGGATCGCGAGGATCTCGGCGCCGAGCGAGCGCAACGACAGCAGCGTGCGGTCGTAGGTCGGCGCCTCGACGACCACCGTGTCGCCCGGTTCCACCAAGAGCTGGAACAGGAACGCATCGGCCTGCATCGAGCCGTTGGTCGCGATCACCTGGTCCTTGCTCACGCCCTGCCGGTTGGCGATCCACTCCACGAGCGGCATGTAGCCGGCGGACGTGCCGTAGGAGAAGGTCCCAGCGGGATCCTTCTCGAAGGCGGCGTTGGCGGCGGCGCGCAGGTCGTCGACGGCGACGATGTCGAGCGAGGGGGCGCCGCGGGCGAGGGAGATCGAGTCGGCCGGAGTCACGCGGCCAAGATACCGAGAGTGGGCGCTGACAGCGGCCCTACCTCCTCCCGGGACGCAACGTCCGCATGTCCTGTCGCCGCTCCCGCTCGAGCTCGTCCTGGATCTCCCGCTCGAGTGTGTCGACCAGCCCGACGGCGATCCGCCGCAGCTCCGCCGGAGCGTCCGTGTCGTCCGTCCAGCGGGCGACACGGTCGCGAGCCGCCTCCACGTGCGGCACGCGCGAGCCCGACCAGAACCTCGGCAGCATCGCGTGCACGAGCTGCTCGACGGCCTCTTGGGGAAGACACCCTGCGAGCGCTCGCGCGCGACGCTCGCAGGCGTCCCACGACAGCCCCTGCAGGTCGAGCAGGCGGCTGGCGCGCCAGCCCTCACGCGGATCGGCGTCGTACAGCCTGGCGATCGCCTCTGTGATCGCGACCGCGCCGGGGTCCATCCACTCGAGCAGCTGTGGCACCACCCATGTCAGGTGGTTGTCGGTGGGGTCCATGGCCTCCAGCATCGCCAGGGCGCGCTCGAGGTCCGCCTGTGTCGCATGGGCGTTGACGCGCGCGCGCAGCTCGTCCGGGAGAGCGTCCATCTCCCAAGCCCGCTCGGTCGCGGTCGCCAGCCAGTCGACCCGCCGCCACATCCACGCGATCGACAGGTCGCCGGTCCTCGGCTCGAGCATGTCCATCGCGGCCCGGAGGTCGTGGGCATCGAGGCGGGACTGCTCGGCTGTCGCGAGCAGCGCGTCTCGAGCCTGCGCAACCTGTGCGTCAGTCAGCTCGAGCCCGGCGGCATCGGCGACCAGGAGCACCTCGTGCAGCGCGTCGACGTCCTCTAGGCGGCGGGCGATCTGGAGGCCGAGATCGATCCGGTCCGGGGAGGATCGCGCGCCATAGTGAAGCCCACTGAGTATCCCGCGGACGACCCTCTCGCTCCCGTCGTCGGCCAACGTCCTCAGTGCGGTCGTGGCGACGTCGCTGTCGATGTCGGCGATCGCCGACGCGAGCGTCGCGCGCGTGGTCTCGTCGCCGCCGATCCAGCGATGGATCACGCGGTCGCCGTCCTCTCGGGCGATTGCGTGCATCGGCGCTGCAACGGCTCCTCTCAGCGGTGACTCGGTAGCGATGAGCTCGTCGATCACGTCGGTCGCCAGCGCGCGGTCGAGGGTCGCGAGGTCGCTGAGCGCGATACCGAGGGTGCGGCTGCCTGCGACGTCGCCAAACGCGCGGCTCGCCTGCTCGTGCCAATCGTTCCACCTTGTCACGTGGGCGTGCACGTCGGGGTCCGCCAGGATGCGCTGAGCCACGCGCATGCACTCCGATCGGCGAGCCTGCTGCTCCTCCTCCCACGTCGTGTGCTCGGACGGCGAGGCTATGTCGCGGGGGTGGATGAGCAGGACGTATGCGTCGAGGTCCACGGGGCGGCTGGGCAGCGGTGGTAGCGGTGGGCTCGTAGCCTCCGTGTACGCGTGCCACTCGTGTCGCTCGAGCAGGTAGGCGAGCAGCTCGGCGCGAATCGGCATCGATTCCGTGTCGATCGCCGTGACCGCCAGGTGGTCGAGCGTGGCGAGTGCTCGGTGCGCGATCTGCTGCCCCCCGGCGTCGAGTCGTACTCCGAAGGAGCCCGACGCTCCCCCCGCTTGCCGGGCGAGCGTGCGCGCGGCCTCCAGCGAACGCAGCTGGTCACGTGGGCCGAGCAGGGGAAAGGTGTCGGCGATCACCTTGCAGCCGGTCTGGACCGCTCGCTCGGTCCACTTGCTGGTTGGTAGGGCGTGGGCGCGCATCGCCAGCGCGTTGCGTTTCGTCACGGAGAGATGCGTGCTCTCGAAGAGCATCACCAGCAGCGCCTGGCCGGCGGCGCTGGCGGCCCGTAGGTGACCTTCCCTCTTCGTGCGGAGCGCGCTGCGGGTGAACGACTCGGTCACGTCCGTCGCTGCGTCTTGGGCGTTCGCCAGAGCGACTCCGTCGAGGTCGGAGAGATCTGCGGGCACTCGTTGGTAAAACGAGAGCATCGCCTCGCGGGCCCTGTCGAACGTGGCCCCGTCGCTCGACGCGGAGGCTATCTCGAGGAGCAGCTGCCAGCCGCTCGCGACGTCCTTGCTCACCCGCTGTGTCGCGTCGATGAGCACCTCACCACTGGAGTCGTCGAGCTCGGACGGGTTGTCCTTCACCCGCTCGACGAGCGCCTCGAGGAGCGGCAGTGCGATCTCCTCGCCACCGGGCAGGAGGTCGCGGACGAGATGCGCGCCACGGCGCAGTGGCTCGTGGAGGATATGGCCCTGGAGCCGGAGAGCGAGGTCGCGCAGGGCGGCATGCCGCGGATCGAGCTGCCCGAGCGGGAGCCTTCCCAGAGCCGCGCAAAGGGACTGCAGGCGCCGCTTGGCGAAGGCGTCGAGCACGTCGCCGTAGTCGAGCGTCCGCTGCCACCTCCGGGAGAAGAACGAGGACACGAGGATGTGGTCGCCGAGCAGGTCGGGCTTGACGAGCACCACGCCGTCCTCCGCCGCCACGAGCAGACCCAGGTCCAGCAGGTCGGCGAGCCAGCCCTTGACCGCGCTCTCGCCGAAGCCCAGGAGCCCGGCCGCGGTCGCCATGTCGGCGGGGTCCGTCGGATTCAGCGTGCCGACGGCGACGACGATCGCAAGCAGCTCGCGGAGCTGTCGCGCATCCGCCGAGCAATCGGCGAGCGCGTCAAGCAGACCGGTGACGTAGTCGGCGAAGAGGTCATCCCGCGTCAGTGCCGGAACGGTCCGGCCGTCCGCGGCGAGTTGCGCCGCGATGCCGGCTATCAGAGGGTTCCCCTCCGCGAGGCCGACGATGCGCCGGACCATGCCGTCGTACTGGATGCCGTAAGGCGGTCCACTGACGAGAGCCGCCACATCGGGGTCGTCGAGCGGCTCCAGGGCGATCGCCCGCTCCGCGGTCGTCGGCCCGAGCCATACGCGCGCCGTCTCGGCTCCGATCTCGGCGAGGACAGGGCCACGGGTCACGAAGACCACTCGCGGCCTTGGATCCCTGCGCTCGAGAACGGCGAGTAGCGATCGCAGGTCGCGTCGGCGGTGGGCGTCGTCGACTACGACGACCAGCTCGTAGCCGTATCCGAGCTCGCCGAGCATCTCCGGGGACGCGGGAGTGGCCAGGTCGAGGAAGCGCCAGGAGCGGACGCCGGCGTCGCCCTCTGCGAGGTCGAGCAGGAGCCTCGTCTTGCCGACACCCCCCGCGCCATGCAGCACCAGCCACCCGTTCTCGTCGAGCTGGCGACGGATCTCACGGATCGTCTCGTCGCGTCCGACGAGGGGGGCGTCGAGCTGCGTCAGCGCCGTTCGGCCGCCGAGTAGACGACGGTACTCCTCAGGGGGAAGCAGCGCCCTGGGGCGAGGGGGCGGCAGATGGAGCAGATCGCTGCGTAGCGCGAGATAGTCGGGGTGCAGAAGCTTTGCGACCAGCCACTGCTGGCCGAGGACCCGGAGCGTGATGCCTCGCTCGCGCGCGTATTCCTCGAGCTTGCGCTCGGCCGCCCTCGTCGTGCGCCGGCTCGTTACCCCGTAGACGCGAATGGGGGTGTGGCCGTGCTGGAGCATCCGCTCGATCTCGCGCTTGATCTTGCGAGACCACTCGCGCTCGAGCGACACCGAGACGATCGCGCCGTCTCCCTCGGCGAGGTCCGCGACGGCGTCCATCGCCCGATCGCCCGTCCCGCCCTGGGGGCGGAAGCGGGGATCGATGTCGTGGAGCAGGACGGAGACGAGCTCCTCGAACAGCGTCGGGTCGGTCATCTTCTCGAGCCCATGCTCTGTGGCTGCCTTGGCGGACTGCCACTCGACAGGCACGGCCGGCCTCGAGCTCGAGCTCTCCAGGGCGGCGTGTACCTGCTGACGGCTCAGCCCCAGGTGCTGTGCGATCTCCGTCGGGCTCTCACCCTGTTGGGCGGCGAGCGCGATGTATCGGTCGCGAGTCGACGGGTCGCCCGCGGCGGCCTTGGCGATCGCCAAGGCCGCCGACACGTTTGGCGCTGGGTCGGCGCTGCTCATGAGCCCCACGGTGGATGGAGCGCGGTGATCGTGGCCAAGCCCGCGAAGGTGGTGATGATGGCCCACGCGACGTTGGCGATGCGCATGACGAGTTTCCAGACGTCGCGGCGACGGCGCTTGCGCCGGGCGTCGATCTCGTCGGCGATGGCCTGCACGAGCTTCTCTTGGCTGTTGGCCACGGTTTCCTCTCGGTCGAGCACAGAGTCTGTGACATTGATGTCGGCCACCTTACTCTGTCCACACAAACAGGCAAGCGCTGTCTGGCCCAGTCGCCTGGGATGACGCGCTCCCTCCGCGGGAGGGTCTGCTGAGGCGACTACCCGCGCAGGATCTCGACGGCGATCTCGGCGACCTCCGTCGGGGTGCGTCCGACGCGGACGCCCTTCGCCTCGAGCGCCTCGGCCTTTGCCTGGGCGGTGCCCTTCGAGCCGGAGACGATCGCGCCGGCGTGGCCCATCGTCTTGCCGGGCGGGGCGGTGAAGCCGGCGATGTAGGCGACGACCGGCTTCGACACGTTCTCGGCGATGAACTCGGCGGCCTGCTCCTCGGCGTCGCCGCCGATCTCGCCCGAGAGGACGATCAGCTCGGTCTCGTCGTCGGCCTCGAACAGCTCGACGATGTCGATGAAGCTCGAGCCGGGGACCGGGTCGCCGCCGATGCCGACGATCGACGAGTTGCCGAAGCCGCTCTGGGCCAGCTCGTTGCCGATCTGGTAGGTCAGCGTGCCCGAGCGCGACACGACGCCGACGTTGCCCTCGCTGAAGAACGACGCCGGGATGATCCCGACGTTCGCCTTGCCGGGCGAGAGGATGCCGGGGCAGTTCGGTCCGACGAGGCGCACGTTCGGGTTGCGCTTCAGGTGGTTGTAGACCTTCAGCTCGTCGTGCGCCGGGATGCCCTCGGTGATCGTGATGATCAGCTCGATGCCGGCGTCCTCGGCCTCGAGGATCGAGTCGGCGGCGAAGCGCGGCGGGACGAAGATCATCGCCGTGTTCGCGCCGGTCTGCTCGACGGCGTCGTGGAAGGTGTTGAACACGGGGATGCCCTCGACGTCCTGACCGCCCTTGCCGGGCGTGACGCCGGAGACGACCTGGGTGCCGTAGGTGCGGTTGTTCAGCGAGTGGAACGTCCCCTCGCGACCGGTGATTCCGGACACGCAGAGGCGAGTGTCGTTGTCGACGAGGACTGCCATGGCTCAGGCCTGCGCGGCCGCGGTCGGCTGGCCGGCGAGCTCTACGACGCGCTTGGCGGCGCCGAGCATCGTGGCCTCGGTGTGGACGTTGGGTAGGTCGGCCTCGGCGAGCAGCGCCCGGCCCTCCTTGTCGTTCGTGCCGTCGAGACGGACGACGAACGGGACGGTCGGCTCGATCTGCCTGAACGCCTCGATCAGGCCCTTGGCGACCTCGTCGCAACGGGTGATGCCGCCGAAGATGTTGAACAGCACCGCTGTCACCTTGGGGTCGGAGAGGATGACCTCGACCGCGCTGGTGATCGCCTCGGCCTTCGAGCCGCCGCCGGCGTCGAGGAAGTTGGCCGGCTGGCCGCCCGCCTGGGCGACGACGTCGAGCGTCGACATGACGAGCCCGGCGCCGTTGCCGAGGATCCCGACGTTGCCGTCGAGCTTGACGTAGGTGAGGTTGCGCTCCTTCGCCATCCGCTCCTGCTCGTCCTCGGCGCCGATGTTGCGGAACTCGGCCGAGTCGGGGTGGCGGTAGAGGGCGTTGCCGTCGAGCGTGACCTTCGCGTCGAGCGCGACCACGTCGCGCGACTTCGTCACCAAGAGGGGGTTGACCTCGACGAGCATCGCGTCCTCGGAGACGAACGTCTCGTAGAGCTTCGCGAGCATCGCGCCAACCGGGCGGATCACGTCTGCCGGGATGCCGGCCTCGTAGGCGAGACGGCGGCCCTGGAAGTCCTGGAAGCCGACCAGCGGGTCGACGTGGAGGGTGCGCATCGCCTCGGGATCGGTCTCGGCGACCGCCTCGACGTCCATCCCGCCCATCTTCGAGAACATCGCCATCGGCTTCTTCGCCGAGCGGTCGAAGACGAAGGCGGCGTAGTACTCCTCTTCGATCTCGCTCGCCTTCTCGATGTACAGCTCGTGGACGACGTGGCCCTTGATGTCCATCCCGAGGATCGCCTCGGCGTGCTGGGCGGCCTCGTCGTGGTTGGTGGCGAGCTTGATGCCGCCGGCCTTGCCGCGCCCGCCGATCAGGACCTGCGCCTTGACGACGACCGGGTAGCCCAGCTCCTCGGCGCTCGCGACAGCCTCCTCGACAGAGGTCGCGGGCTTCCCGACAGGTACGGGAACGCCATGCTGGGCGAAGAGCTTCTTGCCCTGGTACTCGAGCAGGTCCATCCGGGGGCAGCGAACGGTATACGACCGGCGTTTACATCTGCTTGCCGGCCGGTCCGCACCGTAGGCGTCGCTCCACATAGAATGCCCGGCCCGCTTCCCGCTTCCAGTACCCCCTCAGGAGGGCCAGTGCCGCTACCGAAGGACATTCAGTTCGTGACGTTCGACTGCTACGGCACGTTGATCGACTGGGAGAACGGGGTCTACGACGCCTTCCAGAAGGAGGCGGACCGCGACGGCTTCACGATCAAGCAGGACGAGCTGATCCCGCGCTTCATCGAGATCCAGCACAAGATCCAGAGCGGCTCCTACGAGCTCTACGCCGAGGTTCTGCGCCGCACGGCCGTCCAGGTCGCCGAGGAGCTTGGCTGGGCGCTCGAGTCCTCACGCGCCCAGTTCCTGCCCGACAGCGTCCCGTACTGGCAGCCGTTCCGCGAGACCAACGCGCAGCTCGAGCGATTCGCCAAGAAGTTCGAGCTGGGCATCCTCTCGAACATCGACGACAAGCTGCTCGGCGCGACGCGACGCCACTTCCGCTCCGATCTCGACCTGGTCGTCACCGCGCAGCAGGTCCGCAGCTACAAGCCGGACCCCGCTCACTTCAAGGAGTGCGCGCGCCGGATCGAGAAGCGCAAGAAGAACTGGGTCCACATCGCCTCCGGCTATGACACCGACGTCGAGCCGTGCCTGAAGCAGAAGATCCCAGTCATCTGGGTCAACCGCCACGGGACCGAGCTCGAGTCCGGTCAGAAGAAGCCGACCGCGGAGGTCAAGACCTTCCGTGACGCGGCGAAGCTGCTGAAGATCGTCTAGGCGGCGGAGCGCGCGGCGCTCAGCTCGGATGCGCGCCCTCTCGGTCCATCCCGACGCCGTCGTCGTGACGAGCCTGCTCTGGCAGACAAACGCGATCGCGTTGCGCTCCGGCGATGAGGCGATGCTGATCGACTCGCCCTACTTCCCGGACGAGCTCGAGCTGCTGCCGGGCGTCCTAAAGCAGGCCGGCTTCGAGCCGAACGCGCTGCTCGCGACCCATGGCGACTTCGACCACGTGCTCGGCCGCGCCGCGTTTCCGGGTCTCGCGCTTGGCGTGGCCGAGAGCACGATGCGGCGGATCCGCGAGCGGCCGGGGGAGGCGCAGCGCGAGCTGCGCGACGCGGACGCCGAGAACTACGTCGAGCGCACGCGGCCACTGTCGCTCGGCCAGGTCCAGGCGCTGCCGGTTCCCGGCCATCTCGGGCTAGGTGACCAGGAGCTCGAGCTGCACACGGCCGAGGGACACACGCCCGACGGGATGGCCGTCTGGGCGCCGTGGCTCGGCGTGCTCTGCAGCGGCGACTACCTGCTCAGCGTCGAGCTTCCGTGGATCTGCCCGGGTGGGACCGTCGCTGACTACCGCAACACGCTTGGACGGCTAGCCCCGCTGGTCGAGCAGGCCGAGACGGTCGTCCCCGGCCACGGGGGGCCCCAGCCGCGTGACGCGGCGCTGCGCCTGCTCGACGAGGACAGCGCTTACCTCGACGCGCTCGAACGGGGCGAGGAGCGGCCGAAGCTGCCGGCCGGGCGCGACACGACCAGGCAGCGCGCGATCCACGCCGAGAATCTGACGCGCGTCGGCTAGTCGGCGGGCTTCAGCGCCGCTGCCAGCTCGCCGCGCGAGCGGATCCCGAGCTTGTCGTAGGCGGCGCGTAGGTGCGACTCCACGGTCTTGATCGTCACGTAGCGCGCCGCGGCGATCTCCCGGTTGGTCATGCCCGTCGCAGCCATCTCGGCGACCCGGCGCTCGCTTGGAGTCAGGCTCTCGGCGCCTATCGGCGTGTGCCGCGGCACGTGCTCGCCGGTCGCCTCGAGCTCGCTCGCGACTCGCTGGGCAAGCGGCGCCGCACCGCAGCTGCGAGCGATCGTAAGCGCCTCGCGCAACGGCTCGCGGGCGTCGCTGCGCCGGCGCGCGCGCCTCAGGGCAGCCCCGAGGTCGCTAAGCGCCGTCGCGTGCACCAGCCGCGCCTGAGTCATAGCCGCAAGCGCCACGGCTTCCTCGAGCAGCTCGATCCCCGCCTCGCCAGGCGTCACGGCTCCTCGTGCCGCCACCGCCTCCGCGACGACGCTCGGCGCGCCCCAGCGCCGTGCATGGGCGACCTCCCAGTCGGCCAGCTCCTGTGCCCGCTCGGGCTCGCCCAGCGCCGCGAGGACCCGGGCGCCGTAGGCGCCGGGCGGGTACTCGGGGTTGCTGGCGCCGGCCTCGGCGACCGTCCGGTCACGCAGTTCGACGAACTCGTCGGCTGCCTCGCGCAAACGTCCCTGCGCCTGGCGGATGAGGGCTCGGCTGAAGAGCAGGGGCTGGTACCAGTTCAGCGGCGGCAGATCGCCATCGAAGCCGTTCGAATCGAGCAGCTCGGCCGCCGCGTCGGTCTCGCCCCGCTCGACGAGCACACGTGCCAGGCAGGCGGTCACCGGAGGCATCAAGTGGACTATGTCGCGCAGGCGCAGGAGGTCGTAGGCCTGCCGGACCTCGGCCTCGGCCTGGGCCAGCTCGCCGCGCCGGTGTAGGCAGAGCGCGCGCACCAGCCAGCCGCCGGCCAGCAGTAGCCACAGGCCGGGACCCCCGGACGACCCGGCTTCGATCATCCGTGCTGCGGCGGTCTCAGCGGCGTCGAGCTCGTCGCAACGCACCAACACGATCGCCGCCTGCGACGGCTGCGGCGTTACGGCGTGCTCCTGGATGAGCAGTCCACGGTCCAGCGCTCGGTGCGCCAGCGCGGAGACTTCGTCGGCCGGTCCGCCCATCTGGTGCTTCCACCATGCGTTGCAGGCGAAGGAGAGGCGCTGCTCGGGAGTGTCCTCGCCGAGCCGTCCCTCCCAGCGCCTGAAGCGCTCGCGCGCCTGCGGGGCTGGGACCTGGAACATGGATACGTGGATGGCGTCGAGCGTGACCGCCTGACTCAGGTCGCTGTCTGCCTCGGCGGCATCTACCGCGCTCTCGAACAGGGCATTCGACTCCTCGACGCGCCCAACGATCAACAGGCCCACGGCGAGGATGACCGTTTGATCGCCGAGGCTCGTTGGATCGTCGATCAGCTCGGCGACTCGCTCATGCGTCATCAAGGTCGCCATGAGCGGGATGAAGCGAGGCCGGGGGCCGCTTTGCAGGCCGGTTGCGAACCCGATACGCATCATCCGGTCGTAGGCCTGCTCGGGTGCAGGCTCGCGCAACGCTCGTGTCAGACAAGCGAGTGCCGCGTCCGCGGCTCCACGATCCAGAGCGGCCTGCGCGCCGTCCAGGAGGCTCTCGACAGTGCCGTCGTCGCCCGCTGGCTCTGTAGCGAGCAGCTGGACGGCCACGCGATCCGCCGACGCCCCGCGTTCCTCCAGCAAGGCAGCCGCCCGCCGGTGCTCGCGGTCGCGTGCTCCAGCGGGTACGTCCGCATATACCGCCTTGCGCACCAGAGGGTGGACAAAGCGCAGCTCGGCATCCGCGTCGAGAACGTCGGCGGCCCGTAAGGCGTCGGCTGCGTCGGTTGCCGCATCGGAGTCGATGCCGACCAGCTGCGATACCAGGCTCAACTCGCAGCCGTCACCGAGGATCGCCACTGCTCGCGCGACCTGCCGAGGGGGACTAGGCAGGATGGCGAGCCGTCCGAGGACGGAGCGCGAGATGGAGTCGGGCAGCAGCTCGCGCACGCGCGCCGCGCTGGCGCTGCTCGGCTGGGCGCCCTCAGCTCTGATGGTTCTCGCGAGCTCGGTGAGGAGGAAGGGATTGCCGGCTGTGACCTCGTCGCACGCCGCGGTGAACGGCCCCTCCGGCGCGACGCCGGTCGCGCTCTCCAAGAGCACTGCGATCGAGTCCGTGCTGAGCGGCTGGATGTCGACCCGAGTTACCGCCGGATCGACTCCCAGATGAGAGAGGGCCGCAGCCTGCTCGGCGACCGGCCTGGCAGCCACGACGAGCAGGACCGGCAGCTCCTCGATGCGAGGCACCAAGAACGACAGGAAGCGCAGCGACGCGGAGTCCGCCCAGTGCGCGTCGTCGACGGTCAGCAGTAGCGGCCCCTCCTCGCTGAGGTTGGTCAGCAGCCAGTACAGCCCGTAGAGGGTCGTGAACTCGGCATCGTCCATCGCGGCAGGGGCCTCACCGCCCGTGACTCGGCCCAAGCCTAGGGCGGGTCGTGCAGCGGCGGCTGGTCCGTCGAGCAGCCGCTCACGTCCGTCTGCCGCACCCAAGACGGCGGGCTCGAGCAGCTGGCGGGCGACACCGAACGGGAGCTCGCCCTCAAGCTCCGTCGCGCGTGCGGCGAGAACGCGGACGCCCAGCCGCGCCGCGCGACGGCGGATGCGGTCGAGCAGGCGCGTCTTGCCGAGGCCGGCCGCTGCCTCGACCAAAACGACTCCGCCGGTCGCCGTCTGGGCGCGGTCGAGCAGGTCTTCCAGCTGCGCGACTTGGTCGTCGCGCTCGAGGAGTTCGGGCTTCCAGGTGCCGGGTGAGCCGGTGGCTGTCATGTGGTGAATCTCAGGGTCGATCTCAGGGTGTCAGCCCCGTTGCGGGTTTCCGGGCCACGCAGAACACTGACACCGTGACTGCAGATGACGGAGCGAAGGGGGAGGACGTGCACTTCTACGAGCTCGCGGTGGTGCTGCTGACGGTTGTGGCGATCGGCGTGCTGGTCATCGTCGGCACCACGCTGATCGCTGAGGACGGGGCTCCGACACCAGTGGAGGTTCAGGGTCGATGAGCGCGAGGTCCGCGATCGTATGGGTGTCCAGGACCGAGCAGGCCGTGGTCGCCGCGGTGCGCTTCGAGGCCTCGCGGTCGGGTGGCAACAGCACCCTCACGACGGCGCGTGGCGGGCGAGGGGCGAGGCGGCCGCGACCCTCCAGCACCGTGCCGGCGAGGGTCAGCTGGTGGGCTTGGTGACGCCTCAGCCGTTCTTGCGAACGTGCCAGTCGACGGTCACCTTGGCGACCTCGGTGCCGTCCTGGTCGGTCAGCGATACCGCGATCGGGAACTCGACGCGGCCCTCGCCATCGAGCCGCCCTAGCAGCGACTCCTTGTCCTCGCTGAGCGTTCCGGTCGCGACGATCGGCCCCTTGGCTAGCTTCAGGTAGTCGATCCGCGCGGCCTTGGCGAGTGGCGTGATCTCGCCCATCCGCTCCAGGAACGCGCCTACGAAGGCGGCGCCGGACGCTGCCTCGGCGGCCGAGAAGAGGCCGCCCGCATGCTGCGAGCCGACGTGGTTGAGCAGTCGCTCGTCGTCGGGCAGCCGCACCGAGCCGCTCGACTCGGTCACCTCGACGACCTCCAGGCCGACGTGCTTGTTGAACGGGATGGCCTGCTCCAGGCCCGCGCGCACTGCCTCGAAGTCCATCGCGGCAGCCTATAGCGCCTACAGTGCCGCGGATGGCCGCGGCGGTGATCTTCGACTGCGACGGCGTCCTCGTCGATACCGAGCCGAGTGCGAACGTCGTCCTCACGGAGCTGATCCGCGACCTCGGGATCGACGCGACGCCCGAGGAGACGATGGCGACCTACATGGGCCGTTCGTGGGAGTCGTGCATGGAGATCCTCGGCGAGCGGCTCGGCCACCCGCCGCCGGTCGACTTCGGCGATCGCTATCGGGCTGGCGTCGCCGCCGCCTGGCGGCGCGATCTCGAGCCGGTCCCGGGGATCGTCGAAGCCCTCGATGCGATCGAGCTGCCGGCGTGCGTGGCATCGAGCGGCGAGCACGCCCGGATGCAGCTCACACTAGGCCTCACGGGCCTGCTCGGCCGCTTCGAGGGCAGGATCTTCAGTGCGACTGAAGTAGCCCATGGCAAGCCGGCGCCCGATCTGTTCCTCCACGCCGCGCGTCGGATGGGCTTCGATCCCGCGACGACGGTCGTCGTCGAGGACGCAGTGCCTGGCGTGCAGGCTGGCGTGGCGGCTGGAATGCGCGTGCTGGCGTTCGCTCGCTTCGTCTCCCCCGATGCGTTGGCCGAGGCGGGCGGCGAGGTCTTCGAGGACATGGCCCGCCTGCCCGGGTTGCTGAGCGACGGCTAGCTAGTCGGGGATCGGCTCTGGGAAGCGCTCGGCGACCGACGGCCCGCCCTCTATCCAAGGGTCGCGGACGCCGGCCACCAGCCACGCTGACGCCGCCATCCCCGCGAGCAGGACGAAGCCGAGCGTCCCGAACCCCCACAGCGCGAGCACGATCCCGCCACCGCCCGCGCCGACCATGTAGCCGAGTTGCGCCGCCGCGGTCCGCGCCCCCATCATCGCCCCGGGTCGCTCGGGCAGCTGCTCGAGCCCGAGCGCGCTCGACCCGTTGACGCGGATCGCGGCGAACACGGCCATCACGCAGAACATCAGGAAGGTCCCGAGCACCGACGGCGCCCAGTTGAGGAAGAGCGCGAGCATCGCGCCCATGCCGAGCGCCGAGACGACGATCAGCTGCCGCCGCGAGTAGCGGACCATCAGCCGGTTGACGTTCAGCGAGACGGTGAGGAAGACGACCGAGCCGCCGGCCAGCAGCACACCGATCGTGGCGACGTTCACGTCGTACATGCGGATGTAGTAGGCCGCCGCATAGGTGAGCTCAGCCGCCCACGCCGAGTAGCCGACCAGCTCGGCGATCGCCCAGCGCCGCGCCGAGCGGTCCGAGTAGACGGCGACCAGCCCGTCGCGGATCGTGTCGGGCTCCCCGCTCGCGGCCACCTTCCCCTCGGTGGGACGGGCGAGCAGCCCGGCGACGAGTGCCGCGATGCAGATCGAGGCGGGCACTGCGTACGCGAGCCGCCACGAGCCCGCATCCGCGAGCAGCCCGACGATCGGGTTGCCGAGGATCCACGCGAGCGACTGTGCCCCGACGACGTAGCCCATCGCCCACGTCATGTCGCGCGGTTCGAAGTTCGACGCCACGCCGGCGAAGCCGGCCGACAGGAGGCAGCCGACGCCGAGCCCGGTGATCACGTGCGCGGCGTAGAAGATGGGGAGCGCTGGCGACGCGCCGCTGGCGACGGCACCCCCGAGCGCGAGCAGCGCGCCCCAGACGATCAGCGGACGGACCCCGACGCGATCGATCACCGGCCCGACGGCGAGTGAGGTCGCGACCGCCGTCCCGGCGAGCACCGACCGCGCCGCGCCGACGGCGCTCACCGAGGCACCCAGCGTGTTCCCGATCTCGACCAGCAATGGCGCGAGGACGACGATCGACGCCTGCGTCGCCGTCGTCGCGAGCACCAACGGCAGCAGCCTGCGGACACGGCTCGGGGTCGCGGTCGATCCAGGCACGGCCGCTCAGGATCTCATGCCGACCGAGAAGGTCGGTGGCGTCGAGCTAGGAGTCGGAAGCCGGCGGTGAGGAAATCGTGGCGATCGGGTCGCCGGCGGAGATCGACTTGCCCTCTTCGATCGGCAGTGCGACGACCGTGCCCGCTTTGTGGGCGGTGATCTCGTTCTCCATCTTCATCGCCTCGATGATGCAGAGGAGCTGGCCCTCCTCGACGACGTCGCCCTGCTTGACGACGACCTTCCACACGTTGCCCTGCAGTGGCGAGTCGATCTGGTCGGGTCCGCCGCCGGCTGACTTCTTGCGCTCGGAGCGCTTCGGCGCCTTGCGCGCGCCCGGCGCGGCGCCGTTGGCGGCGCCGGCGAACGCGGTGCCGATCACCTTGACGTCGAACTTGCGGCCCGAGACCTCGACGGCGTACTCGTGCTCGACCTTCGGCTCCTCGTCGTCGCTCGCGACGGGCGCGGAGGAGGCCTCCGGGGCGGCGTTCTCCTTCAGCCAGCCCTTGTCCTCCATCAGGTCGCGGCAGGTCTCGCCGGCCTTCCACTGGTCGGTCGCCAGCAGCGCCTTGTGGAACGGGATCAGCGTCTTGAGCCCGCCGATCTCGTACTCCGACAGCGCGCGCTGCATCCGCCGCGTGGAGGCGTCGCGGTCGACGTCCCAGACGATCAGCTTGGCGATCATCGGGTCGTAGAGCGGGAGCACGGCGTAGCCGGCCTCGGCGCCCGAGTCGACGCGCACGAACGGGCCGGAGGGCTCGCGGTAGGAGCCGATCTCCCCTGGGGCGGGGGCGAAGTTGCGCGAGGCGTCCTCGGCGTTGATGCGGCACTCGATCGCGTGGCCGCGGATCTCGACGTCCTCCTGCTTGAAGGAGAGCTCCGCGCCGGCGGCGACGAGGATCTGCTCGCGCACGATGTCGACGCCGGTGACCATCTCGGTCACGCAGTGCTCGACCTGCACGCGCGTGTTCATCTCGAGGAAGTAGTACTCGCCGTCCTGGAGCAGTCCCTCGATCGTGCCGGCCGAGCGGTAGCCGACCGCCTTCGCTGCGTCGGTGCCGATCTTGCCGATCCGCTCGCGCAGCTCGGGATCGACGGCGGGCGCGGGCGCCTCCTCGATCACCTTCTGGTGACGGCGCTGGACCGAGCAGTCGCGCTCGAAGAGGTGGACGACGTTGCCGTGCGAGTCGGCGAGCACCTGGACCTCGACGTGGCGCGGGTCGGGCAGGTAG